>ERZ506950.13-NODE-13-length-168628-cov-9.836866_pt1 | contig 168628 bp, 139 predicted proteins | sample MGYA00512897_ERZ506950 | MGnify/ENA metagenome assembly ERZ506950
CAGCGATTCCTTCGATAAAAGTTTGCGTGGGCGTTTTTCCGAAACAGTACTTTCCAGAGTGTGTTCTTTGGGTATTGTAGGAGTTCATCCACGCATCAAGGTCTGCTTGGATAACGCCTACAACTTATGGGTATGATACTGCGTATTGTCTCAAGTCGCATTGTGGGGTAAGGGGATGTTGTAGGCAGAAGTGGGTGTTTCTGCCTCAATTTATCTGATAATTCAGTAATGAGAGGACGTGTACACGCAAGAAGGACGCTTGAAAGGCTTAGTTGCGGATTTGATGTATTTTTTTGCAAAAAAATACTATTTTTCGAATGTGCCAAGAGTTTCTGCTATTTTCTTTGTTAAAAAACATGTACAGAAAGGTAAATACCTGAGAGTTACTCCATTCGGAATGTTACATGATAGCCTGCCACATTGTGCTCGGCTAGGGAGAGATTGATGGATTGCATCATCAGCATCTGGCGGGAGATGGAGAGACCGATGCCCGAACCTGATGGCTTGGTGGAGAAGGCGGTGAAAGATATGCTGTAAAACGAAAAAAAGTAGAGAGCCTACCACGCTAACCCTCATTTTGCGAGTTAGCGTAGTAGGTTCATGAAAGTCGGCATTATTGTAAGAAATCATCGTTGCTTACCTTTACACCAAGTGGTCCATAGTCGCCAAGAGCTTTGTGAGCAAGTTGCTTGTCGGGATTGGTCACATGGTCGATAGGTTCGCCATCCTCATCCTTGTAAGCTGTAGGTATCATGGTTGCGATGGAGTGTTCCCATTCCTTGTCGGGAAGAATGTTCCTGTACATGATAGCCACAATCTCTCCGATAGGATTGCCGTCTATGTTCTTTTTCTCACTGTCCCAAATGAAGAGATTGACATATTCTCCGTTGGCATTCATTTCGTTCACCTTGCTCTGTATGGCTGATAGCTTAGGATTCTTTTTCAAGCAAACCACAAATGTTGCTTTCTTGCTATCGGCATAGCGAGCCTTCGCATCATATATAGACATATATGAGCGTGTGTCGCTTGCTGAGCCAATGCAGATAGACCAGTAACGTGTCACAGCGTTTTTGTATTCCTCTGGCTTTGTGGGCACTGTGGCTGGTATGAAGGAGAATGTGAGCACAGAGTCCTCGCGCAAGTGCGTTCTTCCATAAAGGTATGACGTGAAGCTGTTTGGATAGTACATGCTGACTGGAGCAAGGAAGAATGGCATCTCCTTGTTTTCGTCGGATTTCTGTGTATACACCTTCGATGTCACCTTAGAGATATTTGATGCAGCGTGCTCTGGCACGGAGGTCTCATGCAAGTTCATGTCGAGTGCAGTGATGGCTGGTAGTTCCACTCCTGCGTATTCGTCTTTTTGGCTTCCATCAGCAGTAGTGCCCAGGTAATGTCTGAGAGCTATAGCTACTTTGTTCACACCTTCTGCAACTTTCACCACATTCGTTGAACCAAGTTTGTCTATTACGCTTTGTGGCGTTCCATTTGGCACCACATAGATGGTGAAATAGTTCTTTCCCGAAGTGGTCTTGACGAAAGGGTTTGTGCTTCCGTTATCTGCCGAGATGTCTTGGTCGTTGATGCCTGAGAAAACGTCTCCTGTGTTATCATTGTATAGTGATATGCTGAAATATCTGCAATGAGGAAATTCTCCTTTCAGACATAAAATCTTGTCACTATTTTTGTCTGCCTCATAGGTGTATTCCCAATAATTGCAATACAAGTCCGGGTATGCTCCGAGAACTTCACCGTCGCCTTTCAGGGTTGCGCCCCATTGCTCTTTAGGTGACGGGGTAGGTAACTTTGTGCCGTCGTCATCGGAACATGCGATGAATGTCATTGCCATGATACAACTTAGCAATGAGGTCATGATAATTTGCTTGATTTTCATTCTTCTTATTTTTTATGTTAATATACTTTTGTTCTCACTCTGTTTTACTTGATCTCCACTCTAAACGGTCCAGACACCGAGTTGTAGAGTAAGTCACCATTGTCAAAGAACTGTATGATGGCATATGCTCCATTGGTTCGATTGTCCTTGCCCAGGATTGTACGGTGGCGTGTGGTGCCAGTGTGCCAGTCGAGTCCGGTTACTTCCCATCCTGTGGCATCGTTCCATCCACTTACGAATACCATTTCTGACGATGTGCTTACAGCAGGAATCATGCTTGGTGAACTGACGTCAACACGTGTCCACTTAGCCTCCCACTTGTTCTCTTTCGTGTTCCAGCTCACGCATTCAGCACCTCTGGGAGTCTCCACAGTGGGACCGATGGCTAGCACGCCTATAATCTTATCGTTTATCTTTTCCGTTGTCTGGCTGATGTTGTTCACCACAAAAGCGTCGTATCCTGCGGTTACTACGGATTGCTCCGACTGTACCCATTCGGTAGAGGTTGGTAATCCGCACGTTATGTCGAACGTTCCTGCCAAACGCTTGTTGCTGGAATCTACAGGCTTGGCATCGGCAGGTATAGCGTCACGCCAGAAAGCTACGAGTTTCATTCTCTTTGCTCCGTCTGTTATCACTACGAGTTTGTCCTCGTCGTTGCCAAATCCCATTAGTGTAGGGGTTGATCCTGTGCCATATCCGAGCTTGATACATGGTGCCATTGGACCTCCGTCATACTCGGCTTTCCATGCTCCATCGCTCTCGCTGTCAGAGAACTTTCCATCCTTGCATATCAGCTTTTGCATGAGTCCCTTGCCGTTGGCCTCCTTGTTGTTGCTTGCCACATATACCCCGCCGTTCTCATCCACTGCTATTGAGTTCGTCAATATCTGGGTGCTCATCAGTGGGTAGATATCTTCTACCGTGGTCAACTCACGGTTGAGTACAACGAGAGCATTCTGTGCCGCCACGATCAAGTGTCCATCGTATGTCATGGTAGCTCCCACCAGAGTGTGTGAGTTGTTGATATACGGTGTGAGCTTAATCTGACTGTCTAGTTCTATGCCTTCCTTTGGATTATTTGGGTTCTTCAGCTTGTATCTTGCCATGATGTGTCCAGCATTGGTGTATACATAGTTGTCCTTGTCGCACAACACATAGTTTCCATTGGCCATAGACATTTGTGGTGCAGCGCCTAGCACTCCGGTTACGGCTGTTGCAAGTTCTGAGTAAGATGAGTAGCTGGATGTCAAGATGTTGAGTTGTTCTTGAGTCTTCATTGTTATTCCAGGCAAACCAGCTTCTGCGAGTCTTTCAAAGTTGCCGTTGGATACGTCTATGATAGACACTCTGTCGCTGCTCATTCCCCACATGTATTTGGGGGAAGTGGATGCGAGCGTCATGAGGTTCACAGGACCGCTGCTTGTTGTCTTGCATTTCGTCAGGTCGGCATAGAACGTGCCGTCCTTCACTTTTGCAGTGAAAGCATCGGTCTGCGCCGAATTGAAATGGGTGATGCTGTATTCCTCTTGTGCCAACCAAGGGTTTGCCTTTGGCTTGGATAGTTCCGCTAGAGGTATGTCGGGATTTTCGTTTCCCCCAATGATATCATCGTCAGTGCAAGCAGTAAACATCGCTGCTCCTATTGCGAGGATGAATAATGATAGATACGTTTTTTTCATTATTATTTGTTAGTTTAAAATGAATACTCGTTTTGTAACAACAATTCCAAACCTACCAAAAGAAGGAAGAACAACAGTATATAAATATAGAATTGTTCTTGCTTGACGAAATCTGCGAAACTGAATTTCTTTTTCCAATGATTTCCTAGATAGAGACGGTAGTCATTGATCATCACAAGGATGAGCACTATGATAAACACAGTCACAATCACTACACCAATCATGATGAGATTTCCATCTGAAATTGAAATGGGTGGTTCTGTTCCTGTCATTTTCATTATCTGTTGATTCGAGTGCAAAAATAGTTTTTTACTTTCTGAAAGTGATAGTAGCTTTTCTATGGTGGTTGTAGCTTTTCCACAAAAAAAGTAGTAGCTTTCCTAGGAAAACTACTACTATTTAAATGCCATTTAATGCGAAATTACAAAAATACGCATTTAGATGGAGACAAACTGTTTGCGCCATTGGCTAGGTGACATGCCCGTTTTTTGTTTGAATATACGATAAATCCATGTGTGGGATGAGAAACCGCACTCTGTGGAAATAGCGTCAATGCTATATTCGGGGTTGGCTTTCATCATGCGAACTGCCTCATTAAAACGAATGTCGCTAAGCCAGGTTCTAAAATTGGTGTATTCTGACTGATTGAAGTATTCTGTCAGTTCGTTTTTCTTGTATCCCAACTTGGTAGCTAGCGAATAGATGTTAACTTCATAGTCCTTATAAAATCCCTCTTCACACCATTTCTTGAGGGCTAATTCTATTTCTATCTTTCTATTAGCTGTCAAGAAATTTGTGCCATGAGTGTTCTTGTCGTCTTTTATGTCTTCTGCTTCCGTGACTTTTGCTTCTGCGTCATTTTCCTCAGGAATGACTCCTTTGGGTGTGATGTAATAGCCCATAGCAATGAAAGTGTGGACGAAAAAGATGACAGAGAGTAACAGCAAGGGACCTATTATATATAATAAGGTATTGAAGAGGATTGCTACAGGCAGGAGTCCAGCAGCAAAGTATAGCAAAATGATGCTGGCTTGCGAATAGCACACGTATGGAATCAAGTCGCTCCCGGAATTTTCCATGAGCTTCTGCTTTCGGGCTTTTGTTTCTTTGCGAATGATAAAAATAAAATAGGCCATACTAGCCACAAAAAGACCGAGCATCACATAGAGCATATTGCCAATGTGTAAACTATGACTTTTGAACATGCCAATGACGAAAACTATGGCGATGAGTATGTATGCCATCATACTACGTAAACAATAACGGCGCACTTCGCGGCCTGTGCTCTCTATGTTGATGATGGAGAGAGTGATGGCAAATGCCACTGGGGTATAGAACAGTATGTTGAATGCTGCGCCCACATCGGCACCTTGCGCACGGAGTCCATGAATCATCTGTAAGAGGTAGTGGACGGAGAAGAATAGCATGGATGCAACGAGAAGCCATCTTGATATTTCGTAGCGCCACACCTTCCATCTCACCTGCAAACTTGCCATGGCTAATTGCAATGCTAGCATGGCTGTAATGACGCAACATACAAGTTGTAATATGAATAACGATGTCATAATATTGTTATTACCTTAATTCCGCAACACTATTGTAAATTAAACCTTTTAAGTACCTGAGCAACAAAAAGTTCTTGGACAAGCCAAGCGGCTCAGGATTTTGCCATGTCGAAGAATTCACTTATCTTAGTGTTGCAAAAATAAACAAGAGAATCCGACAATAGACATGGTGAAAATACAAATTAAATGTAATAGTCAAGACTTGTTCTGACATTTGTTTTACTATCGGACAAAAAAACTGTCAGATGTTTGCCCTGAAGTTACACAACTTTCTTCATCCTCACAACCGAATGAGATTTTATCATGCTCATTCGGTTTTATCATTTCCAGATTTTGCAGTTGATACTTTCTTGCCACAGCGATTCCTTCGATAAAAGTTTGCGTGGGCGTTTTTCCGAAACAGTACTTTCCTGAATGTGTTCTTTGGGTATTGTAGGAGTTCATCCACGTATCAAGGTCTGCTTGCAGCTGTTCGATAGAGGTATAGATTTAAATCTTGAATGCAATAGCATAGAACTCATCCTGCACGGTTCTGTTAAATCGTTCACATATACCGTTTGTCAGAGGGCTTTTCGCCTTAATCTTGGAATGATCAATGTCTTCCACAGCCAAATACAGTTCATACTCATGATTTTCTCTATTTCCGCAGTATTTCATCAAGATACAATTGCACAGCCTCTACGAGTTTGCTTAGACGAACATGTAGCTAACATCTTGCGCAATTTTACACGAACCTGCTCCACAAAACGGAGCACTTCTGGTAGACTTCCTGTCTTCGGAACAGTCGCAATAATCCGCCTGTCATTCGTTACATGAAGAGAATAATGAATGGCGCGTGAATTGAATCGAAGCGTTATAACGCCCAGTTCCGGATCTTGAATGCTTGTTTCCTTAATCATTTCGCAAAAGTAGAACATTTAGATTTAACTGAAGAGCAAGAAATATGCTTTAATTTCACAATTTTATATTGTTCCAAATTTGCATCTAATAATTTTATCTGTATTTTTGCTTAGAATTTGCAAGCATACTTATGATTAAAAACTTTCACCATGAATAATATTGAAGAAATAGCCACTTCTTTCGCACGAGAATATGGAAATGATGCTATTTATCCATCCCACTTATTCAAGGCGATTTTGCATAAAGACATTGGAATGGTCCATTTCATCGAAACAGATTTGGACAAAGATTATTATTACCTCCAAGAATGGGCTGATGTCCAAATGCAACTTTCACCCAAGACAGCAAGGCCTGTGAGAGATCCTCATTATTCCCAAGAAGCGGAAGCCGTAATGGAAGAAGCTGAAAACTATCAGATGAAATTAGGTTTGGCCACTTGCGAACCGGTTTGTATATTAGCCTCATTGGCAACGCCAGGTGTAGGCTTTTCGTTGGACCAGTTAAAGACATTGCCACTGACAGTATCCGAAATCATGGCCAAGGTGGAAGGAACTGCCCATAGGGACGGGAAAGAAAAAGGCGAATCTTCTGCCACTCGAGCAACAACCGCCACAGACAACGGTATGATCCGCAAATATTGTATCGACAAGCGACAAGAAATGGAGAGCGGAAATGTTCCACCGGTAATCGGATTCGAGAATGAAATCTCCACCATCTATGAAATATTCGGCCGCAAACTCAAGTCGAATCTGTTGATTACGGGAGAATCCGGTATTGGAAAAACATCTTTGATCAATGGTTTTGTGTCCAGATTGCTGAGTGGAAATGTACCGGCTTTTTTGAGCAAGTCCGCCGTATATGAACTGGAACTATCAAGCCTGTCTGCTGACTCAGCATACAAGGGAGAGGTTGAAGATCGTTTCAAGAAATTGCTTGCAGAAATTAAAGAATTAGACAATGCCATATTGGTTATCGAGTCTATCGACAAATTATTTGACAAACAAGGAAATTTGTACGGAGCCTCTTCAATCCTGAAACAAGAGTTAGGAAAAGGCAACTTGATGTTACTATGCTCCTCCTCTATCGACGGATATACGAAACACATCGAAACGGACAAAGAGTTTGTAACCAAGCTTGAAAAAATCCAATTGGAAGAACCCAATGCCGATCTTTGCCTGCGCATTCTGAAAGGATCACTTCATACGTACGAAGATTTCCACCATTTGACAATAGAAGAACCGGTAATGGTGGATGTAATCCGGCTTGCCAAACGCTACCTGACAGAAAAATCATTGCCAGACTCCGCCTTTGACCTAATAGATCGCACAATGGCCTTGGTAAAGACGATGAACGACATGGCAGAAACAGACATTGCCGGTTTACAAAACGAATTAGACCAACTATCTGCCCAAGCAGACGAAGCCTCGGATGAAGGCAAGTTAGCACAAGAGTTAGAATGGTTGCGTTATAAATTGATGAACGAGGTAAGTTGTATCTTATTGGCACAATTGGATGCCGATGTCGATTTCGCAAAGATTGCAATGAATCAGAAACGCATTGACTATCTGAGAAACGTATTAGAGCAACTGTCTCATCTAAGTGAAACCAAACGGACAGCGGTAGAAAGCGCAGACTTGTATGCTGTTGTAGCCAAACAGACAGGCATTCCGTTAGGTAAAGTACAATCGAAAGAACGAGACCGCTTGACCAATGCAGAAAAAACGCTAAAAGGTCGTGTTGTTGGACAAGATCACGCAGTCAAGACTGTGTTGGATGCCGTTTTCGAATCTCGTTCCGGATTGAACAAAAAAGGACAACCTATGGGATCTTTCTTCTTCCTCGGACCGACAGGAACAGGAAAAACGGAATTGTCAAAAGCATTAGCCGCCTTCTTATTTGAAGATGAATCTTCGTTAATACGTTTCGATATGTCCGAATTCAAGGAAGAACATTCCGTTGCACTGTTGTATGGTGCACCTCCGGGATATGTAGGTTATGAAGAGGGCGGTTTGTTGGTAAACAAGATACGTCAAAAGCCCTATTCTGTTGTCTTATTCGATGAGATTGAGAAGGCCCATAAATCAGTATTCGACCTGTTCCTGCAAATTTTGGATGAAGGTAAGTTACATGACCGTTTAGGTCGTGTGGGAGATTTCTCGAATGCTTTGATACTATTCACTTCCAACATCGGAAGCCAGTATATTGTTGATTCCTTCAACAAGGGAATGGTTCCTCCGGGGAATGAGCTGATGGATATCATGCAGAACTATTTCCGTCCGGAATTCTTGGGACGTTTAACAGAAATTGTACCTTTCTCCCCAATCACAGAGGAGACCGTTACACGTATATTTGAAATTCATCTGAAAGGCTTACTGAAACTATTAGAAGAGCAAAACATCCGTTTGGAGCTCACTCCTGAAGCCAAGCATAAAATTGCACTGATGGGATACAATCCGCAATACGGAGCACGTCCGATTATTGGGATTATTCGGAAAGAGTTGCGTCATCCACTGTCCAAGAAGATCATTACAGGAGAGATCAAGCAAGGAGATACAGTGAAAGTGGGCGTAGAAGATGGTAACATCACATTTACCACAACACGAGATAGCAAATAAATTATAAATACATAATCATTAAAAGCAGAATTACTATGGCGATGAAAGAAAATTTCATATCGATGGCTCCCGATGAGGAATCCAATGCGAAAGTCACCCCGATAGACAACAACAAAACGTTAATGATTGATCAGTACACATCCAATGTAGAGCCCGGGAATCCTGAATTAGTGGAAGACATCTGGACTATAAATGACGCATTCGCTCATTTTAAACCTTCTGTAGAAGTAGATTTTATTGAAGAGGAAGGAGGATCGGTAAATGAAACTCTTCACTTTAGTGAACTTCGTGATTTCGAGGCACAAGGAGGGAAAGGACGCCTAGTGGAAAACAGCCAGTTCCTCTCTGGTGTCAAAAAAAAGATTGACACAAGTAGCAAAATCCGGAAAAGCATTGAGCAGAACCGGAAATTGAGAGATATTCTTAAAGATAGCGCATCACGTGACGAGCTGAAAGAGATGCTAAAAGCGATATTGAAAGAATTGGAAGAAAACGCATAACCTAATACAATATTTATAGTATGTCGGATACAGAATTAAAAAAGCAATACCCCCCCGTACAAGGAGCAGCCGAAGAAAGGCAGCCACAAGGGGAAGTTAAAGATATATCGAAATTGTTATCCTCTTTTGGTGGATTCAATGCTGTCAGAGGATTTTTACCTGATGCTGACAATCTGAACCCTGCAAGAAAGGCAGCCAAAGCCGTTTTCCTATCGGACAAACGATTCAAAGAAAAACGGGAAAATCTTGCAAATGACATTAAAGCATGGTTAGAGATGTTGGACGAAGGCCACAACAGTGCTACCGAATTTGTGGATTCCTGCAAAGAAAAAGAGGAAAAGTACACAAATGTGCTCAGCCAAGGTATCACGGATGCTCTTTATGCAACAGCTAATCTGGAACGTTCCTACCGCTCATTGGATGCATTCTTCAAGACTGCCAATACAGACAAAGTGAAGAATCTGCGTATTATCAATGTCTATAAAGATGATATCGCCGACAACGATTCTGGTTTTGCCCAAGAGGTAGAGACATTGCTCCGCAATGGTTTCGACCGGTTAAGCTTGAAGGACTGCTATAGCCTGATGGTTGTTCCGGGAAGTGTGTTCCAAGACAAGCCGACCTTACTGCAATGGGCAAAGATTGCATTCAAATACAAAGTAATGTTAATCACGGACCATGCCGATGAATATTCTTTCGATGACCTGTTCTCTAATACCGAATGGTACAAAGACAGCGACATTGAGCTTCAGAATGTAATTATGACAGCCAACTGGCTGGTTGGACGTGAATCAGAGAAACTTTCCGAAGAAGAAAAAGACAGTCCTGCGTTTTATATATCCAGTTCCGGTGCTTTGGCTGGAAAGCTGTATGATGAAAGCGCCAATATGGCACAGGGCGCAGGCGGAAAGAAATACGGTACTATTGATGACGTAAAAGGGGTAAAACTGGACTTGTTGAAATCAGAGATAGCTGCATTGATGGACAACCAAGTCATTCCGATGGTCTATTCCGAAGGACGTGTCATGGCATTCAACAATACGACTCTTTACAACGGTGACAACACGGCAATGAAAGAGTATCCGATCGTACGCGTATTCGATTGGGTAAAGAAAGTCTTAATGAACTATGTACATGAAGTAGCATTAGAGAATTGGGATCCGTATAATTCTCCGAAAAACTTGAAATCAAAGATCCAAGCTTTCTTGAACGACTACAAAGGATATGGCAATCTGTTCCAGAACTACGAGATCAAGGAGCCCACTCAGGATCCGGTGACAAAGCGTATCACCTGTGATATCAGTTTGACACCGTTCTATGCGGCAAAGAACTTCGTCATTAAAGTTTCTGCCGACAAAAAAGATAAAGAAGCCCAGATGGCATAATAATTTTTTCTAACTAATCTATTTAATTATGGCAAAGACTCCAGTAAAATTAGAAGTAGACGGCTATAAAGAACGAGAAGTTATGATGGTCAAATATGAATTTGACCAAACTACAGATGTTGAAGGACAGATGGCCGGTATTCCACGCGGTGGACAAATCACGATCCGTGTGAAAGCAATGAACGATGGTACTCCGGATCTTTTGGCATGGATGGTTGAACGTAACCTGCCGAAGAACGGTCAGATCACTTTCTTGGAAACAAAAACAGGAAAAAACATGAAGACCATCAAATTCACAAATGGCTATTGTGTGAATTTTGATGAGAAATGGGAAGACAAGCAAGGACATTACGAGGAAATCGTCATTACTTGCCAAAAGATCGAGTTCGAGTCTGTTACGTATGAAAACGACTGGGCTTAATTGTCAAATAATATGTCGAACTTAAAAAATTCAGAATATATATGGCAGAAAATATGACACCGGTACAGTTATCTGTTACCGATTTTGAGACTCGTGAGGTAATGATGATTGATTATCAATTCACTCAGACAGTCGATAGAGAAGGACAAATATCAGGTATTCCTAGGGGCGGACGCATCACAATCCGCGTAAAAGCAATGAATGATGGAAACAATCAGTTATTGCAATGGATGCTGGCTCCGAATGATCCACGCGATGTAAAAGTAACTTTCTACAATACAATCGACGGTTCTACAATGAAAGAGTTGGAAGGCACAGGGTGTTATTGTGTCCATTTCCTGGAAAAATGGGAAGATGGAGAAGAGCACTTTGAAGAATTGCAGATCGTTTGTCAGGAATTGAAGAACGGTCCGGTTGCTTTCCAGAATCCTTGGAAATAAAATAATTTAGTGAATCGATGTGTCAAGAGCGCTTTTCAAAGCGCTCTTGACACATTTTTGATAGAAGAAACATTAATATTGTATCTATGTCATTGACTGCACAACTAAAATTCGGAGACAATCTTTCGGGTACTTATACGAAAGAATATAATGTAACTGACTGCAAATACAGCGTTATGCGACATCACAACTGCTATTTCCCAGATTCAGACGCTTGGTGTGGGAATGTGGAAGTGACAGTCATTGCTCCTGGTAAAGAGGACTTGGAGCTATTTGAGTGGTACAGTGACCTACAAGTGCTTTCCGGATGTCTTGTTTTCGATCTATCTAGTCAGTTGGCCTATGAATATACGCCCCAAAAGACTTTGTATTTTGAAGACGCCCGCTGTTTTTCTCTTACGGAGGATTATCATATTGATCAAAAAAGAAGACGCCTCCTTCGGTTGGAATTTGCAGCAGAGAAAATGACAATCGATACAATTTCATTTATTAGTAACAACAACATCTAACGGTCCTATGGAAATAACATCCAACCACATAAAAGCCCTCCTTTTCCTTGAGGACATAACAGAGGGTATCCCCATATCACAAGATGATTGTTTTACAATTCAGCATTTCAACTACAATTGTTCAAGACAACGCAATTCGACCAAAATGCCAAACGGGCCTACGGGAACGACCGTTTTGCGCTTCGTGATCAAGTCTTTGCCAGAAGAGGGAGGAAAAACTTTTTACCAACGATTGACTGAAAGTACAGCCTATCCATTCTCATTCGTATTCAATGCAACATTTGATGCCAACAAACGGCTGTGCGACTATGAAGATGCGATGGTTATTTCCGGATACATCATCAACATAGAAGAAGCTTTTGGTAACTACACTTCCGATCCAGACAAAACCGATAGAATGTTGATGAGTGTTGATGTCTTGTTGCGCTCTATTACTTATATCGGAAAGAAATCCAACAAAACGCTTTGTATAACAAATTAACAGATACTTCCATGGAAGCTTATTATGAGATTTCAATTTCTAAAACAGACAGTACTATCGTATCTGCACTGACCTCACAGACAAGCCAAACGATCACAGTAGATACTGTCGAGTATAATTGTAGTTTGACCTCGCTCCATTATCTCAAAAAGGTCTACCAACCGGGCGAACTTCAGTTGAAACTCCAGATTACAGCACAAGAAGAAAATAAAGAACTACCTTCGCTGGAAGCGTTGTTTAGTCTCTTTGCTGATTGTTATATCGACGTGAACAAGAGAGAAACGGCCAGCTCTACGGATGGAACAGATGTAACTGTTGCGAAAAAATATTATATCTTCGATATCAATCCGGAATATCGAAAAGGGTCAACAAAGACCCTATATATAGAAATTTTGGCATACAGTCCGGACAAATTTTTGACCTTGGACAGGTATTGTAAGGCTTATACAGGAAAGAAACTATTCCAAGATATCATAACCAATGGACTCACGGTCTTCAAGAAGGTACCAACGGATGCGATTCCAAAAGCAACGAACTATTTGCATCAATTGCGATATGAGAATGAAACGAAAGAGTACATCCACCCCTATCTGGTGCAATACAATGAAAGCTTTTACGATTTCTTAGTCCGAACCATGAATCGCTGTGGCGAGTTCCTGTACTATGAGGAAGAAGAACTTTGTATTGGATGGAAACGTTCAGAAGCTGTAACTATTCCGAATTATGCCTCCATCACCTATGCCAAGTCTGTTACGTCTGCATGCAGTCACCGTTCATTTTATAACAACTATACGCAAACAGAAAACATCCAATCGTATACAGATACAGCCCCTTCTGCAGAAGAACAAATGCTTCCTCTAAATCAAGAAATGGCGACGGATGCATACTTGACACCACTTCCGGATAAAAGCCAATATACAAAATGGGAAAGCTTTGCCGGATGGCCCGACAAGTTTTGGGTTGGAAAAAGTTCGGAAATTTTCTCAAAACGTACGCTATTGGATATGGTAACCACGTCGACAATAAGCTCAGCAATAGCCATAGGGTCCGCTGCCAACAAATCCAAGATTGTTAACGATGGCTATGAGAAGACAAACTTCACAAAACCAGAAAAAGACACGACCTATTTTGATGAACGCATGAATAGTGCCGAAAAAAAGATTTATCCGTATAACACATCGGCGGAAGAAAAGGAGGGGCTTCGGACGTTTGACATCACTTTTTACGAGAAAATCCGAATGGGCGAGGAAGCAGTGGAAAACCAACGGATACGGGTAGATTTGGATACGAATTTTTATCCACTTTATCTGGGATCTATCATCTCGCTGGATGAATCCAATTCTCAAAAATATATCGTTGTACGCATTGAAGGCGATCTGCGGACAACAAAGATAGAAGCGGTTCCTTATTATGATCCGGAAAAAAAGCTGGCTTACCCGCCAACAACCAAGGAACCGTTGATACGGACATCCAAGGCACAAACGGCATTCATTGTCGATAACGTAGATCCATTAAAAATGAATCGAGTACGTATCCGGTATCCTTGGCAAAGCCCAGCAGGAGGCAACAGCAGTACTTTGCAAACGGATACAAACACAGAAGATGCCTCGCCGTGGATTCGTATGGTCATGCCGATGGCATCCAACGGGGTCGGTTTCAACTTCCTGCCACAAAAAGGGGATGAGGCACTGATCGACTATGAGGACGGAAACATAGAGAAACCATACGTGGTAGGTATGCTCTATTCCAAGAATAGGCCTCCCCAAAGTCCGCATTTGCGGACAGGGCAGCGCATCATCTCTTCGGCAAATGGACACAGCATCCGTTTTACCGATAACACAAATGCTGACGATGCTTGGATTAAGGAGTTATCACCGGCATGGGCATTAGTACGTTCATTCATTCCGGGTATAGGACTTGACACAAAAAACGAGGATCTTTTGAAAGCCTCCGGAGGAATCGAGTTGACTGACACATACGGATTATATTCGATATCCATGTCGTCTGACTCACGTAAGATTAACATCTCTTCCCCTTTTGGCAGCGTAGGGATCAACGCTTATACCGGCATCACAGTAACGGCTCCCAATGGAGATATCAAGATTGTCGGAAAGAACGTCGATATTGTGGCTGGTAATAACTTGACATTGACTTCCGGAGCCAATATCAAGAACTATATTCCACGCAACAAAAAAGAGTGGTTAGCCCAAATCCTGCAAGCGGAGACTTATCTGGTTGGGCTGGTTCAACCGATCAATCTCGCTTTGGTCCGTACCGTATTGGAAACATTCTTGCGACCGATAGGAGGAACCTTGTTGATAAAATCATGTCGCTACCTGCGCTTAGAAGCTGGGCGGGGCGAGGCGGCAGTACTGAATACCCAATGGAGAAAACAGATTGGATATAAGCATTCATTCCCTCTATGGCTGGCAAATACAGTGGGAACTCCTTATAACTCTGCAACGATCGATAAGGATAGTTGGGGGATGATCATGTATAATCAGCTTAATATGGCAGAAATGTTCATACAGGCTCTATTTGTTGAATATAAAGAGAGAGGGGAGTTTATCGTAAAAAACATGAGAATCTATGAGAATGCGCGTCAGATTTGTAGTGTATATATCACACAAATTTATAATGACATTCTGAATTGTAAGTCTTTATATGATGAAGCGCAAGATCTCTCAAAGAAGTATGAAAATCTTTCAGACACAACAAAGTGGAAAGAAGCTAAAAAAATGCTCACAACAAGTTCTTGGATGACAGTAGATAAGTACAGGAAAGATCTTTTTGAGTCTGTGCAAAAAGCACATAAAGAGAAGTGTTGGGAACGAGTGATAAAGAATCTACAGATCAATAAAAAACCATATAAGGAATTAAATAGTTTATTGGAGCCCAAAAAAGTGGATATACATGTAATGTGTAGTCGAGCGTATGGGTTGGGGCGTACAGATAATGCCTGGTTTGTCCATTTTACGGAAGCATATAATGCTGAGATTAATAAGCAGGACCATCGTAGGATTATCTATGAGTTGTTTTCTGGCTTATTTAACACAGTGGTGGGTAAATCTCCCCTTACTAACATCAGTTACGCAGTGCCACTGGAAGCAGCTCCTTATGATTCGGATGCCAGGTGGGCTGATTGGATAAATAGTATAAATGTCACTGCTGTCGATGAGGGAGCTACCGTACAAGATTCTTTCCTTAAATCAGTAGGAAAGACATTCTTATTCAGTACCGTCGCACTTAATCCGATTGATGAGAATGCATGGGATCAGGCAGATCACGGACAAATCCTTTTCTCGAATCAGAAAGGGAAGACATATTGTTTCGATGATGAGACTATCAAACTCTATAATAGGTCAAGGGTAGCCGTTCTTGAAAAAGGAAAGATACAGGCACTTTTGAGAAACATTAATTAAATAGGAAAACCATGATAACGATCGTAGAGCAATTCAAGCAATGGCAATCTGCGTTGGATGACTTTCAAACGAATATGAAAAGTGATTTGGCGGAGATTCGCCAACAGAAATCCGAGGTCTTGCAGATCAAGAAAGAACTACTCGAGCTACTGGATCAAGGGAAATTTATCCGGGATGAGAATCGGATTGTTATTTCCGCTCCGGAGATTATCATTGGGAACGTAGACAAGAGTGGTATCTTGGAAAATGCCGCCTCTCGGGTTATCTTACGTGCCGGAGAGGTCTCTCTCGAAGGAGTCGGTTTGGGAGAAGAGAGCATTGGCTCAGTCGTGAGCCGCGCCTCCAGTATTCGCCATATTGCGGTGGATCCCGGGGTAGACGGGAATGAATCCGTTGTCAAGGAAGTATCGGAAGTTGTCTCGCAAGCGCATGGTGTAACCCTTTATGCAGACAGTTCGGAGGGCTTCTTTTCCGAGTTAGCGGGTGGAACAAAAGGAGGCATCTTGCTACATACCGACGGCTATATTGATATGCAAGCCGCGCTACCTTGCGAGAGCCGAAGTAAAAAACTGAGTAATGAAAAAAGCGCTCTGAAATCGCAAATTAGCGAGCAAAAGGAATTAGTCAAAACATATAAACAGGATGTAGAGACGGCTATGAAAGAGCTGGACAAGCTGATGAGCAACGACGTGATGAATATGGACGATATCATGACCCGTATGAATTTCACGGATATCGATGAATTTCACGGAGAGTTCGAGTGTAATACGTCCGCGCTCTATGCAGCTATGACCCACTATTTTGACTCTTTGTCATGCCTGGCCGAGATGAATCGGCAATTGGATCAGATAGAGGGGCAGGAAAAAACGGTTTCCTGCTATAAATCAAAATATGAGAAAGAGAGTAACGGATGTTCCATCTTGATGCGCTCCGAACGGATCGATATGATCTCGGTTGACGGAGACGGCAACCTGCGGACCGATGCGGATGCCGGCATAGGGCTTCTCGCAAACAAAGTAGATATCCGGGCCAATCAGGGAGATGAATCCCTGTTTGAGGAGGGCGAAGTGAATATCTCGGCAAAGACTGTACAGATCACCACGACCGACCCGAAGGTCGAAGAAGATAAGGTGGACTATCCTGCCGTTGGCGACGTGCGGATCGTATCAAAGAATATCGTACTGGAGTCTGTCGACTATGAATTGAAAGATGAGAAGATACAGGAAAAGGCACTGACGGCTGAAGGCTCGATCCAAGTACGTGCGGAATCGATCGCATGGGCAGCAACGGATACGGAAGGCAAGGCGACCGGACGCTTGACGGCTAACGCCAAGGCGGTCGAGATCAAGACAACCGATACGGACAAGGAAAAGGGAACGGACAGTGCCGTGGCGAGTGGTAGCACCTTACTCTTGTTATCGGAAAAAGTCTTTGCCGGAGCAAAGGACAAGAACCTGAAGAGCAAGTTACTCCAACTCTCTTCCGACTCGGTGGGTACGTTTGCCGATACAACCATTGAATTACAACAGGACGGAAAAAGCATCCTGCAATTGAGTGGCGGTAATGCCTCTTTATCAGGAGGATCAACAATCATCTACGGTGAAACGACCCTGCACGGTGCGACAACGTTCAAGTCTGATGTAACGGCGGGAACTGTAGATATGAAGAATCTAAAGGTACAAACCTCTTTCAAGACACCTTATACGACAGAAAGCGTAGCGGTGCCTTCACCGCCCTCAACCTCAAAGTTGAGCACCAAACTGAAAGAGGAAGAGATCAAATCATCCAACTAAAAAGACAAGTGTATGCCAAAATATGTATGTATGGGCGCATTGATGCAATGCACGTTCGGAGCTGCCCCCTCTTCGCTAATAGTAACGGTGCCGCTTCGCCCGATGATCCAAAATATGCCGAAAGCCACTATCATGGATTATATCCCCTTGGTCAACATTCCTCCTTTCGGAATGTGCAGCTCTATGGCAAATCCGACTGTGGCTTCCGCTACCGCCGCTGCTTCCGGCGTACTGACTCCTATGCCTTGTATACCGGCCCTTACGGCTCCTTGGGCTCCCGGAGGAAAAGAATTAATTACCAATATGCCCGCTCTGCTTGAGAATTGCAAATTGGTATGTATGTACGGTGGGAATATCTCGATTAATTTCCCCGGACATGCCTGTAACTCGGAAGGAAAATAGAATATCTTAAGAAAAGATGGATGACTTCGGAATCTGCATACTGTGTCCCGCTTCTTGATTGTGGGCGGTATGTGTTTCCTGTTCTGTCTTCATCTTCTTTTCCTGCTCCTGCAAGTAATATTGATAAGCCTCTTCGATTTCTTTCGCCTTATTATTGCGGTATCCTTCGCACATTTCCATAATTTGCTTGTGAATATCATCCAGTTCGTTTGTTGCCTCATCTATCTCTTCCGCTTTTTCTCCTTTCAACGCATCGGCAATCTTCACGGAGTAACTTTTGTGCGTAAACTCTATCTTCCCCTTGGCTTCATGGAAAGCCGCATCTACGAAATCCAATCCGGCATCGTGCCTGTCTTTATTCATTTCCGGCATCGTACAAACAATGACTTGCCTTTCATCCTCTTCACCTTCATTGCTTCCCCCTTCCGTTTGCAGACCGGCATCGTTTCCTCTTTTCCGTTCGATCTTGAACTCGGGATGCACCTGATTGATTCCTTTACAAATAGGAAACACAAAGGAGTTTTCATAGGGGTAAAGCAAGATATGATTCGTATTGGGAAGATCTACACTGGCTACGTCTTCGATATTCCGTTCTTCAGCGTTTATGACGATATTTACGGAAAGAAGTGAGACCGGCTCTGCCTTGACACAAAAGTTCAAATAACGATAGTTCAAAAACACAGCATAGCCACTCATTTTCTGTTGTACCTCAGACAGTAATAATCGGACTTTATTTTTCATCTTATCTTGTATTTTTAATGATTAATCTTTCAGTTTCAAATGGACATGTACCATATCGTTGCCTTTTAGCAGTATCTTTTTTTCTGCTCGCTTTCCATTTTTGAACAAACATACCTCATACGTATGTCCGACAGGAAGATAATAAAGAATACAAGGTGTCTTTCCTACGGGCAATCCGTTCAAGAAAACCTCTGCATCTACCTTGTTACATGAGACATTCAGCATTCCGTAGTCCGCCTGCGGAGATGCCATGTTCAATTCCATTTTTTCCCCAGCTTCTACCCAGCAATAAAACGTTTTGGATTCCAATCCCTTTTTCCGTGTGCTGATAGCATAAAAACCCGGAGACAATACACCATCCCAATGTCCCACCCCGACTTTCTCCCGGTTCAGCCAAATCTCCGTCTCCTCGTCAAATGCATGGATGGAAACTTCGGAAGGAACAGACTGAGCATTGATCGCACGAAGCCGGATCAACTCCGTTGATTCCTGCCCTCCCGCTTGAAACGTATCCGACGTAAGGGCCAGCGGCTCGTTCGGCAATGCTTCCTTCGTCTTCTGATCCATTACAGGAAAGAGAAACGGTTTTGTATCAGGCAAAATATCCACAACTTTCCGTTCCGTATTCCCGACTTCGATAAAAGCATCATGATAAAACAGTGAATCATGACGCACCGTCAGTCGGTACTGTCCCGGCATAATGCGTCCTGTTTCTGCCCGATGACAACCGATTAGTTTCCCGTCCAGCAGGATTTCTGCATCAGGAAAAGGGCTGTTCACTGTCAGATAGGCATAAAAGGGATTCAATTCAATCTGCTTCTCCAAGCGTGTAGAGTCTGTAAGTTCAAATGTGTCCGTATAATCTTCATAAAAAGGGGATATGACCTGGTAGGTATGTTGACCTACCGGCAGATAAAGCTGGAGCAAACCGTCTTGCATCAGTTGTACCGTACTATCAACGAAAACGATGGCATGTTCAGGACGAATACGGAAAACAACCCATTGCTTATCCGGCTTAAATTCTTTTTTAGGATCTTCCGTATATAAATAGGCACGGTATCTCTTTTTCTTTTTCAATCCTTTACCCGGGATTTTCCAGACAAGCTGTCCATAGTCAGGATGCTCTATGATCAAAAACGAAGTGTGATGAGGCAGTGGCACAGTCTGCATCCCGTCTCCCTCTTCTGCAACCATATCAATCCCTTTCAATTTAAATACGAACCCCTTCTCATTGGTATACAAATCCAGCAAAGCATATTGTTTGCTGACAGACAACTTCTCCTTTCGTAAAACAGATTTCTTCATTTGAGCGAAATCTTCCACTTTGATAAGTTGCGCCCGAATAGGCGTAGTAAAAAGCAAACAATATAGCAAAATAAGAGCAAGATGTTTCATAAGCGACAAATATTAGGACAAAAATAGGAAATTTCGCACTATTAAAGTGCATTTTCATTTCTTTTTTGCACTATTATAGTGTAATCATTCGAAAAGCATCATTTCGGTCAACTTCACGGAAAGGTTGCAGGATTATTGGTGTAAATTGTGATTTATATATAAATTTGCACACATCATAATTAAAATATACATATTAGCATATGAGAAACTTAATGAACAACTCGTTAAGAATGCTATTATCGGCATTCTTGCTTATGATCCTCCTGTCGTGCCAAGATAAGGCTAAGGAAGAGAAACAGTACAGCCCCATCACGCAAAAGCTGGTCGATTTGGTGAAGAGCGACGAACGTATCAAGTCACTCCTCATGGAAGCCATCGAGAAAGGCAAGAAAATCAATCCAGACTCCTCCACCAACCCGGCACAATCGCTGGAAGAATATTATAACTTCATCGACCATTCGCAGACTGCCATGCCGTGGAATGTCATTTTCTGTCCCGGGCAGCCCAGCATCTTCGGACGAATGTATCAGGCTCTGTGCTATTGCTATTTCATCAACTGCATGCCGCTGGAGGCGTTGGAAGACGAAACGCTGTTTACGAATTCAGTGCAATACGTGGAGCCTTACCGCAGCTGGCTGGTAGATTACTGCAAGTCGTGGGGAAGCTTCCTCTCGTCACCGGAATCCTGGAACAAGGAGTACGAGGAGCTGATGATGCAGCAAGAAGAACTGGGCATGACCAACGGATGGTATGAAGACCCGTCGAACTGGCATTCATTCAACGACTTCTTCTGCCGTCGCTTAGCCTCTCCCGACCAACGGCCTATCACCTCGCCGGAAGATAATTCCATCGTGGCTTCTCCGGCCGATTGTGTTCCACAGGGTGTTTGGAAGATTGATAACGAATCCTACATCATCACGGATGAAAAGATCGCGGTGAAATCCCGCGTGTTCAATTCCGTACGCAACCTTATCGGCCCGGACAGCCCTTATTGTGATGCCTTTGCCGGAGGTACGTTCTATCACGCTTTCCTCAATGCCAATGACTACCACCGCTATCACTTCCCATTATCGGGTGTTATCCGCGAACTTCGCATCATTCCGGGAGATGACGCTTTGGGTGGAAAAATCACTTGGGAGCCTGATTTAAAGCAATATGTAGTAGACTGTTCCGTTCCGGGCTGGCAAAGCATCGAAACGCGCGGACTGGCTATCATCGAAACAGACACGCATGGATTGGTGGCCGTGATGCCGATCGGTATGTCGCAAGTGGCTTCTGTCAACTTCACGGAAGGATTGCAGGTGGGTGATCGGGTTAAAAAAGGCGATGAACTGGGCTATTTCCTGTTCGGAGGTTCGGATTTCGTGCTGGTATTCCAGAAAGATGCGGACTTCCGCCTGATCTCTCCGAAGGATGGAGACAACGCATGGCAACACATCCTGATGGGTGAAAAGCTGGGCGAAGTGAAGTCAGTTAAATAACAAGATTCGTCGAGTAGGAGAAAACAAAGGGAGTGTCTAACAAGTCAGTCTTTTAATAACTACCTCCCCTAACCCCTCCTTGCACAGGCGGGGAAACCGCTTGGTAATCAACCCTCCCCCTGTGTAAGGGGAAGTTGAAGGGGGTAGCTTGTTGATAGGAATAGACTTGTTAGACAGTCCCTTTTGGCATTTGTCACAGAATCAATGTGCCACCAGACCTCCGTCTACCAGATAATGCCCTCCCGTGCAGAAACTTGACGCGTCGGAAGCCAGGAAATACACCATTTCCGCCACCTCCTCCGGGCGTCCAGCGGAACCTCTTGCATACAGGGCGTTCTCCTCGCGCCAATAGTCATCGATGCTGCAATGATTCTCTTGGGCAAACTTCTCGAACAGATTGTCCACCAAAGGCGTGTGGATAGTCCCTGCGCACACGGCGTTGACACGGATGTTCTTCGGGCCGAGGTCTATGGAGAGACTTCGGGTGATTTGTCCCAGCGCACCTTTGGTCAGCCCATATCCGAAACTGTGCGCCTTGCCAACGAACCACTGGTCCGAAGCGTTGATAACCACCGTCCCTCCTCCCGCACGAATGATGTGCGGCACCGCCTCGCGGAGCGTGTTCACCGTACCGTAGATATTGGTCTGGATCATCAGATCCAACTCCTCGTCCGAAATGTCCAGCAACGTGTTGCAGCGATGGATGCCCGCGTTGGCCACCACGCTGTCCAGCCGGCCGAACCTCTTCACGGTTTCCTCGACAGCACGATGGATGTCAGCACGGTTCCGGGTATTGCCCGACACAAAAATCAATTGTTCCGGACGGTTTATCTCTTCCATCCGTTCGCGAGCCGCCTCCTCATTGATGTCCATGAACCCCACGTTCCATCCCTGTTGGATGAATTTCTTAACCGAAGCGGCACCGATACCGGTAGAACCGCCTGTAATGAGTACTGTTTTCATACGAATGACTTATTTAGATTGTTAGTGAATTGCCCATCAAATGCCCGGTTGACGGTTGGTCTGTCGGCTTATTTCCCGATACCAGCTCCATATCCCCGTTTTCGCCGCTACCCTGACAGTTGCTCCCTCCCTGATAATGAATTCCCCGGGACCGACGTGGCTGCTCGTGCCGCAGTGCCAATCGTAGGTATACCCCAAGCGTGTCCACGGATAAGGTGTATCCGAGAAGTAAGAGAACTGCTTGTTGTCTTCGAACCATTCGCGGTAATCCGGCGTGGCAGAGGCAGGGAAGTCCAGCTCCGCTTCGTGATCGGTCGTCTCGTGATCGGTCGTCGGGCGGAAAAGCCCATCCGCCTCCGCGTAGAAAAAGGTGATGCAATCGTAATCGCAAGCAGGCGGAAGTCCAAGCAGCTGCACGAGCCTCATGCGGCACTCCAGCGAGTCGCTGCAAACCGGAAGCCGTTTCAGCAAGTGGTCGGCAAGGTCGTAAGGCAGCGTCACCCACGGCATCCGTCCGTCCATCGTAAAAAGCTCGTCGGACGGTGCGGGATACCCCTCCGCTTCTGCGGCCGACATCATCGAACCGACCAAAACGAACGCCTTCCCGTCGGCAGAAACCATCCATTGCTGACGCGGATCGTCTAGGCTGTCCGGCGAAACGATGGCGGGCAGCGTGTGACATATTTCCTGCGGCAACGCTTCCTCCGCATCCCGTACTGCCGCCAAATAACAACTTTCCAGTGCTTCGACATCCTGATACCACGGTCTGTCGCTATCGTCCGTGCAACTGCTGCATAAAACCAGCAGGCAAGGCAAGAAAACAAGAATCTTATTCATTCAATTCATATTTAACGTGAATTCGATATAAAGTACAAATTTAAGAGTTACCACTAAGTTCTCTGAGACCAAAATTACAAAGATTTATCGTATAGCAGATAATTTTCACTATGAATTAAAGCAGTTTTTTCACGACAGCCTATCGCACTTTGCTGAAGGATGATACGGCAAGTAACGACATATTGATAGAATATACCCAACGGATAATAGACCATACCGCCATGCTGATAGCCGAGGCGGAGGGCAAGATAAAAAGACAAATGAATGAAACGGAAGATACTGATAGTTGAAGATAACACGGGACTGTCCCAGATGCAGAAGGACTGGTTCGCTCATGATGCCGTGACAGCCATGAACGAGCCGATAACCCGCTCGTTGATACGCAAAATGCGGTTTGACCTGATCCTGTCGGATGTGCGCCTGCCGGAAGGGGACGGCATCTCGCTTTTGGAGTGGTTGTGCAAGGAGAAGAAGGACATACCGTTCATCATCACGACCGAGTATGTTTCCGTCCCGGATGTGGTGCGGACCGTCAAACTGGGAGCGAAAGATTACCTGCCCAAACCGGTACACCGTGACCACCTGCTGGAGTTGGCCAAGGTGTTCCGTCCGGTGGCGACGGTGCGCAAGAAAGAAAAGGTTCTATTCCACCGTACAAGCCCCAAGATTCTACAAGTGGAGAAATTCGCCAAGTTGGTAGCTCCATCGGATATGTCCGTGATGATACTCGGTGCCAATGGTACAGGTAAGGAGTCGGTGGCCCAGACCATACACCAATACAGCGAACGCCGGGATATGCCTTTCGTGGCCGGTAAACTGCGGAGCATTGCCGCATGAGCTGGCAGCCTCGCTCTTCTTCGGTCACGAGAAAGGCGCGTTTACAGGAGCGGACACCGCCAGGACCGGCTATTTCGACATGGCGAAAGGCGGCACGCTGTTTTTAGACGAGATAGGAACGATGACCTACGAGATACAGTCCATGCTGCTCCGGGTGTTGCAGGAGAATGTCTATACCCCGATAGGCAGCGGTAAGGAACGGATAGCGGATGTACGGATTATCGCTGCCATAAACGAGGATCTGCAACCGGCCATCAAGGACGGCCGGTTCAGGGAGGATCTTTACCACCGTTTGAACGAGTTCGAAATCCGCCAGCCGTCATTATCGGAATGTCCTGAAGACATCATCCCTTTGGCCGAATTTTTCCGGGAACGCTACTCGAAAGAACTGAAGCGGGAAACGAGAGGATTCACCGATGATGCAAAACGCAGGATGCTTGCCTATCCCTGGCCGGGCAACGTGCGGGAAATGCTATCTTTGCATCGAAACAAAGAGTTATTTGAAAGCATGAGGAATATAGTGATTCTGAACAGCTTGGCATTTTCTTATCCGTTGCCCGTTCTCATGCGAGTTGAATATAATTCGTTGATAGTCAAATAAAATACTTCATACTATCACAAATATACCAAAAAGCGGCTGATATTCCACAAGATCTTTGTATTTTTGACGAGAAATATTCAAGCAATCGAATATAAATGGATGAAGGAACTCCAATACTGGATATAAGTGAAGAATGGGGAGTCGATGTATATCCCCTACTCTCTTGGTTCAGACGTGACCGTGTCCAATCCGCCGAAGTCATGGTTGTTGGATGTGGAGCATTGGGCAATGAAGTGCTCAAGAACCTTGCTTTGTTCGGATTCGAGCATATCATAGTTGTGGATTACGACCGAGTAGAGCTATCGAACTTGACACGTTCCATTCTTTTCTCCCACGAAGATGCAGGAAAGTTAAAAGTCGAAGCTGTCGCCCGAAAAGTACGGAAGATCAACCCGGCAATCCACATACGGATGATCGCAGGCGACATTGCCCACCATGTCGGGTTAGGGCTACTGCGCCATACGGATATCGTAATCTCCTGCTTGGACAATCGGCTAGCACGTTATTATTTGAATCGCCTTTGTATGCGGGCGGGAGTCCCTTGGATAGATGGAGGCATTGACGGTTTGGAAGGAACGGCACGCATTTTTGCTCCGGGGCAAAACTGCTATGCTTGCAATCTGGGTCCGGAAGCCTTAAAAGAGCTCTCATTGAAAATGTCATGTGCGTCAGTCATCCGACGGAATGAAAAGGCTGAGCGGGTGGCAACGACACCGATTGTCGCTTCAATCATTGGAGCAGTCGAGGTGCAGGAAGCTTTAAAATGGCTGCATCGGGAAGAGCTGGAAAACGGTGTATTCACCTCTTTATGCGGGAAGATGTTCTATTATGAAGGGGCTCATTTTTCATCACGGCTGGTCCATTTCAGAGGATACGACGAGGGCTGTCCTGAACATGAATGTTGGGAACCAGTCATAGAAAGCCCACTTACAACCGCCAATACCATAGAAGAGGCATTGGAGACATTGAGGCGCTTGACAAAAAGCGAACAGGTGGAAATTCATTTGTGCAACCATTGTTTCGTAGATTATGTAGTGACACGAACCGACGATCGCAAAGTCAAGGTGATGCGTCCCAGTTATGCCGTAGCCGACTATCTGGAATGCGCCCCCACGTGGAGCGGTATTCCTACAAGTGCTTTTTATCAGCATGAGTACACGAAGATCGGAACTGATTTTCCTTATCCGGAACTCACATTAGAACAGATCGGCATTCCCCATGAGGATGTTTTATACGTACAAACAGACCAAGGGATTTTTTATATCGGAATGAGAAGAGATACTGATAATTCGGAAAAACAGATGGAGAATGGAACAGGATTATGAAATAGGGCCGGCAGAAACCCGTGCAGAGTTTCTATTGAATTACTTCTATCCGGAACATCCGGATCAGTGGCAGGTAGAGAATGAAGGTTCTTTCTATCGGAATTATAATCGGGACTTACTTTCCATAGACGAAGAACTATGTACCTTGCGCTTGGCCCGTGACGGCTATCTTCGTCTATTACCTCAAGGACTGTTAACCGAAGAGAACGAGCTGCGAAAAGGAGACATCAAGCAAAAGCATGAAAAGCTGGAAAGACGCAAGCAACTGTTGCGAGATCTATTCAAACCGGTGGATTCGCATATTTTCAGGACAAGGTTGCACATAGAACAGGAGATCGCAAAACTGTTGCAAGCGCAACAGGGTCTCTTGCTCAAGCAATATTTCGGATATGATTTAGAGACAGAGACGGACCCTTATGTGAAAAAGGTTGCTCCATTACTGCCCTTCATAAGTCGTTTACGAGCTGATTTTGGCTTTCTTCGTGATTTGCTGCACCGATTGCTCGGATTCAAAGTGAAAGCTATGATGGGACGGTACACGTGGGAAGAGGGGGCAGACTGCTCGCAGCCGATGGTGAGGTATGAAGTGATCGTCCCCGAACTGACTGTCGAAAAGTTCAGCGAACTGGATAGGACATTAAACCCGTTACGGGATTTCATTTGCGAATGGTTTATTCCCTATGACACCTACTGCGTTATCCTGTTGAAATATCATGGAGAACCGTTGATCCCGGGGAATAAATTGCTGTTAGATTACAATACGGAGACAAGATAAAGAGTTGATTCAGGAATAAATGGAATGGTTATGAATGTAAATGCAAGGATAGATTGGCAAACAGGCATGGAGATCACCGCACAGACCTTCACAAAGTTTGACGAAAATATAGTTTACAGACAGCAGGTGGCTAGTCGGATCATGAACGGAAATCGATTTGGACTTATCCCGTTCTCCAAGTTCGACTGTCAAGCCGGATTCGTAAAAAACACACTCGAGATAGAAAGACTGTCATGTATGGCATTGCTACCTTCAGGAAAGGTTCTACATATAGATGAGAAGGTGGTGGTTCCAATTCCTATGTTATATGGCGAAGAGTACTTCCTTGCCTGCGGTTTCGGAGAGAAATCGGTGGGTTTCGATATCGAAACTGTTCCATTTGTGCAGCCGGAATATGTATTTGGAATCTATTCGTTAGCAGAACTCGAAGGAAGCGATTTGTTCCCGATCATGAAGTTCAAAGTGGATGACGGTATTTTCTCGTTTGACAAAGAATATATTCCACCCTGTTTATGTCTTGCGGGAGATACTCGTTTCTTCACCTACCTCCAGCGTTTGGCAGACGAAGCAGCCGCATTAGGCAAACATCCGAATCTGGAGGCCGGTGAGGGAAAACGTGCATTGATGCACTATGCGTTCCGATTGAAAAATTACACGGGAATAAACCTGGTTTCCGATTTCATCGGATTGACGCAAGAAATGGCACAAGCAATCGATTATTACGTTGTAGCCCCCAATACAGAGACTGGTATTGCAATCAAAGCATACAATGCGTATGACCCGGTCGCTTGGTTGCAGTGGCTGGAAATGTATATGCATGGAACCGTTACGATTTTAGACAAAGTCGTACTCGAAGATCATTCGATTGATTTTGATGCGTTAAAAGCACAAATTAAAGCGGAATTGTATGAGCAACTGCGACCGGAACTGTATAACGAATTGCATCATACATTGCATCAAGAATTAAATGTGGAAATCACGCAAGAGTTGACAAACAAACTGATGGACTACATAAACGGTCGGTTGAAAGAGGATCTGCACGCGTTGTTGGCAGGCGAGTTGTCCGACGAACTGTTCAAGAGTTTATTCAAAGCCCTTTATGACAGTTTGTACAAAGCCCTATTCGTCCCTGTAGAAAAAGAAGAAGAAGATTTCGTACCTTTAATCTAATTGCAATGAATATATTGATTCCTTTATCTTTGGCAAACGGCCGTCTCGGACGGACGGAACGACTGAAACAGTCTATCGATTCGTTTATTGAACTGTTGCTGACAACCCCCAGGAACGGGTGTGTTTCGGATCCTAAATTCGGGTTCTTGTTCAACAACTTGCGATTCGAGATCTTTGACGAGAAAGATGGCAGTATCCATAACTCGAACGAAGGGGAAAAGAGTGACGAAGAGATCAGATTGTATGAGAAAAAGATCTCCGGTTCATCCAAGAACGTCAACACGTTCGCCTTAGAATTGAAGACGGTCATCGAACAATACGAGAAAAGGCTCTCTGACGTGAACGTGACAATGGCATACATCAGGGAAGTCCGAAAGATTGTCATCACCATAAAAGGAGTCATATCCCACACTGGTGTTAATTATCAGCATGTTACAGAATTGAAAACTTGGAATTGATGAAACAGACGCTATTTGAAACACGCCAAAGAGCAGAAGAACTCATGAAGGAAGCAGCCAAAGTTTGGCTGCAAAGTAACCAGAGTGAACATCTGGAGGGTTTGGAAGAAGATCCGGCATTCTCTCTTTTCATGACGGCATTGGCTTATCAAGCGAACGAGGTCGACAGTGACATCGAGCAGCTAAAGACAGAGACGTTGAGCGAGTTTGCCCGTATGTTGGTTCCTTATGACTTGGGACATGCGTTACCAGCAACAGCCGTGATTTCTGCTTCTTTGTCGACAGCTATCGCCTCGCAAGAGTTAGATGCACAGTCTGTATTCACGCTGGCAGATTCGGCCTTTCGGTTTATTCCGTTACTAAAGACAACCATTTTTAATTGTGAAACAAAATCGGTCGAACGTTTGGATGCACGGTGCTGGAAAGTTACATTGTCATTCCGTGCGCCGATTTCCAATCTGTCGGGCATGTCCTTTCTGATTAAAAATCCGATGTTCAACGATGTGAAGGTTTCTGTCAGAGGACATTCACTCCCTCTTATCAAACCCTGGGAATATGCAAACCTGCCTTTATCGGATTGGTTTTCTCTTGATACGATGTTGTACAACCGTTCACTGGTCTATCAGGCATCATCCGTCTGGTTTGATCTGTTCGCACGGCAAAATATACGGTTGTTCTACGTAGATTCGCATGATGCATCTGCATTTATTCCTTTTGAAACAGACACCTTAGTATTGCATTTTGAGTTTTCCGGTATCCAAGACAATTTCCTGTTTGACCGGACACAAATAGTATTCAACTGCCTGCCGTTAGTAAATGTGGAAGTACATTCCGTCACTCTTTCCGCTACCTCTCCGATTGCACGTATTGCCGGAACGGGAAAAGTGTCGGGTGATGAAGAGTCGGGAAAACAGCAGTTTCTCCATTTAGTTCCTCCTTCGGATATACAAATCTACAAGGAAGAACCCATCACTGTCCGCCGAGTGGCAGCAGACCGCTTCAATCTCGGAAGCTTGCTGAAATTATCCAATTGCCTGTTCAACAAATACACTTCCGATTTTTACGCTTTCCAATCATTGTTGAATTTACGTAATGGGAAAGCGATCTATCAATTGTATGACAGTCTGAAAAGCATTGTAGACGAGGTAAACCGGATGTCGGAATCGGCTCCTGCCGGAATCTACGTCATGCTGAAGAACTATCCTTACCTGCGAGACAAAAACATAAGTTTGGAAATCCGGTACCTGACGACTTCCGGTAGCCAAGTAAACGCATCGCTAAACAGCAAAAGCCTATTCAACGTTCCTCCCGGACTGGAACCGGCAGGAAGCCTGATCGTCGCGGAACCTATTTTAGGAGCAGACGAGGTACAAGGACTGGACGCAGAAACTTGCTTGGCCCGTTATTATATGATCACAAACGATCGCCTTGTGACACCTGCAGATATAAAGATCTTCTGCTACAAAGAGCTTATGATCCGTTACGGAATATCGGAAAACATGGTGAAACACATCAAAGTCTGGAATCGGAGAAATGCTGGGCGTTGGCATTGCGGTTATGAAATTATCGTAGATATATTATTAATCGACAACTCGTTCATAAAACGCAATTTCATAGAAAAGATACCTCAAGTAGAACTATTATTACAAAAAATGATAGAGGTTCGGAGTACGAATATTTTCCCTGTGCAAATAAATCTCCGAGCGGTTGAATAATAAAATTATAGTATTTTTGTAGTACATATAGGATGAATGTAATATGGATGATTTTTTCTTGGACATCGTTTATAAGGATAAAAAAGTCAGGTTTCGCATTGTAAACCCCAATGTTCCCCTGAGCACGTTAATGAACAACTTGCGTCATTCCATTGGAAAAGACGGACGATTGATTTTTGACTTCCCGTCCATCGACTCAACAGGAGCTCCGCTTGATTATTTCTTTGGGAAAGAGGATCCGATTGTCAATGAGATCCGGGTGATGCGTCCCCGCATCGGACGGACGGATCAGACACTAAAAGATTACAATGTCAATAATGGCGACACTATTTTTTTAATCCCAGATCCATTTCCAGGATAAGATGGAAGAACGTACGTGGCAGGATTTCAACACCAAGGAGTTGTCCGGACGTAACCGGCGGCTCCTCAACGAATGGAAGTTGTTAGACCAACGACTTGCAGGCAGGAAAGATATGAGGTATCGTATAACGAAGCGCAACCTCAACGGATTGCCTGTCAAATATTTGATTGAATACGGAATACGGTCAATCTGCCAAGTCAATGATGCGGACAAACTGAACAAACAGGGAAGCGACAACTCGCCTGTATTTGCATCGGTATTCTTCATGCAAATAGATATTCCGGAAAATTACCCTTGCATCGACGCGCCAGTCTCTTTCCGATTCCTGACTCAAGATTCCACAGGCGAACCTATTCCACATCCATGGCATCCCAACATCCGATTTTTTGGAGAGTTTGCCGGACGGGTTTGTCTAAACACACCCGATAGCTACACCAGTCTGGCATGGTGTGTGGAGCGAGTAGCCCTCTATTTGTGTTACGACCTTTACCATGCCTTTCCAGAACCTCCCTATCCGGAGGATCTGAAAGTGGCGGAATGGGTGCTAAAACAAGGAGAACCCAAAGGCTGGATTTTTTTCGGACAAGAATGTTTATCAGACCTATCAAACGGTCTATAGATCTTAATGATATGAGAGCACAGAAGTGGGCAATTTACTTATTAATAGCCTTTTGCACAACTTGGGTTTCACAAGCGCAAACGGTGAAACAGATAGAAGTATCGCAAAACGTACCTTATACGGATCATCTTTCTCTCGTAAAAGGGAGTAACGACATGGATCTGATAGTCAAGTTTATTTTCGATGAAACGGAAAACACCTTGACTGCGAGCCTTATTTCATACAAAAGGCTGTTCGTTTTCCAAAGTGATACGCGCTATTCGCAGGCTGTCCGCTTCTGCAAATTACGGCCGGACAGGTTAAGCTATGTCGTAGAGTCTGACGAAAATGCCCGATACAAAATGGTAAAATCACTACGCAAGTCGCTCTCCAAACCCAAACGGAAACATCTCTTCAAGCGTTGGATCACGACCGAAGGATTGCAGCCACAGCCGGTCGAATACAAGATGGTAAACGATTACATCGAACAGAAATTTGATATTACGGACAAAGGGGACAAGGTGACAGTGGAACTCCACGATGTCTTGATGATGGAATTGGCATCCGACGGAAAGAAGAAGAAATACGAGCTGTTCTTCCAAACGGATTTAGACCGAAAATACGAAATCATAATCCGCAGAGACCCCTGTTTCGGAAAAGAGGAGGCGACGGCATTGGCCAGCAAGAGGAAAGAGGATATCACAGCCAGCTACAACGTCTTGAGGCAACATTACCAAAAACTCTCCATGACTGAAACGAAGGAAAACGCTAAGGTCTTCAACGAAATGCGCATACTATTGTTGGAGCAGTATCTCCCGTTACAAGAGACATACGAATGCCCGGATATACAAATCGAGATCGAGCAATATAACGCATACGTAGATTCGATCCGGGGATTACAATATAATTATGTAGAGGAGAAGAAGAAAGAGAGAAAGGAAGGATTGAGTGCCAATTATGTATTGACCATCGCACGCAAGATCGACAACAATGTCTCCAGATGGTTGCTGACGTCGGATAAGGCGGAGAAAAACGATTTGGACGAAAGTTGCAGGAAGATGATTGCTGGATTGAATGCGCAGATTCGTAAAACTTCGGTGCAAGATAAAAACCTGCGCGACGCAATTGCGATATTCCGGAAAGCAGAACAATTCTATCAAGCTTCATGCAAAAGGCAGGAAGAGGGTCATTCACAAAATGTAAAACCATGAAAAGAATTCAAGTCAATAGAATCATATATCGTTGGGCTGTCATCCTTTTCTGTCTGCTCTTGGCTTGCCCGTTTATCAAGGGTGGTAAGGACGAGAATGGCTTGATCAGCGATATGCAGACCCTGGAGATCGAAAGCCGTATGTTGCAATTCCTAGATTATTTACATACCCTATCGGAAGATATCCCGAAGTATTCCATGGAGGAAGAGCTTGCTACCGCCGACAAAAGCCTGATGATGATGGATGTCAAATGGAACGCCTATTATGGCAGCTGGCAGAATGTGATAGCCGACAACGATTCGCTGCTCCAGATCGTAGCAGATTATCAATTGATCAAACAAAACATACAGGATTCCATCTCTGCCAAAAGACATTACATCCAATCGTTGGAGGATTTCACTGTCGCGGAAACTTTCCTATCGGCACAAGACAGCGTGTATGAAAAATTCCATACAGACGCCTTGGAATATTCCCTGATCAAACAGCTGGCTCCCCAACTGGAACAACTGAAAGGGAAGGAACAGATCCTATTCGCAGAAATCCAAGAGCACTATGAAAAGGCCAAAGCGGCAGCTGAGGAATTCAACGAATTACAACCCCGAATAAACAAGATCGAACAGCGTTATATCGACTTGAAAAACACATCCGACAAAATTCAGGCATTGGAATACAAGCCTTGGTTCCAGCGCATCAAGGATTACCTGTTCGGTTTGGCTGCCGTTTCGATGATCCTGCTGTTTGTGAATGCGCTGCAATCCAAAATCCAAATGCTCAAGCAAACTCGGGAGAATGCGAAGAAGCTCAAGCAAATGCAAAACAAAGAAGAGGATGATTATCCCTCCATATAGAGGTATTAATAATATATTTAAAGGTTTGTGATCATGAAAATGAATGTATATAAGTTCCTGCCGTGGATAGTCTTATCATTCCTATTGACCAGTTGTCGACAGTTCCAAGGGAAAAACTCGAATGCTCAAGCAGACGAGAAGTGTATATCCGTTTCAAACATATGGTTCGATCCCAGTTACAAGTCATTTTCAGTCGACATTGAGATCCAGCAAAAGGGCTCCATCCGATTCCTCGAAGACAATCCGCAACTCACTATCAAATCGTCGGAATGGGTAAAGAAATGGGACCAGCATAAAAACATCCAGCCCGAACTGAACAAAATCGAGAACATCCTGACAAAGCGGATCTCCAACTTGAACATGGATGTCCTAGCCGTAGTGGACCTCACCTTATCCTCTGAACGTATCCAAATGCAAAAGGAATGGATCAAGAAGCTCCGGAGCATCATCTCCGAACAGAACTTATACATCGCGTTTATTCAAGGTGATACGACAACAGAGTCGTTGCTTGCCACCGATTATGTATTGGACAACTACTTCAAGCCGAAACATTCCGGAAATAAGCTGCTCTACCGGACCATCCTCTCCAAACTGGAGGAGATGTCCGGGCAGCAACAGACCTACTTCCCAAAAGAGAGACAAAACACAGACTGGCTTGCGCTGGCACACCGGATAAAGGCATTGTTTATCTTCTCGGATGGAATCGTCTACAACGAGAACAAACCGATCGACAAAGCCCATTACGATTTGCAGAAAAGATTGGTCCAGGTAGATTCTCTATTTCCTGATATCCCCATTTTCTACCTGAATTTCCCGATAGAAGAGAACGAAAACACTCGGGATCTGACCGCCAATAACGACTCAAGGTCCATCTTGGAGCTGATGTGTAAAGTTTCGAACGGGACATACGTCAATACCGTGGAAGAAGAAAAGCTCTTATCCGACTACTTAGCCAAATTCAATATGAAATACGCCAATTACCGGTTGACATTCACGAATCCGGACAATAAAATCTACCGGGGGAACATCAGACGGTTGCAAATCGACTGCTGTGATGGCGACAGCATCCTTATGACCGGACATCTCAACTACTCCTTGGGCAGTATTTATAGGCCGATCATCGTGAACGGACCCTCATCGTTGCAGATCGTCTTGAAAGGATGTCTCCTCAGTGTCGCGATCATGCTCGGACTGTATCTCATCTTTCAATTTATCATCCCTTACATCAGTTATCTGATATTTAAGAAGAAATATGTCATCCGGTACAAAGGCGAGAACATGATCCACAACGGGCAACTCATTGAGCAATCCTGTTATTTTTGCAAAGCACCGTTTGAAAAGGGGGATGTCATTGTAGCCAAATGTTCGCACGTAGTCCACAAGGAATGCTGGGATGAGAACGAATACAAATGCCCTGAATATGGCAGGAATTGTAAACACGGAAGGCATTACTACAACAAAATACATTTGTGGGATCCGCACAATGCGTCGTTCTACTTCGCATGGATCATAGCCGGAGTCCTAGCGGGATTGTTGGCTTGGATTTGCTTCACACTCTATGAAAACGACAACCCCGAAATACTGATCAACATTCTGCTCAACCTCTACGATATCCCCGTGGGATCAGACGAAGCTAAAAATATCATCGACAGTTACGGTGAACATCTCTATTATCTCCCGTTCTACGGGTTGAACATCAGCTTTTTCCTGACACTCTTCCTTAGTTTCATGGCAGGACACAGACGCTGGTTCTTGAAACGATCACTGCTCTTGATCACCAAAGCGGTCGTTGCCGGAATCTGCGGATACCTGTCGTTCCTCATCGGAAGCATCGTGTCGATCGTCCTGATGATCGAGAACAATTCCCTCTTTATCGACTGGACCCCATGGATGCTGACCGGCTTCTTCATCGCCTTTATCATATCTTTCCAGACCGACATCAAACGGAAGAGGGCATTGATCGGTGCTTTTATCTCTATCATCTTTGGACTGAGCTCGATGTATGTATGGGATAACTCGCAGAATGCGCTGGTTGACACGCGCGACGATATGCTCCTCAGCTACATGATCTACTGCGTAGGGTTCGCCATCAGCATCGCCATTACCTTCCCGAAGTCGGAATGTTACTTCCTCCGGGTCGAAGGGCCAATCAAAGCGATGGACATCGCCATCTACAAATGGATCAACGCAATCTTCCACAACCGACAGTTTACCATCGGAAAATCGATCAACTGCGACCTCCAAATCACATGGGATTTGCAGAGCGATATCGCCCCGGAAATCGCAGAAGTGAAAATGAAGGGTGGACATCTCTACCTCATTGCCTTGGAAGAGGGCGTTTTTACTCGAAAGAAAGAAATGAAACCCAACGAAAAGATACGGCTCTACCACGGTACCCATTTCCGTATCGGGCAAACAAAATTCACTTACATCGAACGAGATATTTGATGCTGGCTACTGTCCAGCCACCAATCAATCAAACGGTGTGCCATGCTCAGTTTACGGGGGATTTCCGGTAAGTTTTCTTTAGTAAAGATGGCTCCGGAGCTTGATTCTTCGTCCTGCAACTTGATCTCGCCGCCTGCATAATCAGCCACAAAGCCCATCATCAATCCGCTGGGATAGGGCCAAGGCAGGTTATCGAAATAGGTAATGTTACGGATCGACAAACCAGTCTCTTCCATGACCTCCGGGTGTGTATTCTGCGGTAAGCGGTTGATCAAATACCTCTTGTCATAATATTCTTTCCCGATTATCTTTGTATGCAAAAAGGATTTATGGCAAAATATATGACAAGGGAGGAGTTTTTCCATATTCTTCTTCGACAACGCCAAAGCAACTTAACGGTAAAGGATTTTTGTGCGAATGAAGGATATAACCGTTCCCAGTTTTACGACTGGCGCTCACGTTTCAATATCTCGGACGAGGAGCTTAAATCTGGAAGTGTTCCCACAGCTGGCATGGATGGTTTTGTTCCGATAAGCATAGACAACAACAATGTATCTGCACCAACGTTTCAGTCCCAACCTGCCTTGTGTCCGCAAAAGACAGAGAAAACTTCCGGTAAATGTACTGACAACTCGGAAATATCCCTGGAGCTTCCCAACGGGATTAAAATGAAATTTAAGGGCACGGGTGGCTGTAAAGCCGCTTTGAGCCTGCTCACTAAACTGTGTGGAACATGTTTTGCCTGAACGACTCCACGCGTTACTTTTTATGCCCCGGCAGTACCGACATGCGTAAGGGCATGTTCAGCTTGAGCGGTCTGATCCGGGAAAAAATGAACGGGGATGTCCGGAATGGAGATGTGTACATTTTTATCAACAGGCTAAAAAACCGTATAAAGCTTCTGCACGCGGAAACGGGAGGTCTGGTGATGTACGAGAAACTGCTTGAGGAAGGAACTTTTAAAATCCCCGCTTATGATCCTGAAACCCACTCGTACCCCATGACATGGAGTGATCTTGTCATCATGGTGGAAGGCATCAACGAGGACAAACGGAAGGGAAGGCAAAGACGGCTCTCCGATCTGGAAAGACACTGGCAAATATCTGTAAACAAATAGCTTGCCGGCTTGCTTTTCCGGTTGTTTTTCACTACCTTTATACAATCAAACAGGATATTGAATGACAACGAAAGAAGATATGCCGAAGCGGGTGACGGACCCCATGCTGGAACAGCTTGCCTTGCTGATAGAGACAAACCGGAAGCAAAGTGAGATCATCGAGTCCCAGGCCAAGACCATAGAGGAGCTCCGTGCCACGATAGTTGAACTGAACGCTTCCCTTGCATGGTTGAAAAGGAAAGTGTTCGGGAAGATGAGCGAGAAATGCAATCCTATAAACAACGGGGACCCCATGCTCCCTTTTGATTACGGCGACTTGGGACAGATAGAGGCGGAAATCGAAGCGGCCAGAAACAAGGCGGCGCAGATTATCACCCCCAAACCCCAAGTCGCCGGTAAAACTCCACGCCGCAACCGGATCATCATGGACGACCTTCCGGTCGTGACGGTTGTCATCGAGCCGGAAGACCTCGACCTTGGCAAATACGTCAAGATAGGCGAGGAACACACCAGAACCCTTGAGATGAAACCCGGGTATCTCTATGTAAAAGACACGGTACGCCCCACGTATGCAATCAAAGACGAAACGGAGGCAATTGAAAACGGGAAGCGGATGGTAGTTACCGCTCCCTTGCCGTTGATGCCCATATATAAAGGTATGCCCGGGGCTTCCATGCTCGCGGAGATACTTTTACAGAAATACGAGTATCACGTTCCGTTTTACCGGCAGGTCAAGCAACCGGAACACCTGGGAGTGAAACTGTCGAGAAACACGTTGGATGGCTGGTTCAAGCCGGTCTGTGAACTTTTAAGACCTCTTTACCTTGAACTCAAAAAGAAAGTCCTCTCCTCTGACTACATACAGGTGGATGAAACCACTCTCCCGGTCATAGACCATGACAGGCATAAGGCGGCAAAGGAGTATATCTGGATAGTACGAGCGGCGGTGCCGCGCCTGCTCTTCTTCCATTATGCCAACGGATCGCGTTCTCAAAAGGTGGCGGTCGATCTTTTGAAAACGTTCAAAGGATACCTCCAGTGTGACGGCTACTCCGCTTATGACGCTTTTGAGAACCGAAAGGACGTGTGCCTATGCGGATGTCTCGCACATATCAGACGCCACATAGAGTCATGCAGGGAAGAGAACCGGGAATATGCCATGCAAGGACTTAAATTTATACAAGATCTGTATAACGTGGAGTATATGGCTGATGAGCGGCAACTCTCCTATGAGGAACGTGCAGCGCTACGGCAACGTCTGGCCGGTCCGCTACTTGACGCCTTCGAGCTCTGGCTTCAGAACACATACCCCAAAGTGCTTAAGCGCAGTCTGATGGGGAAGGCTATAGCCTACGCTTATCCTCTCATACCAAGAATGAGGCATTATCTGTACGATGGAAGAATTTTTATAGATAACAACAGGGCGGAGAACGCACTTAGACCTATGGTTTTGACCAGAAAGAATATGCTGTTCTGTGGAAATCAGCAAGCGGCTGAAAACACGGCTGTCATCTGCTCGTTACTCGATTCCTGTAAGGAATGTGGAGTCAATCCACGTGAGTGGCTGAATGATGTAATCAGCAAACTTCCCTATTATCTTACTCCCAAGTCAGAGAAAAAACTCACCGAGCTCCTTCCTGACAGATGGGGTGGATACCGACAAAGCCACGACACTCTCCCGACAGTCCCGGGAATGTCTATGGACAATCCCAGGACTGTCCATAGACAAACTGTACACGCAACCTGAAACTCTGACGAACCGATAAGTCTTACCACTGCACATATACACAACTCAAGCAGAGTGATTTCTCTTGGGAAAAATCAAATGTACAAGATGTATTTGCTCAACCGCTTACGTTCTTCTATACGTTCATAGAGGAAGCTGTCCGAAATAATTCAGCAGTGCATAATAACAGTCGCAGAAGAACTCACAGGAGCGTTTCTCGTTTTGGTACGAGAGGTTCGACTTGGAGGGAGCACATGGGATGCCCAAGTGGTTCAAGTTGCCGTTGGCTGAATGCAGGCCGTTGCTGATTTCACGCAATGGCACGTAGTCGACGAACTGGCAGAATATCATGCTTACAAGTGGCTCAAGAAAAGACTGGAACGACTTTCACCATCTGCTGTTCTTTAAGTTAATTGCAACAAGTTCAAATCATCAGTAACCAATCCATCCAATACATGTTGAATTTTATCAGATATGGCCTTATAAAGAGAGGTTGGAAGGTCTTCCTCCCAATATCTCACGCCAAATGAGAACGCTTGGATTTGAAGCATGTAAGACAATGATTCCGTTTACGAGATATGTGAACGAAAGAAACGATATCGGTATGCGTGATTGGCTGAAAGAGCATCTTTCGGCAAGTGACTTCAACTATTGGCAGGAACTTTCGAAAAAAGCGGATTCGCCAACATTTTAATGCCATCTCGTTCAATACGCTGCCTGAACAATAAAAGGCGCGTATTAAATGAGAAGATTTTTTTAGCGTTTATTCATCTCTTCCCGCACCAGTTCCATTTCCATTGGGGAGAGTTTCGGCAATTCGACAGTCGCCGGACTTTCTAACTGGTAAGCCTTCACCTCATTGATAAGCAACTGTCAGTCAAAAAGAAATTCTTCGGAACAACCATGTTTGCGATAGATTTTTTTAGCTGCCTCCAAAATCTCAGGAGCGCAAAAATCGTCTCCCTGAAAGATAACTGCCGGACGATCATTATTGATACAGTCTCTCAATAATCGTAACTGATCTTTCATTGTGTTTACCTATTATGCGTTCTATTGTTTTACCATTTTCAAAAATTCGTCAGACGGTTTAAATGCCGGTATATTATGAGCCGGAATAATCATAGTAGTATTCTTAGAGATATTCCGGGCTGTCTTTTGCGCTCTCTTCTTCACTATGAAACTACCGAATCCACGAAGATAGACATTTTCCTCCTTACCCAACGAAGTCTTTACCTCGTTTATGAATCCTTCAACCACGGCAAGCACCGCTTTGCCGTCGATGCCAGTTCTGGCAGATATTTCCTTTACGATTTCCGATTTAGTCATTTTCTTTGATAATTTAAAATTAGCGTACAAAGATAATTAGTCCAATGGATTACTTAAAATCTGGCATCCAATACAAGCTTTATAAAACCATTATTCCGGTTAAGGTATCTGTACAATTTCCATCTGCACACCTAACTCTACCATTTGTTTGCGGATCTCTTCACTTTCTAATCGAGAAACCGCTTCATCCCTATCCCAGAAAGCGTCAAAAGCTCCCGGTTTATATTCTATCTTTCCCTGAAACACCGCATGGGAAACTTCCCCACCATCGGCTGCACCGACATTCAAAATAAAATAATAATGTATATCTTTCATAACCTTGCTTCAATGGTCTTATTTTTAATTTGAAGTATTATTTTCCATTCTCACAACTTTTACCTTTGCTATGATTTCCTTTTTCGGTTATCAGTCTTGTTAACGGCTCTCAGCTCTACACCGGACATATCCGAAGATCTCCCTGAGTTATATTCAAGTCAATTCTCCTTTGATTATAATATTCCCTATATCCATGTGCATAGCTGAACAAATATAGCGACTATTACCTAGGTTAACAAACAAATGTGCATTAAACATTAAAATATAGATTTGTGTTTCCATTTGAATTTTAGTTATTTGATACCCCAAATATGAACAACAAACAGACAACTGTTTTTTTGAGACAGCAGAATGTTTCTGTTTTATTAAAATAAAAAGGAAACAAACTTTTGAAGTAATACTTACGGAAAAAATAGATTTTATAATGTTTCTTTTTTGTACATTTGCAACAACATAATAAAAGCGAAACATATAATGGAGAAGCAAGGAGAAATCATACTATACCAACCGGATGAAGCTGTAAGGTTGGAAGTACGTTTAGAAGATGAAACCGTTTGGCTCACACAAGCGCAGATAGCAGAACTTTTTCAACGTGACAGAACCGTTATAACCAAACATATAAATAACGTTTTTAAGGAAAAGGAATTGGAAGAGAAAAGCAATGTGCATTTTTTGCACATTGCTAATTCCGATAAGCCTGTCAAGTTCTTTAGTCTAGACGTAATAATTTCAGTTGGATACAGAGTTAAAAGCGTAAGAGGTACGCAATTCAGGCAATGGGCAAATAAAATTTTAAAAGAATATTTATTGAAAGGCTATTCTATAAACCAACGGCTCAATGACATGGAATATAGAATGAACAATAAATTCTTCCAAATAGAGAAAACCATTGCTGAACATGATGCAAAGATAGACTTCTTTGTGCGCACCTCATTGCCTCCGGTGGAAGGTATCTTCTTTGACGGTCAGATATTCGATGCGTATAAGTTTGCTACAGATTTAATAAAGTCTGCCAAATGCTCACTTATACTTATCGACAACTATGTAGATGAATCCGTGTTACTCATGTTGAGCAAACGAAACATCGGTGTCTCGGCCACCATTTACACCCAGCGCATCACGCAGCAACTCCAACTCGATCTTGACAGGCATAACAGCCAGTACCCGCCTATCGACATCAGGACGTACCGAGACAGTCACGACCGCTTCTTAATCATTGATAATACGGAAGTATATCATATTGGGGCATCGCTAAAGGATTTGGGCAAGAAAATGTTTGCTTTCTCCAAACTGGAACTTCCTGTCCATACAATAATTGATGTATTATGAAATAAGCTAATCACCCATGCGAGAAACGGAAGAGAATATAAAATTCAAGATGGAAATTGACGTATTGGTTCCCATTCCACGTACTGTCACCCGTGATTTCACCAGTTTGAAGCACCTGCGTCAATGGCAGAAACGGAATGACATTGACGGTTCTCTTTACTGTTTTGCACACCGGGAATACCTGCTCAACGAAAAGGGAGAATGGGAACAATTTACCGTTATCGGCAAACAGGTAGTAACTATCGGAGAATTGGAAAGACTTCTTTTGGCTATGAAGCAAAAGGGGTTCAACCAATACAGCCGTGAGGAATATGAAGAATTAATGTCTTCATGTTTGAAAAAGTGAAGAATTAAAACCTTCATTAAACAACTAAATACAAAACAGGATGAAAATAGGATATGCCCGTGTTTCCACCAAGGAACAACATCTGGATATGCAACTGAAAGCGTTGAAGGCTGCCGGATGTGAGAAGATCTTCTCTGAGAAAATGACCGGACGTCAACAAAACCGCCCGGAACTGGATGCCTGCCTGAACTTTCTCCGGGAAGGCGACACGCTTGTCGTATATAAGCTGGACCGGCTTGGCCGTTCGCTGAAGAATATCCTTACGCTATTGGAAGATTTCAAGAATAGGGGCATCCAATTCACCTCACTGCAAGACAACATCAGTACGGAAGGCGCAATCGGCCAACTGATGAACAACATTCTCGGTGCTTTCGCCCAATTTGAGCGTGACCTTATTTATGAGAGAACCCAAGAAGGCAGAAGAATCGCCAAGGAAAAAGGTGTCAAATTCGGCAGAAAGACACTTATCAACAAAAACAACATCGCCAAGCAGAAAAGCTGCATCCAGCTCTATGAGTCCGGAACACCGGTAAGAGAGATACAGAAAATATTAAATATAGGCAGTAGCGGAACAGTGTATCGTCTGCTGCGAAGGAATGGTATTACACTAAAATCTGAGAACAAAAATACGAAATAAATCTCTTCTCCCATCCTTCACCTTCAAAGATGATTCTCAAAGATCATCTGCCCCCACCTCTTAACAAGGTTATAGGAAAGTTCCCGTGAAGGGGACCGATTTTTTAATTCAATTTAATACAAGAACTCCATGCACTCCTGTACCGCTTTTTCCAGTGCTTCTTCCAAACAACAAAAAGCATCCGCATTACTTTCGGAGTCATACTTATATAAATTATCTTTGAGTTACTACGCTTGATCGAATGTTTTTCCCTATTCAAGGAGGATTTTTCAGACCAAAGTATTAATATATTGATATAATTATTAAATATATAAAATTTATACGGATTATATACTAATATTGCTATATTTGTCATATATAAATAATACAATATCATTTTATGATAAAATTTCTGATAGATTATTCTGCTGGTGTGCCAATTTATCGGCAAATAATAGATCAAATAAGATTTGGAATTGCTACTGGACAGCTAAAGATTGGAGAGCAGTTGCCAACAGTTCGTGCGTTAGCGGTGGAATTAAAAGTAAATCTGAATACTGTTTCTAAAGCTTACAAAGAATTAGAAATACGTGAGATATTAGAGACTCAACAGGGAACAGGTACATTTGTTAATAAAACAGAATCTGTTATCCCTGAAAAAGAACGACAGGAGAAGCTAAATGACATTTGTACTCAATTTTTAACAATAGGCATGAGTTACGGCTTTGGCTTAGATGATATTATTGCAAATTTAAAAAATATGAATAATGCGAATCAGTAGTTGGCATACTGATTCAAAAATTCACATATGTAAGTAGAGCAATAGCCAACTTACCAAAGGTATGTACTAGCAGTCCCTTGGTAGCTCTTACTTTAGACGCTCTTTGAATTTCTGTTTTTTCATTCAGCCAGTTGAAAAATGATTCTATAGGCTGTCTGACTTTGGATACAGCTTGGGAGAACAGATCTCTGGCAGCTTTTTCCCTTTGTCTGATGACTTCCGGTTCTCCCTTAATCTCCTTATGTGGGGTAAGAACTTTAACCGTACAGTTTTCATTGAAGAAAGAAAAGTCGCTATAAATCTTGTCAGCAAAAACGGTCTTTCCATTTAGGTATGGCACGCATTCGTTTTTGAATACAGTCAAGTCGTTTTCCGCAGCCGATGACAGGGCAATCATCTCTGGAAAAGGTATTGTTCCATTCCTTCGCAGTCCTACCATGTGCAGTTTCATGCCATAGTAGTACATGTTTTTGGTCGAGCAATATCCTTTTGAGCTTATTTCCGTTGCCACTTTTCCATGCCGGTTCTTACCCTTACTGGTTACAATTGGCATGGAATCTACAATAGATATGAGAGGGGCGCAATCTTCCGGCTTGAATGATTGTATCATGGTTCCCACCAGTGTCTTGAATGCTTCTGCAAGCATATTCAGACGAGTATTGAACACTTGGTAAGACGGCAGTTTGGGAAACCACGATGACAGATACTCTTTGGCAAAAGTATGTATTTCCTTGATGCCGAAGTATCTCTGGCAGTAACCGCAGAACAGATAGACGGTAAGAACCTCCTCATCCGTAAACTCAGGATTGGAGTTATTGCTGAATCTCTGTCAATGGAAACGCGGAGAGGACTTATAGACATCACAGATATACATATACAAACCTATTAGTTTTAACTTTTTCTCCTTGGGAATCATAATTAGAAAACAACTGAAATTATTATTCCAATATACTGATTTTCAAGGAGATTACAAAACAAAATAATGAGACAATTAACTGGATTACAAACTTTTAAACTATGAATCAGAAGAGATTTTCAACTACTGATTCGCATGAATAGTAAATAACCTAAAATGTAATATTATGAAGACGACAGATCTTAAAACAAAGGGAAGCCTTAACCCATTATCGATTTCGATATTTTTAATATTTTCGGTGATATTTGTCATGCTGTTTGCACTTGGAGTAATTAATATTTTTGTATTTATTATATCCATGGCTTTTTCAGTTTTATTGTCAAATTCGATACATATTGCCGATCAATGGGAACGTGCGGTAGTTTTAAGAATGGGTAAGTATAGTGGCTTGAAAGGCCCTGGTTTATTTATGATAATTCCAATTATAGATAGGGTCTCTACTTATATAGATCAAAGAGTAAGGGTTAGTGCTTTTAAAGCGGAACAAACCTTAACAAAAGATACTGTGCCTGTTAATGTTGATACTGTTGTTTATTGGACAGTATGGGATGTGGAAAAAGCTGCGTTGGAAGTCCAAGAATACCAAACTGCCATAGAGCAGATTGCTCAAACAGGATTAAGAGATACAATAGGAAAGCATGAATTATCTACGTTATTGCAAGAACGTGATAAAATAGCTGAAGATTTACAACAAGTATTAGACAAGAATACGAATCCCTGGGGGATAACATGTCAGACTGTAGGTATTAAGGACATTGCGATTCCTAAGGATTTAGCGGAAGCTATGAGTAAAGAAGCTCAAGCTGAACGAGAAAGACGAGCCAGAGTTATTTTAGGTACAGCAGAGACTGAAATCGCAGAAAAATTCTCACAAGCCAGTCAAAAATATACAAATAATCCTGTTGCATTGCATTTACGTGGAATGAATATGCTTTTTGAAGGGTTGAAAGAAAAAGGCTCTATGGTCATAGTACCTAGCTCTGCTCTAGAATCAATGAATTTAGGGGCTATTGGAGGCATTGCTTCCTTGTCAAAAATGAAAGAAAATGTTATTTAATAAGATAACATGTTGTTTTATAATCTTAAAAATTTGTGTTATAGAAAAAGGAAATAAAGGGTGGATTTATATTATTGAAAATATAAAAAAGAATTTAGATGTATCTAAATCTTCCATTAAGAGTGTTATGGACTCAACAGGACCTAATATGATAAATAATATATTTCCATATATCAAAAAGAATTTTTGTGCAAAATCAATATCATATAAACTGGTTACTCCAGTTAGCAAATATGATGTTAATGATTTTATTTATCATAATTCCATAAAAAAATTTAATGAGAAAATTAAAGAAGCATATTGTGCACATTATTTTTTTGGAAGTTGGGATAAAAAAATTTCTTTATATTAACAGTTTAAAAACAATATCATTATGAGGAGAAAAGTTTTTATTTATTTATCTGCTTTATTTATATGTATATTTATTTTTTCTTGCAAATGCAATAAAAACACAGATGATTTAGAAAAAATATCTATTGAAAATGCATATCATAAAGCTACATCTATTTTTGCATCTGATTATTTTGATGATATTCGTTATGTAATATTAGAGACAACAGAAGAATCGTTAATTGGTAATAATCCAAATGTATACCTAGCCAAAGATAAAATTATCATAATCTCTGATAAACAATGTTCTACATTTGATAAAAATACAGGTAAGTTTATATGTAATATTGGTCATATTGGTAATGATCCAGAAGGAAGTATAAGTCTTTTAGGTTGGTTTAATGAAGCTTCATCGCAAATATATTTTCCCAAGGGGAATCGTAGAAATGTTATCTATAATTGTGATGGTATATTTATTGGAAATCAAAGTGATCCAGATTTTACAGATGGCTTTTATGGTGTTGATAATTATGATTATTTCGATTCTGAAAAACTAGTTATGCACCTACCTGCAACAGCAAATAAACCAGATAGAATATATATTTATAAAGATACCACAGTTGTATCCTATTTTCCATCTATGGGGGATGATAAAAGTAAATTGTCAGCTCATATGGATAATATACAAGATATAAAAACTTTCAATTTACCAAATACAGAAAGAGAAGTCATAAATATAACCTATAAAGATGGATTACAGAGTGGATTTATACCTTCAGAACAAGTATTTTGGCATCATGATAAAAAATTATACTTTAGAGAATTATTTAATGATACAATTTATGAAGTTGGCCTAACTGGATTGAAGCCCGTGAAGTGTTTTGACTTTGGCTCACTAAAATGGGAAAGAGATGAAAGATATAATGCAAAAAATAAAAATACTATTTATCCTTTGGATATATTTGATAATGAAAACGTTTTATGGTTGCGCTTTGTTGTAAATCTTTATCATAAAGAAGATATGGAGGTCTATAATGCGATTTATGATAAGAAAAAAGGAGTGACAACAATAAGTCCGTTTGAGGAAGGTCTTAAAGATGATTTGAATAATTTTATTCCTTTACAACCTTCTAGTTCTACTTCAACAGGTGAATTTGTCCAGATTGCTTCTGTAGAAGATATTAAAATGTGGTTTGACAAACATCCAGAACAAAAAGATTATCCAAGTGAAATATCAAAGCTTAGGTATTTGTCGGAAGAAGATAATCCGGTTGTAATTATATTAAAATGAGTTATTTGTGATTCATTTTAAGAAAAAAACACGAAGCTTGTTGTTATTTTTGCATTGAGTATTGATTAATTAAATTCATCGGACACATGAAATGCTTTTTTTAAAATATGATTCTAACTTGATAGATTTATTACGGTATGCATTATTAAGAGTTGAAACATTAGGTACACTTTCATGAAGAGATAAACCATACGAGTAGGCTTTCTCATTATTGTTACAACCGATCATATCAAAATTCAAATATCCTTTCACATTCCTTATCTCCGGTAATACGACTTTATTTAAACTTTGATTAATGTGTACAATACTTTGGCAATTTTTCACCGAAATATTAATTAAGTCATTCGCTTACTTTTGCATTTCATGCGTTAAACAATCGGTGTGGCCTGTATACGGCGACACTTCTTCATCGTTATTTTTCATATAATAAAGACACTTGGCTGTAACTTGCCATTTGCGGAATCCAGAAACCTCTGCCGAGCAAAAAGCCGGACTCGGATCGGAGGAAAGAAGCCGGGGGAGGCAGCCCATAAAAAGGGCAATCCGATACAATCAAGAAATTAACCTGCTATACCCTTGTACGAATGAAATAATCCATCATAGACACTACATACCTAAGCAATGGTATCAATACACCGATTACATATATCATAGCGTACCCCAAAAGGACAAAAGGTAATGTTCTACGATAAATACATGCAACAGCGAGCAATATAAACGAAAAAGAAAAGCCATAAACTCCTATTTGAAAACCGGGTATCAATTCATAAACAGGTACGGGTTCCGGATGAAGCATGGCTCCGGCCACAATAGAATAAAGGCTGGTCAATAATATAAGCAGCGTATATAAGCAACTCTTAAGAATCCTGGGATCATTCCTTTTACAATAGAGAATCGTTCGGATATCACTTCTAAGAAACTCAATACCCAGTAAGAGAGCCACCATAACGCCTGTATCAAAAGCAGAAAATACATTCATTCCGATCACCTTTGGCGCGAAGATATGTATTTATTCTGAAAAGCCACGTCCTTGCGTATTTTACGATGTCGCATCGATAGTCTGGGAAGCATTTTTTTGGTTCTTTTTTGGGGTAACTGCCAAAAAAGAACCCCGAAGCCGAAATTCCGGGCAGACGGGATTTCTCCCGTCCACCTTTACCTCTTTTGCAATCTTCCCTCGTCCGCATAGCTATAATAGTTATTGCCTGCCACAATCACATGGTCTAACAGACGGATGTCTAATGTTTCAGCGGCTTTTTTAACCGCTTCCGTCAAACGGTCATCCGCACCGCTGGGCTTGCGTGCCCCTGACGGATGGTTATGCACCATGATAAAAGATACGGCGTTATAATACAATGCCTGCTTCATGATAACCCGTATATCCACAGGGGCGGTATTTATCCCACCGCATGAGATACGGACTTTACGGATGAGTTTGGACGAACTGTTCAGCAACAGCACCCACATCTCTTCAGTAGTTATATCGGACAAAACAGGATGCATCATTTTATAAACATTATTGCTGGATAAAAGCGCAGGACTTTCAACTTGCCCTTCTTTCAGCCGTTTATATAGCTCAATCGCCGCATAAGCGACTTTTTTACGGCTGGGTGTCAGTGTTTCCAGTACATCAGACAAGCACAACCCGTCCATTTCCATCTGTTCATACTTATATTCTTCACATTTCAGTTTCTCACTGTTCGTCAAGGTATAAATCAACTCGCTGTTTTCCATCACCCGATAAACGTCATTCACTTCAAATACGGTTCTCTTCGTTTTCATACTGCCAAAAATTAAAAGATTAATACTCGCAAACATCGCTTGTCGCCCCAACCATAAATTTTTCCTCAACTGATTGGGAACAGTGCATTGAAGAGAAAGCGGGAAAGACGGATCAGAACGGGATTGAACTGGTAAATACTACCTCCCGGAATGGGAGGATGGAGATTTGGCTTTTCAATATCGGGCGTTCCGGCCACGCCTACCTTCGCAATGTTCCTATCAGTTCAGGAAAAAATCATCATACCTCTCTTCCGGCATAGCCGGAGCGTAGAGCGTTAGGGATAGCAGGGAAAAGCCCGGAGGGTAACGAGGACTTGCAACGAATAGTCCGGCCAGAAGGGAACGCCCTGAAAAACCAATTGGGATACAAAAGAACAGAACCGCCTTCCAATCATATAAAAAAACGTGAAAATCAACACATACTTCCGAAAAATCTTTTTCCGAAAGTATGTATAGGGCATGTGAAGGGAAAATAAATTTTCCCGGTCATTTCTTTGGGGATATTTAAAGGGGTTAGGAGTTTAGGTCTTTATTATGTATTTTGGTGGATGGTTTTACACAGCCAATGCCTTTTATTCAAAAACTTCTCTATTTTATTTCACTGATATACTGACATATAAAAAACAGCTATTACCTATTCCTTTCATCAACGGGTGGACGGTTTTACACAGCTGACCAGTGAAACCGGACATTTTTACACAACTAAAGCAAAAGGAGTGGACGGTTCTACACAGCTGGATTGTCCATATTCACCGCCCCGTCCGTTTCCGGGGATATAAACTCTTCAGGAGCAGGAGCAACTTCCGTTCCATTGGCACTCTCCAACTCTTCCTGTGCCCATCCTTCCGGAAACCTGCCGAATACAGCCACGAAATCACTGATATATATTTGTTTTTTCTTTTCTACACTTTCCGGGGAGTTTGCCCATAAAAGGAACTCTTTATACAGTCCGACATCTTCCTCCACCTCTTTGACCTTCTTCCTCCTGACAGCCATATCCGTGTCCGGGTAGGCAATCTCGACATATAGCCCAAGCAGGTTCTTATAGAATTTCTTCACTACGACAGCATATTGTCCTTCATCAAAATAGTGCAGCGTATGCCTAGGAAACGAGAACAACACGGTATATACCCATCTCTCATGATCGCCTTTCACAAAAGAGAAATTGAAATTGGTATATTTCAGGTAAGTATTCATCTTTTTCAGTATCGAGGCGACCTTCTTTTTCCGGTCTTTGGGTTCGGCAATCTCTATGCCGAGCTTTTTAGCCAGTTGATCGACTGTCAGCACATAAAAAGGAGCCTCATTCTTGGCGGTCTTATACTTGATCAGGTAAACCATCTTGGAAAGCTCCAGATAGAAATAGCGGTAACGGCTGGGCAGGCTGCGGTAATCCTGAAGCTCCAAGAGGTTATAGAGCGAGAACATGAAATTTTTTATCTCCGGGCTTACCACTGCCGAGTACAGCCTTTTCGTTGACTTCTTCGTCTTGAAATCGGTCATTATGTCGAAACGTTTCAGGATCTGCACGAAATTATAGGATGTACGGCCATCCTCGCCAATGGTCGGATAGCAGAGGTTCTCCAATCCCAGTTTATAGAGAGCCGCCTCAAAAACCGTCTCGATAGGATGGCTGATTCTCTGTCCTGCCGTGCCGGTACATACATATTCCGGCTACATATTCTTTCCGAACATGGCCGCAAGCTGCCGGCTATCCAGCTTGCGCTGCAAGTTGGTACGGTCATACCCCATCTTACGGCAAAAGTCTTCTACGGAGAACCAGGAAGTCCCGAACAAGTCTTTGAGGTGATAGCTGCCCAGGTATATGATCAGATCGAGCATGACGTTTCCACCTGCCTCATACAACCGTTCAATCAGCACGGAATTATAGCTTTCCCCAAGCACCCTGGGGACACGGATCAGTTCTTTTGCCATGATAAAACTTACAAAATTGTACTAATACACTAAAATACTAAAAGTAGTAAATACTACATTCCAGGGAACAAACCTCTATTCTTTTTAAAATCAATCCAGAAAAGCCATAAAATCCTTGTATAAACGAGATATACTCCCTATACTTGCGTAGTAATCCTCTGTTGTCCCTGTCGTAAGACAAACTCCAGGGTTTTGTTTTTATATACTCCCCTATTCATTACTTGACCAATGATGCGATTACTTTCGTAAACTCCGAAATATCCCCTTCCACGCTGGCCTTTTCCAACGCTTTCATATATTCTTTTCTACGCTCCACCGGAACGACCGTCCAGTTATAGCCTCCAGACGCAAGCATGGCGTTCAAGACGAACCGTCCCATTCTCCCGTTCCCGTCCATATAGGGGTGAATATACACGAAAAAGAAGTGTCCCAAGACAGCCCTTACCGCCGGGTGCGGCTCATTCTTCAAGAGATCGAAAAGGACGGGCATAGCGTCCCTGACCGCTTTCGGGTTCAACGGGATATGTTGCGATCCCCGTATATAGACCTGCCCGGTACGATAGCCCACAAGATCCTCCCTTTGCAAGATCCCCACCGTAACGAACGGCATCCACATCTGCATATACCAGACCGGATGATCCGCCCTTACCGCTTCCCCTGCGTTCTTTCCTTTCAGTATGTCGGAGATCGTCCCCCTGACAGCCTGGAACGCCTGGTAATACCCACGTGCTACCAGTGCGTTTTTATGCTCCTTGTCTTCTTCCTCCGGTTTCCAGTTCCCGACACGCACTTTCTCGATCAGTTCCGGGGAAACCCTATATCCCTCGATCGAGAGAGAATGATAGGCGTCCTCCGAATACTTTTCATCGACGGCTCGCAAATACCTCTCCACGTCATCAACCTTTCCGGGGGCTTCGGGAAACAGTTCCACGATCTTACCCCTCATGTTCTCCCACATCAGGCGCAAGCGTGTGACATAAGGCGACACCTCATAAACAAGGGGCGTCCGTGGCTGATCCTCGAACGGATCCTCTTCTCTCACGTCATACCCGAACCCCCGCATCGTGGAAACGATGCTGTCAGCGATCTCGCCGTTCCCGATGTTCCGGAACGCCCCGGCTATTCTTCCGGCACGGAGCGAAGCCCCGTTTTTCGTCAGTATCTTTAATATATCGGCAGCGTCCCGTATCATGGCCAGGCAGGTACGGGCTGCGATCTTCTCCACCTGGAAATATCTCGGCGTGGCATATACCAGGGCTTCGGCAAGCGGATAGAGATTAAGGCCGTATTCCGGCTCTTTATATACCTGATCCGGGATCTCGCTTTGAAACACCAAAAGCGAGGTATCATACATCAGCTTTTGCGTGTTGTTATGACCTTTCGGCGACTTGATAACCACCTGCACGGGCACGGTCGTTTTCCCCGAATACAGATCCAGCGACTGGTCGGCCGTCAAACACCACCGTTCCCCCAGCCGGATGGTCGCATATTTCGCGATAAAATACCAGAATGAGGTGTACCAGACCGTCGTATCCCCCTCTGTTCCCGGCCTGGCCGCAATATACCAGCCTTTCATTACTTCCTGCAACCAGCCGTTATCCAACAGCCGGGTTAAATGCGTCCTCCCTATCTCGGCCGTCCCTTGCAAGACGACACAGCGGTCTTTCTCCTGGAGCTTTCTTAATTCCTCCAGTGAAGCCGCCATTTTCTCCGCCATTGTTGCCATAACCGTTTTTATTTAGATCCTGATTGTTTTTGTGCAAATACTCGTTTCTAATCACGTGCAAATACTCGTTTTTATTTTTGTGCATTTACTCGTATTTGTTGCGAAAATACAACATTTGTTCCGATAATCAGCTATTAATGAGGTCTTTTTTTACTTGTTGTATCGTTGAAACGGCCTTTCCCGTGAACTTCGCCACGTTCCGGATCGAGTAGCCTTTCTTTAACAAGGCGATCGCCTCCCGGTATTCCTCTTTCCTCTGTTCAGCCGTTTTCCGGCTTCCCGGCTTCCATCCCAGCCTACCCCCTTTCTGGATGTACAACTCCCGTCCGCTATTAAGGCGGTCGATGATCCCCTGGCGTTCGATATTGGCCTTTCGTCCGCTTATCTTTTCCTCAAAGACCGCCGCACCTCGTACCCCCGTCCGGCTGCGAACCTCTCCAGATCGACAACCTGCCGTTCGGTCGATTGCCTGGCCGACTGCGAGCTTACACGTGAATAGATAACCACATTCATAAGACAAGGGATATTATAACAGGTCAGTTATCACAGCCGCCGGAATATCCAGCTTTGAGAAAGCGAACATCTTTTTCCCCAGATCCTTTAACGAGGCTCCGATATGGTACACGTCCGTTTCCTCAACGATCAGGAAACGGTCGTGACTGTCCCGGTACGTCCTGATGTCGATAGGCGGGTACTGGCTGTTATGCCTGTCAAGATCAAGTTGGAGTTGCTGCGTGATACGCTGGGTGTAAATGGTGGCCGAGACACCGACGCTGCGTTTACTCAACATGAGCAAGACCGTTTCGTCCACATAGTTGTCGATAAGCACGATCGAACGCCTGGCCGACTTTACCAGATCGGTGGCGAAAATGCACACCCTTATGAAACAAGCCATTTGCGTGAACGTGCCGCAAATATGCTGCAAAACTCGTGCAAACGAGCAGAACATCAAAACAAATACGAAGTTTTGTTTTGTATTTCCGAGGTGCCGCCTGCCTTATTAAAAGGTAGTGCTTTACCGCAAAAACACCGGATGAATTGCCACAAAAACACCAAACGTTTTACCGCAAAAACTACAAATGAAACACCTCTAAAACTTAAAATAAATAGCATCGAAAACTCAAAATGACTTTTGTAATTAAATAAAAATGAGTAACTTTGCATCTAGAATCAGAAGAAACAAAACAAGCAAACGAATATGGCATATAAAAATAGAGTTTTTGACGTGCAACTTAAAGCCCATCTTAAAGCAATGGGGGCCGTGCTCATTGAAGGTCCAAAATGGTGCGGCAAAACAACGACAGCCAAGCAGTTGGCAAACAGCGTTATAAGTTTGCAAGACACAGACCATCGCGAGGAATATCTGTCAACAGCCATTACCAAGCCATCATTCTTGCTGGAGGGTAACGTTCCGCGCTTGATAGACGAATGGCAAGATGCGCCAATGCTATGGGATGCAGTGCGTACAAAGGTGGACGAGCGAGGATTGCCTGGACAATTTATATTGACTGGGTCAAATGCAATAGACGACAGTAAAATCCACCATAGCGGAACCGGCCGTATCTCTCGAATGGAAATGCTGCCTATGAGCCTATGGGAATATGGAGAATCTAACGGCAGCGTATCATTGATGGAGATGTTCGACAATCCTCAACAAGAAGTATTTGCCACATCAGAGCTGAGCATAGAAGAACTTATTTTTTCTGCATGCAGAGGAGGTTGGCCTGCTACATTGAATTTAAGCGACGACAAGGCAAAACTGCTTGTCGCTAAAGAATATGTAAAGTCTGTATATAAAAATGACATATCTCGCATTGATGGAGTAAGGAGAAATCAGAAATTGGCGCACATGATTATGAAATCATATGCACGCAATATCTCTACATTGGCAAAAACCACCTCAATCTTGGCTGATGTTACAGCTGATGATGATGTGGAATGCACCCGACCTACGCTTGAAAGCTACATTGAGGCACTTGAGAAATTGTTCGTCATTCAAGACATAGAAGCTTGGTGTCCGTCTATAAGAAGTAAGGCAACTATACAAAGCAGACCGAAACGTGCCTTCTGCGATCCTTCCGTTTCTGTAGCATCACTCAACCTGTCACCAGAAGCCTTGATGACTCAATTAAAGACATTCGGCTTTATTTTCGAGCAGATGTGCGCACGTGATCTCAGAGTGTATTCCGCTTCTCACGACAGTCATTTGTCATACTATCGTGACCGTTATGGACTGGAAGCTGACCTTGTGCTTCATCTTGACGATGGACGCTATGCTCTTATAGAATGTAAGCTTGGCAACCGTGAGATAGAAGAAGGAGCCAAACATCTTTTGGAAATAAAACGACTCATTCAAGAGCATAACAAAACAGAAAAGCAGGTGCCGCTGCGCGAACCCGACTTGATGATTGTTATGACAGGTGGATATATGGCTTACACACGTCCAGATGGAGTCAAAGTAATACCGCTTGCTTGTTTGAAAGATTAAAAAACAGAATAGAATATGGGAACAGCATTACTTGCACTCTGCTTCTGCGCATTGTCGCTCGTCCTCGCTTTGTTTGTGGGCATATCGCCCATAAGCGACAAGGCGAAGGTGAGGTTTATGTATGTTGGTGCTGCGCTATCGTTGATAGCAGTGCCAATCATGAGCCATTACATCGCAGGGCTGAACAATATTGTGGACGAGCTACGCTATCAAGCCGTGCTTGTCTTCATTGTTGCCGTGTGTTGCTACTGCTTCGTCATGGCGAATATGGTGAAGTACAATGTCATGAAGAAAAAGGTGGCAGTACTTGAGGGCACGTTGGAGAAACTCGAACAGGAACGTGCGGCAGCAATTTATGCAGGTCGCACCACAAGGTGCAGCAACGTTTGAACTCGGATCTTTCGATCGCCGGGGTCCTGATAACCCAGTACGACGGAAGAAAGAACCTGAACAAGAGCGTTTCGGAACTGGTACAGGAAACATTCCAGGGCAAAGTGTTCAGCACCCATATACGCAACTCCATTGCGCTGGCCGAAGCCCCGACACAAGGGCAGGATATTTTTCACTATGCCCCAAAATCTGCCGGGGCAGAGGACTACGAGAAGGTATGTAACGAACTGCTAACAGAAATAAAGTAACCATATGGCAAAGAAGAACGATTTAAAAAACAATATGTCGGCCGGGCTGACCGGGGGGTTAGACAACCTGATCCAATCCACGGCCGGGCAAAAAGAGGCTCAAAAGCCGAAGAAAACGAAAACCGTGCATTGTAATTTTGTCATGGACGAAACCTATCACCAGAGCTTAAAGCTGATCGCGATCCGCAAAGGCAATTCGCTAAAATCGGTATTGCAAGAGGCTATATCTGACTACTTGGATAAAAACAGTTCCCTGCTATAACAGCGTATCGGGAATATACAGGGCAAACACTCCACAAAAGAAATTCTCCCGGAAAAAGGTACGCAAAAAGCACCCCTACACATCAAAAAGTATATTGAAAATGCGATTCCCTATAAAGAACCCGTTGGCGGGATTAATCTTGCGTATGTTTAACCTGCCAACGGGTACGATATTAATAAACGTTTGGATTAAGGTTTGACGTTTACGTCTTTATTATCTGCATCAACCCAGCCTGTTGTCTCTGCATCAAACTGGATCGGATTCAACACAGCCTTTCCCTGATCAGTATAACCACCACCGAAAATCAACGTGTAGATATGACACTTGCCCGGTTCCCATATAACTCCGAACGGAACATAAATTGTTTTGTATTCACTTGCTGAACCCAACAGATAAACTCCGGACTGCTGGATTTTGCAGGAGATCTCCAGATAACATTGCTTCGCATCGTCGGCACCCTTCTTGGTTTTGCTGGCTTCGGAAACAGTCCAAGCAGTCAGCTCCTGTGGTATATTCAGCATAGGAGAACTTGTGGAAATATCGGTAGCTGTGGTATTACCTTCGACCGTGATGGATTTGTCTTTCACTACGGTAAATGCGTGTGGAAATGTTAAATCAGGCGAACTCCAACTTCCCGTTCCATCGGCTGCCGCAGGCAATGTGAAGACGCCGGAAAATCTGATATTATGAATCTTGATGTCACGGATGTCCACCCGCATGTTAGCGTATTGGGTCTTTGCTTTGAATACGACCTGAGACAGAATATGTTTGAATTTAAATTTCACTTTTCCGTTGTTTGAGTCTTTTGTCTGGTCTTTGGCTATGGCATACATCACGTCGTAGTTTGCATGAGTACCGGCTCCATACTCATCGATGCAGGTATAACTTATCTTTTGAGAAGTCCCGGAGGCTTCCCACCTATAAAACGCCAACATGTCTTCACTAACCGTTCCGGGATTGAACGCGTAAAAGTCCAAAGCCTCGGAAGGCCAATAACGAAGGTCGTTCGCATTTTTATAATCCCACTTATTATCTTTGTACACGATATTCACTCCGTCATGTCCATATTCCGTGTCGACCTTTCCCATGAAGGCAGTACCATCCGCCGTAAAAGCGAACACGTCGAAATCGGTGCTCGTCAAGTTGGAGGGGGTAGTAGGGGTAGCCCTCGTTTCCGCCGCATTACTTAACACGTTAAAACCAATCGCATTCCGCGAGGAGGTTTCCACATTCGCAATCTCCTCGTCTGAGCAACCCATGAGTAGCGCTCCAAAGATTGCCCAAAGCATTACTGTACTTTTTTTCATAAATAAAAACAAATCAAATTGATACATATAATTAATAAACTCGATTACTTAATAGTTGACATAGCGTTTACCCGGCATCCAATCCGCACTGAAAACTCAAATATCCGTTTACAACACTATATCCACATTCACATCATCCCAATCATCAACGTCCACATCAAATCCCGGACCGCCATTTCCCGGCTCGGATGGTACCTCATAATCAAAATTCAACACCAGATGCACATCACCGATATGCCCCGCTACCGGGACATCATGCACTTGGTCGCTCACGTCCTGTTCCAATACAGACATGCTGCCGGAACGGTTCTTGAGATACAGCCGGAAAACATTGGGCTCTCCTTCAAGTGCGGAATGTCCAAACGTATAGAATCCGCCTATAATCTGATTCCGTGAAACCATTCCATCAAAGAGCAGGCTCTCCGAAAGACCGGCGGGCAAACTGTCGCCGGACATGTTAAGCGAGCCGGACATGCCGGAAAGAGCGGCCCGCAAATCCGCCACCCTATCCAGTCCCCGAAGACCGTTCACCTCATACGTGTAGTGACATACCATGTTTACGGGAGTTAGCCGTACTATCTCCGCGCTTCCTCCCGGAATGTCCTTGAGGATAACTCTGTCTATATGGTCGCCACACAGCCAGGGTGGGGTGACGGCCATTGTCCGGTTATCCGGCGACCGAACATCACGCGTATCGGCAGTAAAAAGCGTGTAACTGCCGTTTTCTTTCCAAACCATCCCGTCGGTATCGTAGTTGAAGCAAATTACCCGGTAATCATTCTCGGGGAGCTCCACTTCCCCATCCTCTCCTCCGGGGAAATCAAATATCCACGTGTTGCTTTCATCATCGGTCGGATAAAATACGACCCTCATGCCTTCAGGCTTGTCATGATTGGAAATCTTGGTCCAGTCGAATACTACCCGCACCGTGACAAAGTGCGGATGATCGTAACATAAATCCTTATGCTCACAAGCCGTCAGTCCTATCCATAAAAATATGGACACCAGACAAAAGCGTATCCGTATCACTGCCTGCCTCCTTTCTTCCCGTTGTAGTTGCCCCGCCCGATCAACCACACCAAAGAGATACCCGCCTTGGTCGGGCCGAACCAGCGGCGGTTTTTAGTGGTCTGCCATACATAGTGACCGTCCAAAGGGATGTACTCCTTGTACGATCCTCCAAGGTAGCCGATTCCCAACGTGAAATCCACATTGAACCGATGTCCCACAGGTAACGAGTAGCCGTAAGCCACGCCTCCCCCGTAACTCCATTTATCCCCCAAGTAACCTTTCCCACCCAATTCGAAATCATAGGTGACGATCTGCCCGTACAATCCGACATGATGCCCGGAAAACGGTTTTTCCACCGCTCTCCGACCGAACCAGCGGCGCAACTCCACATCTCCCCCATAGATACGCCAATAATTATGCTTCCGATCACTTTTCCACCAGGCATACATCCAATTCCCGGCCACAGACCAGTTCTTCCCCAAACAGAACTCAACCCCGATGTCAGGTATCAAAACAGCGTCATAAAGCAAGTTTGTTTTCACCGCCATGCAAAACGGCCGTTTCTTTACCGGAGCTATGACGGTAACGGTATCACGGATGCACAACGTATCACGTGTATGTATATATACCGTATCTCTGACGGGATTTATCGGATCACTATCATAGCATATTTTCACCATCGACGAACGAAGTTTCGGAAAATGGAATTTATACAAATATGAGTATGGCCTCCCCCCTTTCAGTCTTTTCAGTTCTCCCCCCAAATAAGGGCTGTCCTGGTTTTCCAAACGGACGATCTTCTCCAACAAACGAAGGACATCCTCCCTCTCCGGAACATTCACATCCGCTCTCACCATCGTTATAAGTCCGTTCCAGTCGCTTCCCGAAAAATGAAAATCCTTCTCCAATACCGGAATCTTTATATAAGGTGATATATACCGCCACAAAACCTCTGCTCGTTTTTCAGACAGCCTTCCATTCAATAGCCCCCCTCCTTCCGGGGAAGCTCCTCCTATTATTTGAATTTTCCTGATAAGACGGACGGAGTCGTTCAATGCGGAACAGATTTTAGCAAACCGCTCCATCTCGTTCCCATTGTCAAGTAAACATGTATCTATATTTACCTTTCCTTGATGAAAATAGATCCTTACCGAATCACGCTTCTCCTGAGCGGATATTTCTCCGCTTATACTCAACACGAGCACGAACAATACACATTTAATATAAAAAAAACATCTTTTCGTCATTTAATCGTTTGTTAATATGACAATCCCAACCCAGGCTTTTACACCCCTTGAATTTCGACCGCAAAATACACACCTATAAACCAACCTCCAAAGCAAAAAACAAGTATTTTAAACTTATAAATACTTAAAAAGACAACCACACAACAGCTACAACACTTACCACAGCAGCCAATCACGCTTACACAACAATTAAAAACACTTAACATCATAAAGAAAAGTACTTAAACATACAAAAAAAAAAAAAAACAGTTATTTTTGCAGGAAACATTATACTTAACAACACTTAAAACAATAAAACACATGAAAATCAGCACAAAAGCCACTACTTTTCTAAGTTCAATAAAAACTCAAACTTACGACAAAAAAGAAAGAGAAATGATAATAACGTATCAACAAAAACGTGTCTTTCATCTATCCCTGCTCATGCTGGCCTTATGCGCACCCATATACATATATTCAGTTCCATTTCCCAATGAACAGTTTTATTATATTAACAGCGTATTATTCCTGTTTATCATTATGTGCACTCTCGCTTATTTTAAAAAGAGAGTAAATCTGACCACGACCTTTTCCATTATACTGATAGCCATACATATCGAAATTTTTATCGAGATAATTTATTGCTCAATATGTAGCGGATATGAATATAGTTATCAAAGAGCATTGATAATGAGTAACATTACTATCTCTCTCTTATTTACCATGCTTTCCATCTGTGCCTATATGAGTAATATCTCCATCCTATTGTCCTCCCTTATCATAGCTTCCTATACAATCTGCACACTTATCACCGACGAACCGTTCCTATACAGTTATCTGCCTTTGGTCATCATCATATACACCATGATCCCCTTATTAGGAAGATCCTTACACAGTAATATCAGCAGCTTGCTAAAAAGTAGCAACTTGCTAAAAGAGGAAGAGGAAATGCTTTTGAAACGTCTCCAAATGAAAAGGGAAGAACTATTCGCGTTCGCCGAGTTGTTAAGCGAGAATAACCCGGAAGAAAAGACAAACTCCCTGTTAAGCATAATAGGGGAACAATCCAAAGAAAATCTTTTTACAGCCCTTGCCGCACACCAGAAAAAGGAAAAAAGTAAACTTGATACGATCAGGAGAATATATCCCTATTTATCCCCGTCCGAATTAAACATCTGCCGTTTAATACTGCAAGACAAGACCGTCAGCCAAATATGCGAATTATTACATCGGAGTAGCGGAAACATAACCAGCCAACGAGCGAACATACGTGCCAAACTCGGACTGAAAAAAAGCGACAATTTAAAAGAAGCATTACAAGAACGCATGAGGCTGTATGAAGAAGAACACCGGCAAGAGGACTTTTCAGCCATGCGTTAGGGATTGCAGAGTAAAGCCCACAGCCTTTAGGCGAGGACTTGAAACGTAAAGCCCGACCGTCCCACGGGAACGCCCAAAAGAAAAAAAATCCCCCGAACATTCATCCGGGGGACATTCAGGCCGTCACGTCAATTATAATACAGATTCAGATCATCCGTGCCAATCTCCTTTCCGTCCCGGAAAACAAGGCGTAAATCAATCCTCTCTCTGTTTTCATTGCCACAAAGATAGACATACCGGCCAACATACGCATCATACTTATCAATCAGTTCTAACGGTATGACCGGCATGGGAAAAGAAGAAGTACTTTCCTGAAGAATGCTTTATCCGCCCTTCATCAGAAAGAAAGCGTCTTACACCTGTACCCCATAGACATCCTATTATTGCTTTTTCAGTTCCTCCGATAAAAAGGAACGGTCTATCAATACTTGCACCAATGATTTCTCTTTGACAAACTCATCAAGCTCACGCTTTATCAATTTACCGCCCAGCCCTATGCGTCGTCCAAATTCCTCGAAATCCTTCCGCCCTACCTGATGGGTATCACCCAAATTCATTCCTTCTTTAAACAATCCTTTATCAAGAGCGAATATTCGGGGTTCAGTCAAATGCAATGAGGTGTTTATCAAGTCATACGCGGGAGAAAGCCGATATTCGTTTCCTCTATTAATCAGAGAGAAATTCTTCAGATGCGCATCGTCATTCAAAGAGATGAAGTTAAATACAATCAGCCTGAAGAAACGAAGCAAATCAATCCGGGCAGCTTTTACATATTTCTGTATTACCTCCGCACACTCTTCATAGCTGCCATTGCAATATTTATAGTCACTCCCTCCATTCGCTTTCGTATATCCCATCAATGCCGCAAAATCTTCCTGCTGATATTTTCTCCCGTCATGAACATCAAATCGCCGTGTCAAATAAGCGGCTTCATCATTGCTGAAAAAGCAAAGCCTGTTGGCCGCCGTCTCTATTCCATATACTTGTGCCGCAATTTGCATGGTCAAATGCTCATTGGCCGCACAATAATCCCGGTTCAGTATATGGTAACTGCTGGGACACGGCTTTAATATATATGCTCCCTGCTCGCCTTCCTGTGTATAACGAAGATACGATTCTTGTTCATCAACAATGACCGAATACTTGGGCTGTACGCCCGACAATGAGATGCGCTTTGCATTCCGTATGGCTTCATTGGCTTCTTCACTGTTTGTCGAAGGGCTTGGCACTCTCAGATAATGAGACACCGCTTTATCGTCAAACATTTTTTTTCGTGCGGCAAGAGAATAAGTATCGAATCCCTCGGCCAATGTCGAAGGACAAACCGTCAAAGTCATCATGGCAATACAGGTTTAGTGGTTACGGCTCCTATGGTATCATAGCGGGCTGTGGCCAGCAGTATGCCAAAGTCATCTTCGGCATCGATGTGCAACAATTGGGATTGCAGTTTCCGGTTTTCACCTTCCGACAACATATTAAAGAAGAACGGGAATAAGACCGTTGACCGATACGGCTCTTCACGTAATGGAAGAGTCAAGCTGACCGATGGATAATCCTCTTTTTCCAGATAAGAAGAATCATAGGTGAATGTATATTCTCCACTATCCTCTTTTGTCAACATCCCGGCTTTAATACCGTGCAAATAAACTTCACATCGCCTCATTTCAATTAACAGTTAAATTCAACTTTTCAATTCGATAGTCATTTGAAGTCCAAGCGTGTCAAGAATGGAAAGCAGTGTCTCCAATTTAGGATTGCCTTCTCCACGCTCAATGGCCACCAGTGTATTGATACCCACGCCTGCCAGCTCGGAGAGTTCCAGCTGATTGACCTTCAAACTCTTCCTGCGCTCTTTAATAATCTTTCCTATCTCTTTCATATTCACAGTACATTGTGATTTTTCGGCAAAATACCAATTTAAAACATAAAAACCGACTAAAATCACACTGTATTGTGATTTTAGTCGGTTTTTAATTCAAGAAAAGACAAGGCAACTATAATCATTATATTCATATAGATTAACATCATATATTCAAGTTAATCTATACATTTATATGGATTATTTGTATATTTGCAAAAAAAGAACAACCATGTGGAATGAAATGAGCAATCCGGCTGTGCAGATGAGAATCGGCCAGCGCATCAAAGAGACACGTATCAGGCAGCATATCACGCAGGAAGAACTGGCAACGGCTTCCGGTGTAAGCCCCTTGACCGTTGCGAACATCGAGAAGGGCAAATCGGTATCGCTGCTGTTGTTCATCAGCGTACTCCGCTCGCTCGGCCTGCTGGAGAACCTGGAGCAACTGGTACCGGAAATCCGGGTCAGCCCGATAGAGCTCAAAAAACTGCAAGGAAAGAAACGCTACCGTGTACGCCATTTAAAACAAGATAACCATGAATGATTTGATAGTAGATGTAAAGCTATGGGGAGAAAGCGTAGGCTCTCTCTATTGGGAAAAGGAAAGCAATGCCGCCTTGTTCGACTATGAACGGAAGTTCATCCGCTCCGGTCTTGACATTTCTCCCATCATCATGCCCATCAGCCAGTACAGGAACACCCCCTACCGGTTCCTTGAAAACCGTACCGACTGTTTCAAGGGGTTGCCCGGCCTGTTTGCCGATTCACTGCCGGACACTTTCGGAAACCAGATCATCAATGAATGGTTTGCCAGCAAGGGATTGTCCGGAGAAGAGATTACCCCTTTAGACAGGCTTTGCTATGTAGGCAAACGTGGCATGGGCGCACTGGAGTTTGAGCCGTCCTCGCCAATCAACGGCATGAACGAATCATCAGTGCTCCATATCGAGGAACTGACGGAGCTTGCCAAATCCGTATTCACGGACAGAATGGCTTTTCAGGTCCAACTGCGCCAGGAAGGAAGAAACATTCTGGATATACTGAAAGTGGGAACATCTGCCGGAGGTGCCAAGCCCAAGGCCATCATCGCCTACAACGATATTACCGGAGAGGTACGCTCCGGACAGGTAAAAGCCCCTGAAGGATTCGGATATTGGCTGTTGAAATTTGATGGCGGCAAATACAGCGAACACACGCAGATAACGGACAATCCACAAGGAATAGGAAATATCGAATATGCCTATCACCGGATGACAAAAGCCTGCGGTATCGATATGATGGAATGCCGGTTACTTCAGGAAAAAGAGTCATATCACTTTATGACACGCCGTTTTGACCGTATGGAAGACGGAGAGAAAATCCATGTACAGACATTGGCCGGGCTTGCCCACTATGACCGTGACCAACGCCATTCATACGAAGAGATATTCCGTATCATGCGGCAGATGAACCTCCCTTATCCAGAGCAGGAGGAACTATACCGAAGAATGGTGTTCAACGTCATGAGCCGTAACCATGATGACCATAGCAAGAACTTCTCTTTCCTGATGGATAGACAAGGGAAATGGAAACTGGCCCCGGCATACGACCTCTGCTACTCATACACACCGGGCGGCAAATGGACGAACCGCCACCAACTGTCACTCAACGGCAAACAAGACAATTTCACGATGGAAGATCTGCAAAAGGTAGGTGAGAACATGGGCATCCGGGAACACAAACAGATTATCGAAAAGGTACAGGAAACCGTATCGTATTGGCATGAGACTGCCAAGGATTGCGGGGTCAAGCCGGAACACGCCGATTTTATCGGAAAAAACCTGCTCTTGTTCGGCAAGCAACTGAATACGATCCAAATGCCGGACATTGCCAACGAACAAGAGCAGGCTTTCATGAAGGCTATGCGAAATGATGACTTCAACGCCATCCTGGAACTGAAGATGAGAGGATATCAGCCATCGGAGAACGTACTGAAAAGCCTCCAGCCGGATATATCCGCCACCACCTTCATCGCTGCCGCCAAAATCTTCCAAATGGAAGGGATGCTAAAAAGCCTTCAGGACATAAAGCCTGCGCAAAGCCCGATTATAGGCGGCAATAAGCGTAGCATGGAATTGGGGGATTAACACACAAACGGCATCCTGTACCATTCAATATAATAGTAAATATATTAATTGTTATCTATCATATTTTGATTTAACAGTTAATATATTTACCTTTGCGATATGACAACGAATCACATCACCCAAGCCATGGCCAATCCGGAAATCATAGCGGAACTGGGCAGGCGATTTAAGGAATACAGGCTAACCTATAGGTTCACCCAGAAAGAGGCTGCCGAGAAAGCCGGTGTCAGCCTTATCACCTTGCGCCAGTTTGAGAACGGGAAGGCCTATAACATCAATATGGGTAACTTTCTTGCCCTGCTGCGAGTAGTGGACTGTCTGGAACAGATGGACGACCTGCTGCCGGAAATACCTGTTTCAGCCTATACAATGGAACGAATAATGAATAAAAAGCCGAAAAGGATAAGACATGGAAAATAATGTTGTGAGTGTTATGTTATGGGGGGAAGAAGTCGGAAAGCTCTATTGGCTTGGGATAACCAATCCTCCCAGTGGCAGGATTGTAAAAAGACTACTGGCCGATGCCGTAACCAAAGGAATGATAGAAGTACTCTAACAATAGTAGTGCCACTATATTATAAGCAGCACTGCAATTGTTCCTTACCCCAGCAAATGCACCTCCTGTAACCTCACCAATCCCAAATACATCTCCAAGAACACCTCCTGATACACCTTCAGATCCGGGAAATAGACGAAAGACTTCCGGGAAAAAGAGAGACATGTGAATGGCCGTTCATTTGAAACCTCCATTTCCGGATAGCGTTTCTTCGCCTTGTCAACCGCCATCTTGTTCAGTGAAGCCACGAAGTTGGCCTGGCGTATCGGATTCCATTTCGGGGTTTCAAGAATCATCATCCCATCTTTCCGCTCAGGAATAACCAAATATTCATCCTGTACGTTACGGGCGTAATAGCACACAAAAGACAAGGCCTCATAGACATTATCCCCTACATGAATACCGATAACCCGTTCTTCAGCCGGTGTACCAGCAAAGCATTCCGCAATCTGCTTCATGGCATACCCATGCAACAAGGCAGCATTAGAAGCCAACAGATAAGCCGGTGCGGTACGCTCTCCTCCCCTATCGATGGCAGCAAAGAGAGAAGAACTCCAACAGAGATGGATGATCTTTCCTTTCTCTTTCTCACGAAGGAAAGCGACACATAACCGGTTGTCAAAGACCAAACGGGCTTTTTTCGTTTCCGGATGGAACTGGAACACGTTACGTACCCTATCCGGCTTATGGATATCCATCATCAGATAGCCTTGCCACCCGGACACATGTTTTGTCTTTAAAGTTGTTTCGCTTTCCTCCACATCGAAGAGATAAGACAAGAGCTTTTCCCGCTTGCAACATACGGAAAGAGAAAACTCATCCTGTTCTTTCATCTGCTGCATATCCAATGAAAGGACAAAAGCCAATTGCCAAGGAGTAAGCTCGGAAAAGCCATGTAATTCGATACAAGAGAACGAACCTTTCTCCGGTGAATAAATGACATACCCTCGGTCATCAATCTCATATTTCAACATGAAATCCCCTTGTTCGACGGGAAGATAATTCTGTAAAACGGTCTGATAATTCATAAAGAAATATATTATATTAAGTTAGTATTCATAAAGAGAAATCGGGGCCACTCTTGCGTTTCCGTTTCTTTTTGGACGGTATGAGATCATCCTCTTGCGACTTCTTCCCGCTGCCAGTAATGTCAAGATCCGGAATGGCCGTAACTCCCCTACCCTGCATATAGAAAGCCTCACGATCCACCCGCTCACGGAACTCCCCTACCCTATTGATATGTGACGAGAGACCGACTGCCACGCCATCGAAATGCTTCTGTATATTCTGATAGGTGAGCTTACGGGAAAGATCCGCACCTTTAAAGAGATGAGCATTTTCCACGTTTTCCATATAGAAAGAAATCCCATATGCGCCTTTGCCGTTTACATGCTCCGTCACCCGAATCGATTCTTCCGCCAAGTTCTTCTTGAAATCCTCATATCCGGAAGAAGCATTCAAAGCCTTAAACACGTGGTCATAGAGATAATGCTTCTGTTCATCGGCACTCATGCCATGGCCATCAAAACGGATATTACCGAAGCGATATTTCTGAGGAAGCGAAACGTCCTTCAGATAAAATCCAGAATCCTTAATGCCATAGACATAATAGGATTTGTCATTCTTGGTGACAAGGCGCATATATCCCCCTTCTTGTTCCAGGTTTCTTCGGAAATCGGATGTCCTTTCAGAAAAAGAATAAATACGGTCAAGCAGCTGTAACAGTTCGTCCTTGAACAAGGGTTTGAAAAAGCCTCCTTTTTCCAGCAATGCGAAAAGGTTGTCATAGCTTTCATCACCCAACAGGACACGCCATTCTTCATTGGCCAGTTTTATTTCTTGCAAGGGTTTATCCAAAGACCAGTATGTATCGGATTGTTCCAGGACAGCCGATACCTTATCCTTATAATTATAACTACGCATGGCTTTTTTCAAGGCCGCATCAAAATAATAGTTACGGTATTGCGACTCTCCCAATGTGGTTCTCTTGACACCTTCCTTTTCCAAAGGCAATAACCCATACTTCTGCTCCAGTTCCCTTGAGATCTTTTCGGAACGGCTGTAATTATTCCCGGAAGGAATGCTTTTGCCTTCTTCATCAATCGTGGTCAGCAGCACATGCACATGGCTGTGTGCCTTGTCGGTATTCAGGACAACGGCATAACAGGACTTTCCGTACCCCATCCTCTCGATATATTCCCCGGCAAGAGAAAGCCACTGTTCATCGGAAAGGCTTTCTCCCGGATAGAGGCTCAGAATAAATTCCGCATAAGGTAGTTTCACCCGGTCATTCAACTGGGAGATAAGTTTCATGTAGGCTGGCATGGCGGCCAGTTCGTCACCGGTAGAGGTGCAAAGCACTTTTCCGTTTCCTTCCTTGACCTTGGAAAGCTGGTATTCGATTTTCCGGCTCATGGACAGGTGGGATGAGAAAGAAGGCTGTATCTCGGCTATCATAACAATTTCCGGTTAATGGTTTCTACATCCGAAAGGTATCGGTTAATCCGATCCAATGAATACAATATATTTTCATCGGACGGAAGCGTATTGATATGTTTGGCAAGCTGGTTGATATTGGCTCCTATTTTACGAAGTTCATATATCATTTGCACATCGGTTTTCGATATGCTTCTGCCTTTCAAGGCAGACTCTCTGATAAAGGAAGAAAGGGATTTTCCCTCTTCCTTTGAACGTTGAAGAAGCTGTTCTTTCTCGGCTTCCGTCAAGCGGATCTTTATACTTATATCTCGATTCTCTTTCATATATACAGAGTATGTGAGTGTAACGAACATTGGTCGGCAGTTCGGCTGTCGCAAGGGTTTTTGTACCCACAAAAACATACCTTGCATTAGCAAAGATATGCAATAATACTCAACTGTGAAACAAAACCGGGTAAAAGTCTTGATTTCTTAATCCAGATTAACTGCGTACTTTGTTACAAAATAACCACGCACATTGTAACACACAAACAACAAACCAGTAGTTACAAAATACATAATTACTAATTATATTATTACAAAGCATGAACATACACGCTTAATTTTATAATTAAATACGAATATAATTATGAATAAAAGTATATATATAACAACTCACTTATACAATAAAGAAAATAAGTACATAATAAATTAATTATAAAAGTATGCGATTATTTAATTTATTATTTATATATTTGCGCACATACTTAAAAACGTACATTATGGGACAAATATTACCAGGAGTAGTCGTAGCTTTTGAGAATCCCAAGGGCGGAGTAGGAAAGTCCACATTGACAGCTTTGTTTGCAGGTTATATTCATTCGCAGTCAAACGAAGAGGGTGGCTTATCCATTGCCGTTGTGGATATCGATGACATGCAGAACACTATCGGAAAATTACGTGAGGACGAAGCCGAGGACGGAATCATGAAAAAGGAAGAAGAATATGAGGTTATCAATATCTCTTCCTCAGAGTTCATCAACCAACTGGATTTCCTTCAGGACAATTACGACATTATACTTGTCGATTTTCCGGGTAACCTGAAACAAAACGGTGTAGTTGAAACGCTGCACTTCGTTGACGTGATCATCATTCCCTTCGAACCGAACCAGACCGATCTAAGACCTACATTGGTCTTTTACAATAACATCTATGAGGGAATCATTGAAAGCCGTCGAAAGATTGGCAAAAAGACTACCGTGCGTGGTGTTATGAACCGTGTTCTTCCGAATGTGCTGGAGTTCAAAGAAATTTTGAAAAATAAAAAAACCTTGCCTTTCGAGTTGATGCAAAACTACATCAAGGATTCAAGGGTTGACTATCAACGCAATTTAAGCACGCTGAGTAAAGCGTACCATCATCCTTGTGATGCGTTCTGTGAAGAGGTATTGGAATTAATCTGTAACCATATAGGAGAATAAAGCTATGGCTACCAACAAAGAAAGGACATCATCAGCCGCCATGAGAAAACTCTTGCTGCAAAGTGCCAGTAAGAAAGAGCAGGAAATCCAGCAGATCGGAAGTGTTGCGGCAAGCACCATTCCCCAACCAACGATTGAACAGCCCATTCATGAAGAGGTGAAAGAATCGGCTCCGGTCACAGAAACCGTCCAAGAACCTCAGCCGGAACAAATGGAAAAGCCGGAATCCAAACCTTCCGTGCAGTCTTCCCCAAAAACAGAAGAAAGCAAAGTCAGCGGAAAAAAATTCTCGGAATATCTGGAAGAGCGAAAATTAAAAAATACCGAAGTAATCCGGATATCCAGCGAAACCCACAGAAAGCTGAAGCAGATTGCTATGGCCACAGGATTAGGAATGCACAATATCGCCAACAACATTCTTGAAGACGTATTGACCAGCCATAACAAGGAGATTCAAGCGATACTGAAGAAGTATATGAGCATCTGATTCTACTTTCGGAAAAATATATATACGCCTGTTCGACAGCATTTGTCGGGCAGGCGTTATTTTTGCACGCTGTTTTAGTGAAGGTCGGCATTGAACCGGGACACTTTTACACAACTGTGGAAAAATCCCTTTGCCTATTATCCCGGACAATATGTTAAAGAATTCAAACTTCTACTTGTTTCCACCTCAAAATTTTTTCCGAAAGTAAGAATACAGTAGCAAAATCATTTCTTTGTTTTATTTAGGTTTTTAGGAATTTAAGTATTTGTGGGACACTTTTACACAACTAATAAGGGAGGTTTTCCGTATAATCAACTATATTATTGCAAGTTAGCGCTTGATGGCATCTTTTCGCAACCAGGACACTTCTGCACAACTAACCGACTATTCGGGACACTTCTGCACAACTGAACAGGAAAGTCGGGACACTTTTACACAACTAGAATCTGCATTCAGGACACTTTTACACAACTAAATCAGGAATCCGGGACACTTCTGCACAACTAAACCGGTCATTCGGGACACTTTTACACAACTGGGGGATCGGAAACAGCCGTAGTCGGGACATTTTTACACAACTAAATCGAGAAACAACACGAAAAAAACGCTTTGGCATCTTCATTTGTAGGGAGTTATATTCACTATCTTCCGTGGAAAAAACGTATCTTTGCATCAGTAAACAACAAGTGTCCGCCTATGAAGGAAAGCAATACGCAAAAAGAGTTGAGCAGAGTCCCCAGGACTCTCAGCGAGTCTTCCAACACGAAAGTATTGGAAGCTCTATTTGATGCAGGCGGCACTGTCATGTCTGACATTATCATTTACGTGGCATCTTCACAAATGAAAGACCTGTTCGGTGACTGCTGGTTCTCCATCAACGATTTTTGTGAGGTCATGGGGTATGAGCGAACCAAGCTGCAACGGAAACTGACCGAGAAGCAGCTTGATTTCCTGTTCAGCAACCAACGTCCGGTATATATCACCGAACAGAACGGGCAAAAGATAGAGCATCCGATAGAGAACACCTTTGAAGCGGCGTTATACCGTTTAGGGACATCCAACCTCAGTGTAGCATACGCCATGAACGGCAAGACGCAATATAAGTTCATTCAAATACTGGATCGCTTTGAGATAAAGGATGACTTCAGCACGAAAAAGCGCACCAAGCGGAATTACAACGTGCATCTGAGCAAAGATCTGATGAATACTTTGCTTACCGAATACAATCTGCTGGAACTGAAAGACTACCGTAACCTGCCCAACCGCAAAGGCTACCGCAAGTTTTATCTGAACCTGGCGAAAATGATTTACCTGATCAAGTATAAGATTGACCAAGGACAAGCACCTTATTTCACCGTTACGGTTGACCAACTTGCCAAGGAATTTGATGTAACGGTAAAGGACAACCATGACCGGAAGAAGAAGGTGACCAGCATCTTAAACGGTATCAACAAAAAGCTGGAAAGAACCAAATTCCAATACCAGTACATCAAAGGAAAAGGGGAGAAGTGGCCCTACACCGTACAGTTTTTCTTTGACCAGGAAACATTGGAATATTTCGATGAAAAGATAAAGGCGATATTGACCTCGCAATATTACGATGCGCTCAAATCATCCTTCTTGTTAAACAAGAAAGGCATTCCCGTGAGCAGACATTATCAATATAAGGATTTCTTTAAATTGGGAACCGGCGAATATTATCATGAATTTACCGCATGGCTTTATTCTGAAGAGGACAAGGAGATTAAGGAGAACATCTACCGGGATATCTATATAAAGGTAGTAGGCATTCGTCCAGAAGACCTTGCCGTCAACTTAAATCCCTAAAAGTTGGAACAAAAATCATAAAATAGTATCTTTGCAGCGGATTGTCAGGAAATTGGCAGTCTGCTTTTTACATACGTCCGTCTGTCTAACAAAAGAGTGGCATCTATCGTTAAGGAATTAACAACAACAGGCGCATGCCTGTACCAGTATGAAACTGGTACGGGGCGTGCCTTTGTTGTTGGAACGCCACGTCCATGTTAGAGGGTACGTTTCCGTACCCTTATATAAACATAAAACAAATTCAATGGTTCAAACAATTGCCACCCTGATAGATGAGACGCTCATGGTAATGGACGCCCATCTTCACGTGCGGATGACAGACGAAGAAAAGGCGTATCTTGATGCTCATTTCGAGCTTATCCATATCAAGAAGGGAGAACACCTCGTCACTAGGGGCGAGGAAGTATGCTACCTCTATTATCTGGAATCCGGCATCGTCCGGTTATGGTTTCCGGACAAAGAGAATAGAGAGATTTCAGCACGGTTTGTCCAAGCCAAAGAGTTCATCAATTTTTTCCTTTCACATGAAGAACACCATGCCCACTACAATATCAAGGCATTGGAGCCATGCAAGATCTGGAGATTGCCCAAAAAAGACCTTCATCAGCTATATGAGTTATCCATCAACTTCAACAAGCTGGCCAGAATACATTTGGTAAGATCCATCAACCGCAAAATAATAAGGGAAGAGGAGTTTTACACACTGGATGCCGAAGCGCGTTACAAAGCGCTTTTGGCCAATGAAAAATGGCTGTTACGTTCAATACCCTTAAAAGACATAGCAAGTTATATCGGCATCACGCCACAAGCATTGAGCAACATCCGAAAGCGCATATAAACCAAACCCTATAAGCCGGGCAGGACAGTTTTACACAACTAATCCTATCCGGCTTTTTTCTGTAGAATTATTCCACACCTGCCGGTTTACGGCACATGTATTTTTTAATGCACATTAAATAAACACGAAAGGCCCTTTAAAAGCCTTTCATAAAATTTGCTCTCCCGTATATAATCTATATGTTTGGAGCGAAAACAACGCGATAAGCACCTTGATTCGGTTCTGCCGACAGGAATCCGCGTAAATTGGAAACACCGTATGAGACAAATAGAAAAATATATAACATTAATAACCTAAAGAGTAATTCCCATGGAACACATCAGACTGACTGCTATCAGCCTTAGCCTGCTGTTATGCACCGTAAGCGCTTTTGCGCAACGCCATTATGAGAACATCCCGGCACTTGAATTGAACTACGGCACTAACCTGTTCGGCAATGCAGGCAACTATTACAACCTGTCCTTTTCCAGATACATCAACCGGACAAGCTATTGGAAAGCCGGGCTTAGCTATTTTGAGAAGCCTTACGAATACACACCCAACCTACCACAAGTCTCTACCTTGAACCCGGAAGAAACGATTCCCGAAACGATACATGATAAGGGTAAGGACTTTTATGTGGACGGCGGTTATTACAGAACCCTGGCCAGCAATCTGAAATCCGTTTACTGGGGCATCGCCCTGGGAGGATTCATCGGTACAGAATACGTCCGCCACCCCGATAAGGAATACAACTTCATCATCGGCCCGAAACTGGAAACGGAACTGGAAGTATTCATCCTGCCCCGAACGGCATTGCTTGCCCGCATACAACAACATTGGAATCCACTATCCATTGAGAAGTGGAACACTGTCTGGAACGTAGGAATAAAGATACTGCTCTACTAACCGACAAATCATATCACCATGCTTATTATCATATTGTTAGCCGATACAAATGTATCCGGCCTGATCTCCTTATACCGTGAAATAGGCGCCATGCTGATAGGGGTAGGCTTTCTATGTGCCGGACTAGCGGTACTTAAAAAGCTGATAAGCAACCACGAGCGCACCAAAGAGGCCATCATCACCTATATCACGGCATTGGTCACTTGGCTCATTATCTGGCAACTCTTATGAACGTAGTGGATTTGATACTGGTTGCCATACTCGCCTGTGTCACGCTTCACTTTTACTTCCGGAAAAAGAAGAAAGCCCTTTCTTCCGGAAAGGAGAAAGAGAAGCCGATAAGGGGGGCGGTGCGCAAGGAAGGGCAGGAGAGAGCCTATCCGGTCATCTGCGTGGTATTTCAGCCTGAGCTGGAAGAAGAGGAACTGGCCGCCGAGATAGCCGATATGTATCTGCATGGAAGAGCCTACTACTACTCAGGCAAACCCCTGCCGGAACAGCCGAAAGAAGAGCCCATATCCATCAAGTATAAGGATGTGCAATGGGAGAGACTGAAAACGATTCATGTTTAATTAAAAAATAGGAACAAAATGAAAGCAATCGAAAATGTAAAAGAAAAAGCGAACCAAGTCATTAACCGCTACGGAAAGGTTATCTTCACCTTTCTCATATTCTTCACGCTGTTGGGAACGGCACAAGTGGCGGAGGCACAAAGCGGCCTGAAGATCAACAGCCTATCCGAAGTGACAGACAAAGCCAAAGAGGGTGCGGACACCATTCTGGACGTAGCCAAATACATTTTGGCGGCGGTACTCGGCATCGCCCTGGTCTTTGTCATCTATTCGCTTGCCACGAACAATCCCCATGCCAAGGAATACCTGCTCGGCTGGATCATCGCCGTGGTAGTCATCATGGTGGCCTTCCTGATTATCTAAAAACGAAGAGCCATGAGAACCATGCGTAAAATCAACAAGCCGATCAAGTTCTTCGGTCTGTCATCGGGACAGTTCGCCATCTTCATGCTGCTGACGGCCATCATCATCATCGTGAGCATATTCAAGCAGCTGCACCCGATACTCATCATCGGAATCATTTCCGCCATTCTGTTTCTATTCGGTCTGCTGTTCCAAACCTTGAAAAAGGAACACAAGGCCGGTAACCCGGACTACCTGACCGGCCTCCGGATCAAGAACGCCACCCCCCGGCAGATAACGGACAAACGGCAGATTTTCAAATTCATCCTAAAACAGCAACCATGATAGGAATCATCATACTCATATCACTGCTAATCTGTGCGCTGTGCCTGCTGATTGCTCTGCTGTATATCCGGCAGACAGAGATAGAGGTGAAGGACAAATCCGTGGATCTGGAAAGTGTCTTGCCTATCCAGACCATCACGGAGAACGCCGTCATCAACGGGAACGGTGACATCACCGTCGGCTACCGGCTGCTTCTGCCCGAAGTGTTCACCTTGTCGGAAAGCGAGGCGCAATACATCCATGAGCGGTTGGAGGCTCTTTTGAAGATGCTTCCGGCAGGCACGGTCATCCATCAGCAGAATTTCTACTATACGGGGCGATACCATCATGCAGAATACTCTTCTAATGCCCTGATAGCGGAGAACAACCGTCATTTCAACGGCAAGGAGATACTGAACAGCTACACCAACCTGTATGTGACGTTCACGAACGGCAACCGAAACGGTAAGATACGCAAAAGCGCATCGGGCACCTCGCTGATGCGAAAGCTGCACTACCCGTTCAAGCAACCTTATAAGGAATATCAGCAACGGCTGACAGAAATGGAAGCCTTTCTGATGAACTTTGAGAACGGCTTGTCATCCATCCAGCAGTTTGAGATACGCAAGATGGATGATACGGAACTGAACAACGCCATCTACGACTACGTCAACCTCTCTTACGAGACACCGGAAAACGATGCCACGCAGAAGAGCGTCAACCCTATGGCCGTCAGTGAAAGCGGAAGCATGAAAGTAGGGCAACAGCACGTTTCCATCCTTTCGCTGACCAATGAAGGCGAGCATCTTCAAGAACTGGCCGTGCCGCACACCGGCAAGTCGAAGGCATACGGGGGAAACATAGAGATACCGGACAGCATACGGAGCAAATGCTCGATGCTGTACCCCGTAGGACTTGGCCTGCCGTTCAACCACATCGTAAACATCGTGATAGAGATAACCGATCCCGATGCCACCGTAACGGCCATCGGTGCGGAGAAAGACGCGCTGAACTACATCACCAACTTTTATCCGCCCGCAGCGGAGAAGCAACGCGAGCAGGCAGCTTTCTGCGATGAGATTACCCAGTTCGACTACCAGACCGCCTATACCGCCTTCAATGTCGTACTGAACGATACAGACCGTACCTCGCTCATGCGGAAAACCGCACTGGTACAGCAAGGCTTCAGTTTTATGAACCAAAGTTCGTGCTATGTGGAGAACGCCGAGCTGTGCAACCTGTTCTTCTGCAACATACCCGGCAATGCCAGGGCCAATTATCGGGGCCTCGTCAACACGACCAAGCAGGCCATCTGTTATCTGCAAAAAGAGGGGATGTACCTTTCGGACGAGAAAGGACATATCTACCATGACCGTTTCGGTACTCCCGCCAAGATAAACCTCTGGGATTATCCGGCGCTGAACAACAAGAACCGCATCGTTATCGGCCCGTCCGGTTCCGGTAAATCTTTCTGGCTGAACAATTACATCCTGCAAAGCTATGAACTGGGCCGGGATGTGATGATCATCGACATCGGCGGCTCTTACCGCTCGATGATAGCCTTGAACCGGGGCAAATACTTCGACTCTACCGAGCAGAAGAAATTTGCGTTCAACCCCTTCTTGTGTGACCGTGACAAGAACGGCAAATACCTATACATCGACACCACGGATGCCGAGTCCGCCGATGACCAGATAAAGACCATCGTCGCCATTATCAGCTACATTTGGAAGGTACGTGAACCCATGCTGCCTGCCGAGAACGCCATTCTCAGGAAATCCGTCATCGGATTTTACGACTATGTGAACAACTCTTCAATAGGAGAGAAGCATGAGCGTATCTTCCCGACGCTGATAACTTACCGGGCTTATCTGAAGGAAGTGTTCAGCAAACGGATGACCGAGTTTGAGAAACAGAAATTCGAGATAGAGGAGCTGTTGCTTTTGCTGGAACCCTATACGGACGGAGAGCTGTCATTCCTGCTGAACGCCACCGAGAACGTGGATATCGTGTATGACCGGCTGATAGCCTTCGATATGGAAGATGCCTCTAAGAAAGAGTACTTTCCACTCGTTGCCATCATCACCCTGCAAATGATCGTGGATAAAATCAAGAAACGCCAGGGATTTGCCAAAGAACTGATCATCGACGAAGCGCTCGACTTCCTGCAAGACGAGAAATTCGGAGACTTCATCGCCTACCTGTACCGTACCTTCCGTAAAAAGGAGGGAAGCATCACGCTGGCCGCACAGAACATCCTGTTTTTGAAAAACATGCCGTCCAGTATCAAGGACTCCATCATCATCAACTGCGCAACCAAGATTATCCTCGACCATTCGGAACACCGGCAGAACCTGCCGGAAGTGAAAGCCGTGCTTTCCATCACGGACGAAGAGGCCTATATGATCGAGTCGTTGCAACGCACGGAACGCTGGAGAGAGTTTTTCATCAAGATGTCGAACGATGCCTTCATCTTCCGCAACGAGGTGTCCGACTTCGCCGCCGTAGCCTTCGATTCGCGCCAAGCGACGGTAGTACGGCTGAAGCAGTTGTTCAACGAAAGCGGCTCGACCTATACGGCCATCAACCGCTATCTGGAGGAAAGGAGGAAAAAGTATGGATGACGCCACCCAAGGGCTGACCGCCCTTCTAAGCTGGTCAACCGACTTCAACGGCAGCGCATACAATCTTGCCGGAAGCATTGCCGCCGCACTTTTAGGCGTTGCGCTCATTTTCGTGGTATGGGCACTGGCCATGAAAAAAGAGAACGCCAAAAGCTATCTGATAGCCTGGCTGGTATGTGTCATATTCACCCTATTATTCATCATCAACAAATAACCGTCATGAAAAGAATCATTCTCATACTCGGACTTTCCGTCTCGATGGGGCTAATGGGAACCGGCAGCGTTCATGCCCAGTTTGTCGTGCATGATCCCGGACACACCCTGCTGAACTCAACGGAATGGATCACCAATGTCAAGAAATGGGTCGCACAAATCAATGAAATGATAGATGCCCAGGAACTGAGGCTTGGCCTGCAAAAAATCGACCAGCTGAAGGAACTCAAGTCACTGAAAGAACTGGCCGATTTACTTGACGATGTAGCCTGCCTAAGCAGTGACTACAGTTTTTACCTGAATGTAGGTTCAAATTACCACTGTTTGAAATTTCTTAATTTTCAGCGTGTAACCGTCAACCTGAGCCTGAGTACCGATTTGCTGTTCAAGGTAGCCACCGTGACCAGTTACTTCTCGATGAACTCGGAAGGACGCATGTCATTCATCGAGCAAGTGAAGGAATCGGTAGAGAAGGCAGCTGAAGAAATGCGAGAGTTTAACGAATCCGTGCGTTCCACGGTCATTTACAAATCCATAAAAGGGCATAACCGGAAGACCTACTATCAGGGACGGCTGGCCGCTTTCACACGACACACCAATTAAAGCGTTATGAATCAAGACAATTTTCTCTGGGGACTCCAGATCACGGACGGCCTGACAATGGAACTCGTTTCGCAAATGACGGTCATCGCCTTCGGTGTTGGTGTCATATGTTTTATCTGTAACCTGGCATACAACTATCTCTATCACGGAGCCAGCCAGCTGTTAAGCCCGAATGAGGACAAATTTCCCGACATGATGGAAATCACCCGTTGCCTGGTACTGTTCTTCTGCCTGAGTATGTACACCCCCATCGCCCAAACCATCGTAGGCACGATGGAAGTAATTAACGAAGCCACCTCGCTGACCTCCGAGCGTGCGCAGGAATTTGCCCAGTTCATGGCGCAATCAGCCACCGAACAAGGAGAGATGATTGCCGAATACGACAAACACAGCCTCCAGTCGGAGGTAGCAGCCGGAGAAGACAACACCGGCGCCATGCAGCACGAACTGGATAAAAAGATGGAAGAGGACGAAATGACCGGTGTACGCTCCAGCGTGGAGAAGATTGTGCAGCTGCTCAATCCCGCCAACCTCGCCACCCTTGTACTTCATGGCATTTCCGCCCTACTGGTAGGAATCATACAAGTAGTCATCTTAGGTATCGGCGTGGTCATTGTCAAGCTACTGGTCATTCTCGGCCCGTTCGTATTTGCCGTGAGCATGCTGCCGGTCTTTCAGAAACAGTTGAGTATCTGGTTCGGTACGCTCTGCTCCGCCTGTATGGTATTCACCGTCATCAATATCCTGAACCAAATCATGTGGCAGACCTTCAAGGCCATCTATACGGAAAGTGCCGACATGGTGGACGCAGCTACGCAGCAGATACAATATTTAGGAATGGATCTCGCCCTGATCGGTGCTTATTGCAGCTGTTTCTGGCTATCCTCCAAAATCGTAGGACACAACGATGCCGGGAAAATCATTTCGAAAACCGTGTCAATCGTCACCACGGCGGCCACCATCGCCCTGATGGGAGGTGCAGCGGCAGGCGGCAAGCTGACCAACATAGGCGGTGCCGCCTCTATCGGGGCAAGTTTCATAAACGACAACAATAAAAAATAGAACTATGAATCTGATGAAATTCAAAGGAGCAGATGATGCGGTCAAGCTGACTATCCGGCTTTCAGCCGGGTACTGCATCATCCTGACTATCGCTTTTGCCTGCAGTATCATCTTCCTTATCAACAAAATAGAAAAAGCATACGGCCAGGCTCTCGTCATCGACAGGCAGGGAGAAGTCTATGAGGCAAGCAGCCTGTCTGCCAGCGATATGCGGCAATACGAATACATGAACCATGTAAAGACCTTCGTAACCCACTGGTATGCCTTTGACGAGAGCAGCTACGAGAAGAACATTTCGCTTGCGCTCAACCTCATAGGCAACAAGGGGAAGGAGCTGTTGAATGAGTACAACGATGTGAATATGCTGAACTCACTCATACAAAAGAATATCCGTTACGGGGTACGCATCAAGGATGTAAAGATTAACACCCAAACGATACCCGTTTCCGGAAAGATAATCTTCACGCAAACCGGGTACCGGGCACGGGGAAGCATCTCACGTAATATCGAAGCGGAGTTCACCATCTATGATATGCTGTCCCGCAGCGAGGAAAATGCGCACGGAGCCAAGATAGAAGATTGGATTGTCCGCTATTCCGAACCCGTGGAAAACAACGGCGCCAACACATCGCAGGCAACTTCTCCGGGCAAGAATGAAAACCAGTCAGAAACCTCTAAACCAACCGACCATGGAACCGAATAAACTTATCAAAGACAAGAACAAGCTGTTGATGGCCATCCCGGTAATCCTTGGCATCCTCTTCCTTTATGTATTCTTCATCCGTGAGAACGGGAACGGGATGTCAGGGAGTGACAAACAGGCCGCCTCGCAAGCCTTTCTGGAGCCACAGTCGGAAATGGCCGACAAGGTGAACGACAAGATGGAAGCCTATAAGCAGGACAAACTGGAAGAGCAGGAGAAGGCACGCATCTTGAAAGAGTCTCAGGTCAAAGGATCTGATTTTTACTTCGAGCTACAAAACCAGCAGGAACGGTATGACCGTGCCACACTGGAGCGCATCCGCCGTATGCAGAACGATCCGTACAGCGAAGTCATGGCAGAATACGGAGGTGGCCGGAACGGACGCTTCTCTCATCAGCTGGAAAGCCAACTGGATGGACTGGAGGACGAGCAGGCGCTCAACGAGATTATCCGGGAAGCCAAGAAGAACTCACGCATCCGTAAAGAGCTGGAAGAATCCGACAAATACCGCAAGCGCATGTATGAACGGATTGTCAATTATGACCAAGAGGGAAAAACGGAGAAAGCCGTCTCCAACCCTTCCGGCCATCCATCCACCGACAGCCTGATGCAAAAAGGCCCGATCTACCGTGCCGAAAACGGCAAGCGTGTACGCCGCCAACCGACCTCCGCACCGGGAAACAGCAACCTCTTCAGGGCTTGCATCCACGGCGACCAGACCGTAGTCACGGGCAGTACGGTACGGATGCGGTTGCTTCAGGACGTAACCCTATCCGGCATGAAGATACCGGCCAACACGCTGTTTTACGGTGTCGCCACTTTGGGAGCCAACCGCCTAGATGTGGTGGTCAGCAACCTGAAGGTAGGAGACAACCTCAATCCCGTATCGGTGGTTGTCTTCGACAATGATGCCATGGAAGGTTTGAACCTGCCCAATAACCTGAAGGCCAGTGCAGCCAAGCGTATGGAACAAGGTCTTGTACAGAACATCGACATGCCGCTCTCTTCCATCGGCACGATGGCCAGCGAAGTGACCAGCGTAGTCAACGCCACCACCCAGGTAGCCAAGCAAATCCTGAACATGAGCCTCTCACAAGTGAAGGTACATCTCAAGTCCAACTACGAAATGTATATCCAGGAAGAGAGTCAGGAATCGAAGTTGCGCAGGCAAGCCGTGCAAGCGGAGTTACAGAAGCTCTATGAGCAAATGGAACAAGAGAAAACGAACAAGAAAAATCATCCCCTTCAAACATTGATAGACAAATTATGATAGACATTCTCAATTACCTGCTTGCCTTGTCTGCGGTCTTTTTCGGCTATCGCATCTATGTATCGCGCTGTAGCGGGAAATCCTTCAAGGAGATACGTCCGTTGACCGTTTCTTTCGGTATCACCCTGCTTCTGTTATGGTGCATCACCGTATTCACAGCCTTTTTTTCAAGAACCGTTTAACATATCGACAACATGAAGAAATACATTCGCCTATTGTTCTGCAGCCTTGCGTGCAGCCTGTCGCTCTCCGCTCAGGAAAGCGTCAAACCCCGGCAACAAGCCATCAGCCAGAAAGAGATACACATCACTTTCGATTGCGTGAAGCACCTGGTCTTTCCCGCACAGGTCTCGGACATCGCCATCGGCGAGCAGGAGCTTGTCATGGCCAGCCGGGTAGAAGAGGCACCCCATATCGTCAGGCTCTCGGCGCAAGCGGAAGGATTCACCGAAGAGACCAACCTGACCGTAGTCTGCATCGACGGAAGCGTTTACACCTATCACATCCGCTACCTTCCCGAAGGCGGCACGGATTCACACCCGAACATTTACGAGGACAACGGGAAATGGCAGCACCATGACTATCAGGCAGAAGTCAGCGACCTCCATCTGGCCGAGTTCTTCTTTCCGGAGGACATCGCTTACGGAACGCCCGGCAACGAGGTGTCCTTCACTTTGGCCACCTACAACAATCAGTTGAAAGTATCAACCGCCAAAGATGCCGTGGCATATTCCAACCTGTTTGTGGTGGATAAGGCCATGAACACTTACCACATCACCATCAAACGGGGCAACACCTCCGTATTCACCTACAATTTCGATGACCAGCGCAAATATACCGCCCATGTGGATGTGAACAGTGAGGAAATGGAAAGATGCATCCAGGAGCTGCGCACCAAGAAACGCAACATCTACAGCCTGGGGGTCATCGAGAACAAGTTTGAGTTGTCAATGGCCAATCTGTATGTGCATGAGGGCTTCATGTTTTTCATCTTTGACCTGAAAAACAAATCATACATCGACTACGACATCGAGTTTGTCAAATGTTTCCAGCGTGACCAGAAGAAGAGCAAGAACGCCATCCAGCAAGAAACGACCATCGAACCTATCTATCAGAAAGATTTTGACACGAAAATCAAGGGCAAGAGCCGGAACCGGCTGATACTTGGTTTCGACAAATTCACAATACCCGATGATAAGGTATTCGAGATCGAGATTTACGAGCGAAACGGCGGGCGGCACATCAAACTGGCCGTGTTGAACGAATACATCCTTTCCGCAGAACCCTTATACAAGCCACAGCCATGAAACTGAGAGAAGCATTAGACACCTATATGTTCGACAACGTGGGACAGTTCGGCGGCATCGCCGAATCACTGGGCTATCAGACCGAATACCGGGACGGATATTTCCGGTTCCGCAAAGACGGGGAAGAGCTGAGCATGAGCGTAAGCGAAATCAGGGAAAAAGCCGGAGCAAAGTACGATGAAAGCCTTCGTGACCAATCAAAAGAACGTGTATCCGCTCTTTTTGACAAGGAACGTGCCAATGATCCTAAATATGTCGCCGAGCTGGAGAAGGAGGGCATCAGCATCAAGCGGTGGGAGAACCTGAAGGGACATGACAAGGACGGCTTTACCGTCATCGACCATCGCCTGAAGGTATGCTACACCGGACAGTCGCTCTATGAATACGCCTACAAGCAAGGGAACATCCTCGACGGGAAAGGCACCAAGCTGGAAAAGGGTGTTATGTCTGATTTGATGGAGATACACGGCAAACCGGGGAAGCTCCGTTTCAACGATGACGGAATCTCCGTATTCTACCGCAAAGAGGCGTTGGTTATCCCGGACAAGGTGCTGGGAAAGAAGTTGGGCAAGAAAGAGAAAGAACAGCTGCTTGCCGGTGACATCGTACCCATCACCGTAAATAAGAAGGACATCCTGCTGCAAGTTGACCGGGATCTGAACTCCGTCATCCTGCGCACCAACCAGGAAATCAAGATTCCCGACATCATCGGGCAGACCAGCGAATATGGCGGCTACAAGTTAACCAAAGCCGACAAATACCTGCTCGCCAACGGCCATGCACTGGAGAACAAGCTGCTGCACAGTCCGGAAGGCTACTTCATTGCCGACATCCAACTGACGGATGACAGGAAAGGAGTCATGATACAGAACATACAGAGTATCACTCCCGGCAAGGCACAAGAGCTGATCAAGGCCATGACCCCCAAACTGGAAGTCCATGCGGCCAACATAGAGGCTGCAAAAGAGCAAAAACACGAAGAGGGGCGCAATATGGAAGCCGAGTTTAAGGAAGCGGTGGGCAAACATGACTTTGAAAAAATCGGGAAGCTCAAAGAGGAAGGATATAAACCCAGTGAAGAGTTTATCAAAGGAATCGGTAAGGAACACGGTCTGGATGAAAGGCAAACCCATGAAGTCATCCAGCTGTTCGACACCAAGCCGGAAGAACAGGGCGAACATGAAAGGCAGGCCGCACGTCTGTTGGATGCCGCACAGACCGACAACTTTCATGTCATCCAAGAGATACAGAAAGAAGGGTACCGGCTCACCCAACAAGACCTTACCCGGATGCGTGAAACGGGTGTGCAAGCCAACACGCTGATAGCCGTACAAAAGATTTTCGGGATGGAAGGCGGCACAAAGACACTGGGAGATGTCAAACTGGCCAGCACACCCAAACCCGACAACAGCAAGGAAATGGCCCGTCCGATAGCCAGCACCATCAACCGGGCTTTCAATGACTTATAACCTAAAAAATCAGGAATTATGGATTACGATGAATTAGTACAGAAAAACATTGCAGGAGAAATCAGTGACTTAGAGTTTCTACTTACACAGGAAGAGCTTGCACAAGCCTATCAAGAAGAGATGGCCGCCAAGCATCAAGAGACAAACAACCAAACGGCCAGAGAATGGCTGCTTGATTACGAGAACAGAAATCTATACCAATAAATCATGGATACAGCAAATGACAAAGCATTACAGCGTTTCGCCGAACTGATGATCGAGAAGATAAAGCAGGTGGAAGATAACTGGCAGAAGCCTTGGTTCGGGATAAAGGGTGGGGGACTTCCGCAAAATATCGAGGGAAGAACCTACAACGGAGTAAATTCCTTCATGTTGTTTCTACTTTCGGAAAAAGAGCAGTACAGCCTGCCGGTCTATATGACCTTCATGCAAGCCAAGGACAGCGGCCTTAACATACTGAAAGGAGAAAAGTCATTCCCGGTCATTTACTGGAATTTCTCAGTAAGAGACAAGAACGGAAAGAAAATACCTTTCGACGTATATAAGAACCTGGATAAAAACGAGCAGCAGGAATATAAGGTCACGCCGTTTCTGAAGACATACAATGTGTTCAACGTACAGCAGACCAATCTTCAGGAAACGAAACCGGAGAAATGGGAAGCATTGAAGGAGCAATTCAAGATACCGGCCATCAAGGATGAGCAAGGGATGCTCACCGTGCCTCTGATCGATGCGATGGTACGGGAACAGCAATGGATCTGCCCCATTTATTCCAAGGAAGGAAATGGTGCTTACCATGCAAGGGGAGAAGAAAACCATATTGTCGTACCCCTGAAGGGGCAGTTTAAGGACGGAGAGAATTTTTACTCCACACTACTTCATGAGATGGCGCACTCGACTGGAGAGCCTGAGCATCTGAACCGGGAAAAAGGCGTGATTTTCGGAGACACGCAATATGCCAAAGAGGAACTGGTTGCCGAACTCACCTCCGCTACCGTCGGGCAAAGCCTGGGCATATCCACCTATATCCGGGAAGAGAATGCCATGTATCTGAAGAACTGGCTGGGAGCCTTGAAAGAAGATCCCAAATTCATCTATAACATCCTTGCCGATGTAGGCAAAGCCAGTAATATGATTCAGGAACACTCCTCACGGATGGAACAGTACCTCACACCGGAGGAACGGTTTACGCTGGCCGTCCTGCAAGACAACCGTCCGGTATTGGAGCAGATGAAGAAGGTGTCTGAAAAGGATGCCTTCTTTTTTTGTTATGCTGCCCGTTTATTATCCATTTTTATTTTTAAAACATCTTTGTTCTTCTCAATTATCTCTCTTCGAGAAGTCATCCTACAGAAATAAGTAAAAAATAAAAGAAAGCCGGCTTTTTTAGCCAGTTTCCTTAGATTATGTGCAATAGCAACCAGGGTAAACTCCGTTTTCACCTTCTCCAACCCTCTTAATCTAAACCGATTCCACGCCGAGTTATGCTTTATCTGTGCAAAGACAGCTTCCGGTTCTATACATCGTCTGCCCCGATGATAAATACCTTCCTCACTCATGAGTTTTTCCCGTGCTTTTTGTTTGTACCTGTTAAGGTTATAGTTAACTTCTATGATCCGGTTGGTCTTTGATTTATGGCATTGAGATTTCAGCGGGCAACCCTCACAGTTCTGTGCCTGATAACGCTTTAGTACGGATACATATCCCATATCGGACTTACTTTTCCTTTGGCCTGTATATTCCATATGTTGTCCCATCGGGCATACGTAGTAATCCTGTCCCCGGTTGTAGTAAAGGTTGTGTATCGCAAAAGCATCCTTCTTCCAAGTACGTTTCTGCTCTTTGTGGAAATAATTGTACTTGACAAAGGCTTCTATACCCGCATTCTCCATAAACTCATAGTTTTGTTCGCTTCCGTAACCGGCATCGGCCACTACTATGGAGGATTGCCTATGATAAGTCTCCCGAAAATCTTTTAAAAAAGGAATTAGGGTTCCCGTGTCTCCGGCTCGCCTGTAAATCCCCAGATTGGTAATGAACTGATTCTCTGTGGCAATCTGTATGTTATATGCGGGTTTCAATTGCCCGTTTTTCATATGATCCTCTTTCATGCGCATAAAGGTCGCATCCTCATCTGTCTTACTGAAAGAATTACGATCCCCCAATTTCTCCAATTGCGATTCGTATTTGGCAAGACGGGGCAGATATTCTTCCTGTAGCTTTTTGACTTGCTTTTTCTCAGCTTTGTTCATCCCGGAGAGACGTTTGTTTAAAGCGCTCACTTTTTCACGCAAACCACAGGAATCCATATCCGGTAAAGCATCCGGTGTCCTTTCCTGTTTATCCTGCTCGATATGTTTGTCGACCTCACTAAGGATTGATTGTATTTTCGACTCCAGTTTTACCTTGTTCTTTTCCACGCTGCCACGCCAGACAAAAGTGTAGCGGTTCGATGCTGATTCCACTTTGGTACCATCGATATACTGTACATCCAAACTGACATAGCCGGATTCCTGTAACAGCAAAACAATGGCTGAAAACAACGATTTTATATCTTCTTTTAAACGTTTGCCACGGAAATCATTGATCGTGCGGAAATCGGGAGTACTGTTACCGGACAACCACATGAAGTGGATATTCTCCTGCAAGGCCTTTTCTATTTTGCGGCAGGAATAGATATTGTTCAGGTAGGCATAAAACAGGACCTTGAGCATCATACGGGGATGGTAGCTGCTGGTGCCTCCTCCTTTATATGACGAAAGCAGACTGCTAATATCCAAGGCGTCTACAACACTGTTTACTATACGAACAGGATGATTGGGAGCTATCTTTTCCGATAAGCTGACCGGAAAAAGTACATTTTGGTTGGAAGTTAACTCTTTAAATACTATCTTAGTCATCGCTATAATGTTTGTTTGTTGCAACGGTAAGATAATACTTTTTACTGAAATAAACAATAGCAAAAAGGGGCTGTCACACTTTTTGGACAGCCCCTTGTTTTTTGATCCGCTTTCTCTTCTCACGAGGATACCTGCGGAAGAACTTTTAATTACTTTAGTATTAATATGCCACCTGTTCACCCGTCACGGGATACTTTTCTTTGTGGCATAGTTATTTAATTATATATTACATAAAGGCGGGTTTCCCCGCCTCTATTCGTTTAGTCTATAGGTTTGTCTATTTTACGACTACCTTAACAGCTTCCTCACCGTCAACAGCTACCGCTACGATACCAGCAGGTACAGCGATTGTAGCGTTGTCAGAAGTAAGAACTGCCTCAGCGACAACCTTACCTAAGATATTAGTGATTACTACTGACTTACCAGCGGCACCTTGAACAGTTACAGTACCGTTACCAGCTACTACAGATACACCTTCTACAGCTACTTCGTCGTTAGAAGTTACCATATCCTTCTCAGCTGCCTGATAAGCGTTGAAGATCAATGCACCGTCAGAACCAGTCTTAGCATCATCAAACTTAGAATCACCACGAGTCAATACCAAGCAACCGTTCTGCATCTTCAACCAAGCCGCATATCTAGGAGCGATAGAGCCTTCAACCGCATGGTCGAAACCATGAGTAGCCTTACCTTCCTTAGAAACAGCATTACTTGCATATTGAGGGTCAGCAGCCGTCTCATTGTAAATGTTAGACTCGAACATGAACTCATTGTTCACACCCTCTACACCGTCAGCGTATGCCTGCATAGCCTTCATAGGATCTACATAGCGGAATGACCAAGTCGCATTCTTGTGATTGTCACCCTTCAAGTTCACGATCAAGTTCTTACCAGCTTTCTTATAAGCGGCGATGATCTTCTCTACACTCAACTTGGCAGGATCATCCTTAGCAACCTTAACAAACTCCTCATCCAAGATATACAAGCTGTCGCCATAGTGGATTGCCTCTACGAATCCTACGCGAGTGTAACCACCCTTAATATCCATATACGGTTTATCCAGGCTATTAACGATAGCGGAGTCACCAAAGCTGATTAAGTACTTGCCATAATGGAAGCCCGGACGGCCCTTCGTAGCATGCTGGCAATGCCATTTATCCGTAGAGTGAGCGTTACCCTTCTCATCGATATAGAAGTGAGTACCATCAGCCTCGCTACAAGGAATCGTCTCGATAGCCTCTTGGTCGTGACGATCTACAGAGATCAAGTATTGTGGTTTCACGAAACCAGCGCCACGGCGTACCCATGCGGTATCAACGATGAACGCATATTTACCCTTGGAAGCAGGATTCATGGCAGCAGCCTCATTCTCGCTCCAAATACCGGCGTAGTCTACGTTAGAGTCTTGCAACTTCGTGTTCCACTCATCCATCAAGTACTCACCACGGATCTTCTCACGGAAGAACAACGTATCTGTAGCATCCATATTCTCACCGACGTTCTCACCTAACAAAGCGTTGTGGAAACGACGATACAACGGTGTCTGATCCGGCTCTACCGTGAAGGCAGAAGTACGAGTCTCCTCTAAGTTCTGAACTTTCAATACAGCACTCATACCGTCATCAGCAATACCTACCTTATAAGTCGTGTGTGCCAAGCTACGGATGATAGGACGTACATATTTTGTACCAGTCGGTACGGCTCCAGCAGAAATAGTACCATCATCAGCAACCTTCAAATCATTCTTATAATAATACTCAGCAGCATCCCACTTTGGAGAAGTCTCTACGATCGCATAGAAATGCTTTCCTTCCCAGTGGTTGTTCTCCTTGAAGAAGAAGGTATCCACCATATACGGCTCGATGCTTTCATGCTTTTTATAAGTGTCATAGTTAGTAACACCCATACCGTATTTTTCGTTGTAAGACTCAACCATTGACTTCTTGCCATCTACGCTCTTGATCACGTAGTTTGTTCTTTCCAAACGAACGAAGTTCAAACGTTTCATGATCTTAGCCTCTGGGCTATCATTATTCTTATCCCAACCGTAACCATATTTAGAAGTAACACCACTCTCCAATTTGTAACGATCAGCTGTCTTCTTCACATAGTTCACAGAATCCTTACCAGAACCATTGGCGATCCAATAATCCGGAGTGAACGGATTCAAATAGTTGAATACATATTTGTTCACCTTCAAAGAATCCTCCGTTAAGAAACGGTAACCCAACTTCGAATCCTTCTTGTTCTCAAGAGGAACAGGCACGAATATATCCTCTGCCTTACCATTGAAGTTGATTACGAAATCAGTAATATCGTTATTATTAATCTTCACGTCACTTGCCACGATCTTACCATTCTTCTCAGAGAATTGTACGTTAGCCGTATACAAGTCCGGATACTCACGGTTGCGGATAACAACAGGAGAAGTCTTGATAGCCTCAGCCTTCGTCGTATTATCCGTGTTACGAACCTTAGTTACAATCCATTGATAAGCAGGCATGTGGTTCGGATCTTGAGCATCCAAAGTTACCCAATGAACCTTGTTGTCACCATTATCATCGTTCAAGTGGATCGGAGCAGCCAATACTTGACCCTTCTCGTTGTAGATCACATAAATATTCTCCTCGATAGAAGTCAAGTTCGGAGCCACGCAACTTTTCGTATTGAAGCTGATCTTCGTGTTAATAGACTGGAAACCAACAGTAACAACACGATCCGCCTTTGTAAAGTTATTCAACTTGATAAACAACATATCTGCCTCATGCTCATCATTAACAGTACTTACAACCCACTCCTTCATTGGGGATAGGCAATTCAACACATGATACTTATACTGTCGATTCAGATCAGTAGACTGTGGATAATCATTACGGAATTTGGCCTCCTGGGTATCCGTTTCAGAATTCCAATAATTTCCTTTCTTTTCTGCCGTATCATCACGATGCAAGGCAGAAGCTACTTGGATAAAGATCTCATCGGAAGTCGGCTTGTAAGTGAACAAGAATTTGTGTTGCTCAGGAATTCGTGAGATAGTAGCAACGTTATTATTCACCAAATTGCCATTTTTATCTTTCGCTGTCAAATCCGTCCAGCCTAACTTCAAGAACTCGATGCCTACACCATTCGATAAGGTATCCACCTTCAAGAAGGTACCCATCTTCATCGTCTCAACATCCGTGTTTTTCTTTGAAGCCTTAGAAGCTATATACAAGAAATTATGTGTAGTAGCGTCACCTACCGCAGGCAAAGCATAAAGTTGAGTATTAGAGAACGGATTCTCTCCATAAGAATCATCCGGTTCAAATTTCAACATATAGTTATTCTCCTTCAAGAACGCATTCAACTCATTTGCGCTCAATACGTAAGAACCTGCATCGTACAATTTGAAGGAAATAGCGTCAGCAGCCGTATTCGTTCTACGTTCCTCCTCTGCCTTATTCGCATAGATCTCCTCTGTGTCAATATTACCGCTAGTAGCGAAATCTGCGGCTTTCTTGATTCGCAACACCTTATCCGTACTGATATAGGTGTACATGGATAAACCTTTCCTACCATCACCTCTATCAGACAAGCCTACACCTTTCGCCCAAGTAGAGGAGAATGCCCAACCGGCAAAACTTTGACCCACCTCGGCTGTTCCCGCTTTATCAAATGCCAAAGGGAGCCCCGTCTCTTTGTTTATGAAATCATAAATAGGCTCTTTACCTGCATTTTCTTGTGTCAATTGCAAACACCACAAGGATGCTTTCAAGTTAGGAATCTGATTTGGGCTGACCGCACGATAAACGTACTTACCACCTACCTCCTCCACGATCAAAACCAAATCATCAGTCAAATCGTTAATCGTTCCATTATCATAACGAATTTGGAACACCTCTGACGGGGTCGCACTTTTCAGATACTCTGTAGGACTAGCATCCCCTCCATTCGGGCTATTCTCAATGTCAAAGGCCGACTGTGCCTGCACAGAAAATGCCGATAACATTAAGCTAGCGCACAAAAGTGTAGAAAACTTTTTGTTCATAATTCTAAAATTAATATTAATACTAGTGTTTATTAAGATAATCAAGATCTTATAATATCTCATCGTTCGCATTTCCGCATAAAAACGACCAGTTTAAACCATCGTTTAAATCTTGCGTTTTTAGAGAAGAAAAACGGGAGGTTCGTTTACGGAATCGGTTGTTTCGTGAAGGATAGGCTATCCTATTGATAAGAAAGCGGATAAGGAATAAAAAAAATACCGTTGAAGGGTTGCAGGTATCAAAGAAATGCGTACCTTTGCAAATGACGAATTAAAACGATCGTTTAAACTATTCGTTTTTCCATCCTATTTATTATAACTATTATATTAAGGTACGCACGTACGTTAAATATATTCATACATTAAGAACTGATTCACAACAAATGACATTCTGACATTTTGTATACTGAACTCACGGAGAATCGCATTTTTCGAGCATAAGTACGGTACGCTCTCAAATTCGCAAGAAAAAAAACAGCCTTTCATGCAAGCGGAATTAATTCATCGTAATTCATATCTCATCCGGTATTTGGGGTATTTTATGGAGGTATAATAGGGTTATAACAGTGCTAGAATGCCCATTCACGACTACCTATAACCCTATTCTTGACTACTCACGATGCCCAACGACACTACCGGTGTTGTCCAACACCACTCGTCGCACAGCCTTTCGGTACCTATCGCGCATGGATAACCGGCTTTTCGTATGAAAAAGTACCCTTTATTACCATCCCTTAGCCGCTAGATGGAGAGCCTAACGAAAAGCAACCGTCACAATATACGGCATATATCAAGCAAAAAGCCAACAAAACACCCATTCACATGGCAGACAGATCTTCCAAGGCCACTCCTATAACGACCGCATCATACCCCTCTGAAAACACGTACGTGTTTTTTTAAAACCTAAATGAATGCCCCATATAATAAAAATCGTATCTTTACCATCAAAGATGGAAAAGAGCCATCTATATCCTATTAATCACTAAAACCTAATAAACACTATGGGAAAATTTATCAATCCCTTCACCGATTTCGGCTTCAAGCACATATTCGGCAGGGAAATGGACAAGGACATACTAATAGAGTTCCTGAACGACCTCCTCGAAGGAGAGCATACGATCACGGACCTGAGGATCATGAACAATGAGCGATTGCCCGAGACAGATTTTGAACAAAACAAAATCCCTTCAGCCTCCATCCGTTTTTAACGTATAGTTATCAAAGGGAGAGACTGAAGGGATTTTTTATATTTATAAACGATCTAAAAGCTACTCCTCACGCTGCTTCTTCCATTCCTCCGCACACTCTTCCAAGGCCTTATACCAAGCCTGGCCGAACTTACGGATCAAGGGCTCCTTGAGGAACTTATAAACCGGCAATTGCTCTTTCTTTCCTAAGATCTCCGCTGCCTTACAAACGCTCCAGCGATGATAGTTCACGGCCTTGAAATCCCGATACTGAGTGACACGTATCGGGTAAAGATGGCAAGAAACAGGCTTATAGAAATCCGTCTTACCTTCCCGGTATGCTTTCTCGATAGCGCATTTACAAGTACCATCGGCGTCGTAACAGGTAAAGACACAATCTTTGCCGTTCACGATAGAGGTAACCGTATCGCCTTCCTCATCGATATAAGCTACGCCTTGCTTATGAATGACCTCTTGAGCTTTCGGGGATAAATCATCCCAGATAATGGGCAATACTTTCTGGAGCTTCGCCAACTCCGAATCCTCTAATGGAGCGCCGGAATCTCCTTCCACGCAGCATTCCCCCTTACATTTGGAAAGATCACATAAAAAATAACGCTCGATAACGTCAAGACTTACTAAAGTGTCATCTATCTGGATCATAAGATGCGCCTAGCTCTTATTTAATCAATGACTTACCAGTCATCTCCTTCGGCTGTTTCAAGCCCAAGATATGAAGGATTGAAGGAGCCACATCGGCCAAGATACCATCCTCTACTTTAGCGTCCTTGTTGGCTGTCACATAAACGAATGGAACAGGGTTCAAGGAATGAGCCGTATTCGGAGTGCCATCCTCGTTCAAGGCGTGATCCGCATTACCATGGTCAGCAATGATGATTACCTCATAGTCGTTGGCTTTAGCGGCCTCAACCGTATCGTGCAAGCAAGCGTCGATCGTTACGACCGCTTTCTCGATCGCTTTGTAGATCCCCGTATGGCCTACCATATCACCGTTGGCGTAGTTCACTACGATGAAATCGAATTTCTTCGTATTGATAGCATCCACCAATTTATCTTTCACCTCGAAAGCGCTCATTTCCGGTTTTAAGTCGTAAGTAGCCACTTTAGGAGAAGGGACCAAGATACGCTCCTCGCTATCGAACGGAGTCTCGCGGCCACCGTTGAAGAAGAAAGTCACGTGAGCGTATTTCTCTGTCTCGGCGATATGCAACTGAGTCTTACCTACGTTTGCCAAGAACTCACCCAGCGTATTATTTACGTTCTCTTTGTCGAACAAGATATGAACACCCTTGAAGCTAGCGTCATACGGAGTCATACAGAAATATTGCAAGCCCGGGATCGTATGCATACCGGCCTCCGGCATATCTTGCTGAGTCAATACAACCGTAAGCTCTTTCGCACGGTCGTTACGATAGTTGAAGAAGATCACGACATCGCCTTCCTCGATAACAGCAACCGGCTTTCCGTTCTCAGCGTGAACGATCGGCTTGATGAACTCGTCCGTTACACCCTCGGCGTACGACTCTTCCATCGCTTTTACCATGCACTCGGCTTGCTTGCCCTTGCCTTCGACCAATAAGTCGTAAGCCTCTTTCACACGTTCCCAACGTTTGTCACGGTCCATAGCGTAATAACGTCCGATGATAGAAGCGATCTTACCGCCGGTAGTCTTCAGATGATTCTCCAACTCCTCGATAAAACCTTTACCACTCTTCGGGTCCGTATCACGACCATCCATGAAGCAATGAACATAAGCCTTGCTGATTCCGTATTCCTTGGCGATATCCGTCAACTTCAAAAGATGCTCCAAAGAGCTATGTACACCACCATCGGAAACCAAGCCCATGAAGTGGATCTGCTTATTATTCTCTTTCGCATAGCCATAAGCACGTTTGATCTCCGGGTTCTCCATGATCGTATTCTCGCGGCAAGCGATGTTGATCTTCACCAAATCTTGGTAAACGATACGTCCGGCACCGATGTTCAAGTGACCCACCTCAGAGTTACCCATTTGTCCGTCAGGCAAACCAACGTTCTCGCCAGAAGCCTGTAACTGTGAGGCTGGATAAGTTTTCAATAACTCGTCCCAATATGGAGTCGGCGTGTTAAAGATCACGTCGTCTTTACCTTTGTCACCAATTCCCCAACCATCACAGATAATTAAAAGTGCTTTTTTGCTCATGATTGCTAATTTATTATATTGATTATGTTTTTAACCTTTACGATCGCGAAGATAATCAATTCCATCGTATTATTGTTTCTCTCAATGTATTACTTTTGTGGCAGGAATGGAAAAGAATATACAAGACAAGGATTTGGGAGTCATAACGCTCCGTACCACTCCCCGGGCCACTCGATACACGCTCAAGATATCAAAAGGAAAGATAACCGCCACGATGCCACCCGGGGGAGACGAGAAACGTATGATCGCTTTTATCATGGAGAACAAACCGAAATTAATCAAGGCACTCCAGAAACATCCGGCACGCCCTTTGATCAACGAGCAGACACAATTGCAAGCCACAACCTTCCGGACACATATCTTCCGGACGGAAAGGGAAAATTTCCACATGCGCTTAGAAGAGGGAATCTTGCATATCGCCTGTCCCTTGGGAACTTGTTTTGAAAGAGAAGAGGTACAATCCTTGCTGAAATCCATGTTGGAAAAGGCATTCCGCCACGAGGCGAAACGATTGCTTCCCCAACGGATCGCTCGGTTGGCCCAGCAACACGGCTTTACGCTGACCGGGGTAAAGATCAACAACAGCAAGACGCATTGGGGAAGTTGTACGCCGCGGAAAAGCGTCAACCTTTCACTATACCTGATGCTTCTTCCTTGGCATTTGGTGGATTATGTATTATTGCATGAGCTTTGCCATACGATAGAGATGAACCATAGCGAAAAGTTCTGGATGCTGATGGACAAGGTGACGGACAATCAAGCGATTCGTTTACGAACGGAATTGAAAAATTATCACATGTTGTAGAGACGGGGCGTGCCCCGTCTCCCACCGTCTGAGGGGATTCCTTGTTACCATTTTGAGGGGATGAGACGGAGCACGCTCCGTCTCTACAACCGGGTGAATTGTTAGAAATTGGCTCCTACTTGCAGAATGAAAGTCCGAGGTGCGCCGACATCCATCGGGCGGGCGCTATAGCGCTTGTTTAAGAGGTTGTTCACCAGTCCTTGTACATGGATATTCTTCGTCACTTTCATCCCGACACGCATATCCATGACGAAATATCCTTTATTGTTCTCTGCCCAATAATCATGTAAGTTTCCGAATAGCATCGAGCGCATATAATCCATCAGGTTAGGCTCCGCTTTCGTACGCTCATCGACCATAAAATAATCGACCGCCAATGTCTTGCTTTTCCATGACATATTCGTTCCGATATTAAACTGTTTCCATTCCAGATCAAATACCCCCTTTACGGAATGTTTCTGGCGATATTTTAAATACTTGCTGTCATTCGATTTCGAACGCATCGCCATTAAGTCATCATTCGCTTCCTCCTCCGCGTTCCGTGAATCCACGTCCATATCGATCGGATTCGTATAAACATACCCCAAAGTATATGCCAGACGAGTATCACGGTTAAACTCATACACACCCGAGGTAGACAAGTCTACCCCATAAATCTCCGCCCGGCCTACGTTCGTGAACTGAGCGCCGATTCCTAAGCCGTCGCCGCTAGAGAACGCATTGAACAACTTGGAAAGCCCATCGATATAATCGAAGGTCTTATTATTAAACAGGCCGAAACGGAACTCGATCATATCCTTGTAACGGGTATAAAAGCCGGCCACATCGATAAAGCCCTTCAAATTGCCGAACTTATAGCCTTGCTTGAAACCAAGTTCGGCATTATAACCTTGCTCCGCTTTCAATTCAGCGTTCGGGAAAGCTCCCACACCTCCGATATCCTTCAGGATAAACTTCTCCGTAACGGATGGATAACGGTATCCCTGTCCGAAAGATGCCCGGATAAAACTATACTCACCCAATTCATAATTCAAGCCTCCACGGAAAACAGGTTTTACCGGAACCTTCGCCCCGAAAATCTTCGTCTCCGCTTCCCGGTAGAAATCATCGACCCGGTAATACTCCAGACGAACACCGACCGAGACGTTCAAACGATCGATAAACTTATGATCATATTGCAGGAAGGTAGCCACATTATCGCTACTATGCTGCCCGGTCACTTTCGAATCCGCATGAATACGCTCATAAGTACCTCCAACCGTGAGTTGTGAATGTTCGAACTTCTTGCTGAATTGGTAATCCAGATTATAGGAATAGGTATGATCCGTAGCCTCCGGCGCTTTTTTCTCCATCGGTTTCATGGCATCTACCAACCAAGCCCCTACGTTATTCTTATCGGGTAGCGGAGTACGTCCCATCACCCAAGAAATCAAGTCCATATAATCCGCCGAGGTAGCTGTCGGGAAAAAATGATTTCCCAGCTTGCCCAATTCACCCATCAATCCGCTCACCTTCCCGTTCATCACCTCCGGCAAATACGGTAAGAAGGTCGGCAATAACTCGGTTTGCCAGTTTTGCGCCATATTGATAATCTCCGGGACGGATGAGATATCAAAACCCATATTATTCGTTATGTCAAAAAGAGACTTATCCGTAGTATGCGTGATGATACGGCTTCCCCGATGGAAGAAACGCCCCTTGAAACGATGAGTCGTCCCTTTTTCCGAATTCGTATAATTCAAGAAGGGATCTATATAAAATGTATTCTCACGGCGTCCCATATTCGCCAGCGGAGATTGAATATAGGGCTCCTCCGGAGAACGCCAGATAAAGAAACCGGTATAATCGTTATACAAATAATTCACGTTCACGCCATAGTTCAACCCTTGTACCCGGGGATCGTGATACGTAAGATTCCCACCGACCCGGACACGGCGATTGTAATTATCCTGCCGATACCCGTCGTCCAAGAATGTATTAGCCCCCACTGTCAAATCAAAATTCTTGATCCTACGGGAATGAGAGAGATCCAAGCCTCCATATAAAGGCGTCCCGTCTTGGCGCGGCTTCCCATACAATCCTCCTTGTACGTTCACCTGTGTTACCGGATCCAATCCGGGGCGTTTCGTTTTCACGTGAATCAAACCATTCAAGGCAGAAGAGCCATATAATACGGAAGAGGCCCCTTTCAGTACCTCTACTTGATCGACGTTCTCCATCGGGATCATATTCCAGTTTATCTCGCCGGAACCCGGAGTTAGCACCGACATTCCGTCCACCAGAATCAAGCAACGGCTACCCACGCCATAGGTCCATCCCGTACCACCGCGTACGGAAGGTTGCCGGTCCGTCACGTCCACACCGGAGATATTCTTCAATACGTCCGTTAAATCTTTCGGAGACTGACGAGTGATATCTTTCGCTTTCAGTAATTCCATAGAGACGGTAATATCGCTTAGCTTTTGCTCATAACGCCCGACGCTCACGACGACCTCGTCCATCATGTTTGAGTTTGTTCGCAAGGATACGTCATGCGTCAAGAACTCTCCCGGATCTACTTTCACGGGAACGCTCAACGTTTCATATCCCAGATAGCTAAAAGTCAATACAGCGTCGCCATCCGTCACTTTCAGCTCATAATAACCGTTTATATCAGACACAGTTCCTCTCGTACCCCCTTTGTCCTTATAAAAAACGTTTACCCCGGCTAAAGCTTCCTTGCTCTCCGCATCCTTAATATACCCTTTCACGTCTTGGCCGAAAGAGGCATGGGTTATCAAGAGAAGAAATAATATCAATTTGTAAGTATTCTTCATATCCAAATTATATTTCGCACAAATATAAAGGTTTATTCCATACCGCTAGACAGGTATTTAAAAACAGACCAAGAAGTCCTGTAAATAGACTATACTCTTTTTATTGCGCTAAGGAGAACCGTAAACTAATACCATAGTTCGAGTTCGATGTCGGGTAAGAAGATGTGGACACGATCGGCTCATTGATCTGTAAATCATAGAACGCTCTCAATGTCAAGGCACGACTTAACCCGTAATCCGCAGAGAACTGGATGGTCTTGGCGATATTCCCGCTGGTAGCCTGCGTAAACTGATCCTCAATCTTACGGATCAACGATTGCATTTTACGGTAAGAGAAATCTAAGCGGATCGTAAGATCATTACTGAAGTCGCGTGTCTTTTTCATTTTCAACACCTTGTTAAACTCAGTCAACTTATATCCTACTCCTATCACGAATTCGTTGGAAAGCGCTTCCACCAATTGGTAAGAGGAAATATTCAAGCTTAAGTTACGAGTCTTGCGCAACTCAAATTTACCTGTTATATTATTCAATAAAGTAGCGTCCACACCAAACAACGGGCTGAATCCTTCCGTGATACTCACGGCCGCTATATCATAAGGAGACGACGGCGTAGGATTACCTGTCTGGATATCGCGGATATATCCCAAACCATCCTGCCCGGCATCTACCCAATCCAAGAAGGAGGAAAACGCACCTACGCTATAGGAACAACGATATTGATGACTTAACATCATACTCTTAAAGTATTTGCGGATAACCGGTATACGGATCAAGCCATCATACGTAACACGCCAGTTCGGTAGCAGGCTCTTAACAGACGGGAAGGCTGACAAGCCTACCTTATTCGGGTCCTTACCCGTATAAGCCGCCAAGAAAGCAGGTACCAATACCTCCATGGAATTCAGGCTTACGCCTCCCCCTACGGCTGGATCATAAGGTTTTCCCGCTAAAGCATGCCCCGCCATAAAACCGGAGCTCGGATAAACCGTACCAGAATAGGTATCCATCAAACGCTGGGCGATCACGCTACGATGAGCGATAAATTTATCGAACGCTTTCGAGGAATAACCGTTATTAGCGTTTCCGCTGCCGCCGAAAGCGCTCCCCAAGGCAATCGTAGTCATCGTGAAGCTACCTCCCATCTGCTCGGGCATACCGTCTTGCATATAATAGATATCGGTACTACGGGTATCTACCCGGTTTGCGTTCAAATCAATCTTCAAGCCGGCTATAGGTTCTAGATTCGCACGAATCGTAAGATTCTTCGCGCTATTGATCATGGCGGGAGTCGTCATATTCTCATTCTTTACCAGCCAGCCCCGCTCGTCCGCCTCGTCGATAAAGCTCCTTCTTACCGCTCCAAAAGCAAAACCGAGTCCCGGAGCCAAAGTTCCTGTACGCCGTTGTCCGAACATATCACCAACCTCCGGTGCGTAACCACTCAACATCATACCGTCTATCAACGAATATTGTATGTTTACCCGACGTACCATCATCAAGAAACGGCTACTATATTCAGCGACTTTCGTCAAGGTTCCTTCCAAAGGCTGAGGACCGGGCACGATTGTCAGCTTCAAACGGGCCGTATCCTTATTCAAGATCATGACTTGGGCGTAATTGATCGGCTTGTATTTAATTGAATAGACCTTCCCGTCCGCTCCACGTGCCGTGATACGAACCTTCTTCGTAAACATTCCATGCTGCACGATCGTTCCACTATCCGGGCTCAATTGGATCTCTTTCTCTAGTTTCACCTCTTTCTTCTTTTTCTCCGGTTGACGAGCGCTTACCCGGGAAGAGGCCATAAATTTCTGGTTGATCTTCTTCAGATATTTATTCTTATTGTACAATGACTGCAAATTGAAACTACCCTGCCAGTCAAATTGACGTTGGTTCTTTATTATATTACCCTGTTCCAACTCAATACTAGCGACATTGGCTCCACGATCCCAGTTGTACGTGGCATTATAAGTCAATGAACTATTTACCCAGTCCAATGCCGGTATGAATTGCAATGGCATATTCCAAGTGACATTAAACGTTTGGTCATATTTCAAAGGAGTACCCAAATCACGGATACTTTGCTTCACGGAATCCTTCCATACCTGATAATCATCCGGATTCAATTTCTTATTCACTTGAACATTCGGTTCCTCGATGCGGGCATTCGTACCGGAAGTAAACGTCATGCTCAGATTATTCGTAAAGTCCCAACGCAAACTGAAGGCACGGTCCCACAAGAAATTGTGACTGAATGAGAGCAACTGGTTACCTCCATCCGTAGAACTCGTCAAATCCCTTAGCTTAATCTCATAGTAATTCCGCATCATCGCCGTCTGGAAACTAATATTCGACGGAACGTAATTCAGTCCGAATTGCTTGATATATTTCGTATATCCATTATTCTTCTTCAGCTTCTCGAAGGGTCGGAACGGTTTCACGTAAGGCGTATAATTATAAGCGAAATTACCCCGGTAATCCTTGGTTGTCTCATATTCGGTCTCCGGGTTCTTCTTACTGTTCTGGCTATAAGAGTAACCTAACGAGAAGTTCGCCGGATCATACGGCATCGGGTTCTTGCTACGGATATCTACCTTTACGTTATTGAAAGATACACTCTTAATAGTGGTCTGATCCAAAGAATAACTCTTGATGGAGTCTTTCTCGGCTTGGGTCTCTACCGCATCCAAAGCGTCCGAAAGCTTAATATCCTCATTCAACGGATCATACTCAGGAGTTGTAGTCTCTTTCGAATAAGCATAGTAAAAAGGTATGCTAACCTTTGCTTTCTCAGGGAACAACTTACCCAACTCAATCGAGGTCGCCACACTATATTGCGAATAATCATCCATCCGACGTTCGGCCAGCGACTGATCCAACGCACCGAAACCAGCGGTTTCCATTCGTCCACTTACATTGACCGTACCCAAATCGGATAAAGCGACGTTCAGATTCGCATTAGCGGCCCAACCGCCTTTCTCGTCGAAATCGGTCATACGAAGTTCGTTTACCCAAACCTCACCGCTCTTGATATCACCCGTATTATTACGTACGCCGATCATGATCACTTTCACCTCCGCTAAGCTAGGGTTACCGATGATACTGATTTTATTACGCGTATTATCCGGATCATTTTTCGAATAAACCTTTTGATAGCTTATATTTCCCTGTCCTTGACGTTTCAATTTATTTCGCTCCAACTTCAAGTCGGTTAGAGTCTCCAGTTTAAAATTCAAGGTATTATTTAAAGGCCATACTTTTTCTTGATCCGCACTATTGTTCGTATTATAAAGAATAGTACTATGGGGAGTCAGATCCAAAGGCACCTCATACTCATAATAATTATTCTTATAGTCAGAACCTAAACGAATAAATACAGAGAAATCACCATTCGACAAAGTCTTGCTCTCATCAATCGGCGCTTCCGCATGAGCGAACATTTGTAATCGTTTATACCGGCGAAGGTCATAAGCGGTAGATTTATAAACCGCACGTGCATCCGCAGGAGATAAATCCGTTATCTTCATAGACAATGCCTGCTCGTTCTGTTGAAGCAACTGAGGCTGACTGGAATCGAACATACGGCTGATACCCGGAGGCAACACATAGTTGACCGGCTGACGCTGCCCGTTCTCCTCTATATTTACAGAAGATACGACGATCTGTCCATCAGACTTTGGCGGAATAAGAGGATTTGACAAATCCTGCGTATAAGTACGCCAATCACCACGAACCAATTCCAAGGTACCGAAACGCAGAACCGTAGACTTACGGAATCCTGTCATATACATACGCATGAAACGGACAGTCTTGAAATCCCGGATCGCTCCAACCCTCTTCTCATAATCTTTAATAGGAATCTTAAATAGATACCATTTTACTTTCTCCTTATCACCATTCATTAAGGTTACTTCCGGAGTACGCTCATCGACGATGTTGTTTACACCGACCTGCAAATCTTTTGGACGGAGAGAGATCTTGTACTCAAAATATTTCTCTGTCTCATTCAACGTATTATCGCCATTGATATCTTCCACATCTGGTGTACTCTTTCCGGCTGTAGCATATCTTTGATCGGATTCTTGTGAGTTTCCCTCTGTACCGTTATATCGTTTATAGCGAGATAAGATATCCAACTCCTTAGCATCGTAATCATCCCCACGGAAATAGTGATAATTATCCCCGGCAGGATCGTTAAAAGGAGAAAACGGATCATCCATCATCTTAGAGATTGTCTCACCGGATAGTTTCGCCCTCAATTTATTCAAATAATCCGCATACGTAGGGAAAATTTGCTCTTCCTCCGTAGAAAGACCGTTCAAACCGACATCTTGCAGCTCACGATTTTGGGCATCAAACGCATATCCCGTACTTTGCGTGCGAGGCACCTTACCCCAAACAGTCGTATCAACTTTCGACATATCACCGTCCACGGGCATACCATTCTCAAAGAATTTCCGCTCATCTTTCAAGATATCCTCGGAAATCTCACCCAAGTTAAAGTATAGGTCACCACCCTCGGCTGTCTCGTCCTCAAGATACGGGTCTAAAAGCCAGAATTCGATATATTCATAATTGGCAGATTCTAAATCGCTAGGCTCGATCTTACGCATTACACCGCCCCAACGTTTTTCCGGATTACCCAACGTACCGTCCGAGTTTACATTTTCCGCATCTAGGTTATACGGACCACGCTCATTCGGGTAAAAAGCGAGGTTTAATACAGGCAAAGTTGTATTATCATTGGTTCCCAACTCTTTATTCGGGAAGATCTCTTTATAACTGACTCCACGGGTGTAATGATTCGATAAATCATCATTCGTAAGATGTCGAGGGCGGGAAGAGGAACTCTTCCGTGTGAAGATTCCGTCTACCGTATACCAAGCCAACAAAGCTCTGTTTTTACCATAAGCGATATCATTCACTTTTTCCGCTTCCGGAAATTTAGGATTCGAATCTTCATAGGGGGTACTCGCCAAGTTCCAAGCATACGGGTTCAAAAGATCCATACCACTTTGTGTAGACTCGAAGTCATCCAAATAAGAGTAACCACCCGTATATTGATTCTCATAATGTCCCGCTATTAAATGAGCGAATTCCGCATTGAATGAGATTTGGCTAGGTTTGGTCAATGTCAACAAGGGTAACTTATCAAATACGTTTGTCAACCACTGGCTCTCGGCTTTATAAGAGGTATTCAAGCCCCATAAAGTATTCTTTATAGACTCATCTCCCAAAGTGGTTTTTACCGTAAGAGGCATTTCCGACATATGCATAACCGTGGCACCGACCATGAAGTCCTTATTGAACTGGTAATTCAAGTCTAACCCGATCATCGTCTTTCGCTGCATATTAAAAGTAGACTGGTTCTCCAGAGATACGCTAACGGGTGTCCCACTCGATATGATGCTCTCATTCAAGATCGTCACACGTCCTAAACTGTAATCTACCGTATAATCCACATTCTCGGTCAGTGTAGCTCCTCCTGCCGTGACACGTACGGATCCACGGGCCACGTTAGTAGCTCCCAAGTCGATCTCCGAACCCGACGAGGCTTTATACTCACCACTTAAAAGAAATTTATTTTTCTCGGCGATCTGGCGGGCAACGGTTAATGTCGAGTCATACAACTCTTGGAATACATATTTACTGGCATAGGCATTACCTACCTTTTCCCGTAATTTCGAGCCGAAAGGTTGTACACAAGGGAATATAATCTTACCGGTCTCCGCCTGTATCGTATAACCGTCAATAAAATCGAAGAAACCATCCGGATTCGGATTGTCATAGGTATCCAAGCGATCCAGCCCTAATACCCGAATCAAGATTTGATTCGCACAATTACCTTCCGGAAGATAGTTTACATACGTACCGGTAGAATCGCTCTGGTAGGTAACGTTTAACTTAAACTTCTCTTTCTGCACCGAATAAGCACCCAATGAGTATACGTTCTTCATCATCAAGTCCCAGAACATCATATCAGGCGACATCGTGATGCCCTTTAGCAACTTCACATAAATACAGTCGCTCGTATTCTCTTTATTATCCGTAGAGAACTCACCGACTTGATAGGTCTTGCCATTATAGATAAAACTAAAAGCGACACCCAATACCTCATCAGCCTGTAACTGAGTCCTCAAAGAAATATAACCCAATTTCTTGTTTAATGTATACTCAGATGACTCTAGCAAACGGGCACTCTCGATTTTTTCAAAATCCCGTCCTCCCTCCATGGAGCCTTTCAACGCATCATTAACCATACTTATCTTACGGGCATCCGTAAATTGAGTGGTTAAAGTCATATATAAATTGTTTGCGGAATTATTCGGACGTCTGTCCGTTCCGGAAGGCATCACCAACGCAGTATTACCGATATTACGAGATTCATTTTCTCCCAAATCGGTGAAAGCTACGATATTGCGGGACTGGTCATAATTACCGCGTTTATTGGTTACCCATACTTCTATCTTGGAGATCTCGATACCGGAGGTGACGGTAGGCAAAGACTCCATAAACTTATCGTAGTTATCATAGAAATAATGGCCCAAGAAGAAGTGACGGTTCTCGTCGTATTCATCCACCTTGATCTCGAAGGGCTTCGTCTGCACGCCCCCTTTTGAGCTAACCGTCTTGGATTCAGATTCCTGCTGGGCAAACAAGGCGTTCACTCGCAACTTACCAAATTGTAAATCCGCTTTCATACCAAATAAAGCCGCACCTCCATTAATCAAGGAATTGCTGGTATTCATGCTCACGTTACCGGCTTCTAACGACTTGATAATCTCATCCTCCTCGCCTGTATACGCCAACTTCAATTTTTTGGAATCGAAATCAAAAGAGGTCTCGGTATTGTAATTCATTCCGAAATTCACCTTGCTACCCACCGAGGCTTGTACATTCAACTGCACACTCTCGTCAAAATTGAAGAAAGTACGTTTACGGGAACGCTCCGGAAGAGAAGGATCATTATTCTTATTCGTCTTCAATCCCATCGTGATCTCGGCCGAACCTTGTGTTCTTACACGTACTCCACCGGGGCCGAAAATACGTTCCGCCGCACCGATATTAAACTGCATATCGGTTAAGTTAAACTGTTTATTCGTAGCTTTTTGGAATTCTTCCTCGTTCTTTTGGCGGAAATAGGAACGAAGTGATTGTTGCATAGAATAATCTTGGTATTCCGCTGGGGTTAAACTCATCGGCGTACCAATCTCCATATCGCCTAATTTCGTACGGACAATATACGTATTCGTCTTTAAATCATACTCAATCGTAGTCTTGACATTCTCCGGATCACGCAAATCGGCAGGTGATTGTTTCACGATATCTTGATATTCCTCCGGTGTAGTTTTAGCTACCGGATAACGGGGAGGAATCGTATCCTCCGGAGCTTCCAGCAACTCCAATTCCGGCAAAGATGATGTATACGCAAGGTAATCAGCATTCAGCGAATACAAGCCGACACCAAACAATAATACAACGATCCATATGGAATATTTCAGTATTCGTTTTCTCATTTTCTCATTTAATTGTCAATTGTTAATCGTTAATCCTCAATTGTCAATTATCAAAGCATTCTAAGCGCAGTTTTAATTACTTGTTCCACAGCTAAAGTGGGCGAGCCTTTCAAAATAGCGGATACCGCTTTTTGCGAAGCCGCTTTCTGGAAACCCAACATAACCAATGCGGCTACGGCCTCCTCGGTTACCGCTCCATTAGAGACTGATGCCTCCGGCAAGTTTCCGGCCATACTCTCCATAGGTTTCACCTTATTTTTCAAATCTACCAAGATACGCTGGGCCGTCTTCAAACCAATCCCTTTCACGGCAGTCAATGCGGCCTCATTCTTCGAACCGATCACTTGAACCAATTCGGATGGCGGTAGAGAAGAAAGGATCATGCGTGCGGTATTCGGTCCCACGCCGGAAACGGAAGTAAGCAAAAGGAACAACTCCCTTTCGATTTTCTCGGCAAAGCCAAATAGTAAATGAGCATCTTCCCGGATTACCTCATATATATATATTTTTCCGGTAGTCTTGTTCCCAAACGCACTATATGTATTCAAGGATATATTCAGCTCGTAGCCTATACCACCACACTCCAAAATCATACGTGTAGGTGTAAGTTCCACGATTTCACCCTTTATATATTCTATCATCTATATATCTTTTTAATATTCCGTACCTATTATAACGCAAAATTAATCAAAAACGTATATCGGGTTACCATTCTTTTCCCGGATAAGGAACCTTAAAGGTTTCAAAACAACCCCGATCCTGCAATGTCACATAACATTGACGATGATCAGGTCCTCCAAATGTTAAGTTAGACGGCTGTTTTCCTGTCAATTGAATCTCTTCAACTAAATCTCCTTGCGGATTTAACAAAGCTATAGTGCCCTTATCATAACGGCAAATATAAAGATTTCCTTTCTCGTCACACTTCATACCATCCATACCGTACCCCTCAAAAGTATGAAATAGACGTTTATTCCTTAAAGTACCATCCAGGCATATATCATATACCCAGACTTTTAATTGGGCAGATTCATTAACGTACAAGCGTTTACCATCCTCACTCACAGCGATGCCATTAGTCGTTCCCATATTCGTCTCCAATAAGGAGACTTTCGCATCCGGGGTAATCAACCAAAGTTGGCCTTTTTGATTCGGCCAATCCGGGTCACTCGCATACATATTTCCATTGGGGGCAAATACAATATCGTTTGGTTGATTCATCTTTGGCTCATGAGCGAATAGGCTGATCTTCTTAGATTTCATATCCACTTTTAAGATATTATGCCCTGTATAATCCGCCACGTACATATTTCCGTCTTTCCCGAAGCGGATACTATTCCCGGTAGATCCTTCCGGCAAAACGAGAAAACAGCCATGGCTACCATCTGGGCGTACAATACCGATCGTCCCTTCTTTCTTATAATTTACGGCATATAAATTTCCTTCGCTATCTACAGCCGGACCTTCTATTCCGGAAGTAAATGTGTGCTCTGGCATCCAACCCGTTGCTTTCAATACATTCTGGGCATTTAAAGAAATCCCACAATACAGAATACCACACAGCAGACTAGCAATGACCTGTATACTTTTCATTTTCAATAATTTTACTGTTTCCAAAAACCGGGGACTAATATCGTTAATACCGTAAATATCTCCAGACGCCCTGTTAACATCAAAAAAGACAGAAACCATTTCGACACCGTGGGGACATCCGCAAAATTACTTACCGGACCAAGCGTTCCCAAGCCGGGCCCTACGTTACTTATAGCAGAAACAGCGGCACCAATCGCCTCCGAAAATCCCATCCCATCCAAAGATAAAGCCAAACAACTCACCACGATTAACGTAATATAAGCGAACACAAAAGCTAACACACGGTGTACGATATCACCAGATACGACATGTCCGTTCATTCGTACTGGAATCACCGCATGGGGATGTGTCTGTTTCTTAAATTCATTGGAGAGATTCTTCGTTAAAATAACGAAGCGTCCCATCTTCAAGCCACCGCAAGTAGATCCGGCGCATCCACAAATAAACATCAAGATCAATGCGATAAACCAGAAAAACGGTCCCCAAGGAATATAGTCATCCGTAGCGAATCCACAGGTAGAAACCAAGGTCACCACTTGGAAAGCCGCCTTACGGAACGCATTCTCTACATCCGAGGCGAATCCAAGGTACAAGATCCACACCATGACAACGATAATAGCGCTTAAAACAAAAAAGAAAAACCAGCGAAACTCCTCATCTTTAATCAATTTCTTCACATTTCCATTAAAACAGAAATAAACCAATGTCATATTGGTAGCTCCGATAAACATGAAAATAGTTATTACATACTCTATATAAGAGGAATTCCAATAAGCGATACTTGCGTTTTTGGTTGAATATCCACCAGTAGATATAGCCGTGAACGCATGATTTACCGCATCATACAAATTCATCGGACCAGCCCATAAAAGACCGACTAAAAAAAGTGTCAGAAAAACATACACCCCCCACAGGCGTTTAGCGACTTGCGTAATACGAGGACGAAAACGTTCATGGGTTATACCGGGCGTTTCGGCATCAAACATCTGCGAGGCACCACCTCCGAAAATAGGCATCAAAGCCACGGTGAATACGACCATACCGATACCTCCCTGCCACTGTGTAAGACTCCGCCAGAATAAGATACCTTTAGGCAATGTCTCTATATTCGTTAAAATAGTAGAGCCTGTAGTCGTAAATCCGGACATGGTCTCGAAAAAGGCATCGGTCACATTATCTATATATCCTCCAATATAGAATGGTAACATTCCAAATAAAGAGAATAAAATCCAAGTCAATGTCACGATCAACATTCCTTCCCGCCGGCCGGCCGAGTGTTCATTCGCCTTAAAGCCCATAGAGTAGAACAAAAAACCGGTCCCGAATAAGATTCCGCTTGAAATAAGAAGCGGATAGACATCACTCCCCCGATAAAGGAAGGCTACGACAGTAGCAGCCAGCATAAAAAAAGTCTCAAGGATGAACATCACCCCTAGCATCTTCACTATAAAACGTACGTTCAACATAACTATCAACTAGTTAAAGTAGTCCTCCAGCTTACGCATAGCCGTATCCAGGCAGAATACGACAACATGATCGTATGCCTGTATCTGAGTATCACCCTTGATCATCATAGGTTCACCGTCACGAATCAACCCACCGAGAGTCATATCTTTCGGCAGACGGAGATCCTTGACTTGTTTCTTGGTAATCTTTGAATCCGGTCGAGCCACCAACTCCGCTACATCCGCATTCGCAAAGGTCAAACATTTCACGTTAGAGACATCCGCATCCAGAAGAAATTGATAGATATGGCTGGCCGCTATCAGCTTTTTGTTGATAACCGAACCGATGTCCATACTTTCCGCCAATTGGATATAATCGATATTCTCAATCTTAGCGATTGTCTTAAACACACCTAAACGCTTAGCGGCCAGACATGCCAATATATTCGTGCTGGAATTTTCCGTCAAAGCTATAAAAGTCTGCGCATCCTTGATGCCTTCTTGCATCAACAAATCAGTATCACGGCCATCTCCGTTTATAATCAAGACATTACTAGGCACTACCTCAGCGATTCGATGACTTTTCTCTTTATTAGCCTCAATTACTTTTACCCGGATGTTATTAGGTAAATATTGGCAAGCACGGATAGCGATACGGCTTCCTCCCATAATAATAACCTTCTTTACTTCCGGATCTTTCTTTCCGGCCAGTAAGCGCACATCCTCTATATGAGATCGGGTCGTCGTAAAGAATACGATGTCACCAGACTCTATCTGGTCCGTACCACGGGGGATTATCGTCTCGTTCTTTCGCTTAATAGCGACAATATGATATAGCTTCTGCTCATTTAGCAATTCGGCCAATACCCGGTTCACCAAACGGGAATTATCCCGAACTTTAACACCTATCAGAATTAAAGCTCCACCAAACAGCTCCCAATATTGGCGTGTCCACGGACGGCGTACAGCTGTCACGATCTCCTTAGCCGCCAACATCTCAGGATAAATCATCGAGTTGATTCCTAATTTCTCGAACAGCTCTTTATTTTTGGGTAATAAATATTCGTAATTATTGATTCGGGCCAACGTACGATGCGCTCCTAGATTATGAGCCAACATACAAGCCGTCACATTGGTAGTCTCCTCGGGAGTAACACTTACGAACAAGTCCGCTTTCTTGATCCCCGCTTCCTCCAAATCTCTAAGCGAGGTCGGATTCCCGACCATAGGGAGAATCTCCATGCTAGATTTTGAGAAATTCAGCCGTTCCTCATTCGGATCCATCAAAATGATGTCCTGATTCTCTTGAGATAACATTTTCGCTAAATGTGTACCTACTTCTCCCGCACCGGCTATGACAATTTTCATATTTTATTAATTGACAATAATCAATTCTCCTTTTTCAACTGTTTCGCGATACTCTCGGCATCCATACCACATAATTGATACAGTTCCGGTATAGAACCATGCTCGATAAACGCATCCGGCACTCCGATACGCTTTACATGAGGCGTATAGCCATTGTCTGCCATAAACTCAAGGACAGCGCTACCAAAACCTCCTTTTATCACTCCATTCTCTACCGTAATAATACGGTTATATTTCTGCCCGATCTCATGCAACAGCTCCTCATCCAACGGTTTCAAGTAGATCATATCGTAATGGGCTATCGATACCCTCTCTTCTTTCACCATCTCGATGGCTTTGATCACCTCGTTTCCGATCGGTCCGATAGAAAGTACAGCGATATCATCCCCGTCACGCAACTTTTTCCCTTTTCCAATAGGCAATACTTGCATCTCGTTACGCCAATCTTTCATCTCCCCCTTACCTCTAGGGTAACGGATTACGAACGGGCCATCAAAAGCGGCATAGCCTGTATACATCAAATTCCGTAAATCCAACTCATTCAATGGGGAAGCGATTACCAAATTCGGTATCGGACGAAGATATGCTAAATCAAACACGCCATGATGTGTAGCTCCATCCTCTCCCACTAATCCCGCACGATCCAGACAGATCACCATATGTAGTTTTTGCAAAGCTACATCATGGATAACCATATCATACGCACGCTGCATAAACGAAGAATACACGTTGCAGAAAGGTATCATTCCCTCCTTAGCTAATCCGGCAGAGAAAGTTACGGAATGTCCTTCCGCAATTCCCACATCAAACGCACGATCCGGGAAGGCTTTCATCATATAAGTCATCGAGCAACCGGAAGGCATAGCCGGAGTTACGCCTACAATACGCTCATCTTTCTCCGCAAGCTCTACCAATGTATGACCGAACACGTCTTGATATAATTGAGGTTCATCTAATTTACGAACGATAATACGCTGGCCGGTTTCCTTATTGAACTTTCCGGGAGCATGCCATTCCGTAGCGGACTCTTCCGCAGGTTTAAAGCCTTTTCCTTTTTTCGTTTTGATATGCAACAGCTTAGGGCCTTGCATATCTTTTATATCATTCAATACCTTCACCAGATAATTTACATCATGCCCATCCACCGGACCGAAGTAACGGATGCTGAAGCCTTCAAATAAATTATGTTGCTGGGTAAGCAATGCTTTAAGGCTATTGTTAAAACGTAAGATGTTTTCCCGGCGATCGTTATTGATGAGCTTGATCTTCTTTAAGCCTCGATACACATCGTATCTCATTTTATTATAGGCTTGACTCGTCGTTATATCCACTAAATACTGGCTAAGACCACCTACGCTATGATCTATCGCCATATCGTTATCATTCAGGATAATTAACAAATTATTAGGGTTGGCAGACGCATTATTCAACCCCTCGAAGGCGAGTCCTCCGGTCATAGCGCCATCCCCAATCACGGCGATCACATGGCGATCCAGTTCCTTCTTCAAGGCCGAGGCTACCGACATACCCATCGCCGCAGAGATTGAATTTGAGGCGTGTCCGGCGATAAAAGCGTCATACTCACTTTCCGCAGGATTAGGGAATCCGCTAATTCCTTTAAACTTACGGAGCGTATGGAAAATATCTTTCCTTCCTGTAAGTATTTTATGTCCGTAAGCTTGATGCCCGACATCCCAGACAATACGGTCATAGGGGGTATTGAATACATAATGAAGGGCGACTGTCAGCTCTACCGTACCAAGGCTTGCACCTAGGTGACCGGGATTCTCAGACAAAACATCGATAATATATTGACGCAAATCGGCACATACCTGCTCCAACTTATCCTGTGACAAATGTCTCAGGTCTTCCGGAAAATGAATGCTATCCAATAGGTGTTCAACTTTGCTTTCAGCCATGTCTGCTAATTTTTCTGGCAAAAATACAGAATAAACGGCATATATAATAGTATTGTTCTGTCATTTCTTAGACAAGGGGGAAATCCATATTGATTTTAACAGCTAAATCCTATAAAATTTCATAGTTATGTTTTTTTCAAAACATAGTTATGAGTTGTGAATTTCATAACTATGAATTTTTCAAGTTATAATATAGTCATGAAATAACACCATTTGGAAATAAAAATAGCCCAACCACACCAAATTTGATCTCTTAAAAAGCACAATAAGTCTAATATTTCCAAACTATTACCTATACACCTCATAATCAACATACAATAAAATTGTATCTATCCAAGCTCCGATTAGTATCCATAGTATTTTGAATTTCTATTAATACTAATCGCAATTTCTATGGATAGTAAAGCAGCCTACAATGGAGCCTATTTTCAAGAAATATACAATAAACAGAATGACTCCCGGCTGATTAATAATACGTTTAGCGGTAAAACATATACATAGATACGTTTTCAAGTAAAGATTCGTATTTGATACAGTTGTCCAAATAAAAAAGAGCTGTGCTTCCCATTTTACCGAGAAGCTTAACAGCTCTTTCTTCTTACAAAACCTCTTAATTTTTTATTCCAAGGTAAAGCTACCGGTCAAGTGTCCCAACCGATGTAACAACACAACCTGATACTGGCCATTTGCTTCTCCCGCTAAAGAGAAAGAATAAGTTCCACCTGCCTCTGAAGAAACAACATCTTCATAGACTTTCACTCCTTCATCATTCATGACACATACGGTCAAGTTTGATAAAGCATCTTCAAAGCTCAAGGAAAGGATATCTCCTTCGATTGATACTACTGGAGGACAGTTTGTATTAATAGAACGATAACGTTCGTCATCCCAAATGCCTTCTGTAGGGATAATATCAGCCAACAGAGGTTGTACTAGAAGCATTGCAAATAAAATTGCACAAAAGGTAAATTTGTTTACTTTTCTCATAATGATATGTGTATTAATTGTGCAACAAACATACACCTATCCTTAAAATAACAAGGACATATTTATTGCACAAAACATGCACAATTATATTTAAAACTCTCGGATAAACTTATCAAACTTCTCTGAAGAGCCTGTTTCTGAATGAATTTTCTCATAAAGACGTTTTCGGATCATTGAAACATTTGTTGGAGTCGTCACGATCAACATCGCAATAGTAACAGGAGGTACATTCGCTTTAACTAAGCAACTCACTCTCAATTCTGTTGTTGTCAATTTTGGAGCTACCCCGACCAAACGATGAGTAAAGTTATCATATGTTTCATCCAAACATTTAAATAACTCCTTCCAATCTTCAGGCTTAGGCCTCCATTCTTCTTTTACATGAAAACGATAATAAATATCAGAAACACAAAACTTCTCTATTAACAGCAGATTTTCAGTTTTGACACATTCTAAACTCTTATTCTCAGCTTCCAATTTAAGCTTTCTAAGAGCTATTAATTCTTTTTCTCTTTCTCCATGAGCTTCACAAGATCGCTGTAATTGAGCTTCCAAATCTGCTATTTTATTCTCGTTTTCTTCTATTCGAGTTTGATCTTCTTCCCGTTTTTTCTTCAACGCTACCAATTTTTCTTTATGCTCCTGCAAACGTATCCTTTTCTTTTTCAATTGTATATTTGCAAAAACAAAGACAAAAACAACAAGTAACAAACTAGCTATCACAAGCAGCCACATATAAAGATTATCTAACTTCATTTGTTCTAAAGAGATTTTAGCTTGTAATAATTTAGCTTCTGTTTGATGATAATCATACAGCCTCTCCATCTTTCTAATCGATTCTGTTTGTTTAATCATATTCATCGAATCTCTTAAAACTTCATATTGAATCTGGTTCTTTGCATATTCTTCCCAATGCTTTCTATCTTTCTCTAGTTCAGCCAAAAAATAATATGCTCCTGCACGAGTTTGCAACCTTGGACTAGCCACACAAATATTTAAATAATAGTATGCTGAATCAATTTTATTGGTTTTTTGATACAATTTACCAAATGCTAAATTTACAGGATCTAATACGGTCTTCTTCAAAGGGAAACATAAAGTAGACTTAAGGCACTCATATGCTTTAGAATAATCACCTTTGTTCATAAACAAATTCCCTAATTCTTTATAAATAGAAGGTTTGCTAGATTTATCACCTATAATCAAAGCCCTTTCATAATAAAAGATAGCACTATCATTCTCACTAAGAGCTGTAAAATTTCTTCCAAGATCCCTTAACACAAACGATTGCCCAATAGAATCTTTAAGTAACTCAAAGCTTCGCAATGATTTTTTCTGATAAAAAACCGCTTTTTCATATACTTCTTGATAGGTATAAAGCATCCCTATACTATTATATAAACGTCCAAGAAAAGCATAATCAGTAATCTCCATCTCATTTTGTAAAGCTTTCAAATAATAATCCTGCGCCCGTGGAGCATCTTTCAAATCATCAACAACACGTCCTCTATAATACCAAGCTTTTGCTTTTCTTTTCACATCATCTGTCTTATCAAAATATTCTGTAGCTATTGCAATTAATGAGTCTGACTCGTGCTTCTTATAAGTTTTATCTTCAGCTTCTGTCAAAAGTAGGTAGTACATAGCACGATCCTTTTCTGAAAGATCATTTACATCTTGTATTGTTGATAGCAATGTTAAAACGCTATCGGGATGTTGGGACATTATCTTTTCCGCATGTTCATATAGACCTGAGTGATGGCTACATGACATTAGTCCAGTAATAAAGAACAGAAAAAAGACGTATAGATTGTTTTTCATACTCTGTAACATTTTTATTTTCCACAAATGTAAGTAAAATCTCTAATCCTAAAAGTCTTGATTTTTACTGAATTAGACACACACGAGGATTTACGGGTATTTGTATTCCTCCATCTGTTTTGAAAATCAAAACGGATCAAACACCCCGCAAATAAGAAGTAAGTTTAAACTCTTTTACCTTTTAAATACACACAGAAGCACTAGAATACGCAGGATTACCCTAGTATTAGGGCAACAAAGACAACGCAAGAGAATGAATCTTGCCATTGCTGGCAACTACCTGCTCACCAGAAACCCAGTTCCCTCCGCCATTGAAATCCGATATTTTTCCTCCGGCCTGCAATAAAATCAAGGCACCAGCAGCTACGTCCCAAGGGCCTAAAAAGGCCTCTATACGGGCATCAAAACGTCCTGCTGCCACATAACACAGTTCAGCGGCGGCAGATCCCATCAAACGGGTACCTCCCGCAAAACCATACAACCTATCAACCAAATGAGCGGCTACCGGACGATAAGCATCAGAGTTATAAGGGAAACCCAACGCAATGAAAGCGTTATCCAGTACTGAGACATCCGATACATGTATCTCATTCCCATCCAAGTAAGCCTTACCGCCTTTCACGGCATAGAAACACTCGTCCCTACACACCTCATAGACTACTCCTAACAATAACTCCTTCCGATTTCTTAAAGCGATACTCACGCAATAAGGCGCGATATCATGAATATAGTTTGAAGTGCCGTCCAATGGATCAATTACCCAACAATATTCCTCATCGGTCAAACTTCCAGAGCCTTCCTCCGCGATAAAACCAGCCTCGGGTAGCAAAGTAGACAAAGCCTCTATGATCTGTCGTTCCGATTCTTTATCCACATAAGATACATAGTTATGAGCACTTTTTTCCTCTACTAAGTTCCGGTCAAACTTTCGGCGTTCTTCTTTTAAGAATGTCGCAGAAGCACGAGCTATTTCTCGAACCTCCTTACACAAATAGGCTAAATCTAATTCCATACCGTTCATTTTATTTTGGCAAATGTAATGATTTCCATTTATAGTAATCTCATTTTAGCGACAAATGAGACCACATAGAAACGTAAAAATAATACCTATTACGAATTTGCCCTAAAACTCTGCCTTTAAGAAATATTATATTATCTTTGTGTTATGTTCAGCTAAAAAGATTGAGCTATGAAAACAATACATTATCTTTCAATCATCATCTTATCATTCAGCAGTCAAATACTTTTGGCACAGAATGATACTTTAGTCGGTGTATTGCGTGACATCAGCGATAAAATAATCAAACGCTATCCGGTCACGCTAGGCAGTCAGAATCCGATCACCGTGAAAACGAACAAACATGGCGTATTCACCATCCCGGGGGCTAACCTGAATGATACCTTGTTCGTCACTATTAAGAAAACAAGAAATGTAGTCAAAGTCCCGGTCAACGGATACAATTATATAACCATTACTTTAGAGAATAGCACATTCAACGCAAAGCGTAGTTTTGAACCGGATGAGGCCCTGAAAGAAATTATGGAAAGGGAACGAAACAAAATAGTAAGCTCAAGCGTTATGAATAAAGAAGAGATACAGAAAACCGGATGCCGGGATCTCTATTGCCTGCTACGAAGGATGAGTGGCATAACATTCGCCGATGGTTCCGTACGCATCCGTGCGAGCGTTTCCCTAAACAGTCCTAGTGACCCGCTAGTAGTGGTAGACGGTATACCGATGGACCTATCTGTTCTAAACACGATGCCCGTGGAAGATGTCTCGGAATTAAGAGTATTGAAAGACGCCGGTGAATACGGGGTAAGAGGCGCAAACGGAGCGATCGTCATAAAAACAGGCAAATAAACAAATAAGAAAAAGAGAAACGTATCAATATGAGAGTATGGATTAAACGGATAGGAGTGATATGCCTAATACCGATCGCATTGGTATTGTTACTCTCTATATTACTATATATACCTCCTTTCCAAAACTTCGCGGTACGGAAAGCGACCGAATATGCGGGAAAAGCGACTGGTATGCAAATCGGGATCGAGCAGATTAGGCTATCTTTCCCGTTAGACCTTACGGTTAAGGGTGTCGAGGTCGTAAATCCTCCCGCCGATACCTTGTTGAGTTTACAGAGCTTGACGGTACGGGTTCGTGCCCTTCCTCTTTTGCGGAAGCAAGTATTGGTAGAGGCGATCGACCTCCGGAACGTAAAGGTTAACACCGGGACTATGATTGAAGGTATGGAAATCAAAGGATTCTTGGGAAAGCTTTACCTGCACGCCGATCGTATAGACCTGTCCGAGGAGAAAGCTACATTTAATACCGTAGATTTATCCGATACCGCCATTACCCTTCTATTAAATGATTCAACCTCGAAAGAAGACACGACTTCCACACCTCTGAACTGGGTACTCAAGCTGGATAAAATTAGTTTGGACCGGGTAGCCTTCGCCCTACAAATGCCCTCGGATTCCTTACGCCTTACGGCTTTCGTAAATAAAGCCGGGCTAAATAACGGCCTCGTAGATCTTGGAGCGGAACAATATAAGGCGAGAAACTTTGACATAACGAATTCTACATTCGCTTATGACGGGAATTACGCGGCACCCGAGCAAGGACTCGATTTCTCCCATATTAGTTTAACGAACCTGAACACTTCTATCGATTCCATCTTATATCAAGGAAAAGAAATAAACGCCCACATCAAGGAATTCTTCGTGGAAGAACGTTCCGGCCTCAAGGTTTCGGCATTGGCAGGAAATGTCCGGAGTGACCATGAACAGATAGACGTACCGGACCTACTTCTCCAGACACCAAATTCCGAAGTGAGATTGACAGCGACTATCCCTTGGAGCTCCCTCGAGGAGCACCCACAAGGTAGCATGAAAGCCCTGTTAAACGCCTCGTTGGGGAAAGAAGATTTATTGATAGCGGCAGGTTCTCTTCCAGAGGATTTCAAGAAAGCCTACCCGGACAAGCCTCTCGCTATTACGGCTGGCGTAGAAGGCAACCTCTCCAGTATACGTATCACACAAGGCGATATCATGCTGCCGGGAGCGTTTCAGATGAACGTCACGGGTAGCATGGAGTCCGTGACGGATAGCATCCGGCGAACCGGTGAGATTCAGTTAAAGGCTCGATCCGGTAATCTGGACTTTTTGCTGGCGATGCTTCCCGCCTCCCAACGGGATCAATTTGCCATTCCGGCAGGAATTCAGTTGAAGGGGGAAGCTACAGTCGCAAATCAAGAATACCGCACCGAGCTTGTTCTTACCCAAGATAAAGGCAAAGTAGGTCTGACCGCCCGCTATAATCCGGTGCAACTGGCTTATGAGGCTAATTTACGGATAGACAGTCTGGAACCTACCCATTTCATGCCCAAAGACTCTCTATTTTGGCTGACCGCCTCTGTTAAAGCAGAAGGCCGGGGCACAGACCCTTTCTCTGAACGTACATGGGCCAAACTGGACGGTAAGATATCGGATATACGCTACGGCGCCTCATCGGTATCAGACGTATCCATCGATGGCTCTCTGGAAAAGAACTTACTGAAAGTGGATCTGCTTAGCAAATACCCGTTGGCGAAAATGGATGTCTCCTTAAACGCGACCCTCCACAAGCACGAGGTGAAGGCGATGTTGATAGCGGATGTGGAGAACATGGATTTACAGGGTATGCACTTAATGGCAAATCCCTTCGCCACCTCTTTCCAGCTCTTCGCCGAGGCAGAAAGTAATCTGGATGAAGATAACACGATCGACGTTACGTTAGGAAACTGGGAGGTCGTCACCCCAAAACAAAGTTTCAAGCCGAAAACGCTGACCTTGCATGCCCGGACGGATATCGATACCACCCGTGTGTCTTTCCACGCCGGGGATTTAGGGATCATCCTCACGGGTAATGATTGCATACACCACATCACGGATAAGTTGACTAAGGTATCGAACGATATCACCCTCCAATTGGAACGGGACTCGACTGTCAATCTGGAGATCCTTCGCCCGCTCCTCCCCGATATGTACCTTGAGGTACGGGCAGGACAGGACAATCCGATCTACAACTATCTCCAAACCTATTACGTAGATTTCAAGAGCATCGCCATGAACGCCTATACCTCACCGGAAACGGGTATACGCATGGATGCCTCCATTTACGATCTGGCACGGGATACGATGCAGATCGATACCATCCGGGCGGAGATGCACCAAGATTCGCTCGGATTACTCTATAGCGCCCAAGTGATCAAGAATAAATACAGGCAGCAACAACCTTTCAGCGCCGGGCTGGACGGGCAAATACGTTATGGCTTCGGCGACGCCCGCCTTTATTTCAAGGACGGGAAAGGCGAGACCGGCTTGTTGCTCGGAATCCGGGCCGATAAGATACAGAACGGGGTCAAGTTCCATCTCTTCCCCGATGACCCGATCATAGCGTTCCGCCCTTTCAAGCTGAACCCGGATAATTACGTCGTGGTACGCAGCATGAAGGATATCGAGGCGAACCTGCGACTCAGCGGAGATAATAACGCCGCCTTGTGGATACACTCCCAAGCGGAAAGTGACGAGATGGAGGAAGTCCACGCCGAGTTGAACCAGATCGACCTTGGGATTATCTCCAACGCGTTCAGCTATATCCCGCCGATGAAAGGTATATTGAACGCCGATTTCCAGTACGCTCCTTCCGACTCGGCCTTCATGGTCGTGGCGGATATGAACATTGATGATCTGTATTATGAGAACGAGCGGGTCGGCGAACTCATGTTCAACGCTGTCTATCTACCTTTAGAGCAGGGGAACCATCAAGTGGATATGCACCTTTTCCGGGACCGGAAAGAGGTGAGTGCCATTACCGCCTTATACCAGATGGGCGAGACCGATCATATCAGCGGCAACATCGAGTTCATGCACTTCCCCTTGGACATCGCCAACCCGTTCATCCCGGATGATATGGCGAAAATGGGCGGAGACCTCGATGGTACGCTTGCTATCAGCGGACAAAGCGATAAACCCGTGGCCGAGGGATACCTGATTCTCGATACCGCCTCCGTTTACGTAGGCGCCGCAGGTTCTACCTTCCGTTTCGACGATAAGAGGATAGAAATAAAGAACAACCGGATCTTGTTCGATCAATACGGCATTTACGCATACAACAAGAATCCGTTTATCATCAACGGAGAAGTGGATTTCAACGATTTATCCCGCATGACCGCCAATCTTAAACTGACGGCGAATAACTTGCAACTGCTGAACGTCAAGAAAAACGAGGAGAGCCTTGTCTACGGAAAGCTGTTCGTCAACCTGAATTCTACCGTACGCGGACCCTTGGATGCCTTGACCATGCGAGGGGACTTGCAGTTATTAGGCGGGACGAACATCACCTACGTGCTGAAAGACTCCCCGTTGACCGTGCAAGACCGTATGTCGGACATGGTCACCTTCACCTCTTTCACGGATACCCTGCGCCGGCGCATGCCCCGTAAGCCCCCGTTGCCGATGGGAGGCATGGACATGCTGATGACGATCCACATCGATCCCGCCGTACAAGCGAACGTGGATTTAAGTCCCGACCAGTCCAACCATATCAATTTGGAGGGTGGCGGCGACCTTTCCTTCCAGTATACCCCGCAAGGCGATATGTTCTTGAACGGGCGCTACACGCTGACGGGCGGAACCATCAAGTACTCCATCCCGGTCATCCCGCTGAAGGAGTTCAACGTACAAGAGGGTAGCTACGTGCAATGGACGGGCAACCCCATGGACCCGACCCTGAACCTTACGGCCACCGAGCGAGTCCGTACGTCCGTCACCCTAACCGGGCAATCATCGCCCCGCTTGGTGAATTTCGACGTAGGCATCGAACTGACCCAACAACTGGAGAACCTAGGGTTGCAATTTACCCTCACCGCCCCGGAAGACATGGCGATGCAGGAGGAACTGACCTCGAAAGGCCCGGAGGAACGGGCGAAGCTGGCTGTCAGCATGCTCGTAACCGGTATGTACCTCGGCGGTGGCGGTGGTGGCGGCAAAGTGAACATGAATATGGGAGACGCCTTGACCAGCTTCTTGCAAAGCGAGATCAACAACATCGCCGGAAGCGCCTTGAAGTCCGTGGATATCAGTTTCGGCATGGAGACGTACGACGATAATGGCGACGCCGGAGGTGGTACCCGTACCGACTACTCCTTCCGCTTCGCCAAGCGATTCTATAATGACCGTATCCGTGTGGTTCTAGGCGGCCGTATCTCTACCGGCGAGAACATTAACAATGGACAGGCGCAGCCGTTTATCGATAACGTATCCGTAGAATATCGGTTAGACAGCAGTGGCTCCCGTTACGTCAAACTTTTCCACGACAAGAACTACGAGAGCCTGCTGGAAGGCGAGATCACGGAGACCGGAGCCGGTATCGTGCTCCGCAAGAAAATGATGCATCTCAGGGAGCTATTCAACTTCAAGAAAACGAAAGTGAAACCAGTGAAAGAGGAAACAGAAAAGGAATGAATATGAAAAACGTTTTAATATATTTTAGGAAGGATGCCCTCCTAGAGCATGGAAACATGCCTTCCCAGAGCAGGGAAACATGCCTTCCCAAAGCAGGGAAGGATACTTCCCCAGGGCGAGGGGGGGTGTCTACCCAAAGAGCGATCCTATCGTCGCTGGCGCTACTCGGGCTGCTGGCCTTCTTACTCACCTCTTGCTCCACCACGAAGAACCTTCCCGAGGGAGCGGTCCTATATACCGGTATCAAGAAAATAGAGGTGAAGAACGACGATAAGACCAAACCCGGCGAAGCCGCCTTGGAAGAGGTCGAGGCCGCCCTAGCCTATCCCCCCAACAACGCCTTGCTGGGAAGCTCCTCGATCCGGGTGCCCTTCCCCTTCGGCCTGTGGGTCTACAACGCTTTCGTGAACAAGAAAGGGAAGGTCGGCAAGTGGATCTTCAACAAGCTGGCGTCGAAACCGGTGCTGATCACCACCGTGAACCCGGAAGTCCGTGTCAAGGTAGCCCGGAACCTATTGAACGAATACGGTTATTTCAATGGAGAGACCTCTTTCGAGGTCGTACCCGATCCCAAGAATCCCCGGAAGGCGAAGCTGGAATATAGCGTCACCATGAACGATCCGTATACGCTAGACAGCATCCAATACGTCCATATCCGTCACCGTGCCGACTCATTGATCGATGCCACGATCGGCGATCGTATCCTCCACAAAGGAGAGAATTTCAATGTCGTCCAGTTGCAAGCCGAGCGGGAACGCATCTCGTCCTTGCTCCGTAACAACGGCTATTACTATTTCCGTCCCGATTTCATCACCTATCAAGCGGATACCTTGTTGAACCCCGGGAAAGTGGCCTTACGGGTGGCCCCGAAGGAAAGCCTGCCCCCCTCGGCCCTCCGCCCTTGGAAGCTCGGGGATATATCCGTCTGGCTAAACGGTTACCAGAATGAGACTCCCACGGACTCGATCCGCTATAAGGACCTTACGATCCATTATGAGGGCAAGCTAAGGGTTCGCCCCTCGGTCATTTACAACCGTTTATATTTCAAGCCGGGGGAACTTTACAACCAGCGGGCGCAGGAACGGACGCAAACCGCCCTGTCCCGCTTGGGTATCTTCCGTTATGCCGAGTTGCAATATGCCCCCCGCGATACCATGCGCCGCCAAGATACGCTGGATCTGCGGATCAATACGGTCTACGATCTTCCGCTGGACGGCGAGCTGGAGTTGAACGTCACCGCCAAGAGCAACGACCAAGTGGGTCCGGGCGCCATTTTCAGCGTCACCAAACGGAACGTATTCGGAGGGGGCGAGACCTTCGGCGTGAAACTCCGCGGCTCTTACGAATGGCAGACCGGCAACAAGCTGGATGGCAGCAACTCCAAGATCAACAGTTATGAGTTAGGCTTGACTACCACGCTGACTTTCCCACGGGTATTGTTCCCTACATTCAGCAAACGGGACATGAATTTCCCGGCCAGCACCACCTTCCGCCTCTATGCGGACCAGATGAACCGGGCCCGTTTCTTCAAGTTGCTGGCATTCGGTGGTGACGCCTCGTATGAGTTCCAGCCTACCGCCACGTCTCATCATTCCATCACCCCTTTCAAGCTGACGTTCAACTTGCTCCAGCATACCACGCATGAGTTCGACAGCATTACCAACGTGAACAAGGCCCTAAAGAAGAGTTTGCAAAATCAATTCATCCCGGCCATGAACTATACCTATACCTATGATGATTCCCCGATTACCAGTCGCCGGAACCATCTTTGGTGGCAGGCATCCGTTACCCAAGCGGGCCTTGTCTTGGATGGGATTTATGCGTTAGCCGGGAAGAAATTCAATAAAGAGGATAAGGAACTGCTCGGTAACCCCTTCGCCCAATTCATCAAGGGAACCGCCGAGATACGTTATAATTACGCCCTCGGGCATAAGCAATATCTCGTAGGCCGATTAATGGCCGGCGCTATTTATAGCTACGGCAACGCCCGTACCTCCCCTTATAACGAGCAATTCTACATCGGCGGAGCGAATAGCATCCGTGCCTTTACGATCCGCAGCATCGGTCCCGGACGCTACTACCAGAACAGCGACAACAATAAATACGCTTATATCGACCGTACGGGTGATCTTAAATTCGAAGCCAACCTCGAATACCGCTTCCCGATCCTTGGCGACCTCCACGGGGCTACCTTCCTCGACAGCGGCAACATCTGGTTGATCCGAAACGATCCGGATCGTCCCGGAGGACAACTGAAATGGGGTAGCTTCCTCAAGGATCTAGCCTTGGGAACCGGCTTCGGCCTGCGTTACGACCTCACCTTTATCGTCATCCGTTTCGACGTGGGTATCGGCCTGCACCTCCCTTACGATACCGGAAAGAAAGGCTATTACAATATCCCGAAATTCAAGGACGGCATGGGTTACCATTTCGCTATCGGATACCCCTTCTAGCTGTTCCATTCCTCGGATTCTGTGGTCTTATCCAAGGTATTTCATTTCCAATAGCTCAACCCTAATTGGAAATGAGATACTTTTGCGCTCTCATTTTAATAACAAACAGATTAATTAACGAACAGAATCATGAAGAAGATTTTTTACTTAATGTTGGTAGCCCTTACTATGGGTATGTTCACCGCTTGCGATGACAATGATGAGAATACCCCTCAAATCAACAACCCGGAACCCAAGGAACAATGGGGCAAGACGCTCCGGGGCGACAATCAAACCCTACTGGCCTTTCCTGATATCTATGCCGATTATTGGGAATACACCTATTCTTACAAAGATAATCCAAACATCGGCCTTCGTCTGACTGGAAAGTTCCCGAAGTCACGCTTCTTCAATTTCACGGTTTATAACGACGAGACCCAAATAGACGTATCCAGCATTGAAGACGTAAATATCCAACCCGATGACAGCTCCATCAACCCCTATGTAAAGGAAACAGACGACTACGGAGCAAATGGCTATACGATTTACATCATTCCCGCTAACACCCCCGCCAGCGCACGTGCCTCGATGAAGAACATATGCGAGTTTCCGGAAGATGTCAATATGGTCTCCATTTTCATGCGTCTTTACTTGGCGAAACAATATAGCGGCGATGAGTATGGCGGCGTGGACATGCCTGCTATCCAAGCTTTCAATGTGACTACAGGTGAGGAAGTGGATTTCCCGAAGCGTGAGGTCTGCAACATCCACGAATCGTTGAACTTGCCGCCGATGGATTTCTCCACCGACCTGCCGCAACTCCCGTTCATGCGTGCCCCGCTGAGCCTAATGTACCCGAACAGCCCGGCAGAATACCTATTCGCCCGCATCAAACTGAACGAAGGGGAGGTAGCTACTTTCCGTTTCATCCCTCCTACGGCTCCTAAAAGCGTAAGCGAATACGCCACCGCCGATGTACGATACTGGTCCATATGCCTTGGGTCAGCCGAGACCTACTCGTATGCCTCTATTTACGACAAAGAAATGCCTAAAGTGGACAAGGAAGGTTTCGTAACCTTTATCATAGCAGACGCCAACTCCGCCAAACTACCCGATCTCCAAGCGAAAGCAGAAGCCAACGACGGTACATATATCCTGACTTGGAACCGTAAGGAGCAAGGAGATGGAATCCTTGCCTTATACCGCAACATGGTGATCAACGAGAATTATCCACATTCCATGCGCAAGCTGATGGAGTCCGTTCCTCTAGCGGCCGCCGGCGGCGATATGAGCGGTTTCAATCCGATGAAGATGATCGCCATGCTCGCTATGGGCAACTGGGGCCCTCAAGGCTATAAATTCAGCGAAGATGATTTCTTGAGCGATAGCTTCAATTACGCCAATATCCGAAAAATGAAATAAACCGATAGACATATCGTATTTTCAAGTCCCCTCGTATCCGGTCTGAACCGGGACAAGGGGACTTCATTTTCACACTCTTATCATAAACCATGGAATTTAGATTCCTTATAGACGGGCGGTAATATAATCAATGATCTGCAGACAAAGGCTCGTAGTCTGCTCGTTCACATCCAATTCCGGATTCAGCTCTACCAGATCCATCGATTTAATCAAGTTTGTCGATAGCATATGATCCACGAAGTTATTAAACTCATCCGGCATCAGTCCCTCACACACACGGGTTCCCGTGCCCGGGGCGAAACGGGGGTCTATGCTATCCACGTCTATGCTGAAATGCACGTTGCGGATCTTCCGTTCCTTCAATTTCCGCTTGATGTCCTCCGCAACGAAGCCGATACCTTTCAGATGGATCGTCTCCATCGTATAGACACTCAGCTTCTCCCGCTCGATCAAATCCCACTCGCCTTCATCCAGACTGCGGGTCCCGACCAAGAATACGTTCTGCGGGTTCACCTTGTTCCCGGGTGCGTAGACATTCACCAGCTCCTCGCTTCCCATCCCCATCAATGCGCTAAGAGGCATCCCGTGGATATTACCACTGGGTGACGTCTCGCTGGTATTGATATCCCCATGAGCGTCCAGCCAGATAATGCCGAAATCATCATAACATTTGCCCACGCCCGAGGCACTTCCCAAGCCCAGCGAATGATCCCCACCGATTACCAAGGGGAAAGCGCCGCCTCTCAAGGTATCATAAACCAACTCCGCCAAGTTGTTATTCACCTCTACGATGGCATCCAAGTATTTCATGCTGTTTCCCCGGGCGAATTTATCGGCCTCGCTAACCGGAGGCACATATAAGTTACCCAGATCGAAAGCACGATGCCCGTTTCCCCGTATCAACTTCATCAATCCCCGTTCCCGGAGGTGATTCGGGGCACGCTCTACGCCCTCCCGATCACATCCCAAGTTCAAGGGAACGCCTATTACATTTATTTTCATACCTTAGAATTTAGCGAATGTATCTCGTATGATACCAATAGCTTCCATCATTTGCTCCTCAGTAATCACCAAAGGAGGCGTGAAGCGGATGATATGATCGTGGGTAGGCTTAGCTATCAAGCCATTTTCCTTCAACGCCAGACAGATATCCCAAGCCGTCTTCCCATCTTTAGGTTCCGTCACGACAGCGTTCAGCAAGCCTTTACCCCGTACTTTCTTAATCATCGGATTATCGATCTTCTCAATCTCGCTACGGAACAATTCACCCATCTTGAAAGCGTTCTCCGAGAGACGCTCGTCGCGTACCACCTCCAAGGCGGCGATAGCTACCTTCGCCGCCAATGGATTGCCCCCGTAGGTAGAACCGTGCTCTCCCGGAGCGATCGTTAGCATGATCTCATCATCCGCCAATACCGCCGAGACCGGACTGACCCCACCCGACAAGGCCTTTCCCAAGATCAAGATATCCGGGCGAATCCCCTCGTAATCGCAAGCCAATAGCTTACCGGTACGACCGATACCTGTCTGTATCTCATCCGCGATAAACAACACATTATGCTGATGGCAAAGATCATAGCAAGTCCGCAGATAACCATCGTCGGGCACCACGACCCCGGCCTCACCTTGGATCGGTTCCACCAAGAAGCCTACTACATCGGGATCTTTCAAGGCCTCGGCCAACGCATCTACATGATTATAGGGTATCTTTATAAACCCGGGCGTATAAGGACCGAAATCGGCGTAGGAACTAGGGTCAGTACTCATAGAGATAATCGTGATCGTACGTCCGTGGAAATTCTCGCTACAAACTACGATCTTCGCACGTTCCGGGGCAACCCCTTTCCGACGATATCCCCACCGACGGCAAAGCTTCAAGGCCGTCTCCACCGCCTCGGCCCCCGTATTCATCGGCAAGAGCTTGTCATATCCGAAGAACTTACAGGTAAATTCCATGTACTCACCCAGTATATCCGCATGAAAGGCACGGGATACGAGCGTAAGCTTCTCCGCCTGCTCCATCAGGGCCTTCACGATCTTAGGATGACAATGTCCTTGGCTCAAGGCAGAATAGCCGGACAAGAAATCAAAATAACGTTTTCCTTCCACGTCCCACACGAACACGCCTTCGCCTCTTCTGAGAACGACCGGCAGGGGATGATAGTTGTGGGCACCATACTTCTCCTCTCTGGTAATGTAATCTTCCGGTTTCATACTATAATTGAGTTTAAATGACTGACATATCGTAAGCGTTTACATCGGGATAGCTCAAAGATAAGCATTTGCGGCTAACCAATTGATTACGGGTAGGTATGTTAAGAAACATATCCACAAAAAAGAAGGGATGCCCCGCTCTCCCCAAGGAGAAACAAGGGCATCCCTCGCACATTAGACAAACAACATTTAGTTCCGTATCCGTACCTTATAGGTCTGGTCGGCTATCCGGACAAGATAGACTCCCGCGGGAAGGGCGTATCTCGTCTCGCCGGGAACGACCGCGAACCGGGCACGACTGGCACCCGACAGGCCGACAACCCATGCCTCAGCCGAACGATCCGCACGGATATGGAGAGCGTTGGCGGAAGTCCAAACCGCCATGCCTCCCTCTACCGAGGCGTTCGATGTCGGGGTATCCGGCGTATCGGGGGTATCCGGGGTATCCGGGGTTTCCGGATGACTGGGATCCTCCTTCTCAGATTTGGGCGTATAGCTTACCACGAACGGGCTGAAGCTGGAAACGGAGATCTCCATATAGTCCTTCTCCAATTTCAAGTTGTCCTTAGCCTCGGAATACACGTCTACCTTGCCATCCGAGCGGAGGTGGATAATCACGATATCATGTTCTGTTTCACTTACGCCTTCCGGATACGGGATACGTACCGTCACGATATCGGAGGGTTGCACAGGGGTTACGGCGGTCGTGGTCGTCTCATTGTCGCCGGAAATCGTGGTTGTCACCTTAACCAAGGTCACTTCCATCACGATCTTCGGGGCATCAGCGATACCCGCAGCTTCGGCGGCATCTTCCGCTTTCTTTTCAATCTCAGCCTTTTTATCTGGGTCTTCTATATCTTCCTTCACCAAGCGGAGGCTGGAGAGTTCCGTATCCGATGGCAGGGATACGGCATCGGGGATGATCACGATCGGCTTATCATCCTCCGGAATATTCGTTGCCCCCTGCCCTTCCTTTTCCTTGGGAACGGCCGGCGTACCGATCGCAGCGATCTCTTCCGGGGTTACGGTAGATTCCGGCTCAAAGGTAGCGGTTATCGTCTTGCTGGAGCTGGTACCGATATTAACCGTCTCAGCTGTCAGCGAGGAACCATCCACGCTGTATTCTTTGAAATCGTAATTTGGCAAGGCTGTATATGCCAAGTTTAACTCGATATTCTGGGGTACGGCATCGCCGGATTTCACGACCATTTCCTTACCCTCTTTTTCATAGGAAACGGAGATCGTGCCGCCTGCCGGCTGTTCGATCGTGACGTAACATACCGGCTGGGGAGCTACCTCAAATTCCACCTCATACGTGCGCTTGGTCTGTCCATCCTCGGCGGTAACGACCAAGGTGGCCTTGGCCTTTCCATCCACAGGCGGTACGGTAGCTGCGGTAGGCGCTACGGTAGCCTTCGTATCGACCGGCTGGCCGGATAAGGTGAGGGCAGCCGATGGCGAGGTCGTGCTTGGAAGTACCACTTTATATGCCATCGTAGAGGCGAGGAAGCCGGGGATCGGGATCTCCGCCTCAGTTCCTACCTGATACGAGAGGGAACTCAAACGGGCTTCCGAGGACCTAGCCGTGGGGACCTCCTCAAATTCCACCTCAACCTGCACCTCGTCGTAGGCCGGCATCAAGAAGTAGGTCGTGCCATCGGCCTTTTTCTGCAACAGGACAGTCTTGGCTTCACCGTCCTTACTTCCGGAGACCTTCAAGGAGCCGAATACCATTTGGTAGCCCGTGGCGGGGGCGACGGCAACCGTCACCTCCGTGCCGGAAATAAGCTCGGTACCGGAGGTAAGCGGGGTACCGGCGACACTCAAGGCCAGCGTACCCTGCTCGGGATTGGTGACGATGTAGACAAGGTGCGGGATCTTCTCGTACCGCACCTCTACCGTGACCGCATAGTCCGGCACGGTGAAGGTGTAGATGTTATAGCTGCCGGAGAGCGGCGTAACCTCCACCGTAGTGGCGGGCGCATCCGTACGGTAGACCTTCGGGCGGTCGGAAACCATCCGGTAGTCGGGGTCGGGTTCGACGGCAACCGTCACCTGCGTGCCGGGAATAAACTTGTCACCGGAGGCAAGGGGGATAGCGTCGGCAGCTAAGTCCAGCTTACCGTGCTCGGGGGCGGTGAAAGAGATGGCGTAGGGGATCTTCACGTACTGCACCTCTACCGTGATCCCCGCGATCTGGAAGCCATCGGGCATCGTGAAGGTGTAGGTGTTAGCGCTACCCTCAACCGGTTTTACCTCTACTTCATAGATGTTTGAATCCGTGACGCGGGCCTTCGGGTAGCCGGAAGCCATTTGGTAGCCGGCGGCGGGAACGGCGGTAATCGTCACCACCGTGCCGGGGGCGAGCTTGGCACCGGAGGTTAGCTCGTTACCGTTGGCTTTCAAGGCCAGCGTACCGTGCTCGGGGGCGGCGAAGGTGACGGGGCGCGGGATCTTCTCATACTGCGCCTCTACCGTGACCGGATAGCCGGGCATGGTGAAGGTGTAGGTGTTATCGGTGGCGGCGGGCGTAACCGTCACCGTAGCGCCGGACGCATCCGTGCGGTAGGCCTTCGGGTAGCCGGAAACCATTTGGTAGCCGGCGGCGGGGGAGACGGTGATCGTCACCTGCTTGCCGGGAATAAGCTCGGCACCGGTGGTTAGCTTGGTACCGGTGGTATCCAAGGCCAGCGTACCGTTCTCGGGGGTGGCGAAGGTGACGGCGTACGGGATCTTCTCGTACCGCGCCTCTACCGTGGCCGGGTAGTCGGGCATGATGAAGGTGTAGGTGTTATCGCTGCTGAAGAGCTTCACCGAAGTGGCGGGCGCATCCGTACGGTAGACCTTCGGGTAGCCGGAAGCCATTCGGTAGCCGGCGGCGGGGGCGGTCGTGAGCGTCACCTGCGTGCCGGCATGTACGGTTGTCGAGGAAGCGGGGAGCAGCTTGCCGTCCGCCGAGAGCGAGAAGGAGGCAGCGCCTTCCGGAGCCGTATAGTTCAGCGTGAAAGGAAGGGCGGGAAAGTCGGGACGGGCCTTCGTCTCGATCCCTTCCTGCGCCCGGGCAGTCATTGAGAAGACCGCCAGCAGGCATACGAGCCATAAACTAATATATCGTTTCATATCAAAGCGCTATTTTATAAGTGATGTTATTGATTCGGATCATGTAAATACCGGAAGGCAAAGCCAAGCGGGTATCGCCGGGGGCGATAGAGGCAGCGTAGACGACACGTCCGTCGGAGCGAACCACGGTAAGCGCGGCGGCTTCCCCGGAGTAGACATGCAGCGCCCCGTCGGTGGCCCAGACACGGAGGGCGGCGGTAGCGGCGGCGATCTCGTTGGCGGTCACCACGGAACCATCGGCGGCGCCCACGCTACGAAGCCGCGAGCGGGTGACGGCGTTGGCGGTGATGTACGCCTCGAAAGGCTTCAGCACGTAGTCCGACTCGTGGAGGTCGAAGCGGGTACCCTCGGCGTTGAGCACGTAGATACCGCTGAGCGTGAGGTCGGCGAGGTTCGGGTTCGCTTGGAAGAGGAACACGCCGTTCGCGAGGGCATCGCCTAAAGTGACCGTAGCCGTGGCCGGTATCTCGATCGGCGAGCCGGCGGGAGCGGTGGCGGTGAAGGCTACCTTCGTATCGGCTGTCTCGGCGGCAAGCAGGTAGGGGCTATCGGCGGCAAGGTCGGCGGTTTTCGTGCCGTCGGCGGTCGTGCCGGGGAAGTCCTTCCAGCCTTGGGAGGCGGCATCCGTACCGGTGTAGCCGGTGGCGGCGTAAAGGATTTGGTTTCCGGCATCCCCCACGGAGGCTTTCAAGGCGACCGGGCTACCGAAGGCCGTCCATTGGTTACCCAGCGAGCGGGTGGTAGCGAAGATATCGGCCACCTTCAGCGCCTTCGTCGTCACGACCTGCGCGCCTTCCTCCAGAGTCAGGTTGAGGACGGCGGCATTGTCGGCATCGACGGTAAGCACGCCGTCCGATTTGACGAGAACCTCCTCATTCGCGCAGCCGGCCGTAGAGAAAGCCTTATCGCCGGAGATCTCGACCGTCTTCAAGTCGTTCACATCCGTAAAGACCGCTACCGCGTTATCGGTTGCGGGAGCGGGGAAGCGCGTGATCGCCGTTCCTCCGCTATCAAGGCCCTTCTGCCGGGTACGGGCATCAGCGCTCGCTACCGCCCAGAGTTGGTAGGTCTCGCCGGCCGTAACGATCGCGGCTAAGGTCTTGTCGTAGCGCATCGCATCGATGGACTGGGATGAGCCGTCAAGCGGCGCAAAGGCTATTTTAGCGCCAGACTGTCCCGCCTCAGCCGCGAACCGACATTCCATCCAAGCGTTGGTAAGGGTGCCGGTATTATGGATAGCGGTATGGGCGCAATGGAAAGTGGCAGGGGTCTTTTCCGGATCAACGCTGAAGGTGCCGGAGTTATCGAGGCAGTAATCCGTCTCGGACGAGCCGGCGTTTTCGATACGGAAGTCGCCCGACAGCCTCAAGGTACCTTTATTGATCAAGGTAGAGGCACCGGATGCGCTGAGCTCGCTGAGCTTCGAATCGGCATCCGACGCAATTGTCAGCTCGCAACCTTCGTTGACGGTCAAGGCAGCGCCGCCGGTCGAGTTGATTGTCACTTGCTCGAACGTCAGCGTCGGGTTGCCGGTGACGGCGGCGACCATGAGCTTGTTGGAGGATACGGACGAAGCCTCCATCTTGATCGTGCCGTTGAAGCGGGCCGACGTTCCGCTTTCTCCCTTTGTATAGCTCCATTTCTTGTCGGAGCGAGAGAGGGTGATGAGATCGGTGTCTCCGGTAGGCAAAGACAGCGGATCCGGTAAAGCCAGATAGTTGGAGATCAAGATGTAGGATTGGCCGGGGATGAAAGCATCGTCGCTGTACAGGGTCGGCAGTCCGTTGGCATCATATTCGACGACGGCTTTCAGTCGCGGGAGGTTGCCGTTCGCTTCGATGGCGGTGAAGGCTGTCTCAGTTCCGGAGCCTGTCCAAGCGGCGATATCGGTGACATCGTCGAGGTAGGTGCTGGCACCGTTTATCGCGTCGGCGGCGATGTCGGTGGTCGGGGCAGCAGTGGTATTTCCTACCGTCAACTGGATCTTGGTGCTGGCGTAGTTGTTGGAAAGAGGAACTGTACCATTATCATTACCTATATTATTTCCGGCAATACGACCGACATGTTTTTTAGAGACGCTTCCGATAGCTTTCACTCCTTCGGTATTTAAGGCGAGGCAATCCTTTACAGTAATTTTATTGCTCCAAATCCACCCGATGATACCGCCAGCATAAGCAGCGTTGCTGCTGCTGCCTGATGATTCAGCGGAAACAGTGCCCGTGGCAAAACAAGATTCAAGAACCACATGTTGAGCACCTCCGACAATACCGCCGGAAGTACTTGTCGAGCTTGCTTTAGCGGTTATTTTCCCTGTTGAATAGCAGTACGATATATGACTCGGAGTATTGCTATCACCATTAAGATCACTGTCGCCTACGATACCGCCCGCATAGGCGGTATTAGTATTACTAGTAGCACTGACATCACCCGTGTTGAAGCAGGAAACAATAGAAGATTGGGCACTTTCCCCTGCGATTCCACCCCCCATAACCGGTGATCCATCGACAGTGATAGCTCCACTGTTTGAACAAGTGCTTAGCACCGAGTTTTCAGCTATCATACCGGCAATTCCACCGACATTTCCAGCCTTGCCAGACACAGAGAAACTGACCGCACATTTATTATGGCAATTGATGATTTTTCCACTCTTCACCCAGCCTGCGACACTGCCAAGATAGTAGTTGTTGTTATCAGAGCTAGTCGGAATAGTCTCCCAATTAATTGTTTGGGTGTCTCTCTCATCTGCCATCGTCAGATCCTTCACGGTCGCTCCATACAGATAACCGAAAAGGCCGACATGGTGTACCGAGGTTGAGGATATCGTCATTCCGGTAATGCTCTTGCCATTCCCGTCGAAGGTGCCTTGAAAGCTTTTACCGGAAGTCCCTATCGGTACCCAATTATTCTTGAAATCAGCGGTGACACCCTTAGGCGTAGCCAGCGAGATATCATCGGCTAGCGTAACCGTACTGCCCGAGAAGCCCGCGGAGGGATAGTAACTGCTATATGTCTCATTGGTATCGGCGGTTGTCTTCCCATTATTCGTCACCCAAGCGATCCACGCGAGGCCGCGGGGGGTCTTGACGGTGTAGGTGTTCGCGTCAACGGAGACATCGATGCCATCCGGGCCGACATCGGCCGTCTCACCGTATCCGATCCAGTCGGTAGGAAGGGTTTGCATTTTCGAGAAGGAGAATAATTTATCCTTCGTCGCCCTAAAGACGGTTCTTTTGTTCCCGTCCATGAGTTGTTCATCGTTTAGCCAAACGGTGTAGACGGTGTCCTTCACGACGTTGATAGCGAAATGCTTAATTTTGTCGTTGGTGGAGAATTGAATAGCGGGATCAAGCGAGTTGCCGTTGGCATCTTTTATTTCCAGCGTCTTGTCGCTCCCCAGAGAGGCTTCAAACCTCCATTCGAGGAAGGGGGATTGCACATTATTGTCAAGAATTGCTTTTAATCCTCCAGAAGCCGTTACTTTCGCATCTTTGGCCGCAGGTAAAGAAGCGGTATTCCCTAGCGACACGCCATATTTGTTATCCGATACGATATTTATTTTGCCTTTGAGGATGAGGTCTACTGAATGATTACCACCGTACAAATATATTCCATTTGAATCTCCTTTCCCAAGGATATTCAATCCGGCGGCTCCACCATCCAGAAGCAGGTCGCACCCTTTGTAGTTGTTGATTACTACTCCTTGGCATTTCAAGGTACTGGCAGAGCTGCCTGTCGCTTGGATGCAGAGCGGTCCACCCTCCTCTACCATATAAAGCAATGAGTCGTTGGCATTGTAGGTTAGGTTTAGCTCATCCAGTTGAAGGATCGGGTAGCTGTCAAGCATAGTATGATAAGGATCGTTTATCGCTTTCTCGCTTTTGATATCGATCGACCCATGCTTCCAGTCATTGTTCGTGCCCGTCAGCGTACCGGAGAACTCGGTGTCGGTGCCATTCGTCCCGACCTTGTAAAACCAAGCGTAATCGGTCGAGCCGGCGGTTCTCAGTTTATAGGTGAGGGTTAGTTTATCAGTAATATTAGCCACGTCAAGCGGCTGTGTCTGCGCTTGCGCTCCTGCCCGTGCCGGCCCCCAGAGGGCCAGCGTCAGGATACAGATCATCCGCGCGGCGGCCCGGAGGGAGAGCCGCGCGGATATCTTTCTAGAAAGATACGTTTCGTTCATATGGATTCGATTTTAAGTGTTTGAAAATTTGTCCGGATCAGATCTCATCCGGGCTTTCGCTATCGCCGCCGGGGTTCTCGGGGTCGGGCGTAGGGTCGGGCGTGGGATAAGGCTTGTCATCGGGCTTGGAGGGGCTGGTGGGGCCTCCCTTGGCGGCGATGAGGTTCTTATACTTGCGGAAGATCTGGTTCACGGTGTCGATGAAGGCGTTGATGGCCTCGGTAGGCTCGAGCACGGCGTAGGCGTTTACACGCTGGATGATGAGGTCGAGGGTCTCGTCAGTCGCCTTGCGGGCCTTGGTGGTATCGGTCTTCACACGGGCGGAGTACTCGTCGGTGCGGGTGATGTCGAGGGCTTTGTAAGCATCGTTCAAGGTTTTCAACTGGGCCACGTAGGTGTCGAGGTGGAGAGTCTTGAGGGCTTCCGATACGTCGGCCTTGGCGAGGTCGAGCAACAGGCCGTCGATCAGGGCGGTCTCCTCGGCGTAGGCCTTGGCGTAGATCTTGTCGTAGGCCCGCAGCACGCTGTCTACCAGCAGGGCGGGGGCTCGCAGGGCCTCGTCGGGGCATACCTTATAGGAGCCGTTCATGGAGTAGATGAACTGGAGGGTCTTGTCCCGCTCCTCGTCTTTCGCCTCCATCTGGGCGGTGGACGCGCTCTTGGTGACGCGGTTCACGCACTCCGCCTCCCGGTCGAGGCATTCCTTGTAGCCCGGCGCGAGGGCCTCCAGATGGAGGGCGGCCACGGTCGTATCCAAGATACGGGCGTAGATCTCGTTGTTCATGCTCATGTGGCCGGCGTTGGTCAACGCGGTCTTCGATACCGATCCGATTTGTTTCGCTAAACTCATACTGTTTGTTGTTTTTTCGTTAATACTTTCCTCTTGTCCTCAGACGTAAGGTTGCCTACAAATATAGGATAATCCCTTTGATAATCACAGATTTTCCTATCGAATAATGCCTACGGTCGTCGGGATCGCTCCCGAGGCCTCGGAAAGGGCCGCTACGGCCGTCGGCATCGCTCCGGAGGTCTCGGGAGGAGCCGCTACGGCTGTCGGCATCACTCCGGAGGTCTCGGGAGGAGCCGCTACGGCTGTCGGCATCACTCCGGAGGCCTCGGGAGGGATCGCTACGGTCGTGGGGATCGTTTCCGAGGCGTTTCGCTAGTCCGTCGCCTTCGTGAAGCGGATGGGCCATTCCAAGTCCTTGGTGGTGTAGACCGGGAAGATCCATTGCTTGTGGTTGGTCGCCTTGTTCCGGCCGAACCAACTGTCGCCCTCGTTCAGGTCGTCCTCCTGGTCTACCCCGAAGCGGTAGGGCGGGTTATCCGCCTTCGACTTATACTCCACGCTTCCCCAATAGGCCGGGAATTGCTTGTCGATGGAGTAAGGGAGCGTCATGTCGGTACCGGGCGAGGTGGCGATGACGTAGTACTTATCGTCGCTCTTCCCCTTGCGGGCGATGCCGACGCCGGTGATAGGCTCCTTATGGCTATCGTCGGCCGTGAAGCGCAAGGAGACGTAATGGTTGTCGATCGCTTCCCATTCCATGCCCGACTCGGCGTCCTGTCCGCGCGGCTCGAAACCGTGCTGGCGGGCGTCGTCCTCCTTCATGAAGCGCATGTGGTAGATGGGTCGGCACTCGCCCTCGAAATCGAAGGCTACCCACCAGAGCTGGTCGGCGTAATCCCCCACGTCGAGGTATTGGTGGGCCGAGGTATCGAGCATCTTGCCGACCCGCGAGTTGTCCGGCCCCTTGGTGTTGAGCACCAGCGGGCTGTAGATTCGCTTCTTGCCGTCCGGCCCGGTGAAGACGCGTTGCCCGGCGGGATCCCCGTGATCGTCCTTGCCGGTACGCATCATGAAGTCGGCCACGATCAGCTTCGGTTCCTTCTCCAGCTTCGAATGCTCCTCCACGTAGGCGTTCAGGTGCTCCTTCAGCGCGTTTTTCCGCGTGGAGTCCTTCGTCAGGTAATAGAGAGGGATCATGAAGCAATTGGTGGAATCGCCCTTCGGCCCGTAGCGCACGAGGTGGAGGTTGCTGTTCTCGTCGGCGATGGACTTGTCCCAGCTCTCGAAGTCCACGGAGGCGTTGCCGCCGGTGATGATCATGATGCTCTCCTCGGACATATGCTCGTTCAGCTCCGACTTCGTATAGCCGCCCCCGGCGCCGATCTTGCCGCCGTGGGTACCCATCACGCGGTAGTAGGTCTGGAGCCAGTTCTCGTTCTCTCCCGCCGGCGACGACGACTTGGCGGAAAGCTCCGCCTCGGCGGCGAACACCGTCTCGTCGTAATAGAGGTTCTCCTTCCGGCTGTAGATATAGGTATAGCTCCCGCCGAAGACACCGCCCACCAGCACGTGGGTGCCGTAGGTGTCGTATAGATCGTAGATGCCCTTCTGCGTGTTGCCGTATCGCTTGTAGAGGTCGCTATTGGTTTCGTTCAGCAAGCGCGAGGCGGTCGTGGTGAGGAACGGCAGGAAGACGTCGGGATTGCTGGCGGAGGTATAGATGGCGGTGGCCATATGCAGCTCCACCATCGGCTTGACATGCACGTCCACGTGATACTCGAAGCGGTTGGACGAGGTCTGGTTATGCTGGAACCGCTGGTCGAAGGAGCCGGAGAAGAGTTTCGACCTCGTAGGCGTAGGAGCGCCTTGGTTCGTGAAGCCGAGGCTGCTCACCGAGATGCCGAGCTCCTGCCACATGTTGTCCACCATCTCCTCGTAGTCCACGCCGGAGCGTTCCCGTCCCCACGACTCGGCGTGGGGGGTCTTCACGAAAGCCTCCGTGCCGTACATCAGGTCGAAATCTAGGAAAGGCTCGCTAGGGGCGGCGAAGATATCGCCCGCCGTGTTCACCGTCTTGCCCACGTTGTGCATATAGCTCGGGGCGTTATCCGACGCTGAGCTTTCCAGCTTGGGTTGCGACACGAGGAAGAGCGTGTCCGTCGCCGCCTCCCCCGACTTGCTGGCGATCCCCCGCAGGGCGATCTTCTCGAGGAAAGGCTTACGCTCCACCTCCTTCTTGAGGTTGAGCACGAGGAAGCGGCTCTCGGCCCCCTGCCTCATCTCCCAATCGAAATACTTGCCGCTGAACTCGAAGTCGCGGATACGATCATTGTGCACCGGGATGGCGATCTCGCCCTCCCACGGATGGATGATGAACAGCCGGTTGCCGTCCGACTCGTCGGAGAGGTTGAACTCCGCCACACGCTGGGGGACGTACACTTCCGTGTCGTCGTCGGAACATCCCGTGAGGAAGGCCGACACCACCAGCGTCAAAATACCGAAAAATAAAGATTCTCTTCTCATACTGATTCTTCTTAGATAAAGGTGTATACTCTATATTATAATGTAGGGAGTTCGCCTCCCCATGACCCTATTCGATCGCCCGTACCCATTCGTCCATGCCCTTGGCGGCCTCCGGCGGCATCTTCTGTTTCAGCCGGTAGCGGGTGGTGTGCAAGCTTCCGATGGAGATAGACATCTTGTCGGCGATCTCCCGGTTGCTCAGGTTCATCTTGATCAGCATGCAAAGCGTTTCCTCCGCCGGCGTGATCCCCGGCACCCGCTCCCTAAGCGTCGGCAGGAAACCCGGATACGATGCCCGGAACGATCGGTGGAACGATCCGTTCCCTTTTCGCTCCGGATCGGCGGGAAGGCACGAGGCCAGCAGGTGCTCCTTCCGTATCGGGCACTCGGCGGCGTGACGCTCCAAGTGTTCCGACAGTACGTCGAACCGCTCGTCGATCCGCCGGCGCAGATGCTTCCATGCGAACACCCAGCAGCCCCCGCAGAGGAGGAGCGCCAGCATCCCGCACATCATCAAAATCCGTAAGTATGACCCTTCCATTACTACTTCGTTTTTGTTTCTCAAAGGAAACCATTCCTATCCTTATACGACGAATTCTTTTTTGAGCAATCCGCTCAACAAGTCCTCAACAACGGCCTTATCCGCACGAAATGCGATCATCAATTTAATTGACACGCCGCTCGGGGCACCGGTGGTACGGACAAGTCAAAGGTACGCCGCCGGGCCTTCGGACGGATAAAAAACCAATAGATGATTCAATCGATTTATACCCCGGGACACGCTATTTTCCATGAAAAACGGCGTATATTCGCGATAAACCATAAAATCCTACGCAGATGAGAGACATCACGCATTTCCTGCTAGCCACCCTCCTCTCGCTAGCCACCCTCCTCTCGCTAGCCACCCTCGCTTGCCGGCACGACACGCCTCCCGCGGACGGCTCCCTCTCCCGGCAGCTTCCGCCCGATACCAAGGAGATACTCCGGCAGCTCAACGACCGCGACAACCGGGAGGAGGCCTTGCGCCTCGCCGACAGCCTCGCCGCTCTTCCCCCTTCCGACGACCCGTGGCTAGAGATCCGTATCGCCCAAGCGGTAGCCAACACGCTCTATAAATTCCGCCGCGACCCTTCGGATGCGATCCGTGTGCAAGAAAGGGCCCTCGCCGTCTATCGCCTCCACCCCGATGCCGCCGACGATCCGGCCGACCTGCTCTCTACCCTCGGCCATTATTACCGCCGCAAGGGAATGCGGGAAAAAGAGGTGGAAGTCATACAGGAAGCCATGGACTGGTGCGTAGCCCACCCCGAGAAGCTCAACCGGGGTTTCGTCTACACCTTCGCCGACCTCTCCTCCACCTATAGCGACCTCGGATTGTACGACAAGGCTATGGAGGCCATCTCACGCTCCATCGACTACTCCCTCCAGTTGGATAGTTTTACCATCAGCGACCTCTACCGGATGAAAGCCGGGATATTCTGGGAGCTGGAACAGCACGACTCTACCTTATATTACGCACGGCAGGCCTTAAAGAGAGGGGAGGAGCTGAAAGAGAACGCCTATGTCCTCGCCGCCAAAAACATACTTTACAATTATTACTACGAATATGTGCCCGACTCTATCCCTGCCGCCCTCGAAGGGTACAAGGAATTGATAGAAGAGGAAGAAGCGATCTCCGCGGGGTATCAAGATCTTTTCAAATTCATGCTGGGGGCCTGCCTCGTACGCGACGGAAAGCCGGGAAAAGGCTTCCCCTTGATGGAAGAGGCCTACGCTCTCTACAAGAAATACGAGGCGAACGATATGATGGATTGGACCGGACGGCATTTGCTCAACCTTTACGCCCAACAAAAGAAGGGAGACAAGATGGCCGAGATCTACCCGGAATACAAGGAGATACACGACTCGTTGCAACTGGCGGAGAAACAGCGGTACGCCATTGGTGCCAACGTACGCTACGAGACCGGACGGAAGGAGCAGGAGAATCGGGCCTTATCCGCCGAAGTGGCCTTGAAGGAACGTTCGCTCGTTTATACGCGCGTCATCCTGATCCTAGCCATTTGCCTGCTGACCGGGATCATTGTCTACGCACTCCAACGTCGCCGGCTTCACCAACGTGAGCGGGAGATCCAGCGTCAACGGCTGGATAATCTCCTCGCTACCCAACAAGAACTGAACCGCCGCAATGAGCGACTGAGCGCCGAGCTGGAGCAAGCCGCCCATAACGAGGTGATCGACAGCGTACGCCAGAAGCTCAACCCCTCCTTGCTGAGCGGCGAGGACGAGTTGCGGTTCCGCCAATCCTTCGCTGCCCTGTACCCTCGCTTCCTGCCCGGCTTGCGTAAGGACTTCCCAGAACTGACCAAATCCGACGAACTGCTCTGCATGCTGATCTACCTGAAGCAGAGCACGGACGAGATCTCGTTGGCCTTGGGCATCTCCCGTCCCAGCGTCAACTCCGGACGCAGCCGTATCCGCAAGAAACTTGGATTGCAGAAAGAGGAATCCTTGGACGAATTCCTGCAAAAAAGATAATCCCTCCTTTCCGGCGGCTGCCACCCGAAGGTGGCATGCTCGCCGGAAAGAGGGGATCAAGGGCGGATCAAGTACGAACCGCTACGCATAGCCGATAAAGGCCGCTTATAAAGTTGTCAGATAATTTTTCAGCGGATTGGAGTACATCTCTAAGATCTTCTTACGTAAGAACGCCTCATCCTTGTTCGGAAGGACGATCTTATCCAATTGTCCTTGCAAGTATTCCTCGAATAGCTTCTTATCCTTCGGACCATAATGTTCTTGGAAACGACGAGTGCCGTTCAGTAAGTCATACGCCACGTAATTGCACGGATAGAAACGATAGTTCTTATAGATCTCCCGGTCGATAACGGACGCGATAGCGCTTACCAGCTCATTCTTCTCCATATCCTTGTCCAGTTTAGCCAAGGAATCATTGATCGGGGAAGTAATCGTAAAGTGGACACGACCCTTATTATTCAGGATACCCGTTTCCATGCTCAACAAATCATCCCGCTGACATTTCACGTAATCCGGATCATCCCGCTTCATCTGGAATTCTTTCGCCTTCAAGAAATCGCAAGGATCAAACTCGTAGGAGATAGCGACCGGTACGATATTCAAGTCCATCAAATTCAACAACAGATTATCCTTATCACCGCCGATACTCAACATCTTCAATACGCTACCCTGCGTACGATCGTCCGAGTCCTTAGCACGTCCCTCACGCTGGGCGATCCATACAGACTCGTTCACATTCTTGATCGCATGATGGATATAGGCGGAAAGCGTCTTGCTGACCTCCAACATCTGACGAACAGAAACGCCACGCTTCACGATAAAGCTGTTATTCAAGCGCACCAACGTCTCGATCCACGGACGGATTAAAAGATTGTCGCCGATAGCGACCTGCGTCATACCATACCCCACATCATATAACATGACGTTCAAGAAGGAGGCATCCAATACGATATCCCTATGATTCGAGATAAACGTACAGGCCGCCTTATCTTTCGGCAGACGGCTACGCCCTGAGATAGTAAGCGAGAAAGTAGTATTTTTCGCCACCGTCATTACAGCGTCATAGGCCAGAGTAGATTTAAACTCCTCCTTCGTCTTGCAAGCACGCATGGCAACTGAGAATTCCTCCCAATTCAAATTCGGCTTTATGTAACGTAAAGCCCGCTCGAAATCCTCATTGGCGACCAATTTTTCAATCGCGTCCTTCACCTCACTGTTGTTCAGCGGACGGATGTCGTCGAAATTAGGGGAAACTGTTTCTGTATCCATATCTATTCATTTTGTTTTTCTGTTTTTGAGTTCGTCTTCAATAATGTCTGTCATGACATCCTTTATATCCAATCCCGCCGCACGTACTTGCTGTGGGATAAAGCTGGTAGCCGTCATTCCCGGTGTCGTGTTTATTTCCAGTAAGACAGGCTCCCCGTCTGCCGGAATAATATAATCCACACGAATCAGTCCTTTGGCGCCCAATATATCGTAGATCCTTGATGTCTTGCGCTGTATCAACTCCGTCAACTCGGTGGAGATACGGGCCGGAGTGATCTCGTCCACCTGTCCGTTATACTTCGCGTCGAAATCGAAGAATTCGTTATTCGTAACCACCTCGGTCAAAGGGAAGACAACCTCTTTACCCTCCACCTTATAGCAACCGCATGTCACTTCCGTTCCATCGATAAAGCGCTCGAGAATCACCTCACGTCCTTCCCCAAACGCCTTAGCGATAGCGGGCTGGATAGCGGAGACCTCTTTCACCTTCGTCACGCCAAAACTACTACCCCCATCGTTTGGTTTCACGAAAATAGGCAAACCCAAACGAGTCACGACTTCTTCGTCCGTAATAGTCTCTCCCTTGAATAAATGAATGGATGCGGCAATTTTTACACCAAAGTCTTTCAAGTAATGATTGCATACGTATTTATTGAATGTCAAAGCGCTCACCAGCATCCCGCAAGACGAGTAAGGCATACCGATCATATCGAAATATCCTTGTAAACGTCCGTCCTCGCCCGGAGTACCGTGTATCGTTATATAAGCGAAGTCAAAATGCCTCGTCACGCCATTCTCCTTGAAGCTAAAATCATTCTTATCAATTGGTGTATGTTCCCCGCTAGGAAGTATAACCGCCCACTCATCCCTCTTAACGATGGCAATATATAAATTATATTTGTCTTTATCAATAAAAGAGTAGATTCCGTCCGCACTTTTTAATGAAATAACGATCTCGGAGGAATCTCCCCCTGCTACGATAGCGATGTTCTTTTTCATTTTTATAATTCTTTAGTGTTCGCGTATACACGCCATCTGTCGATCAGCTGCTGCATATCGGAAGGAATCTCGGAATCGAAAAACATCTCCTCTCCCGTAGTAGGATGAACGAACCCCAACGTCTTAGCATGCAAGGCCTGACGTGGACAAATAGCGAAACAGTTTTGCACGAACTGTTTATATTTAGTAAAAGTTGTTCCTTTCAAGATATCATGTCCGCCATACCGCTCATCGTTGAAAAGCGTATGACCGATATATTTCATATGTACACGGATCTGGTGCGTGCGCCCCGTCTCCAGACGGCACTCCACCAAGCTCACGTAGCCCAAGCGTTCCAACACGGTGTAATGGGTGACGGCAGTCTTGCCTTGATCGCCTTCCGGGAAGACGGTCATTTGCATACGGTCACGAGGATCACGACCGATATTTCCCTCGATACGCCCCTCATCCTCTTGAACGATGCCCCATACCAAGGCACGGTATTTACGTTTGGTTGTCTTGTTGAAGAACTGCAGGCTTAGGTTACTCTTGGCCTCCGGGCGTTTAGCCACCACCAATAAGCCCGACGTATCCTTATCGATACGGTGTACCAAGCCTAAACGAGGATCGGAAGGATCATAATAGGGATCATCCTTCAAATAATAAGCCAAGGCATTCACCAACGTACCGGTATAATTACCGTGACCGGGATGTACGACCAAGCCTGCCGGCTTATTCACCACCAGCAAATCATCGTCCTCATATACTATATTCAAAGGGATATCTTCGGGGATAATCTCCAGTTCCCGGCGTGGGCGATCCATCACGATAGAAACCACATCCAAAGGTTTCACCCGGTAATTACTTTTCACCGGCTTATCGTTCACCAAGATGCAACCCGCCTCAGCCGCCAATTGGATGCGGTTACGGGTAGCGCCCATCATACGGTCTACCAAGAACTTATCCACCCGGAGCAGGGATTGCCCCTTGTCCGCTACGAAGCGGAAATGCTCATACATCTGGCTCGACGATGTTTCGTCTTCTTCCGGCATCAACAGGTCGTCTACCTGTTCATCATCCATATCGTCCAAAAACTCGTCCATTCCCTTAAAACCAGTTTTCTATATCACTATCCAATGGTTCTACCGGAATACTATCCAAAGCCAATGAGTCGGGAAGCATATTCGGATCGCCACTGCTTACTTTCAATACCAGATGAGCGGTCAACGGTACATGTTCCCCTTTGAGCAAGGTACGCCCGTTTAACTCCACCCCCATCGCCAAATCTTTATAATCGCCCGGCACATACTCTATCTCGACCGACGAGAAGCCACGGGCCCGCAGCAAGGCATACGCCTGACGGAAAGATAAGTCTTCCACCTCCGGTATCACGGCCATCTGGGAGGTCAACGCGTTAATCGTAACAAAGACGATCCGCCCCTCTTTCACCTTCGATCCGACACCGGGAACCAACTCCACGATGGAGCCCGGAGCCACATCTTTCGAGAATACGGAATCGATCACGTTATAGCGTAGCTTATTATTCCCGAAAAACTCGGCGGCGTCCTCTAGCTTCATTCCTTTCACGTCCGGAACGACCACCGCTTGATTATGGCGGGTATACGAATCCAGCCACGACAGTACGCCATAAACAACGCCGCACGACACGACTATCACCAACAAGAGATTGATGACAAACGGATTCTTTATCAGTTTTACAAAAAAGTTACTCATTTCACGTATGTATTTGTAGGCGGTTCAAAAGTAGAAAAAAAACGGCATATAGACCAATACCCACCAGAACAATACTACAAAAACAAAGAAAGTAAAGGCTTTTTAGGAAAAAACCTCTACTTTCTTTATAAATCTTTAGAACGTGACTAATTATCCGTTGTATTCGTCAGATACCGTTAATTTAGCTCTGCCTTTAGCACGACGAGAAGCTAATACTCTACGGCCATTAGCGGTAGCCATTCTAGAACGGAAGCCATGCTTGTTCTTTCTTTTTCTGTTGGAAGGTTGGAATGTTCTTTTCATCTTTCTATATTATTTATTATTATTCGCATACTTATTCGGGCTGCAAAGATAGAGCCTTTTTTTTAATAAACAAAGGGTTGCGCAATTTTTTACGCAAGAACCTTTGATCTCAGACCAAAGCAAGTTAACTTCATCAGCAAATGAAGAAAGCGATGCCGCCCATCTCCTTACGGAATGAATGGCATCGATGAAGCACGAATGCTATATGAGGTAAAGGGCCGGGGAGGAGGTGCAGCCTACGTGTAAAACAAATTCAATCCATTGTGTGCTGCACGCTCCCCGCATCCATTATTCACATGATGGATGGGAACCCGTTATTATTATCTCATATCCACAAATACATAATTACTGGTACTACTTTTCGCCAAATCAGATACAGACATTTTCGCAGTATACGTACCTCCCCAAGATGTGTGTGTAAACGTTATTTCATCATCTGCATACACGGATACTTTATCCAATATTATTTTAGAGCTATTATTAGTTCTAATTGCTGCTCCTCCACCACTTGATATGGAATAAGTGATCGTTACATTACTTCCCACATTGCTTCCATTTCTTCGACATTGCAAATAGAAAGTTTTCGTCTCTTTAACTTTTTCAGGTCTAGTATAACTCAAATCAGAAACAGGATTGAATAAATCAGCCTTTAAAATAACATCATCTTCATCATCATTTGCTGTATTTGTTTTAAATTGAATAACCTTCTCTTCAGGACTAAATATCTGATCCGTATAGACGTAGTACCAATCGCTCGCTCCGGTCGTTTCCAAACGAACACCGGGTTCTACTGCATACAGTTTTTTAGTATATATCTTATATTCAATGGGGAATAAGGATTCATCAATATCTTCCGGTATCGAGAATTTCAGATAAGCATCTTGCTTCTGACCTGCGGCAATTTCATTTGTACCCGTCCCCTCCTTCACGTCTTCAAATCTCGGATTCATAAAGTCATAAGGGGGACGTAAGACCAATTTAATCTTACGCTGCAAATTACCTCCTACCACGTAGAAATACGCTATCTTCTCACCGGAGTCAGGAGCCGGCTTTATATTGGCTGTAATCGTTATCGTCTGATTGCCAGAAGGTATCCAAGAAGGATAACTTAAGTTACCATCTACGACATCCGACATTCCCTCACCCGGAACCACACTCAACTGCCCTGTTCCCGCATATGTCGCAGTCATCGACAATGTGTTAGAAGAGCCCGTAAAAACGAATGTCGTCTTTGTAACATTCAAGGCCTCGCCATCATAAGTTATATTCGGATACTTTTCCATAATAGCCGAGGCCGTGATATTATTATCCGCTATCACATTTTCATCTATAACCTCAGCCCACGTAGCTCCTTTTCTGGAAACGCTCTTGACCGTTATATTAAAGGCATAATTACGAACGACATCATAAACACGAGTTACCTTATCATTCTCATCCTTTACGGCAAGATCAATCTTATAATATGTATAGGTCTCGCTACCATCAAATTGCGCCTTAATAATAACAAAAGTCGCTTTCTTATCTTGATTATAATGTTCAAAAGTATACACAGATTCACCCGGCTTCGCATATTTACTAGCATCTGGCTCATTCTGGGGCGCATAAAAATCTTGATTTGGAATATTCAACTTTCCCGCATCTTTATAACCGATAGATGCCAACTGTGATTCATTATAAATGAGATAAGAAACATTTTTCAATTTCACAGCTGCCTCCGATGAGAGATTCAACGTTATTTTGGCCCAGTTTCGTAGTAGTTCAACATTGTTGTTACCAGCATCTTCTAGATTATTGCTTATATTTTTCGCAGGAATTTCACTAAAAGTTCTCTTTCCCCAAAAGATTTGCTTATCTGTCGCTAACGAGGCCATTCCACTTTCTTGGGAAGGGGTTAACGTTCCGTCATTGGCGACAAAATGGATGGTACGGGTTTCTTTTGAGATAGTAGCCGTATATCCATTGTCAGAAACCTCTGCCTTTACGACTGGAGATATAAACTCTCCGTTCTCCTTAAACGTATATAGATATAAGGACTCAACGCCTTTCTCCACATCCCCGGTCGCTTTCGTAATCTCAAGAGCATTCGGAGCATCTACAGAGAATGAAAGAGAAACCATTGATCCATCTGTCGGTTGAATTTCTATTTGTTCTATTTCCTCTGTCGCACATGAAGCGAGCAACAGCAATACAGAAAATAGAGTATATAATCTTTTTATCATAATTAGAGTTATATTAAATTAGTATATATCATAAACACAGCGAGCTCCACCATTACCGCTAAGTACTGTATTTGCATTACTAGCGCTATTAGATGTATTTTTCCCAAAATCATAATACCAAGGCTTTCTTGCTCCCCAATATTGACTACTTTGATTAAACAAATAATCGATTGCAGGAGAAGCTTCTTGTATTACATCCATAAATTTAAGTTCTGCTAATGTCGGCATTCTCCATTTGCCGGGAGGATAAGTCGCGCTCTTCCCTGTCTTCTTCGGATCTAAAGTCTCCCAATATGTAAGACATCTATCATGTGCCATTTGCCATGTATACGTACCTGCCGAAACTGCCGCATACCTTGATGCCGCAATAAAACGAGGAGAGATCATATTATTAGAAAGTTCATCATTCTTTGTCTCCACTTTTCCATTTACGATATGAGAAGGATCACCAATAATCCAATCTCCTGCAGCAATAGTTGTAATTGTAAATAAATTAGGATTTTTAGAATAGTCTGCACTTGAATCATGATTACCACCTTCTGATTTTTGTCCTGTCAGATATTGAGGCGGATACTGATCCACTGCAATTCCTAATACTTTCAAACCCTCTGCATTATGAACTCCAAAAACAAATTGCTTTGGGAAATAATTCTCTGGTAATTTACTCGTAATTTTGATATATCCACTCTTTCCTAAATCTCCTATTATAGACGGATACTGCTTATCTCTATTATCATAGTATCCTGTACCTTTAGTAATAACATTTCCTTTTAACTCATACTTTTCATAAGTCGCATAAGATGGTTGATCAATCGTAATATTCGAGCTAGAAGCAAACTCAATCTTATACTCAGTGATATTCGCCATCACCACCTTAGTCTCCCTCACGAACAAATACTTCAAATCAGCGATAACCACATCCACGACAAACTTTTCCACGCCTTCCCACGGTGTTGTAGATACCGTAAAGTTGATTCGTTGTGTCTTCATGGATATTTTACCTGTAAGCTCATATCTATTACCATGTATGATACCATTTGTCGTACATCCTTCAAGCTCTTTTGTCGGATTAAAATCCTCATATTTATATGAACGGTCTTTTTCTTCCTCGATTATATCCCCTTTTGTTACGTTTTGAATGGTCATATCCTCATTAAAAGTTGTCGTAACTTGTATCTTTTGTAAATCACCCGTCACATATATAGACAATGGGCTTGTTGTCGTATTCAACTTCTCATAGGTATAGAAAGGTAGTGCAACCCCGTTTTGCAAGGTAACCACTTTACCTGTAGAGAGAGCATTATCATATCGGTTATTTCGATCAAGCAAAAGCAAATCTGATTTCTGATTAATATTATTGACCGTAAGTTTAGTTACGGAATAGAACCATTGGTTGGTTACTTTTGTATTACTTGTCCCAGAAATAGTCTCCGGCTCTTCATCTACCGTAAACTTCATATCGATGCGTGCCGCTAATTGCGTCATCGGAACACGTATACTTGTCACAGTCGTATTCAGCTCATACGAAGGCAACTCTCCGACCTTTACCAAATTTGAAGCATCAAAAGTTCCACCTGAAACGGTTTCCGACAAACCTTTCAGGTTCTCATAAGTAGTCGTTTCCAATCTAGCCAAGTCCTCATAATGCGTTGAATTCGCAATCGCTACGATACGAACCTTACCTGTCTTTGCTTGTATATTATCAATTTTATAAGCAATCAATGTTTTTCCATCAATCGTTACGGTAGAATTGGAAATTCCCCCGTCAAACGCTACAGACTTGTACTCCAAGCACTCACCCACAGTTCCATTCGCCTCATTGAATATAGCGACCACAACATTATTCACTTTTACCTCATCCTCCGTCGAATATGTATACCCTTCAGCGATATCCCCTCCAGCTTTCGTCATCGCTGTCACTTCTCCCAAAGTAAGAGTCATAGAGAATGAGATATCCCGCCCGTCCTCATTTCCTCGCTGAACTTCTTCTTCCGAGTTACAGCTCGTGAAAAGCAGTCCGACAAACAGCACTGATAATATATTCCTTATTTTCATAATCTTGTATTTTTATTTTACCCGTTTACACTTTAATTATCTTCCATAGGAATGGATATGGTATTATTCAACCAATCTCTTGTATAGCAAAGTAGTTCTGTCTCGACCTTATCTCCAATAATAGTCATATTGACAACCAAGCGATAAACATATCCGGATTTTACACCATGCAAAATATTCCCCTCCTTATTGATCACAAACTGCCTTGTCGTTCTTTCCTCGCTATTTCCGACCTTAAACCGGACTTGCATTTTCACTTGATCACTTTCTGCCGCCGCCAGATTCCGGAACGAGTAAAAAGACAATACATTTTTATTCTCTACAAAAGAATAAGTTGACGGAAGCTCCGATACTCCATCATATACCTCCACATTACACGTCTTATTCTCCTGCAAATAAGTCGCATTTTTATGAGTTTGCTCATTTGTCGTATAACTCTCAGGATTCAAGTTCAACAGATCCACTCCTGTAACAGTAATCTTCTCTTGAACAGATGCTCCTTGAAAACCAGAAACATTAAATTCCGCAAGTTCTATACGAGCGGTTAGCTGAGAAAGAGGGACTGGACCAACTTCTAAAGGTTTTTCCAATGCTTCCCTAATTGTCGCATAACCGGCAAAGTTGGAATCAAAATTGATATTCATTTTCCCTACTTTAACTAAAGCATCCTTATTATCCTGTATTATATCGTTTATATCACTTTCCGATTGACAACCCGCAAACGATTTAGAGCTATTAGCGATTACCATTACGGAGTAAGGGCTAGGCTTTTTCACTTTCACGATTACTTTTGCCCAGTCATCTTCCGTGCCGTTTTTCTTTTTAACGATATAATTCTCGCTATTTACAAACAGCCCTTCCATTATCGAATTGACTTGCCCACCCTCAAAAAAAATCAATGTACAATTATTAATCTTTGCCTCGTCCATGGAAGCAGGCAATGTCCCTACGCCAGACAAGGATTTTGTCTCCAAAGAAAAAAGAGAAACTTTCATAGAAAGGGCAACCTCTCCCTCCTCTATCACAACACTCCCCGAATGTCCTTTCTCTATATCCCTCAGCGCATCATCATCCATTGAGCACGAGACCGCCAGCAGTAACAAGCAGATACTTGAGATTATCGTCTTTATTTCCATATTCTTATATTTATTCGTTCAACTTCCTTATTCTTGATAAAAGACATTAAGATGGATTGAGTTCAGATAGGACTAATACCTTTCCTTCCATTCCAAATACTTGTCAGATTGCATATTCTATCCAATTTTATTATTTTGGTAGACATTATTTTCAGATCAGCTCAATTTGCCATTCAATAATGGAGAGGGTTGATCTTTCCTTATTTAGCCTATTTTCCTACGTAACTCACCGCCCTTAGTCCTATCTGTACTAGATACCGGAAATTTGTAAGTTAGGCTTTTTACACTGGCAAAATTAAATGGATACATTAATGAATGGAATAGGCGGAACTTTCAACTTTAAGGGGTAAAACTAGCAATTTAAGGCTTGTTGAAATAAACGATAGAGAATCCTATCATTTCGATAGAGATACCCATGCTGCCAGAGAAACATTATAGGTCATGGTTGCTTTTTTATGAATAGGAACAAAGATAATCGTTTAATTCATTATCTTTGTGGAAGTATAAACAAATGAACAAGATAACTATGAAAAATAAATCATCGTTAGTACGTTTCGATTGGGCAATCAAACGTTTACTTCGCCAAAAGTCCAATTTTGTAGTCCTCGAAGGTCTTTTATCCACTCTTCTCGGAGAGGACGTGGTGATCGTACGCATCCTTGAAAGCGAGGACAAGTTCAATCCGGTAGACGTATTGGCGGAAAACGACAAAGGCGAACTTGTAATCATCAAGGTACAGAACAACCGGGAGCTAGACTATTTTCACCGTATGCTCTATGGCAGATCCAAGACCGTCACCGAGTATATCCACGAGGGAGAGAAATATGGAACCATCAAGAAAATATATTCCGTAAACATAATCTATTTCAGCCTTGGACAGGGAAAGGATTACGTATATCACGGGAAGACCCAATTCAGAGGCATTCATTTTGATGATATACTGAAACTATCCACCCGCCAACGGGAACAATTCGTCAAACAGGAAGCCAACGATATTTTTCCGGAATATTACGTATTACGTGTCAACGAGTTTGACGAACTGGCGAAAACGCCTCTCGACCAATGGATCTATTTCTTGAAAACAGGAGAAATAGATGAGCATGCCACTGCCAAGGGATTACCGGAGGCACGCGAGAAGCTACGGATCGACAGGCTCAGCCCTTCCGAGAAAAGCCAATACTACGCCCACATGGAAGCCCTTCGATATCAAAAGAGCGTCATCGAGACCGGATGGATAGAAGGACATGCGGAAGGGAGAGCTGAAGGCATAGCAGAAGGGAGAGCAGAAAGCATAGCCAAGGGACGAGAGGAAGGCATTGCAGAAGGACAGAACCTAGAGAAACGTCAAATTGCCGCCAACTTGAAAAAGCAAGGGCTTTCCATAGAGATAATCGCAAACTGCACCGGGCTTTCTCCGGAAGAAATAGCGAATTGCTAATACCTATTTATATAAAGGGGGAATCAAAAGATTCCCCCTTTATACATATTATCGAAATTCGAATGCTGTCCGTTCATCTTCTGGGCCTCCTCGCTTTCTGGATTCAGTTCCAAAGATTTCTTCAAGTCCTCGAACGCACCGGTCTTATCACCTTTCAGATTCTTGGCTCGCCCACGCTCACTATAAGCCTTGGCAAAAGACGGATTCGTCTCGATCGCCTCGTCGAAGAAAGCGATCGCCTCGTCATATTTCTTTTGCTCGATCAGTAACTGACCAGATAAGATACAAGCGTCCTCATTAAACGGATTTAGATCTAGGACCTGCTGGAAATCAGAATTCGCGGCCTCGATATCCCCTAAAGCCATATGAATACGTCCTCTCAATAAATAAGAACTTTCCTCCTCCGGCACGATCTCGATCGCTTTCTCCACATCGGGCAGCGCCTCTTTAGCTTGTCCCAGTCCTAAAAGAATCTCCGCACGCAATAAATAAGCATCGGCGAAATCCTCCTTCAAGGAGATCGATCTCGTCAGGTCGGCGATAGCGCCAAATACGTCATTCGTCGCTTTCTTCGCTTTTGCCATCATGAAATAAGCGACATGATTAGAAGGCTCTAGCTCGATCACGTGCAAACAATCGGTTATGACCTCCGCATCCTTATCCAACATAAACAATAAGTTAACGCGAGTCAAGCGGGTAGCGATATGATCCGGCTCCATCTCAACCATCCGGTTCAACACATCCTCGGCTTTCCCTAGATCGTTCGCCATCGTATAAGCGGAAACGAGATAGCTCATCGTCTCAAAATCCTCCTGTATATTCAGTGCCTCCGTAAAGCATTTGATCGCATAAACAAGTTTTCCCATCTTCTGGGCACGTACGCCGTCGTATTTCAAGATATCAAAGTTCTTCTGCTCGTTCTTCGCCTTATCCTCCGTCGCCTCGGCCGGTTTGGAAGAAGAGAATAAAGATGTAAAGAAATTTCCCATGGTCTTATTCCTTAATTATTATAGTTTTACATTATTAGAATTCCACCGCAAAGTTACGGTAATATATTTGAATTTTCAGCCGTACAAGCGCCGGAAAAAACACGTACGTGTTTTTGGAAAAAGTCGTACATGTTTTTCGGAAAACACGTACATGTTTTTTCAAGCTGACAATCATTCACCGAAAAGGCCGTTTCGCTTATTTATTTTCATTTTTTTAATTAAAATGTAACAGATCGTTTTCCAGTATTTTATAATTTTGCGATTGTTTTTAATTTGGCTGAAAGTTGCTCAATCCTTTGTAGAAACCTTTTAAGCTAGCCACAAATATAGAATATGGAGAATATAGAGACAGGACTTTTGTTAATGGTAGTTGGAATGACCACCGTATTTGCTATCCTTTTGATCGTTATCAATCTGGGAAAAGGACTTATCGTCTTGGTGAATAAATACGCACCGGAAGAGATCATAGCGAAGAAACCAGTAGCGGCAGCCGTTCGGGTACAAACGGCCACTCCAACGCAAACCACCGCAATCGGCAGTCTTTCCGGACAGGAGACAGCCGCCATCGTATCGGCAATCAGCGCCGTGACCCGTGGACAGGGGAAAGTTATCAAAATTGAGAAAGTATAAATAATACATATTAATATCATGAAAAGAGAAATCAAATTCAGTTTGGTCTTCAGAGACATGTGGCAATCTGCCGGAAAGTATGTCCCGACCGTAGACCAACTAACCAGAGTCGCTCCGGCAATTATCGAGATGGGCTGTTTCGCCCGGGTGGAAACGAATGGCGGAGGATTTGAACAAGTCAACTTATTATTCGGCGAGAATCCTAATAAAGCGGTCCGTGAATGGACAAAACCTTTCCATGCGGCAGGTATCCAGACGCATATGTTGGACCGCGCGTTGAACGGCCTTCGCATGAGCCCGGTACCCGACGATGTACGTCAGCTATTTTATAAGGTAAAGAAAGCGCAGGGAACGGATATCGCCCGCACGTTCTGCGGTTTGAACGACGTACGGAATATCGCCCCATCTATTAAATACGCGAAAGAGGCCGGTATGATCTCACAATGCTCCTTGTGTATCACGCATTCTCCGGTACATACGGTTGAGTATTATACCAAGATGGCATTCGAGTTGATCGAGCTCGGAGCGGATGAGATTTGTATCAAGGATATGGCCGGTATCGGACGTCCGTACACATTAGGCCGTATCGTAGCCAATATCAAGGAAAAATATCCAGAGATCCCGATCCAATATCATAGCCATGCCGGTCCCGGCTTTAACGTAGCTTCCATCATGGAGGTTTGTAACGCGGGTTGCGACTATATCGACGTAGGTATGGAGCCGCTTTCTTGGGGTACAGGACATGCGGACTTGCTGACCGTACAGGCGATGTTGAAGGACGCCGGTTATAAGGTGCCCGAGATCAATATGGAGGCTTATATGAAAGTTCGTGCCTTGGTTCAAGAATTCATGGATGATTTCTTGGGATTGTATATCAGCCCGAAGAACCGGTTGATGAATTCCTTGCTGATCGGACCGGGACTTCCGGGCGGTATGATGGGTAGCTTGATGGCGGACCTTGAGAAGAACCTAGAGACGATCAACAAGAGCAATATAAAGAACAACAAACCGCTGATGTCTCAAGACCAGTTATTGATCAAGTTGTTCGACGAGGTAGCTTACGTATGGCCACGTGTCGGTTATCCTCCATTGGTAACTCCATTCAGCCAATACGTGAAGAACCTAGCTTTGATGAACGTCATGCAGATGGAGAAGGGGAAAGCCCGCTGGAGCATGATCGCCGACGATATCTGGGATATGATCCTCGGAAAGGCCGGACGTCTTCCGGGCCCGTTGGCTCCCGAGATCGTCGAGAAGGCGAAGGCCGAAGGCCGCCAGTTCTTCGAGGGCAATCCTCAAGACAATTATCCGGACGCATTGGATAAGTATCGAAAGTTGATGAACGAGAAGCAATGGGAAGTTGGCGAGGATGAGGAAGAACTCTTCGAATACGCCATGCACCCTGCTCAATACGAGGCATATCGCTCCGGAAAGGCCAAGGTCGAGTTTAAGGCAGACGTGGCAAAACGTAAGGCAGAGAAAGCGAACGCCGGTAAACCGACGGTACCCGCCACTCCAGCCGCACCGGCTCCGGCACCTGCCGCTACATTAACAATGCCGACTACTCCGCAAGTCATGACCGTAGATGTAAACGGGCAAGCTTACCGTGTGACCGTCGCTTTTGGTGATACCAACAGCGCGACTCCGGAAGTTAAACCGACAGCGGCTCCCGCCCCGACAGCCCCGGAGACAACAAATGCTCCCGCAGGCGCTGGAAAAGAGGTGCTTTCTCCGCTGGAAGGTAAATTCTTCCTTATAAAGAACGCTTCCGATACACCGGTGAAGGTGGGCGACGTAGTGAAAGAAGGAGATGTCCTTTGCTACGTGGAGGCCATGAAAACATACAATGCCGTACGTGCAGAGTTCGGGGGAACGATCACGGCGATCTGCCTGTCTTCCGGTGATGCCGTATCTGAGGATGATGTATTAATGACGATTCAATAATGAACGAGATATTTCAAAACTTATATGAGATGACTGCGTTCAGCAATATCATTGCTGAACCGCAGTTCTTGATCATGTATGCCATAGCGTTCGTATTGCTCTACCTCGGTATCAAGAAACAATATGAGCCGCTATTGCTCGTGCCTATCGCATTCGGCGTATTGCTCGCCAATTTCCCCGGAGGCGATATGGGAGTGATTCAAGCGGATGAGAATGGGTTGATTAATGTACACGGCGTGATGAGAAACATCTGGGAAATGCCGCTGCATGATATCGCACACGAGCTTGGCTTGATGAACTTCATCTATTATATGTTGATCAAGACGGGCTTCTTGCCGCCGATTATCTTCATGGGTGTCGGTGCGTTGACCGACTTCGGCCCGATGCTCCGCAACCTTCGCCTATCCATTTTCGGCGCCGCGGCCCAATTGGGAATCTTCACGGTGCTTTTGGTAGCGATCTTGATGGGATTCACACCGAAAGAGGCAGCGTCTTTAGGTATTATCGGTGGCGCCGATGGCCCGACGGCTATCTTCACGACCATTAAATTGGCTCCGCATTTGCTAGGCCCGATCGCTATCGCGGCTTATTCTTACATGGCTTTGGTACCGGTTATCATCCCGTTGGTCGTTAAGCTACTGTGTTCTAAGAAAGAATTACGGATCAACATGAAGGAACAAGAGAAGAAATACCCTTCTAACATGGAGATCAAAAATTTGCGTGTATTGAAGATTATCTTCCCGATCGTGGTAACTACCGTAGTCGCCTTGTTTGTTCCCAGCTCCGTTCCTTTGATCGGTATGTTGATGTTCGGTAATCTTGTAAAAGAGATCGGAACCAATACGTTCCGTCTGTTCGATGCGGCTTCCAACAGCATCATGAACGCTGCAACGATCTTCCTTGGATTATCTGTCGGAGCTACCATGACATCAGAGGCGTTTTTGAACCTGACAACGATCGGCATCGTAATCGGCGGTTTCTTGGCATTCGCCTTGTCTATCGCCGGAGGTATCTTCTTCGTTAAGATTTTCAATTTGTTCACTAAGAAGAAAATCAATCCGCTTATCGGAGCCACGGGTTTAAGTGCTGTACCCATGGCCTCTCGTGTGGCGAATGAGATCGCGTTGCAATATGATCCGAAGAACCATGTCTTGCAATATTGCATGGCTAGTAATATCTCGGGAGTGATCGGCTCGGCGGTAGCTGCCGGCGTATTGATTTCCTTCTTGGGATAAATGAGATTAAATAGTATAAGTAGACGGTGTAGAGACGGGGCATGCCCCGTCTCTACAACCGGAATCAAGAGAAATAGCCCGGCCTTAACATCTATTAGTATCCAAAATGACTTTTTAGATAAATAATTTCCCCGAAATGCTGTAATCCAAAAATATTTAGTTTAATTTGTGACTTGATATAGGAATGTATTTATCCTTTTCTTAAAAGCGATTGTATATGAAGGACACTCTTGAGACTAATTTGCCGGAAGAAGCCGGGAAATTGGAAGAAACTAAAAAACCGGTTGAGACGCCGGAAATCGATGCTACCGCAGACGTTGAAGCCAACGATACAGCGGAGGCGGACGCTGCTATTGCCGCAGGTAAATTAACCAAAGAAGAAATTCTCGCTAAGTTAACCGAACTTGTTGAGACTTCCGTAGAGACTTCCCGTGGAGAAGTAGAGGCTTTGAAACAGGCTTACTACAAGATCCGTCGTAACGAGGTGGAAGAGCTTAAGAAAGTATTCATCGCTGATGGTGGCGAAGAAAAGGATTTTACATCCCCCGCTGACGAAACCGAGAACAAGATCAAGGATTTGCTCACCTCTTATAAAGAGAAAAGAGCCGCTATCCTCGCCGAGGAAGAGCGTGTAAAGGCCGCTAACTACGCTTTGAAATTGCAGTTGATCGACCAGTTGAAAGAGCTTTGCGAAAGCCAAGATGATTTCAATAAATTATACAACTCTTTCAAGGACATCCAACAAAGATGGAAAGAGGTGAAGGCCGTTCCCCAAGAGCACGTGAACGAGCTTTGGAAGAACTATCAGATCTACACCGAGAAATTCTATGATATTATCAAGATAAACAATCAGTTCCGTGATTACGACTTCAAGAAGAATCTGGAATTGAAGACCGCCTTGTGCGAAACCGTAGAGAAACTAGGTAACGAGTCGGATGTTATCTCCGCTTTCCACCAGCTTCAGAAGCTGCACCAGCAATGGCGTGAGATCGGGCCGGTAGCGAAAGAGTTACGTGAGGACTTATGGGCTCGCTTCAAAGCTGCCTCAACCGTGATCAATAAGCGTCACCAAGAGCACTTCGAGAAACTGAAAGCGAAAGAGCAGGAGAATCTGGATGCGAAGACCGTGATTTGCGAGCAAATCGAGGCGATTGATTTCAGCGCGTTGAAATCGTTTAAGGATTGGGAAGAAAAGAATAAGGAGGTAATCGGCTTGCAAGAGAAATGGAAGACGATTGGTTTCGCTCCGAAAAAATATAACGTAAAGATATTCGAACGTTTCCGTGCCGCTTGCGATGTCTACTTCGAGAAGAAGAGCGAGTTCTACAAGGCGATCAAGAGCGATATGGAGAAAAACCTCGACGCTAAACGTGCGTTATGCGAGAAAGCCGAGGCTTTGAAGGATAGTACGGACTGGAAGGATACGACGGATAAGATGATCGCTTTGCAGAAAGAATGGAAGACGATCGGACCGGTAGCCCGTAAGCATTCCGACGCTATCTGGAAACGTTTTATCTCGGCTTGTGATTATTTCTTCGAGCAAAAGAATAAGAACGTTGTTTCCCAAAAGAGCATAGAGCAGACCAACTTGGCCGCTAAGAAAGAGCTGATCGCTAAGATCAAGGGCATGGACGAGAGCCTTGGACATGATGAGGCTATCGCGACCTTGAAGTCTTATATGGCGGAATGGAACACGATCGGTTTCGTACCGTTCAAGGAGAAAGATAAGATCTACAAGGAATATCACGAGGCGGTTGACCAACAATTCGATCGTTTGAAGGTAGACCAGAACGATCGCAAGATGCAGTCGTTCCGCAACAACCTAAACGAGATGACCAGCGGCAAAAGAGGTAAAGGCCGTTTGTTCAGCGAACGTGATAAGTTGATGCGTATGTACGAGCGCATGAAGAACGAGCTTCAGACTTACGAAAACAACATCGGCTTCCTAAGCATTTCCTCCAAGGGCGGCGGCGGTTTACTGAAAGAAATGGAACGCAAGATCGAAAAACTGAAAGAGGATATGGCTTTAACAGTCAAGAAGATCGATGCCATCGACGAGAATCTGGAATAACAATCTCATAAACCCGAGCAAAGCCGTCCTTTAAAAAGACGGCTTTGTTGTTTTTACGCTTTTATGTCACGGATACATTATTTCAATCCCGGCCACGAGACGGCCGTACTTTTAGGGACACAGAACTACACGGCACCGACAAATGTCCGTAAAATGCAAAAAGACTTGGCGCTGCTGCCGGTTTGGTATGCGGAAGAGGATGATTTTGTCTATCTGGAAGATAGTAAGGCAACCCCTCCGTTTTTCGCCCATTTGCCCAAAGACATACACCCTGCTCCTATACCCGTAACAAAAGCGATGCTGGCGAAAAACGCTCCCTACCTCTCTCCTATGGACGCCGCCCCGTGGGGACTTTCCCCGCATAGTCTTCATTTATTCGAGCAGTTGAGGGACAAGGCAAAAGTCCGGCTATCCGTCCCGACTTGGAAAGAGGATTATTTTCGCCTTACCGGTAGGCAAACGGCGGCGGAATGTCTGGAAAAGATACAGGCCCTCCTACCCGATCTCCCTATTCCGGTAGCGCCTCGTTTCTGCACGAAAATCCGGGAGGTGGAGAGATACATGATCTTATGCAACGCTCCCTTCGTATTAAAAACACCCTATTCCTCTTCCGGACGGGGATTGCTATGGGTAGAGAAACGAAAACCGGATACAAAAACGAAAAACTGGATAGAGGGCGCATTCAACAAACAAGGAATGATCAGTATCGAAAGCGGATTAGACAAAGTACAGGATTTCGCCATGGAATTTTATTCCGACGGGCAAGGTACTGTCCGTTACGAGGGATTATCCGTTTTCAATACCGAGGAGCGAGGCTCCTATACAGGCAACATCCTAGAGGAACAATCCACCATGCTCTCTCGCATCACCCGATTCACGGGCGAAGAGACCTATTCCCGCATCCAAGAGGCGGTACGCTCTGTATTACAAGAAGTGTACGGATCTACTTACGCGGGCTATATAGGTGTGGATATGCTGGTCTATAGACAAAAGGATGGATCTTTTGCTATTCATCCCTGCATTGAGATCAATATGCGGTACACGATGGGAATGGTCGCTTTACGTCTATTCCAGCATTATGTAGCGCCTAGGGCTGTTGGCGATTACCGGGTTTCTTACGAGAAGGAAGCCGGAGAAGCTCTCGAGAAACACCGCCTCATGTCTGAGACTTATCCACTTCGCCTTGCGAATGGAAGGATTCAAGAAGGCTACCTCTCATTATGCCCCGTCACGAAAGACACACATTATCGAGCCTATTTATTGCTCATGTAACAGATTATTCATTACATTTGTAAAAATCTTTAGACCTCAGTAATACCATTAATAAATTTATCATTATGAAAAGATTATCAATCTTGGCCGTATTCATGCTGATCAGCGTGATCACGTTCGCCCAACAAGCCCTTTGGGGTAGTCAGAACATCATCTCTCCGGAGATTCATCCGGATAACACCGTAACCTTCCGGTTCATGGCACCCAAAGCGATCAAGGTGCAGGTAACAGGAGCTTTCCTTCCCACACAGAAGATGGAGACTCAGTTCGGTTTAGTGGATGTACCCGGTACCGTTGATTTAAAGGAAGGTAAAGAAGGCGTTTGGGAATATACCACACCGGAACCTCTTCCCTCCGAATTATATAGCTATTCCTTTATTGTCGATGGATTAAAGACTACAGATCCTAATAATGTCTATCTGAACCGTGACGTGGCATCCGTTACGAATATCTTTATCATTAAGGGTGGACAGGGTGATTTATACAGCGTTAATGATGTTCCTCACGGAACGGTCGCCCGCCGTTGGTATGAGAGCCCGACATTGGGAAAGACTCGCCGTATTACCGTTTATACGCCGGCTGGCTATGAGACAAGTGGCAAAAAATATCCGGTATTCTACCTCTTACATGGCATGGGTGGCGACGAGGAAGCTTGGATCGCCTTAGGACGTACGGCCCAGATCATGGATAACCTAATCGCCCAAGGCAAGGCTAAACCGATGATCGTGGTTATGACAAACGGAAATGCGGATCAAGAGGCCGCTCCGGGAGAATCCAGCCTAGGTTTAGTTAAGCCGAATATGCAACTACCTAAAACCATGGAGGGTAGCATGGAAAGCAGCTTCCCGGATGTCATTAAGTTTATCGAGAGCAATTACCGTGTGGAAAAAAAGAAATCCAGCCGTGCGATAGCCGGACTTTCCATGGGCGGTTTCCATTCTTTGCATATATCTAAGCAATATCCGGATATGTTCGATTACGTGGGATTATTCTCTGCCGCTATCCTCCCCCGTGAAGGCTCCGAATCTCCCATCTACCAGAATATGGATGAGAAGCTGAAAGTACAATTCGGCAAGCACCCGAAATTATACTGGATCGCTATCGGTAAAACCGACTTCCTATACAAAAACAACGTAGACTATCGTAAGAAACTAGACGATAACGGCTACAAATACGAATACTACGAGAGCGACGGCGGCCATATCTGGAAGAACTGGCGCATCTACCTCACAAAATTCGCCCCAATGTTATTCAAATAACAAAATACCCAGTTGTAGAGACGCGGCATGTGCCGCGTCTCTATGACCTAGCTACAGTCATATAATTACAACGTATTCTTAAGGATACGCTTAAATACAATATCTCTGAGATTACGGGCGATCGGGATTTGATAGGATTCGATACGTAATCTATTCCCTTCTACCAGATCGACACGATCCGCATTAATTATATACGATTTATGCGTTTGGAGAAATTGATCATCGGGTAGGGATTCCCCGATCCGCTTCAAGGTTGAATGGGTCAATACTCTACCGGAAGTAGTATAGATACTAACATAATTTTCCAACGCCTCTACAAATAAGATATCTCTTAGGTAAATCTTACGCATTTGCTTCTCGCTTTTCACGAAAAACGAGGCATCCGCATCCGGCGTATTCTCCCGAGCCAACAGGTCGTGCACCTTATTCACGCCTTTTAAGAAACGCTCAAAGGAAATAGGCTTCAGCAAATAATCCACGACATCCAGCTCATACCCTTTCAAGGCATATTGCTCATAAGCGGAAGTAACGATCACTTTGGGAGGCTGGTTTAAGGTCGCCAATAAATCCAAACCGGAAAGATAAGGCATCTCGATATCTAACAAAAGTAAATCCGGCTGCTGAGTTTTCAACAGGGTATTTAATTGGATAGCGTCCTCACATACACCGGTCAAGGAGAGAAAATCCACTCGCTCCACATACGATTGCAATCCTTTACGGGCCATCGGCTCATCATCTGTTATCACGCAGGTTATTGTCATATTTCTTCTATTTCAATCATTAATTCCGCTACGAACTCAGTCTCTTCTTTCCGGGTTTCCAAACGGTGCTTATTGGGATACAATAAAGATAATCGGCGGCGTAAATTTACCAGACCGATGCCTTTACGTTGCCGTTCATCCACCGATTTACGCAACGCTTCGTCCTCCGCTGAAAGCTCGGGGATGGAGTTTCGTATAAACAAACTGATCCGGTTATTTTCCCATTTCATGATAATATCCAATTGATAATCGCCACCTACGTATTTAAAAGCGTTCTCTACCAACGGGAGGAAGAGTAACGGATAAATATTCAGTTCATTCAATTCGGGCGGAAACTCTACACGCAACCGCAGGCGTTCACTCATACGAAGCTTACGTAAAGCTATATAAGTTTTCAAATAATCAATTTCTTGTAGGATACTGACCTTCTGATTACCGCCATACAGTTGGTAACGCAAGAGTTCGGATATCATCTCTAACGTGCGACGAGGCGCCTTGTTACTTTCATCAATCTGGAAATAAACGGTATTGAGCGCATTAAACAAGAAGTGAGGATGATATTGGGATTTCAAGAACTTCAATTCCGTCTGTAATTGATCATTCTTGATCTTTTCCAGTTGGATACGCTGCTCGGCGTAATCTTTATCCAATACTTGAGCTCGCTGAACATTATAGACCATAAACGCAAACAAGCTCCCTATCACGTTCGCAATTATTATAGCGTCCATATGGAAAGTATCACCGGTAAATATACGGGTAATTGCCAACGTAGCATTCACTCCCAATATAATCAATAAGAAAGGCATTCCATACGATCTCCAAACAAATTTCCACCTATTCGGTTCTTTCGCTCTTCGGCTCTTCTCGATCTGGCGTCTGAAATAAATAAAAAACAAATAAGAGACAAATGCAAGGATCACGATCTCTAGGATACTATTCCCCAAGGACTGTGTCCAGTAGTGTCCTTCTTTCGTATAATCCGTTACCCAGCGGATACAAGAATACAAAGAGACCGCAAAAATCAAGGCATATATCCACTTATATATCTTTTTCATAAACCATTTGTCTAGAGGTTTCACAAATTTATTCTTTTACTTTCATCTACGCTATGCTTCCGGCGAGATTCTTTCACCTCCAAACCACGATTTATACGATAGGTCAATGAAATACCGACTACCGTCCGGTTCATCCGCTCTTTTATAAAAGCGTGCTGGGTGGGAGTCATCACGCTCATTCTCGATACATTCGAATGGAAAATATCCCGTGCGAATAACTGGATCGTTCCCCGGCCTTTCCATATCTTCTTCTGGATACCGGCATTTATTTGCCATAACGGATAGATCGTAGCTTGTCCCGCCGCCATTTTCCCATTATAGAAACCGATAAGTTCAGCGCTCCAAGTCCGGGCAAAGCTAAACTGATTCGAGATCCCGATATTCGGCGTCCATCTCTTATTCACCTTTACTTGATAATTCTCCGGTAAACGATACCGGTTATAGATCAAGGATGCGCTGACGTTCACGTTCCAAAATGAGGTTAACGGTAATTGGGAGGTACTGAGCCGGGGACCTACGCTGACGCGGGAAGAGAGATTTTCCGGTGAGACATAAACGACATAGTTCCCTTGATCCAAATAGCTCTTGATAATTACATCCTTCGTATAATTGAAAGCAAGCCCCACCCGGAATAAATCGCCATGTATATAGGCCAGTTCCAGATTATCGGATAATTCCGGGCGTAATAAGGTGTTACCTTTATCATACGTATACTCATCGTGGATATATACAAACGGATTCAGGTCCCGGTAATTCGGACGGACAATCCGTTTGCCATAAGTAAGCGACAGACTATTCCCATTCCTCAAGGCATACTGAACAGAAAGCGTTGGGAACAAGTGCGTATAATGATTGGTAAACGAGGAGTCTCTTTGATAAGCGTTACCCGATTGTTCGCCCTCTATGCGGGTATTTTCCAGACGAAGACCTGCCTCCAGACTTACAGAAGAGAATTTGGCGTCAAGCTGTACATAGCCCGCGTTTATATTCTCGTCATACTGAAAATCACAACTCAAGTCATGGTCCGGTTGCCAAGAATCACCTTGTAGCCGATTATAATCAGCGTTATTATCAATAGAGACGAAAGAGGTCTTAGCACCCGCATGGAACGTGAAGGATTTCGAGAAAGGCCACACCAGATTCGCTTGTCCGGAGTATAAATGGATTCCTCCATCCATATCCCCAAACAAGGTATCTTGGCTATTCAAATATTGGTCTTCCTCGTATCGATAACGCAAGTAGTCCATAGAGGCATCCAAGACCCCGCCATCGGAGTTAAAGGTATGTGTTAAACTTAAAACAGCCGTAAAATTATCCTGCGAACGATTCTGGTCGTTCAAGGTACGAAGCAAACCTCCGGTTTGCGGAGATCGCTTAGGAATGGATGAGTTCATGTCTCCCTCAACCTTGCTACCCGCCAGATTTCCATCCGTGGAAAGCCCTATCGTAGTCTTTTCCGACATTTGATAATCGATCCCGAAACGATAATAGTTTGATGTATTCTTCCAAGTTCGATAGGAAGATTGCGTCATCTGCCCGGTCTCCCCTTCCGGCCGCCAACCTTCCAGATAGTTTCTCTCCACATACAGATCATCGTAATCATTCTTCCGGGAATAGGAATAAGAGAGATAGAAGTTGAACTTATTCGTTCGCAGATTCAGGGTAGTAGAAGCGAAACCCTCTCCATATTTACCTTGGTCATAACTACCGTTTACCGAAAGGTTCATTCCTCTTCGCAATATCTTCTTCGTACGTATATCGATAATACCGGAGTTTCCGCTAGCGTCGTAACGTGCCGAGGGATGCGTAATCAAATCGATTTTATCCGTAATGGAGGCAGGAGTCGATTTTAAGAGGTTGACAAGATCTTGCCCCGATAAATAGGTCGGCTTACCATCCATCAAGATATTCGCACCGTTTTGACCATTCAAGAAAATAGTGCCATCATTTTGTATCACGACTCCCGGCAAACTGGTCAACACGTCGTAGACATTCCCTTGGCTTTGGGTGATAGAGGCATCCAGCCTATAAGTCATCTTCCCCGGTTTCATCTCTACCGTAGGGAGCTTAGCCATGATCACCACCTCCTGTAACTTCTGGTCCGCTATCGTATCGACCTGTCCCCAACCACAAAAAGGGGTAATTATCAATAGAACTATTATAAAAAGATTCCTGCTCATGTCGTTTTTATATCAAAATTACATCAGCAGGAGTATCCAATCAAATTATTTTGACCAACGGAAGTATCCGGGGGATGAAAGGTAAGAAAACCTTTTATATAGTCGGTTTATCCACCCGTCCGGCAAATAAGATAGCACCCGTACTCTTCTCCTTTAGGACATAGCCGAAGGGATGGTCAAAACGAAGTTCGGAAATAGTAGGGGCAGGAGAATCCATAAATAGATTCATATCAGCCATAGTCACGGCAGCCGCCTCTGTTCCGGACTCGTTTACCTCAATAAAGGTTTTCTGTTTTACCTCATTTACATATACAGAGGCATCACACATCATTGAGAAATCAGCCAAAACCGGATCAAATGCGTCTGAGATCCCCATCACTCGCATGATCTCTTTCAAATCCATCGAAGGAGACTCAAACTTGAACCGCGGAAGATATAGTTTCAGATTCTGCCGTTTCATCTTATCAATCCAATGATTCCACTCCGTATCATCCAGCCCTTCGATAAGGCGACTCAACGCAACTTCATCGTCTGCGCTAGGCATGAATACGACAAGGCTAAACGCACCATTGCCATAAGGTAACTCCACGACAGAAACCTTATCGTCTACATAGCAATCAGTAGTATTCTCCTGCCGCATGGTGGGTACTTTTATCTCCTCCCCACTATTCAAATAAAAAGGTTCGTCTTTCGTATCCTTTTCCTTAAACTCCGAAGTCCATACCCCCTTAAAATAAATAGCGTTAATCAAAAGAGAGACGGCATCGGAAGAAGAATCATCAAGGATCTTTTGTATTAAATTATTCGTCTTATCGGCACACCAACGGTTTACTTTATCCTTCGTCCCATCATTAAACGGCTCATTGTAAACCTCTGCGTTATAATACATCTTATTGGTCTTAACAAAAGATTCCAACACCTTAAAGTCGTTCCTAACCCACACGCTATTGGCATTGGTAAAAATCGTACGTCCATCCAATTTAGGCAGCTCCGTTTGCATCATTTGCGCATAGGCGTTTATCTCTTCGTAGGTAAAGTTCTCATAGCCCAAAGTCTCTTGGATCTCCTTATAGGTATTTCCATCCGCGCCATTCAGGACCATGCCCAAACAAAGGTTCACACTCAAAGGAGATATACAAAAGTCAGCCTTTTGCCTACGAGCCATCTCTCTATAAAAATCGAAAGAGAATTTTTGTACTTTCGCATTTACCTCGGCGGATTTAGAGGTCAAGGGAATGTCATATCGTTCCGTATCCTGACCGAAATTATCTCCCTCCAAATCATTTTCGCAGCTTGTCAATGCAAATAACGGGATGCACAGGCATAAGAATAGGTAGTAAGTGCTTTTCATAATACAATGATTTAAATGTTCCTATATATAATATAGATGCGCAAGATACACATAATGTTGCATTTTATCTATCTTATTTAAAGACATTAGATTGTTTTCACTCGCCGTTTTATACTTAAATAAATTTAATGTACGCACGTACATTAATACCGTATCAAAACATCTCCATCAACAAACAAGCAATGCTTCCAGTATGAAATCTCCTACTTTTGCCTTCTGAAATGAATAACTTGCGGCTTGTCGAGTGAATAACTAACGAGTATACCCAGTGAATAACTAACGGCTTTAGAAGTGATTAGTTATTCACTTCTAAACGCTTTTTCCAGCTGTTGATCAAGCAAAATTCTCATTTCCATAAAGTCATCCACGAAGAGGCTTTTCTGTCTTTTTGAGTAGTATTAGAGCTTTTCCATAACATCTCATTTCCACAGGAATCACAAGATAAAGGAGGGGAGATAACAATAAACAGTGCTTTTCCAATGAAAAAGACCGTTTTCGATACACATTAGGCGACAAAAGCCTACACATACGGTCGCGTTAAGCAACGCCAGTAGTGCCATTGGGCATTATAAGCAGTCGCAAATAGGGTTGTAAGTAGTCGTGAATGGGCATTCTTACCTCCTTATAGCCCTATCGTAACACCGTTTTTCCCTCCTTTTGCTCCATCGGATATGAATTACGATGAATTATTTTCGCTAGAACAAAAGGCCATTTTTCAGCATTGCTCTATCAATGAACCGATTGCTGATTTATTTTTTCAAATTCAATCTGCGTATTTACAACCGATTATTACTCAATATTTTATAGATAATAAGTCAGAAATATGGTTGTTATTTTTAATTGCACATTCTAAAAGGTGAAGATTTAACGCTTTTATTGATTATTAACTCAAAAAGGACATCAACTTGGGTCGTTTCTTCTCTTTTCCTTGCTATTCGTTTCCGATATTCCACTTTTGTTTTGGTCTATCTCATATGTACTGCAAAGGTATTGATTTTTGTTTGATATTGCTCCTTGCTTGCTCCTTGTCGTAGATTAATTTTCACACAGGAATTTTTGTTCTCTTTCTATAGGGGCTTGAAACAATCCATTTATTGGAAACAATTAAAGACGGAGCTGGTTTGCCCCAGTGCTTTTTAAGAAACAGGGCAATTATTTTATCTCCACAAAGGCTCTTGTTCCCAATTATGAGGAAAGCCTAATAAACGAGTTCTTACTGATGGGTATTTCGATAAAAGCTGCTTGAAATCTGCAACAAAAGTGTTGCCCATAGAAATGGAGTTAAGCCAATACACCACATAGCAGAGTTGCGGATAAAGTGTTTGTTCACGGAACGAGAAATCCGTAATCCATGTGTTTGGCATACGCATAGGCATCATTGGCTTGACAGGAAAGACCCGATTTGACAGTCTTGAATGATGGGCGCAGCAATTACGAAGTACGGGTCTGGGTACGGATTAAAAGGCTAAGTGATTATTTCCAGTCATTTAGCCTTTTTAATTATCTAATTTTTCCCCACATTTTCCCCACAGCTGTCTATTTATATATTTTTATATATTTTAGAAACATATTTTTCCGTAAAGTTATGTACCTTTGTCGGCAAATAAAGATATTCTCGTCAAACAAATATAAATAATATAAACATGGAAAAAAACAGAAAAAAACAAATCGTAGTTTTGAGTATAGCTTTAGTTTGCATTTTCATCTTGGTATTTTCATTGTTCCATAAATCAGCGACAAAAGATAGCGCAAATCCTCCTTTAACAAATGTTTTGACTGATAGCATTTCTCAAATTGTCTCAGCTTGTCCTGGCGAAATTGGTGTGGCGGTTATTGTTAATAACAGAGATACGGTTAAGGTCAATAATAAGAGTGTTTATCCTATGATGAGTGTGTTTAAGGTTCATCAGGCATTAGCTCTTTGTAATGACTTTGACAATAAAGGAATTTCACTTGATACCTTAGTAAATATAAATAGGGATAAACTTGACCCAAAGACTTGGAGTCCTATGCTGAAAGATTATTCAGGGCCAGTCATATCATTGACAGTGAGAGATTTGCTGCGTTATACTCTTACTCAGAGTGACAACAATGCAAGCAACCTTATGTTTAAGGATATGGTTAATGTCGCTCAAACAGATAGTTTTATAGCCACACTCATTCCTCGTTCAAGTTTTCAGATAGCTTATACGGAAGAGGAAATGTCGGCTGACCATAACAAGGCTTACTCTAACTATACATCTCCTCTTGGTGCTGCAATGTTGATGAATCGTTTGTTTACTGAAGGTCTTATCGATGATGAGAAACAAAGTTTCATTAAGAATACGTTAAAAGAATGCAAAACAGGTGTAGATAGGATAGCAGCTCCACTTCTTGATAAAGAAGGGGTTGTTATAGCGCATAAGACAGGTTCAGGTGATGTTAATGAAAATGGTGTTCTTGCAGCTCACAATGATGTTGCCTATATATGTCTGCCTAATAATATCAGTTATACCTTAGCGGTATTTGTTAAGGATTTCAAGGGAAATGAATCACAAGCGTCACAATATGTTGCGCATATATCAGCTGTAGTATATTCTTTATTAATGCAAACTTCAGTAAAATCTTAAACTGCACTTGCTTTGATAATTAATGATAAACAATCTAAAAGCACTCTAATCGTTATCGGAGTGCTTTTAGATTACTAATCAAATTGCTTCTATTATAATTTGAATCCTCTACTTTTTCTTTCTTCCTGTTGCGGCACTCTTGCTCCATATCTAAGCCTGTGCCATTGCTCCCT
>ERZ506950.14-NODE-14-length-168298-cov-6.706870_pt1 | contig 168298 bp, 156 predicted proteins | sample MGYA00512897_ERZ506950 | MGnify/ENA metagenome assembly ERZ506950
AGGAATTGCCAATGTTTACGTCCGACACCCTGAAAATCGGCCCTGTCTCCACCGGCGACCGGGCCGCCATTCGCACCCTGGCCGAGAGCCTGGCGGTGGCCGCCGCCGACGATGGCGATTACATCATCGTGGGCCCTATGAGCAATGGAGACCGCGCCACCGTGGCGGGTAAGGCCCTGGCCTTGGGCCTGAGCTGTGAGGACTACGCCGCCCCCGCCGAGCCGGAAAAGCCGCAGGAGCCGGAGGAACCCACAGTAGACCTGTCCGAGCTCACCCAGGCGGTCGATCGTCTGGTGCAGGCGGTGGTCGAGCTGAACGAGAAAGTTGATACCCAGATCACCGATATCGCTGAGATTCTGGACAAGCTCGCCGCCGCCGGCGCGGCGCTGGAGTAAAGGAGGCTATGACCATGGATAACAACAATATCTTTCTGGCGGTGAAGGCCGCCATTGTGGGCGTCTTCGGCGCCTTCGGGGCCGCCTTCGGCTGGCTGGGTTGGCTTGTGCTGGCCTGGGTAGCGTGCATGGTGGTGGACTGGCTCAGCGGATCTTCGGCGGCCATGAAGGCGGGCCAGTGGTCCAGCGCCCAGGCCAGAGCCGGTATCTGGCACAAGGCGGGCATGATCGTGGTGGTAATTGTGGCCGCCGTAGCGGACAAAGTTCTGGCGATTGTGCTGGCAAATATCCCCGGGCTGCCCATTGATTATACGGTACTGCTGCTGCCGATGGTGCTGGTATGGTACATCCTCACCGAGCTGGGCAGCATTCTGGAGAACGCCGCTGCCATGGGCGCGCCGGTGCCGGAGTTCCTGGTGAATATCCTGGCCGCTGCCAAGGAAAAGGTGGAAGTGGCCACCGAAGATACTGAATGATATGACAAGGCCCCAACTGTCCGTTTTTACGGATGGTTGGGGCCTTTTTTGACTTGCATTTTGACTTGCATATTTATTTGTTATGAACTGTCTTAAACGCTTTTTGTCGCCAAAATGCAAACCGAAAATTAAAAAGGAAAAGCCCCGCAAATGGCTCCATATCGCCGTTTGCGGGGCTTTTCCTTTTGGTGCGGTTGGAGGGGCTCGAACCCCCGACCTATTGGTTCGTAGCCAATCACTCTATCCAACTGAGCTACAACCGCAGGATCTAGTATATTTTATCGTTTTTGGGTAGTCAAAATGGTAATTTTATGCGTATTTTCTTGTATAAAATCGCAAACAGGCTCTGTGGCAGATGAGAAGAAACAGGTGAAAAACTGCCGGATTTTGTGCAAAACTCCCTTTGCCAACCGGAGGGCCATCCGCTAAAATAAAGGGCGAGACGTGTGGCATTGAACTGCGTAAATCCAGTTGAATGCCACGCGTCTTTTATTTTTTGCAGCACAGGGAAGGAGTGCGGCGTAATGCCAAAAAACAAGTTTCAGGCGGCGGTTTTCGGGGTCATCATGTCCTACGCCATGGCCATCGGGATGGAGGTCTACAACGTGGCCATGCGGGAGGGCGTGCAGCTCACGCCGGGAGGCCTGAGCAATATGACCAACAGCGTTTTTCTGGGGGCTCTGGAAGAAGCGTGGTACATGGGCCTTTTGGTGGTCCTGTTTTCCAATTTGTGGGGCAACCGGCTTGGCGTTGCCATCGGGGCCCGCTGGTGCGACGCCCGGCGGGACTCGCCCGCCTTCTGCCAGCTGATGCGGCAGGCGGGCACCGTGGCGGTGATGTGCCCCACCATGAGTCTGGCGGCCACCATCCTGTTTTACGGGATACTGGGCGGCACGCCTGTGTTTCAGCTGCCCGCCGTCTGGGTGGGCACCGTGCTGAAAAACTTCCCCATGGCCTTTTTCTGGAATATGTTCGCCGCGTCCCCGTTCACCCGCTGGGCCTTCCGGCGGCTCTTTGCGGTCAAAGGCCGACTGCCTTTTGCGGAAAAAAACGCCCTGCCTTCGTCCATGGAGGCAGGGCGTTTTCTGTTTATTGGAACTGCTGGATGTACCGGGCCGAGCGGCGGAACCGCCAGTACACATAGAGGGAGAGCAGAACGGTCAGGCTGTCTGCCACGGTCTGGGACCAGACCAGCCCATACATGCCCACAAGGGCGTTCAGCAAAAACAGCATGGGGATGTTCAGCACCAGCCACCGGGTCACGCCCAGGAACAGGGCGATGCGCCCCTGGCCGAAGGCCTGGAAGAGATACACAGTGAAAAAGCTCAGGAACATCAGCGGCGTGGCCAGCACCCGGATGCGCAAAAACTGCGAGGCCAGCTCCACGGTGCGGGCATCCGCGATGAACAGGTGAGAGAACTGCACGGCGAACAACTCATACAGCAGGATGCTCACCGCCGCCACCGCGAGGCCGGTGCCCCGGGCCAGCCGAACAGTGCCCTCCATGCGGCCGTGGTCGCGGGCTGAGTAGTTGTAGGCCACCAGAGGCATCATGCCCTGGCAGATGCCGATGCCCACGTTCAGCGGGAAGCGCTCCACCTTCAGCACGATGCCCACCGCCGCCAGCGCCAGATCGTCGTAGGCCACCATCAGCTTGTCGATGATGACATAGTCCAGGTCAAAGAGGAAGGTGGTGATGGCCGAGGGCACCCCTACACTGAAAATGGCGGAAATGCTCTCCACCCGGGGCATGCCCGCTTTGGGGGAGAAGGTGACGGCGGCGCCCCGGCCCATCCGCACCAGGACCACCGCAAAGAAGAGGAAGGCCACGCAGTTGGAAAGGCAGGTGGCAAGCCCCGCGCCCAGCACTTCCTGCCCGTCCGGCAGAAGGACGAACATGAACAGGGGGTCCAGGGCGATGTTCAAAACGCCGCCCAGAATGATGCCGGCGCTGGCCTCGCGGGAGAGGCCGATGCTTCGTATCAGGTTGGAAAGCACGTTGGAGAGCACCGTGGGCACGCCGCCGACAACGATGACGCACAGAGCGTACTGCCGGGCGTATTCATAGGTGTTGGCTCCCGCGCCCAGCAGCTGCAGCACCGGTTCCATGAACACCAGAATGCCCACGGCAAACAGCGCCGCCACCGCCAGCCCAAGATACAGCGAGAAGGCGCTCACCCGGCGGGCCTCCTCCTCGTCGCCTTCGCCCAGCAGCCGGGAGATCAGCGAGCCGCCGCCGATGCCCGCAAGGCCTGCCAGACACAGGGTGATGTTGAACACCGGCAGAATGAGGGAGGTGGCCGCCACCATGTAGGGGTTGTTGGTCTGGCCCACAAAAAAGTGTCGGCCATGTTGTAGATCAGCACGATCAGCTGGCTGGCCACCGCAGGAAGCACCATTTTGGCCAGCGCGGAATGGATGGGGAGGGTGCGGAAAATGTCCTCCCGGGATAAAGTTGCGTTTGACTGCATTGTCTGCACCTGTTGCCCGTGGCCGCCGAAAAACGCCCCGGCGGCCTGTGATGATTTGACATTAACAATTGATCATAACATAAAACGGCGAAAAATACCATAAGAAGCCGCTTTTCAACGCTCGATGGTGCGGTGCAGCTGAAAGTGATTCTTGCGGAAGGTCAGGACCCCCTCTTTCTGCATTCGGCCCAGCTCTTTGGAGAGGGCGCTGCGCTCCACGTTCAGATAGTCCGCCAGCTGCTGGCGGTCGAAGGGAATGGAAAACTCGGTGGACCCCGCCTGCGCGGCCTGCGCCGAGAGATACATCATCACCCGGTTGCGGATGCCCTTGGCGGAAAGGCAGAACACCCGCCCGGACCAGGCCAGATTTTTCCGGGCAAAAAGCAGCGTCAGGTTGCGCAGCAGCTTGGGGTACCAGGGCTGGGCGCTGTTCGCCTCGTCCAGCAGAGCGGCCAGCCGGATGAACAGCACCCGGCTGGGCTGCACGGCGATGACGTCTGCCATCATGGGCACGCCGCACAGCGCGTAGGTCTCGGCAAAGGCATGCCCGGCGGGGATGCTGTGCAGGATGACCCGGTTGCCCCACAGATCGCCGCTTTCCACATGCACTTCACCCGAAAGCAGCACCCCGAACTCTCCGGTCATGTCCCCGGTGCGAAAGAGCACCGCCCCTTTTTCAAAATCTGCGGTGCGCACACAGCCCAGCGCCATCATCTCGCCGCACTCTTCGGGCGGAATGCCCCGGAACAGCGCAAGGGAAGAAATTTCCATCCAAAACCCTCCATTTCGTGGTCAAAACCACATACTTGTGAAGATGATCGTACTATACTCAGAGCATAAAAACAAGGAGGTTTTACACCATGATCCGAAAAATCATCCACATCGACCAGGAAAAATGCAACGGCTGCGGCGCCTGCGCCGACGCCTGCCACGAGGGCGCCATCGGCATGGTGGACGGCAAGGCCCGCCTTCTGCGGGACGATTACTGTGACGGCCTGGGCGACTGCCTGCCCGCCTGCCCCACCGGGGCCATCACCTTTGTGGAGCGGGAGGCCGCCGCTTACGACGAGAAGGCGGTGGAGGCCAACCGCAAGGCCAAGGGCATGCCCGCCCCCGGCGGCTGCCCAGGTGCCCGGGCCCGGCAGATGCACCGGCAGGAGGCCGCTGTCCCCGCCGCTGCGGCCGGCCCGGAAATGTCCCAGCTGGGGCAGTGGCCCTGCCAGATCAAACTGGCCCCGGTGAACGCCCCCTGGTTCGACGGGGCGAAGCTGCTGGTGGCGGCGGACTGCGCCGCCTATGCCTATGCGTCCATGCACCGGGATTTCATGCGGGGCAAAATCACCCTCATCGGCTGCCCCAAGCTGGACGGCGTGGATTACAGCGAAAAGCTGACGCAGATCCTGGCGGAAAACGACATTCGGAGCGTCACCGTGGTGCGCATGGAGGTGCCCTGCTGCGGCGGGCTGGAACTGGCGGTGAAAAAGGCCCTGCAGGCCAGCGGCAAGTTCATCCCCTGGCAGGTGGTGACCCTGTCGGTGGACGGCCGGGTGCTGGACTGACCGGGCCCCGAGACGGGGCGGGGGAGGAGCGGCCGCCCGATGGGGCGTCTGCACAAAAACGCGAGGACGATGAAGAGAAAACGGGAGGCCGACCGGCCTCCCGTTTTTATTCTTTTCCGCTTTCTTCCAGCAGCTCCAGATACTTTTCCGCCGCCCGGGAAAACACCTGATACTTTTTCCAGATGATGTGCATGCCCGCCTCCCGCCGGGGTTCCAGCGGGCGGAAGCAGAGGGGGCTGTCCTCGCCCAGGTTGATGATGCGGTCCAGGCACAAAGCGCAGCCCATGCCGTCCTCCACCATCAGCGAGCCGTTGAAGGCAAGGGTGTAGGTGCCCGCTATGTTCAGCGCGTCCAGCCCGGCGCCGAACCACTCGGGCAGCAGCGGCCCCTTGAGCACCTGCCGGGAGACCAGCAGCGGCTGATGGATGAGGTCCGCGGGGGTCACGGCCTCCTTTTCGGCCAGCGGGTGGTCCTTGCGCACCAGCACGCCCCAAACGTCCCGCCAGGGCACCGGCATGGCGTTGTACTTCGAGCGGTCCACATGGTCGAACACCAGGCCGAAGTCGATGAGGCCCTTGTCCAGCAGTTCGCAGACCTCCATGCCGTCGCCGCTGATGATCTGAAAGCGCACTTCGGGATACCGCCGGCGCAGCTCCTGCGCCGCTTTGGTGAGGAAGTGCACCCCCACCGTTTCGCCCGCGCCCACGCTCACCTCGCCGGTGAGCACATCGTCCCCCAGCGAGACCTCCCGCTCGGTCTTTTCCACCAGTTCCAGAATCTCTTCCGCACGCTTGCGCAGCAGCATCCCCTCGCCGGTGAGCGACACGCTGCGGCTGCCCCGAACCAGCAGCGGCTGGCCCAGTTCCTCTTCCAGCTCGTGGATCTGGCGGGAGAGGGTGGGCTGGGTGATGTGCAGGGCATTGGCCGCGTTGGTGATGCTGCCCTCCCGGGCAACGGTGAGAAAATAGCGCAGCAGCCGCAGTTCCATAAGGCAGCGTCCTTTCCGTTTTTTCTTTTATTATACCGCAGCCAAGCGATGCCTGCAAGGCATGAAACGGGATGCGATATAAGTATTTGCTATTTCACCGCCCCTGGTTTACACTGGAATCAGAGAAAAACCGCAAAGGGGGAGGAGCGAATGGGGCATTCGCAGCCGGAAGGGCAGAAGCCCTGGGCATGCGCCTGCTGCGCCATGGAAGCCGCCGAGCTGGCCCAGACCCTGCGGGACGCGGGCTGCACCGAGGAGGCCGCCGCCGCGCTGATGGCCGACGTCCGGGACTCCCGCCGCCTGCTGGAACTTCTGGCACGGCACCGGGCGGCGCTGCTGGACGAGGTGCATAAAAGCGAAAAGAAAATCGACTGCCTTGACTACCTGATCTATCGCATCAAACAGAATCAACACAAACGGGAGGAATGAACATGCTGGGAAACTTCACCTATTGCAACCCCACCCGGCTGCATTTCGGCGAACAGGCGCTGGAACAGCTGGCGGGCGAACTGAAAGAATACGGCGGCCGGGTGCTGCTGGTCTACGGCGGCGGTTCCATCAAGAAGACCGGCCTTTATGAAAAAGTCACCGCCATCCTGAAAGACTGCGGCAAGGAAGTGTTCGAGGTGCCGGGGGTCATGCCCAACCCCACGGTGGAAAAGCTCTATGAGGGTTGCCGCGCGGCCAAAGAAAACAACGTGGACCTGATTCTGGCGGTGGGCGGCGGCTCGGTGTGCGACTACGCCAAGGCGGTGTCCGTCTCCGCCTGGTGCGAGGAGGACCCCTGGGACAAATATTTCCTGCGCATGGAGGATGTGGCGAACCCCATCATCCCGGTGGGCTGTGTGCTCACCATGGTGGGCACCGGCTCCGAGATGAACGGCGGCGCGGTCATCACCCACCCCGGCCAGAAGCGCAAGATCGGCCATGTGTTCGGCAGCAATGTGATGCCCCGCTTCTCCATCCTGGACCCCACCCTCACCTACACCGTGCCCATGAACCAGATGGTGGCCGGCATCTACGACGCCTTCAACCACATCTGCGAGCAGTACTTCTCCGGCACGGACGACAACACCACCGACTACATCGCCGAAGGGCTGATGCGCTCGCTGGTCGTCAGTTCCCGCGTCGCGCTGCGTCAGCCGGAAAACTACGAGGCCCGCAGCAACATCATGTGGGCCGCCACCTGGGCGCTGAACACCCTGCTGGCCATGGGCAAATCCACCGACTGGGAGGTGCACATGATCGGCCAGTCCATCGGCGCCTACACCAACGCCACCCACGGCATGACCCTCTCCGCTGTATCCCTGGCCTACTACCGCTATATCATGGAGGACGGCCTTGCCAAATTCGGGCGCTTCGCCGTGAACGTCTGGGGCGTGGACCCGGCGGGCAAGAGCGCCAAAGAACTGGCCGAAGCGGGCCTTGCGGCGATGGAGCGCTGGATGGAGGAACTGGGCGTGGCGCTGAACATTCGCCAGCTGGGCGTCACCGAGGATATGCTGGAGGGCATCGCCGACGGCACCTTCCTGATGACCGGCGGCTACCGCGCCCTTACCAGGAACGATGTGCTGAACATCCTGAAAGCGAGCATGTGAAAGGGAGGAACGGAAAATGGCAGTGAAACAGACGGCAGGGCGGGACTCTCTGGGCCGGTTTGCCCCGGAGTTCGCCCATCTGAACGACGATGTGCTGTTCGGCGAGGTGTGGAGCAGGGAGGACGCCCTCAGCCTGCGGGACCGCTCCCTCGTCACGGTGGTGTCGCTGATGGCCCAGGGGCTGGTGGATGAATCCTTCCGCTATCACCTGACCACGGCGAAGCAGAACGGCATCACCCGCACCGAGATCGCCGAAATTCTCACCCACGCGGCCTTCTACGCCGGCTGGCCCAAGGCGTGGGCGGCCTTCCGCATGGCGAAGGACGTGTGGGCCGAAGAGGAGAGCGGCGACGAAAAGACCCGCCATCAGAGCGAGATGGTGTTCCCCATCGGCGCGCCCAACGACGCCTACGCCCGGTACTTTGTGGGCCAGAGCTACCTTGCGCCCCTCTCCTCCAGCCAGGTGGGGGTGTGCAACGTCACCTTCGAGCCGGGCTGCCGCAACAACTGGCACATCCACCACGCAAAGAGCGGCGGCGGCCAGATCTTGGTCTGCGTGGCCGGCCGCGGCTGGTACCAGGAGGAGGGCAAGCCCGCCCGGGCCCTGTACCCCGGCGACGTGGTGAACATCCCCGCTGAGGTGAAGCACTGGCATGGCGCCGCAGCGGACAGCTGGTTCTCCCATCTTGCGCTGGAGGTGCCCGGCGAGGAAACGAACAACGAGTGGTGCGAGCCGGTGAGCGACGCCGAGTACGCCGCACTTTGACAAAAGGAGGAAACATCATGAGCAAACGGGTGCTTGTCATCTCCACCAGCCTGCGCGGGGATTCCAACTCCGACCTGCTGGCGCAGCAGTTCGCCCAGGGCGCGCGTCAGGCGGGCCACGAGGTGGAGGTCATTTCGCTGGCGGGCAAAGACATTCGCTTTTGCAAGGGCTGCCTTGCCTGCCAGACCACCGGCCGGTGCGTCATCCATGACGACGCGGATGTCATCGTGCAGGAGAAGATGCTCCATGCTGACGTGCTGGTGTTCGCCACCCCCATCTACTACTACGAGATGAGCGGCCAGATGAAGACCCTGCTGGACCGGGCCAATCCCCTCTATTCCGCCGACTACGCCTTCCGGGAGGTGTGGCTGCTGGCCTGCGCCGCCGAGGAGGGCGACGAGGTGTGGAAGCGGGCCGCCGAAGGGCTTGGCGGCTGGGTGGAGTGCTTCCCCGAGGCGAAGCTGGCGGGCGTTGTGTTCGGCGGCGGCGTCACCGCGCCGGGCGAGGTGCGCGGCAGCGAAGCGATGCAGCGCGCGCTGGACGCGGGCCGGGCGCTGTGAGCCGGGCGGTGCGTCCGGGCCGGGCGCTGGCCCTGCTGCTGGCGCTGGCGCTGACCGGCTGCGGGGCGGTGCCATCGGCGCCGCAGAGAGCGGAGACCGCGCCGACGGCTGAGCCCTTTGTGTCGAGCGCGTCCGAAAAGAGCGCCCCGCAGGAGACCGGCGGCCCCTCTGCAGCCCCACAGGAGGAAGAAACGATGCTGTACATTCAAATCGGAGATGCCACCCTCACCGCCGTGCTGGAGGATAACCCCTCCGCCCAGGCGCTGGCGGAGCTGCTGGAGGATGGCCCCGTCACCCTGGAGGCGGAAAACTACGGCGGCTTTGAAAAGACGGCCCGGCTGCCCGAGGCTCTGCCCCAAAACGATGCCCGCGTCACGGCGCGCCCGGGGGACGTGATGCTGTATCAGGGGGATACGGTGGTGCTATTCTATGGCAGCAACACCTGGTCCTATACAAAGCTGGCCCGCATCACCGAGACCGAAGGCCTCGAAGCGGCCTTGTCCGGCGGCGAGACCGCTTTCACCCTCTCGCTGCAGCCGTGAGGGGCCGCGGCGCATAGCCGCGCCCTTCGCTGCATACCCTACCAGAGGGTGATACAATGAAAAAATTTCCCTGGAAGACCTATGCGGCATGGATACTGTTGGCCGAGGCGGTGGGCGGCCTGGCAGGCTGGCTCACCCGGGAGGGCACGAAGCTCTACACTGAGAGCATCGTCCAGCCGCCGCTCTCGCCGCCGGCCATCGTCTTTCCCATCGTCTGGGCGGTGCTCTACGCCCTGATGGGCGTCAGCGCCGCCCGCATCTGGATGGCTCCGCCTTCCGATGACCGGCGGCTGGGCCTGCGGCTTTTCGCCGGACAGCTGGCCTTCAACTTCTTTTGGAGCATCATCTTTTTTGGCCTCCAATGGTTCGGCTTCGCGCTGGTGTGGCTGGTGGCGCTGTGGGCGCTCATCGCGGCCATGGTGCTGGTCTTTTACCGCGTGGAAATGCTGGCGGCGCGGCTGCAGCTGCCCTATCTTGTGTGGGTGGCCTTTGCGGGCTACCTCAACGCCGGGGTGTGGCTGCTGAACTGAAACAAAAAAGGATGGACCCCGCGGGGCCCATCCTTTTGTTTTGTCACATCTCGATGCCGGTGCGGGCGGGCACCCCGGCGTGGAAATAGTGCTTTACTTCGCCCATCTCGGTGACCAGGTCCGCCCGCTGCATCACCTGCTCGGCGGCCCAGCGCCCGGTGAGCACCAGCTCGGTGTGCTCCGGGCGCTCGTCCATCAGCCGCAGCAGGTCCTCCACGGCCAGCAGGCCCAGATGCTCCGCCACAAGAATTTCGTCCAGCACCACCAGATCGTACCGCCCGCTCACGAGGGCAGCCCGGGCCTTTTCATAGCCCGCCCGGGCGCAGGCGGTGTCCCGTTCCCGGTCCGGGCCGAAGAGCTCCCCGCCGCTGCCGTACTGTTCCATCGTCACGGCATGGCCCAGAAAACGGCGCAGGGCTTCGGCCTCGCTGGTGTCGCCGGTCTTCATGAACTGGCCGAAGTAAATATCCATTCCCGCGCCGGCGGCCCGCAGCATCAGGCCCAGGGCGGCGGTGGTCTTGCCCTTGCCGTTGCCGGTGTACACCTGCACCTTTCCCTCAGAAAGCTTGTTCATTCGTTTCTCCTTTTCAGCGCCGCAACGCCGTTTTTTCTCTATTATACCCGGAACCGCCCGCCCCGCCAAGCCCGCCGCCGGTGATGTTATCACGGTGGGCGGCCGGTTTTGTGATATAATAAAAATAAAAAAGGGGATGGGCATTATGTTGGAAGTTGGCATGAAAGCGCCGGAATTCACGCTGCAGGACCAGGACGGACGAGAGGTGAGCCTTGCGGACTATCGGGGCAAAAAGGTGGTGCTCTATTTTTACCCGAAGGACAGCACCCCCGGCTGCACCCGACAGGCCTGCGCCTTTGCGGGCTCGGTGCGCGAAATCGAAGCCGAGGGCGCGGTGGTCATCGGCGTCAGCAAGGATTCCGTCGCCTCCCACCGCAAGTTTGCCGATAAAAACGGGCTGCCCTTCACGCTGCTCAGCGACCCGCAGCTGGAGGCCATCCAGGCCTACGGCGTCTGGCAGGAAAAGAAGCTCTACGGCAAGGTGAGCATGGGCGTTGTGCGCACCACCTTCCTCATCGACGAGGAAGGCGTTGTGGCGGCAGTGATGCCCAAAGTCAAGCCGGACACCAACGCCGCCGACGTGCTTCGGCTGCTGAAAGGGGGGGAGTGAAACGATGAACGGACTGTTTTCCACTCTGTTCGGGGCCGGGCCCAAGGGATACCAGCAGATCAGCCAGCAGGAAGCCAAAAAGCGGATGGACGCCGGCGGGGTGCTGGTGCTGGATGTGCGCGAACCGGATGAATACAACAGCGGGCACATCCCCGGCGCGGCGCTGCTGCCCCTGAGCACCATCAGCGAGGCCAGCGCCGCCTCGGTCATCGGCGGCAAGGACGCCGAGGTGCTGGTCTACTGCCGCAGCGGCAGCCGCAGCAAACAGGCGGCGGCCATGCTGGCCCGGCTGGGCTATACCAACATCTTTGAGTTTGGCGGCATCATGACCTGGCCCTATGAGGTGACGGCGGAATGAAGATCATCATTTCCCCGGCCAAGAAGATGAAGACGGACGACGTTCTGCCCTGGCGGGACCTGCCGGCCTTTCTGGAAAAGACCAACCGGCTGCTGGCGGCGCTGCGGGCGATGCCCGCCGCCCGGCTGAAAAGCCTGTGGAAATGCAGCGACGCCATCGCCGGGGAAAACCTGCGCCGGCTGGAAAGGATGGACCTGCGCCGCGGTCTCACGCCGGCCATTCTGAGCTATGAGGGCATCCAGTACCGCTACATGGCGCCGGATGTGTTCACCGACGCGCAGTTTGGTTATCTGCAGGAGCATCTGCGCATCCTCTCCGGCTTTTACGGTCTGCTGCGCCCCTTCGATGGGGTGACGCCCTACCGGCTGGAGATGCAGGCGAAGCTGTCGGTGGACGGCGCGAAGGACCTCTACGCCTTCTGGGGCGCGGATTTGGCATCGGCGCTGGCGCAGGATGCCGGCTGGGTGCTGGACCTGGCCTCGAAAGAATACAGCGACGCGGTGGCAAAGCACCTGCCGCCTTCGGTGCGGCTGGTGCGGTGCGTCTTCGGCGAGGAGCAGGAGGGCCGTGTGGTGGAAAAGGGCACCCTGTGCAAGATGGCCCGGGGCGAGATGGTGCGCTATATGGCCGAGATTGGCGCCGAATGCCCGGAGGACCTTCTTGCCTTCGACCGGCTGGGCCACTGCTTCTCGCCTGAGCACTCGTCGGAAAATGCTCTCGTGTTCCTGCGAAATGGATGAAGCGGCCTCCAAAGCGCTCCCGGGCAGCCGGGAGCGCTTTCTTCCGTTTGGAACAAGGCGGAAAAAACTTGCGTTTTTCGGCCCTTTCCCGTACAATAAACTGCGGCCGGCCATCCGCCGGCATCACGCAAAACCAAGGAGAACACAATGGAACGAACCTTTGCCCTGAAGGGCAATATTATTTTCACGCCCGCCTGCGGCCGCCTGGAAGTGCGGCCGGGGCAGTATCTCGTCTGCGAGGACGGGCTGGTGGCAGGGATTTTTGAGACCCTGCCGGAGCGGTTCGGGGGCATCCCTGTCCATGACCACGGCGACCGGCTCATCCTGCCCGGACTGGTGGACCTGCACGTCCACGCCAGCCAGTACGCCTACCGGGGCCTGGGCATGGACATGGAGCTGCTGGACTGGCTGGAAGAAAACGCCTTCCCGGAGGAGGCCCGCTTTGCCGAACAGGAGTACGCCGCGGCGGCCTACCGGGTGTTCACCGATGAACTGACCCGCAGCGCCACCACCCGGGCCTGCGTCTTTGCCACGGTGCACCGGCCCGCCACCCTGCTGCTGATGGAACAGATGGAAAAGGCGGGCCTGCGGGGGTTTGTGGGCAAGCTGAACATGGATTCCAACTGCCCGGACTATCTGCGGGAGACCACCGACGGCTCCCTGGCCGAGACCCGCCGCTGGCTGGAGGAGAGCGCCGGCTTTTCCGCTGTGCGCCCGGTCATCACGCCCCGCTTCATCCCCAGTTGCTCGGAGGAGCTGATGAACGGCCTGGGCGAACTGCAGCGGGAGTTTGGCGCGGCGATGCAGTCCCACCTGTCGGAGAATCTCTCCGAGATCGAGTGGGTCAAACAGCTGCGCCCCTGGGCCCGGTTCTACGGCGAGGCCTACAGCCGGCCGGGCCTCTTCGGCGGCGAGTGCCCCACCGTGATGGCCCACTGCATCTGGAGCGGCGAGGAGGAGCGGGCCCTGATGAAGGAACAGGGCGTGTTCCTGGCGCACTGCCCCCAGTCCAACATGAACGTGTCCTCCGGCATCGCCCCGGTGCGCACCTGGCTGAACGAGGGCCAGAAGGCGGGCCTGGGCAGCGACGTGGCCGGCGGCGCGCATCTTTCCATCTTCCGCGCCATGACCGACGCCATCCAGTGCTCCAAGCTGCGCTGGCGCTTGGTGGACGACAGCCTTGCAGCCCTCACCCTGCCCGAGGCGCTCTATCTTGCCACCAAGGGCGGCGGCGAGTTCTTCGGCAAGGTGGGCAGTTTCGAGCCGGGCTATGAGTTCGACGCCATCGTCATGGACGACAGCACCCTGCCCACCACCCGCAGGTGCACTCTCACCGAGCGGCTGGAACGGGTGGTCTGGCTCTCCGACGGGCTGCCCCTCGCCAAGTATGTGGCCGGGCGGCGGCTGTTCTGAAACGCAAAAACAATAAAAGAGCGGCATCCACGGGGATGCCGCTCTTTTTTGCTTCTGGAAAATTCATCCCTTCACCGCGCCGGAGGTGAGGCCCTGGATGAAGTAGCGCTGCAAAAAGACGAAGATGATGGTCACCGGCACGGCGGACACCAGCGAAGCGGCCATCATGGCGCTCCAGTTGGTGGACGCCTCGCCCAGGAAGGTCATCACCAGACCGGGCACCAGGGTGCGGCGGGCGGTGTCGGTGACGAGGGTCATGGAGTAGAGCAGGTCGTTCCGGCTCCAGACGAAGCCGTAGATGGCGATGGAGATCATGCCGGGCACCGCCATGGGGAAAATGATCTGGAACATGATGCGGGCGTGGCCCGCGCCGTCGATCTTGGCGCTCTCGATCAGCGCGTCGGGCAGCTGGTCAAAGTAGCTTTTCAGCGTCCAGGTGCCCACCGGCAGGGTGAACACCACATAGCTGATGAGCAGCGCCCAGTAGCTGCCCGGAAGGCCGGTGCGCTGCATCAGCACATAGATGGACAGCAGCAGGATGGCCTGGGGGAAGGCCTGGCTCATCATGAACAGGCCCATGATGAACTTGCGCCCCCGGTAGCGGAACTTGGAAAAGCTGTAGCCCGCGAAGGCGCACACGATGGTGGCCATGAAGCTGCTGGCGAAGGACACCAGCAGGCTGTTGCGCAGATAGCCCATGATGGTGGGGCCCCTGATGATGTTCAGGATGTTCTCCAGCGTCTTGGGCCCGGTGAAGAAGGTGAGGGTGAAGGTGTCGGAACTGGGCTTCAGCGCCGTGTTGATCATCCACAGAAGGGGCAGGAACACGAACGCGCCGATGAGCACCAGGAACACCCAGAAGAAGATGCGGAACCCGATGGTTTTCTGAAACATTTTCATCCCGTCACCCCCTTAGTCGGATTCATTGACCTGCCGCAGATACACGAAGCTGAAGCAGGCCAGCAGCAGTGCCCAGATGGTGCCCACGGTGGCCGCCTTGCCCATGTCCCAGTTCTTGAAGGCGGTGGTGTACACCTCGATGGACAGGGTGGTGGTGGCCCGGGCGGGGCCGCCCTCGGTCATGGTCCAGGGCAGGTCGAAGTGCTGCAGGTTGCCGATGGTGCCCAAAGCCAGCACCAGCGTCACGATGGAGCGCATCTGGGGCAGCACCACGTGCAGGAAGGTCTGCCAGTTGCCCGCGCCGTCGATGCGGGCGGCCTCGATCTGGTCCGTGGAGACGCCCTGCAGCCCGCCCAGCAGAAAGGCCATGTACCAGGGCAGCATCTGCCAGGAGCGGGCGATGACCACGCACAGCAGCGCCGTCTGGGTCTGGCCCATCCAGGAAACGCCCTTGTCCAGAATGCCCAGGTTCGTGAGCAGGCCGTTGAGCACGCCGTACTGGCCGTTGAAGATCCAGCTCCACAAAAAGCCGATGGCGATGCCGGGGATGATCCAGTTCACCAGCGTCAGGCCCCGCAGCAGCTCGCTGCCCTTGAAGCCCTGGTTGAGCAGGATGACCCAGATGAAGCCCAGCACGAAGGGGATGAGGGTGGCCAGCACCACGAAGAGGGCGGTGGTGCCGAGGGTGGGCAAGAAGTAGGGGTCCTTGAATACCTTGACGTAATTCTCCAGCCAGACCCAGTCGTAGTCCGGGTAGAGCAGCGACCGGTCGGTGAAGGACATGAGCACCGCGTCCACAAAGGGAACAGGATGATGGCGGCGAACACCGCCAGACCGGGCACCACCAGCAAGAAGCCCACCTGACGGTCGGTGAGCCGGCCGCCGTTTTTGATACCTTTCACGGAAAAGCCTCCTTAGCAGCCGGGGCCGTCCCGCATTTTGGGGCGGCCCCGGTCAGGTCAGTTGTGCCCGGCAAGGGATTTGCGCAGGCGCAGGAGAGTTACAGGGCGTTCAGGCGGCTCTCCATGTCGGCCACGGCCTGTTCCGAGGTCTTCTGGCCCAGCAGGGCGGCCTGCAGTTCTTCGGTGATGACGCTCTTGACCTCGCTGGCGTTGGTCATGCGGGCAGTCTCCTCCAGCCGCGCGGTGGCGGTGGACTCCAGGAAGCCGTTCAGGTAAGCGTCGTTCTTGGCCTCTTCCTTCTCGGAGGCGCTCACGGTCACAGGGGGCATGCCGTTGTTGGTGAAGTAGTCCATGGCGACGTCGTCGCTCACCAGGGTCAGGGCCAGATCGGCGGCCTGCTCCTTGTATTCGCTCTTGTCAAAGATGACCAGTATGTGGCCCCACATGGTGGACTGGGGCTGGTCGCCGGCGTTCAGAACGGGGCGGGGCATGGCGCTGCAAACATTGACTACGTCCTCGGGTGCAACGCCGTTGCTCACGGCCTGGCCCTTGGCCACCACGGCGTCGTCATAGAAGGCCATCTTGCCCTGGGCGAACATCTGACGGGCCTCGCTGCGGCCGGTGTCCATGGCGATGTAGCCCTTGGCCAGCATGTCCTGATACCACTTGACACACTCCACGGCGGCCTCGCTGTTGATGGTCACAGAGCCGTCCTCGCCGAAGATGGCGCCGCCGAAGGTCCACAGCCAGGGCATGAAGTCGCCGGCGCAGGTATCGTCCTTGGTGGAAACGCCGTAGGGCACGATGCCCTCGCCCAGCGCGGCCACGTCGGCCAGGCACTGCTCAAACTCTTCCATGGTGGTGGGCACGGTGTCCCAGCCGGCGCGGGCCAGGATCTCGGGGTTGTAGAACATGGTGATGGAGGCCATGCTCCAGGGCAGGGCAAGCTGCTTGCCGTCCACATTGCCCACGTCCAGGGCGGACTGGGTGAAGTTCTCTTTCAGATACTCCTCGCCCAGGATGTCGTTCCAGTCGGCCAGAACGCCCGCCTGCGCCACGGTGTTGAAGATGCCGATGTCCACCTGGGCCAGGTCAAGCTGCTCGGAGCCCTGGTTGCGGATGAGCAGCTGCTGAGCGGTGTCCGCCCAGGTCCAGCCCACTCAGGTCACGGTGTTGCCGCTGGCCTCTTCGTAGGTGGTGCGCATGCGCTGGAAGATCTCCTTGGAGGCCTCTTCCTCGCCGGACCAGCCGGCCCAGACGATGTTCACCGGCTCGGTGGACCCGGAGCCGCTGTCCCCGGTGGAGGCAGGGGTGGAGCCGCCGGTGGAGGCAGGGGTGCCGCCGCAGCCGGCCAGAAGGGAAACAGCCATGAGCGCGCTGAGGCTCAGCGCCAGCATTTTTCTCATTTTCATTGTGATTCTCCTTTGTCCTGTATTTGATGTTCGGATGATTGAATGGGCCCTATCAAACCGGTGATCCTGCGTTTGGGCGTCCCCGTGCTCAAATCACCGGTGTTGCCTGTATACGCGCACCTCGAACAGATGCGCCCGTTCGTCGCCCCAGGTCTTTTCGCAGACCAGGCGCAGCGCCGTGGCCGTCACGGCCTCCCCGGCGGAAAGCTCCAGCAGCCGCCGCCAGTTGCCGGTGCAGCGGGCCACCGTCCGCCAGCCGTTTTCCGTCAGCGCCTGCACGCTCACATCCCGCATCAGCTGGGGCGGCATGCCCTTGCGGGCGGCGAATTTGTGGTGATCCTCCCAGTGGTCGGTGCGGCTGCTGGGGATCTCCATCGAGAGCTCCGGGTCAAGATACAAAAGGATGGTGTCGAAGGTGCGGGGCGCGTCCCAGCGCAGTTCCAGCCAGGGCGCGGCCTCGGGGGCCGAGCACCACAGGTGGGGCTGCCGCCACACGCGGCTGCATCCGTCGGTCACGTTCTCCGGGGCGTAAAAGCTGTTTTTTTCGGGCAGGAAGAGGGGGTCGCGGTATTCCGGGGCGTCGGCCCGGCCGCACAGGACGCCCGGTGCTCTTCGCGCCGCCAGTGCCAGCGAGACGCCGGGGACGGGGTCGAATACAAGCATACCATACTGCCCCTGCGCCTGGGAAGGGAAGAGGGCCTCCAGCCAGTTCTCCCCGGCGGTCAGCTGCCAGCTCTGTTCGCCCGCCGGCTGGCCGGGGCACAGGCGGCTGGGCAGGGGGCAGCAGTGCCAGACCGCCCGCAGCGTGGCGGGCGCGTCGGCCCGCACCAGAAAGCGGCCGCGGGGCTCGTCGGGGCAGGGGCAGGCGATGAAGCCGCCCTGTTCCAGTGAGAACCAGCCGGCGGCAGGCCCTTCTTCAGGCTGGTAGCGGGAGCTGGCGGTCACCGCCGCGTCCCGGGCCAGGTCCTCCGGGTCCTGGTTGGAGAGGCCCGGCAGGAACATGTCCTCCCGCAGCAGGGTTTGGCGGATGCGCTCCACCTCTTCGGGAGCCAGCGCCGCGGGGCTTTTGCCCCACCGCAGGCAGCCCCAGGCCAGCGCCGCGGCGGCCTGGCCGGAAAGGCCGCAGGTGTTCATCACCCGGGTGGAGACGAAGGCCTCCCGGCGGGTGCCGATGTTCCGCCCCGCGAACAGCAGGTTGGGGAAATCGGCGTGATACAAACAGCGCAGCGGCACGGCGTAGACGTTCACCGGGATCTGGGTGCAGTTGTTTTCGTCGCTGCCGATGCCCTCGGCGGGGTGGAAATCCATGTACCATCCGCCGTAAAAGCCGCCGTCGGCAAAATCGGTGTGGCGCAGCACGTCCTCCTGGCTGAGCAGATAGGCGGTGTCCATCCGGCGGGATTCCCGCTTGCCGGGCAGGCTGCCCACCCACTCCAGGGTGTAGCAGGCGGCGTTGAAGCGGCCGCTGTTCTTTATGTAGTTCCAGATGCCCATCACGATGCGCCGCAGCTCAAAGGCGATGTCCTGAGCGTCGGCGATGGTGTTGCGCAGCCCGCCGTATTCGAACCACCAGCAGTCGCTGCCGCTCTGGGTCTCGGACATGATGCGCCCGCCCCGGCCCAGCAGGGCTTCCACCTCTTCCAGGCTGTAGGCGTAGGAGGGCGGCACAAAGGCCACCGGGTGGTCTTCCTTTTTTACATAATAAAGGATGGAACTGCCCAGCAGGGCGGTGGGCTTGGGAGCGGCGTCCTTGCGGAACAGATGCTCGCCGATCCAGTAGGGCACGCCCGCCCTCGCCCCCACCGACCCGTCGCCGGTGGCGTCGATGAACATTTTGGCGTGCACCCGCCAGGTGCGCTCGCTGGCCTGCTGGCTGCCCTGCACCCAGAGCAGTCTGCGGTCCCGAACCTCCACTTCGGTGACGTCGGTGTTCAGAAGAAGGGTCAGGCCCGGCTGGCTGGTCACCGCGTCCAGAAGCACGTCGTCCCAGAACAGGGGGTTGCCGTCGGGATTGGTGTAGAGGTTGCGCATCTTCAGCGCGCCAAGCACGCCCATCTCCTCGCTGGACAGGTTGCCAGCGCCCACAGCGCCCCGTGTCCACACCCGGATCTCGCTGCTGGAATTGCTGCCCAGCACCGGGCGGTTATGGATGAGCACGACCTCAAGGCCAAGGCGCGCGGCCTCCAGCGCCGCGCAGACGCCGGCGGGGCCGCCGCCCACCACGGCCAGATCGGTGTATAACTCTTTCATGCTTCCACACACCTTTGTTGAGAGCAGATTATTCCACTTGAACAGGGCCTTGCCCGCAAAAGGATTCGCCTGTTTTCCTGTTAAACATAAAAAATCAAGAAAAAGAAGAAACTTTTTGTTTGATTTGTCTCCGTTCTAACAGCAAATGCGGCCCGCCGCCATGATTGTTTTGCTTTGTTTCTGGATTATTCTGCACTAAGTTGTTGACGCTGTGCGAAAGATGGGCTACACTGGATGCAGAGAAACGGCCCGGCAAAGGAGGAAAAAAGGATGGCAAACCCGTACCAGAGCGTGGGGGACTATCTGCAGTTCATCCGGGACAAGTACAACGTCCAGATCTGCGTGAAGGACTTCGGCGGCTTCATCCACATCAACAAGGACCTGTCGGAGGCGCTGGACCCCTTCCTTGCCCACACCAACCCTTTCTGCCTGTACATGAAAAGCGAGCCGGAGCGCTTCCACGTCTGCCTTTCCATGATACGCAAGATGCACGACAAGCTGCTGCGCACCAAAAAGCCCTTCTTCGGCGTCTGTCACGCGGGGCTGGGAGAGTATGTGGTGCCGGTGTATTCCGGCGAGCTGCTGCTGGGCACGGTGAACGCCGGATTTTTTCAGACCAACGAGGCCCGCACCCGCTGGTGCATCGCCCATGCCTGCCGCTGCAGCGAGGGGCTGGAGACCGAACGGGCGCTGGAACTCTATGCCGCCAACATCGCCACGCCCACCATCCCGGTGGACGATTTGCTGGTGGAGCTGCAGCTGGTGGCGGGGCACCTGGGCCAGTCCTATCAGGCGCTGAACAACACCCACGCCGCCCCCAACATGGCCCGGCGCTACCAGAATTCCAGCGAGGACACCATCTTCTCCCACGCGGTGGAATATGTGCACATCAACTGCACCCAGCACGTCTCGCTGCCCGAGCTGGCGCGCTTCTGCCATTGCAGCGAGAGCTACCTCAGCCACCTGTTCAAGCGGCACGCCGGGGTGAACGTGAGCACCTATGTGAACAAGGTGCGGGTGGAGCAGGCCAAGGGCATGCTGCGCTACAGCCTGCTGCCGGTGGCGGACGTGGCGTGCGCCTGCGGCTTCAACGACTCGAACTATTTTTCCCGGGTGTTCGCCCGCATCATGGGCATCCCGCCCTCGGAGTACCGCCGCCGCTTTCTGGACATCGAGACGCGCCAGCCGCCGCCGCAGGCGCGGTGAAGAACTGCGGGGCAGATACAAGAATCGGCCGCCGCGGCGGGCAGACAGGACCCCCGGCGATGTGCTATCCTTAAAGAAATGAAGCGACCCGCCCCCGCGCACAAGAGCGCAATGAAAACAAGGAGGGGACCGCCCTGTGAACGCCGCCCTGATCGCGGGCATGCTGCTGGCCTACACCGCCGCGCTGTGCCTGCTCATCCGAAAAGCCTGTTCCGCCCGCAAAAGCTATCTGGCAGAAAAAATTCTGTGCAGCCTGCTGTTTGTGGCGGTGGCGGGCGTGTCCGCCAAGCTGGGCAGCCGGCCCGAGGCCTTCGTGCACCTTGCGCCCGCTTTGGGCTGCTGCGTGACGGGGGACGTGCTGCTGGCTGTTTATAACCGCCGCCGCAGGCTGCCCTGGTTTGTGGCGGGCGGCGTGTGCTTTCTGGCGGGGCACGGGCTGTTCGTGTGGGGGCTGTGCCGCCTGCAGCCGGTGGGCTGGCCGGTGCCTGTGGCTGCCGCCGCCGGCGCGCTTGGGGTGCTGGCGCTGAGCCGCCTGCCCGGCATGCGCTTCGGCCGCCTGCTGCCCATGGCGGCGGTCTACGCGGCCTTCGTCTCCGCCTTTCTGGGCAAGGGGTTCCAGCTGGCGGCGGGCCTGGGCCAGCCCTGGTGCTTTCTGGTGCTGGCGGGCGCGGCCCTGTTCTGGGTGTCGGACCTTTTGATTTTGTTCCTTTATTTTTACCGCGCCTCCCACCCGGCGGTGCACGCCGCAAATCTGGCCACCTATTATTACGGCATGTTCCTGGTGGCCATCAGTCTGGGGTTTTGAGCAAAACGAAGCGCAGCGCCTCCCGGCAGGGAAGGCGCTGCCTTTTTTTGCTCTTTTTCGCGGCGGGCTTTTCCCGGGAAAAGCCCGCTGCTGCGGCACTTTCGGGGGTTTTCGGCACGCTGCGCGGGCAGGGGAGAGCCCGCGTGCCCCTCTTGCACTTTGACGGTGCCGGGGTTAGAATTACATCTGTGACGCACCAGCGGACGGACTGCCGCCGGGGCGCGTCGGATATTTGGCTGACCGAAGGGGGATACGGAAATGAAGGTTCTGGTGATCTCGGACGTGCACAGCAACGTCTGGGCGCTGCGGGAAGTGCTGCGGGCGGAGCAGGGGTTCGACCTGCTGGTGTGCGCGGGCGATTATGTGGACTACGGCATTGCGCCCAAAGAGACCATCGCCCTGGCGCGCTCGGTTCCCGGCGCGGTGCTGGTGCAGGGCAACCACGACAAGCTTCTCACGGAAATTTACGACAGCGGTGAATACCGCACCAAGAAAGGCCATGACTTCAAGTGGTCTCACGACAACTGCCTCAAGATGGACGGGGAGGACATCGAGTTCCTGCGCACGCTGCCCATCCACCAGTCCTTCGAGGCGGACGGAGTGCGCTATCTGGTCCAGCATCAGTACAAGAGCGACTACTCCACCGTGGAATGCCGCTTCCTGTTCGACCAGTTCTGGGCCGAGCATGCGCCCGCCGCGCCCGACGGCGTGCGCCGCTGCATGATCTTCGGCCACTCTCACCGGCAGGCGGTGCACTGGCTCTCCGGCGACCGGCTTTGGCTGAACCCGGGCAGCGTGTCCTACCGCCGGCCGGACGACCCGGAAAAAACGGCCCAGTACGCCGTCATCGAAAACGGCGAGATCTCCCTGCGCCAGGTGCCCTACGACGCCTCTGCCCAGCTGGCGGCGGCCAAGGAGTACCTCGCGAAGGACGCCATGATGGAGACCGAACTGCAGGACTTCTTTTTCTTCTTCGGCAACGCAAAAACTTCCCGTGACCCGCTGGTGCGAAAGGAGAGCGACAAATGAGCATGATCCGGCGCATCCCCATGGACGGGGTGATGAACTTCCGCGACCTGGGCGGTTTCGCCTGCCCCGGCGGCGTGACCCGGTGGAACCGCATCTATCGCAGCGCCGCCCTGGCCGACGCTTCCCCCGAGGATGTGGAACGGCTGCGCCGCAGGAACATCAGGCTGGTGCTGGACCTGCGCTATCCCCATGAAGTTCAGGCGCGGCCGGACGCGGCCATCCCCGGTGTGCAGAACCTGAACTTTCCCCTACTGGGCGACTTCCCCATGGACAAGCTGCCCATCAACGGCGAGGTCAAAAGCACCAGGAGCCTCTACCGCATGTACCGGCTGATGCTGCGCCACGGGGGCGAGGCCATCCTGGGCGCCTTCCGCGCGCTGCTGGCGTGCGACGGCGCGGTTTTGTTCCACTGCGCCGCCGGCAAGGACCGCACCGGCGTTTTCACCATGCTGCTGCTGGCGCTGGCGGGGGTGGAATGGGCCGACATCCTGGCGGACTACACGGTGAGCGAACTCTATCTGGAGGGCCTCACCACCGACATCTCCGGCTCCAACGTGCACAACATGCGCATGCTGCGCGCTTTTCTGGAAAAGGAGTACGGCTCGGCGGAGGAATATCTGCTGGGACTGGGCGCCTCGAAGGAGGAGCTGGACGCCTTCCGCAGCCTTTTCGTCTGCCCCGAGGGGGACAACGAACAGGGCGGTTGGTGATAACGCACAAAGGAATGGTGACCTCTTTGGATGATACAATGAAATTTATGCCCACCGGTTGACATTTTTCTTTGCGGTTTTATAATTAAGACGTGCTCAAGGGAAAAGCGAAATCGACAGATGAGCGGAAGAAAGGCGGAGCAGGAGGGATTTACTGCCCCCGCCGGTCCTTCCGTTCAGGTGCTTTTTTTCTTGCAAAATATGTCAATCGCTTGACCGAAAAAAGACGGATGTTGCTTTGAAAGGAGAAGTATCCAAATGAAGAAAATGATGAAACGGGTCGTGGCCGGCGCTCTGGCGTTGTCCATGACGGTGCTGATGGCGGCCTGCGGCGGCTCCGATGAATCCACCGGTTCCGTTGCCCAGACTTCCAGCGGCAGCACTGCCGGCGCCGCCTCCATCAAGGTGTGGGTGAGCTCCGGCGCGGAGGACGATGTCTACCGCGAGACCTTCGACAAGATGGAGACCGAGCTGGGCATCACCATTAACGACGAGTACTATCCCAAGGACGAGCTGGACAGCAAGCTGCAGGTCGCGCCCGTGGTGGGCGACGCCCCCGACATGATCGTGGCCGACTACCTGCTGATCCCCGGCTACTATGAGACCGGCATGATCCAGCCCATCGACGAGTACATCAGCGACGATCTGAAGAGCGACCTGCTGCAGTCCGTCATCGCCGAGTCCACCTACGACGGCAAGATGGTCTCCACCGCGCAGTTCGACTCCGGCCTGGCTCTGTGGGCCAACAAGTCCATGCTGGAAGAGGCTGGCGTGCGCATCCCCACCAGCTACACCGATGCCTGGACCAAGGAAGAGTTTGAGGATGCACTGGCCAAGCTGAAGGCCAGCGGCGTGGAGTACCCCATGTACCTGCGTCAGAACAACCCCTCCTCCCTGTACTACACCTACATGCCCTTCGTGGTCAGCTTCGGCGGTGACTACATGAACCGCGACACCATGCTCACCGAGGGCGCGCTGGACAGCGAAGCCAGCATCGCCGCCTTCGACTACATCTCCTGGATGATCGACCAGGGTTATGTGAACGCCGCCTGCGACTATGAAGACGCCTTCTACGGCCGCAAGGAGAGCGCGTTGTCCCTGACCGGCCACTGGATGTACACCCAGCATGTGGATGCTCTGGGCGACGACGCCATCATCATCCCCATCCCTGACTTCGGCAACGGCGTGTACACCTGCACCGGTTCCACCGTCTGGGCCATGACCACCGCCGCCGTGGACAACGGCGTGGCCGACGCTGTCTGGAGCGTGATGGAAAAGAGCATGGACCCCGAGTACATCAACATGGTGACCGACGTGAACGGCGCCATCCCCTCCCGCCTGTCTGTGATGGAGCAGGACCCCGAGCTGCAGGAAGGCGGCCGGCTGTACCTGTACCGCGAGCAGCTGGAGGCCAACATCGCTGTGCAGCGGCCTCTGACCCCTGCCCACATGACCATCTACAGCGCTATGCAGTCTGCCATTGCTGACATCATCGCCGGTGCGGACGCCGGTGAGACCCTGACCGCGACCGCCCAGTCCATCGACGACATCATCGTTGAGAACGGCTGGAATAACGAGTAACACTGGAAGGGGGAGCGCCGCCGGCGCTCCCCCTTTTCTTCTTCATAAAGGATGTGAAACTGGTTGAAAAAATTCCGAATAAAAAGCCTGAACACCCGCACGCAGGAAGCGCTTACCGGCTGGCTGTTCAGCGCCCCGGCGCTGATCGGCGTGGCCATCTTCATGATCGTGCCCTTCTGCATGTCGGTGGTCTACTCCTTCACCAACAAGATGCTGGTGCAGAAGCCGGGCGAGCCCCTGCAATTCACCTTTCTTGACAACTACATCAAGCTGTTCACCAACGATCTGGCCCATCAGGCTTTCATGAACACCCTGCTCTACGCCGTGATGGTGGTGCCCACCACCATCCTGCTGGGCACCCTGCTGGCGGTGTTCGTGAACAGCAAGCTGCGGGGCGTGAAGATCTTCCGCACCATCTACTTCAGCCCCCAGGTGGTCACCATGACCGTTGTGGCGGTGGTGTGGTCCTTCATCTTCTCCTCCAGCGAGTCCGGCCTGATGAACTCCGCGCTGCAGCTGTTCGGCCTGGAGCCTCAGCGCTGGCTGCAGGACACTCAATGGGCCATGTTCTGTATCGCGGTGATGTACATCTGGCAGTCTCTGGGCCTGCAGATGCTCATCGTGCTGGGCGGCCTGCAGTACATCCCCGAGGAACTGTACGAGGCGGCCTATCTGGACGGCTGCAACACCTTCCAGAAGTTCTGGCGCATCACCGTGCCCATGCTGAAAAACACGCTGGTTTATGTGCTCATCTCCACCACCATCAACACGCTGAAACTGTTCACCCAGGTCTACGTGCTGACCAACGGCGGCCCGCAGAACGCCACCACCTCGGTGGTCTACCTGCTGTACAAATCCGGCTTCATCAACCAGCAGGTGGGCTATTCTTCCGCCATCGCCGTGGTGTTCTTCATCATCGTGTTCGTGATCTCTGAGATCCAGAACTACATCATCGGAAAGGAGTGAGACGATTGACCACTGCAGCAAGCAAACAGAGAAAAATGTTCTCGCTCCTGGCGCACTACATCGGCTATGTGCTGATCGCCTTTCTGTTCATCGCGCCCATCGTCTATCTGGTGGTGTCCTCGCTGAAGAACGACACCCAGATCGTGGCCGACATGTCCACCTTCAAGGCGTTCCTGCCGGTGGGCGAACTCTCGCTGGACAACTACGTGGCCGTCATCCAGAAGGTGGACTTCCTCAAGTTCTTCAAGAACTCCGCCGTGGTGGCCGTGATCTATGTGGGCGTGGCCACCATCATCAACGGCATGATCGGCTATGCCCTGGGCATGCTGGAGTTCAAGGGCAAGCGGCTGGTCATCTCGCTGGTGATCGCCCTGTCGGTCATCCCCACCGAGGCGGTCATCATCAACCGCTTCCTGGTGGCCAACGAGCTGGGCATCCTGAACTCCTACATCGGCCTGGCCATCCCCACGGTGGCCTATCCCATGTTCATGTTCCTTTACTACAACCACTTCAAGGGCATGCCCAAGGAACTGATGGAGGCCGCCATCGTGGACGGCGACAGCTACGCCGGCATCTTCTGGCACATCATGTTCCCGCTGTCCAAACCCATCATCGCCACCGTGGCCATCATGGGCTTCATCCGCTCCTGGGGCGATCTGCTCTGGCCCACCCTGGTCACCCGTGACGAGACCTACCGCACCCTGCCTCTGGCGCTGCGTGCCTTGTCCACCGACGTGTACATCTTCTGGGGCCAGATCTTCGCCTTCGCCACCCTGATGACCATTCCGGTCTTTGTGATCTTCCTGCTGTTCCAGAAGCAGTTCATCCAGTCGCTGGCCATGAGCGGCATCAAGGGCTGACAAAGGCTCTGCCGCCGCGCCGGGCCCCGCAAAGTGGCGGCGGGGCATCTTCCCTCCTGCCGCTTTGCGCTGTATAATAATGGCAAACGAGCTTTGCAAGGCAGGAGTGATTGCAGTATGGCAACGATCAAAGATGTGGCGCTGCATGCCGGCGTCACGGTGACCACGGTCTCCCGCGTGCTGAACAATCGGGGCTACATCAGCGAAAAGACCCGCCAGAAGGTGTATGAGTCCATGCGGGCGCTGAACTATCAGCCCAACGAGCTGGCGCGGGCGCTGTATAAAAAGCAGAGCAAGGTCGTGGGGGTCGTTGTGCCCTCGCTGCTGCATCCGTATTTTTCCGCCTGCGTCCACTACCTGGAAAAATACGCCGCCCGCCAGGGATACAAGATCATGGTGTGCAATTCCAAACGGGAGCGCAAAAGCGAGATCGAATACATCGAGATGCTTAAGTCCAACAAGGTGGCGGGTATCGTGCTCTGCACCCGCACCGGCGAGCTGGCCGACATTCTGGACGATTCGCTGCCGGTGGTAACATTGGAGCGCTCCATCTCCGACAAGATCCCGGCCATCATGTGCGACAACTATCAGGGCGGCGTGCTGGCTGCCCGGTGCCTGCTGGACCGGGGCCGCAAAGGCATCGCAGTCTTTCCCGGCCAGCCCAAGGTGCAGCTGCCCGGCGAATTGCGCGTCACCGGATTTCTGGACACCTGCCGTCAGGCGGGCGTGGAACCCATCGTGGTTGCTACCGATGAAAGCCAGTTTGCAGCCCGGGATTACCGCGGCACCATCCGGGCGGCGCTGTGCGCTTATCCTGAGATCGACGGCGTGTTCGCCACCAGTGACGTCATGGCGGCCCAGGTGATCCAGGAGTGCGGCAAAATGGGCCGCAGCATCCCGCAGGACGTCAGCCTGGTCGGCTTTGACGATGTGGACATCGCCAGCCTGACAACCCCCCCGCTGACCACCATCCATCAGCCGCTGGAACAGATGTGCGAGTATGCAGTGGATGGCATCCTGCGCAAATTGAGGGGAGAAACCGTGCCCGTAAAGACCATCCTGCCCGTTTCGCGGGTGGACCGGGAATCGGTGTAGCGCATCGCCTGTGCTCTCAAAGCGCGGCGGTGTGTTCCGCCGCGCGCTTATGGCGCGTCCCGGCCCCGCACACAGCAGGGCGGGCATGCTCATAAGGAGAAAAGTATGAACACGAATACCATTATGCACGGCGACATGCCGGGCGACAAGGTGGAGATCAACGATTCCCACCGGACCAAGGCGGCCCGCATCCTGCCGGTGCTGCTGGAAAAACTGGAGCCCATCCGGGCTGCCAACCCCCACGGCCGCGCGGTCGTCTGCGTGTGCGGCGGCAGCGGCGTGGGCAAAAGCGAGATCGCCAGCCTGCTGGGTCAGGCCCTGCAGGACGGCGGCCTCGGCTGCTATGTGCTCAGCGGCGACAACTACCCCCACCGCATCCCCGCCCAGAACGACGCCGAGCGGCTGCGGGTGTTCCGCTGCGGGGCCCTCAAGGGCCTTGTGGGCAGCGGGCTGTACACCGAAGAGGTGAAGAACGAGCTGCTGGACCTGCAGCGGCAGGACGTGGACTGCGACCCCGCCCAGACCGCCGGCCGCCCCTGGCTGGAGGTCTATCAGCGGGAGGGCAGAAAGGCGCTGGCGGGCTATCTTGGCAGCGACAAAGAGCAGGACTTCGCCCAGCTGAGCGACATCATTTCCCGGTTCAAGAACGGCGCCGGGAGCATCTATCTCAAGCGCATGGGCCGCACCCCGCTGGACCTGTGGTACGACCGGGTGGATTTTTCCGACAAAAAGGTGCTCATCATCGAGTGGACCCACGGCAACAGCGACGGTTTTTCCGGGGTAGACCTGCCCATCCTGCTGAACAGCACCCCCCAGGAGACGCTGGAGCACCGCCGCAGCCGCAACCGGGACGGCGGCGTGGACCATCCCTTCACCACCATGGTGCTGGAGATCGAGCAGCGCCTGCTTGAATCGGCGGCCCACAAGGCGGCCATCATCGTGGCCAAAAACGGCGACCTGCTCACCTACGGGCAGTACCGCGAACGGATGGCACGGGGGTGAGCGGCGATGAAAGAATTGTCGAGCGGGCCGATGCTCAACGCCTATCCGGACAGCATCGGCGGCCAACTGGCGGACATCGTGGCCTTTTTGAGCCGCGATGAACTCAAGAACGTTTTCTCCTCCTTCTACATCCTGCCCAGCGTCTTCAACACTGACCTGGACCGGGGCTTCTCGGTGGTGGACTACTCCCTCAGCGAGGACCTGGCCCGGCGGGAGGATCTGGACGCGCTGCGCTCCCTGGGGCTGGACCTCAAGCTGGACTTCGTGCTGAACCACGCCTCGGTGCTCAGCCCCCAGTTCCAGAGCATGGTCCATGACCCCGACTCGCCCTACAAGGACTTCTTCATCGACTGGAACGAGTTCTGGAAGGGCGAAGGGGAGATGACCGAGGAGGGCTACATCCTCCCCGACAAAAAGCATCTGGACCGCATGTTCTTCCGCAAGCCGGGGCTGCCCATCCTGATGGTGCGCATGCCCGACGGGCGGGACGTGCCCTACTGGAACACCTTCTACCAGCAGGTGGATTATCAGGTGCCCACGGTGCAGCAGCTGATGCATGCCAGCGGCCTGCAGTACACCCGCGCTTTGCGCCTGCACCAGCGCATCGCCCCGGCCCTGGCGGAGGGCAGGACCCCCGCCCAGCTGGACTTCACCGGCTTCGAGGAGGCCAAGCAGGCTGTGTGCGGCTGGCTGGAGGCCCACCGGGAATACCTGGGCCAGATGGACCTGAACATCCGCTCGCCGCTGGTGTGGCAGTTTTACGACGACACCCTCAAGACGCTGGCGGGCTATGGCGCGCGCATCGTCCGGCTGGACGCCTTCGCCTACGCGCCCAAGGCGGTGGGGGAGAAGAACTTCCTCAACGAGCCGGGCACCTGGGACCTGCTGGCCAAGGTGGACGAGCTGGCGAAGAAGTACGACCTGGACCTGCTGCCGGAGATACACGCCAGCTACGGCGAGAAAATTTACGAAAAAATCGCCCGGAAAGGCTACATGACCTACGACTTCTTCCTGCCGGGGCTGCTGATCGACGCCTTTGAGCACAAGAACGCCGACTATCTGCGCCGCTGGGCGGGCGAGATCCAGGCGGGCGGCCTGCGGGTGGTGAACATGCTGGGCTGCCACGACGGCATCCCTCTGCTGGACCTGAAGGGCCTGATGCCCGACGAGCGCATCCAGGGCCTTATCGACGCGGTGGTGGCCCGGGGCGGCTACGTCAAGGACCTGCACGGCGCCAAGAACATGTACTATCAGGTGAACGCCACCTATTACAGCGCCCTGGGCGAGGACGACGCCAAAATGGCGCTGGCCCGGGCCATCCAGATGTTCATGCCCGGCAAGCCTCAGGTGTGGTATCTGGACCTGTTCTGCGGCAAAAACGACCACGAGGCGGTGCGCCGCGCCGGCCCCGGCGGCCACAAGGAGATAAACCGCACCAACACTCCGCCCGAGGCCATCGACGGCCTGCTGCAAAATCCCTGTGTGCTCGAACAGCTGGACCTGCTGCGCCTGCGCGGCACCCACCCGGCCTTCGGCTTTGACAGCGAGCTGGAGATCGGCGGCGAGGGCAGCACCCTGGAGCTGACCTGGCGCAAGGGCGGGGAGTGGGTCTCCCTTCACGCCGACCTGGCCAAGGCGACGTATTCCATCACCGGCACTTCTCTGTAAAAAAAGCAAACCGGCCGCGCCGCGGCGGGCGTTCTGCCCGCTGGGGCGCGGCCCTTTTTTGTGCCCGGGAAAGACAGCGCGCCTTTCCCTGTGCTATACTGAGAGCAGCAAGCCGAAGGAGGAAACGAAACATGGAGCGGCCGGCGCGGCAAAAAACGAAAGAACAGCAAACGGCGGTCCGGCTGGCCCGCCCGGAGGACATCGACGCCTGGATGGAGCTGGTGGACCGGGTGAAGGCGGACTTCCCGGGTCTTGAGACCGAGGCGGCCTTGGCGGAGCACCGGGCCACGGTGCTGCGCTTCATCGAAAAGGCCTCCGCGGTCTGCGCGGCGGGGGAGGGGTGCATCCTGGGGGCGCTGCTGTTCTCGAAGGAAGACGGCATGCTCTGCTTTCTGGCGGTGGACCCGGCCAGCCGCAGGCAGCACATCGCCCGGCGCCTGGTGGACTTCATGCTGGCGCGGATGGACACGGGCAGAACCGTCACTGTGACCACCTACCGGGAGGGCGACCCGCGGGGCGCCGCCGCCCGGGCGTTTTACAGAAGCATGGGCTTTTTGGAAGGGAAGCTGGGGAAGGAGTTCGGCTGCCCCGTGCAGGAGTTCACCCTCAAAGGAAAGCCCGCCGGACAAAGATAAGCACGGAAAATCGGGCGCGAACGGCCGCTTTCCGGTATGCTGGAGCCAGAAGGAGGGTGTGACCAATGGACTGGGTAGAGAGCATCCATCAGGCGGTCCGGTATATCGAGCAGCATCTCCGGGAGGAGCTGACCATCGGGGACATCGCGCGGCAGGCGGCCCTTTCGCCCTTTTATTTTCAAAAGGGCTTTGCCATGCTGTGCGGCATGACGGTGGGCGACTACATCCGCCAGCGCCGGCTTTCCGCCGCCGGGCTGGAGGTCCTCACGACGGACCGGAAGATCATCGACATCGCGCTGGAATTCGGCTACGACTCGCCGGACAGTTTCACCAAAGCCTTTGCCCGCTTCCATGGGCTCACACCTGCCGCACTGCGAAAAAGCGGAGGCGCGGTCCGTTCCTTTGCTCCGCTTCGGATCAAAGTGACATTGGAAGGTGGTCAAAACATGGATTGCAAGATCATGAAAAAAGAGGCGTTCACCGTGCTCTGCCGGGCAAAGACCTTCAAGTATGAGGACGGCGCGGTGGAGGTGCCCCGGTTCTGGGCCCAGCACTTTGCCGCGGGCGGCGGCAAGGTGGTGCGCGGGGTCTACGGCATCAACCTGGACGAGAGCATGGGCGGCAGCGAGTTCGAGTATCTCATCGCGGACAACTACGACCCCGCCGCCGAGGTGCCGGAGGGCTTTGTCACCCGCACCATCCCGGCCCACACCTGGGCGGTGTTCCCCTGCACCGGGCGTATGCCCCAGGCGCTGCAGGGGCTGAACCAGCAGATCTTCTCCCAGTGGCTGCCCACGAACCCCGACTACAAGATCGCCGCGGGCATCAACGTGGAGCTGTACAGCGACGCCAGCAGGTTCGAAAGCGGCACCCAGGACCAGGGCTACTACTGCGAGGTCTGGCTCCCGGTGGAAAAGAAATAAAAGCATCCGGCTCCCGTGTTCGGCGGGAGCCGGATGTTATTGCCTTTGGCCGAAGATTGACAGACCTGCGGAGGGAAGGGTATGATAGAGGAATGAAAAAACGCCGGCGGGGCCGCCCGGCCCCGGCCCAAATCCATTGGGAGGTCCACAGATGAAACGTATTTTCGCCCTGCTGTTTGCCCTTTGCCTTCTTGTGCTGGCGGGCTGCGGGCAGCAGACTGACGCGGCCTACCGGCAGATCAGCCAGGAAGAGGCCAAAGAGATGATGGACGCCGGGGACGCGGTGGTGCTGGACGTGCGGGAACAAAGCGAATACGACGAGGGCCACATCCCCGGCGCGGTGCTGCTGCCGGTGGGCTCCATCGACGGGGACACCGCCGCCGCCGTCATCCCTGAAAAGAGCACCACGGTGCTGGTCTACTGCCGCAGCGGCAACCGAAGCAAGACCGCTGCCGCCGCACTGGCGGAACTGGGCTACACCGATGTGTGCGAGTTTGGGGGCATCAACACCTGGCCCTATGGAATTGAGCAATAAGAAAAGGGGAGAACGAGCGTGAACCGAGAAGAATGTCTGCCCTGCAAAGCGCCGCTGGAAGGCCCGGCCCGGGACGAAAAGACGGAGCGCGCCGCCCGCCGCAAAAAGCCGAAGGTGGCCTTCCTCTGCGTGCACAATTCCTGCCGCAGCCAGATGGCGGAGGCGCTGGGCAAAAAGCTGGCCGCAGACGTGTTCGAGAGCTTTTCCGCCGGGACCGAGCCCGGCGCGAGGATAAACCCCGACGCGGTGCGCCTGATAAAGCAGATCCACGGCGTGGACATGGAGCTGACCCAGCACAACAAGCCCCTCTCGGAGCTGCCCCAAGTGGACGTCGTGGTCACCATGGGCTGCGGGGTCAACTGCCCCTTCCTGCCCTGCACTCACCGGGAGGACTGGGGCCTGGATGACCCCACCGGCCGGGAGGACGGCGCATTTCTGGACGTGATGGCCCGCATCGAGGAAAAGGTGCTCGACCTCAGGCACCGCATTTTGGCAGAGGAACTGAAATAAAGGAAAAGACCGCGCGAAAACCGTGCGGCCTTTTTTATCAGCGGCAGGCGCTCAGCCCCGCAGGATTTTCTCCATGGGGCGGCCTTTGGCCAGTTCATCCACCAGTTTGTCCAGTCGGCGTATCTCCTGCATCAGCGGGTCTTCAATCTCCTCCACCTTCACGCCGCACACCTTGCCGGTGACAAGAGTGCGGGCGGGGTTCATGGCGGGAGCGCCCCGGAAAAAGTCGCCGTAACTGGTGCCGTCCTGCTCCATTCGGGCCAGGTCCCCGGGCGTATAGCCGGTGAGCCAGCCGGTCACCCGGTCCACTTCCTCCCGGGTGCGGCCCTTCTTCACGGCCTTGGCCACCAGCAGGGGATAGAGCGTTGCAAAGGGCATCTGTGTCACGTCAGCGCGGGGCATGAAAACGCCTCCTTTTCAAAAATCAACAGAATAGTCCTTGTCGATGAGAATGTACTCGGCGCCGTGCTCGCGGCAGGCCTCCAGCGCCAGGGCGTTGTCCCGAAGAAGGCCCTCCAGGGTGCAGTCGTCGCTCGCTCGGCGCTCTGCGTCGCAGGCGTGGGCCAGAATGTCCCCGTAATGGGCACGGATGTAGCCTTCGCTCATCACAAGGCAGCGGTATCGGATGTGGGCAAGGTACTTTTCGGAAAAGTCCTTCGCCCAGTCGAAGGGGATGTAGCACCCTTCCACGATGAGGTCCTGCCCGTTTTCGATGGCGGTCTTGACCATCTCCCGGGCCACCGGCCACAGAAGTTCGATCAGCTCCCGGTCGCTGCTCAGAGGAGTCAGGCGGGTGCGGCCGCTGCGGATGAGGCCCATCTTCAGATGGTCGAGGGAAAGGCAGAAGCAGCCGTACCGCTTCACCAGCCGCTGGGCAAGGGCGGTCTTTCCTGTGTGGGATGCCCCCGCGATGAGAATGACCATGGCGCTGCCTCCTCCCGGCGCGTTTTGGCGGGGCGGCTGCGGCCGCCCGCAGCTTCATCATAGCACGGGCGGCGCCGTCTGGCAATCGGAACAAAATGAAAAAGCACACCGCGGGCAGTCCGGGGTGTGCTTTTTGGCTTGGGGGCGCTCACGCGCCGCCCGCCAGATATTCCTCAGCCATGTGCACCGCCATGGCTCCGTCGGCCACCGCGGTGACCACCTGACGCAGAGGTTTTGTGCGCACGTCGCCCACGGCAAAAACGCCGGGGACGCTGGTCTTTGTGGTCTCGTCCGCCACGATGTAGCCGCTCCCGTCCAGTTCCAGCTGGCCCTCGGCCAGTTGGGTGGCGGGCTTGCGGCCCACGCTGACGAACAGCCCGTCGCAGGGCAGAAGGGTCTCTTCGCCGGTGTTCACATCCCGCAGCTTCACGCCGGTGAGCTTGCCGTCGTGAAGCAGTTCGGTGACGGTGCTGTTCCAGCGAAACTCCACGTTTTCGGCCTCCATCAGCGGCTGGTGATAGACCTTCGTGGCCCGCAGGGTGTCCCGGCGGTGGACCAAAATCACCTTTTCCGCGATGCGGCTCAGCAGCAGGGCGTCCTCCGCCGCAGAGTTGCCGCCGCCCACCACCACAACGGTCTTGCCCTTGTAGCGCATGCCGTCGCAGGCGGCGCAGTAGGCCACGCCCCGGCCGGTGAGGGCCGCCTCATTTTCCAGCCCCAGCTGCCGGGGGTCGGCCCCGGTGGCCAGCGCCACGGTGCGGGCGTAAAAATCGCCCTCGCTGGTGTGCAGCACCTTGGGGCTGGCGGTCAGGTCCGCCCGTTCCACCTGGGCGTATTCGGTCTTTGCGCCGAACCGCTGGGCCTGCTGCTGCATCTTTTCCCCCAGGGTGAAGCCGTCGATGCCCTCTTCGTAGCCGGGGTAGTTGTCGATGACGTCGGCCAGGGCCATCTGCCCGCCTGCCGAAAGCTTTTCCAGCACCAGCGTGTCCAGCCCGGCCCGGGCGGCATAGAGGGCGGCGGTGTAGCCGCCGGGGCCTCCGCCCACCACGATCATATCGTAAACATGGGTGTCGCTCATGTTCGGTGTCTCCTCACTGCTCCAGCGTCTCCCGGATGAACCGGTCGATGGCCGCCTTGGAATCGGGGGCGACGATGGAGCCCAGCGCCTTGCCGTCCCGGTAGAGCACCAGGGTGGGGATGACCTCCACCCCCGCGTCCTTCGCCAGCTGGCCGTCCTCGTCGATGTTCACCTTGGCCACCGTCAGCCGGTCGGAATACTCCCCGGCGATCTGGTCATAGGCGGGGCCGATGCGCCGGCAGTAGCCGCACCAGGGGGCCCAGAAGTCCACCAGAAGGGGCTTGTCCCCCGCTGCGCTCTGCTTGAATTGTTCTGCGTTTATGTTGATGGCTGCCATACCGGTCAGCTCCTTTCCTTTTATTTGAGTTTAGTATACCCCCAAACGCGGCTTTTTTCAGTGATGACGTCACCCAAGGACCGCAAACAAAAACAGGACCTCCGCCGGAGGTCCTGTTTGTTTTTCGTTGTGCTCACGCTTCGGCCTGCCCGCACTGGGCAAAGGCGCGTTCCAGCGCCTCGGTCCCGGCGGGGAACACCAGGGCGAAGGCCTCCCGGGCGGCGGGGGCAAGGGGGGCGAAGGCCTCGTCCATGCCCGCCCAGCGAGGCACCGTCAGGGTCACCTCCGCCACTTCCTTTGCCGCCTTGCCGACGATCTGCTCGTCCTTCATGCGCATCATGCCCATCAGCATGGTGCCGTAGTTGCCCTGAACGCAGGTGGTCAGATACAGCCGCACCGCGTGCATCAGCTCGCTGTGCAGCAGCGGCTGCACAAGGCCAGCGTCACCCTCCGGCTGCAAAAGACCGGTCATCTTTTCCAGCTCCTTGCGGGCGGCGCGCACCTGACGGGGGGCAAGCCCCACCTTGCGCCAGTGGTCCAGCGCCAGCCACAGGGCGATGTAGCGGTCCGCCAGCGGGGCGTTCTTCCGGGGCTGCACATAGCGCAGTTCCCACAGCCTGCGGCGCACCTCGTTTTCCGCTGCGTCGCCTTCGCCCGCGGCCATGGCCTCGTCCAGCAGTCTGCGCCGCCTTTCCGGGTCAAACTCTTCATAATACCGCTCGGGCCAGGAAGTTTGGGGATGTGCCATGATGGGGCCTCCTTCGCGCGCAGGCGCTGATTTGTTATAAGTATCCCACGCGGCGGGCCGGATGTCAACGGCGCGTCAAAGCCCCAGCACCCGAAAAACGCCCCGCACCGCCAGCCGGTACACGCACCAGAGCGCCGCGGCCACCGCCGCCGCCAGCCCAAGGCAGCTGCCAAGGCCCGCCAGCTCCCCGGCGGTGAAACTGCCGTCGTTGAAAAACATGATCATGCCGTAAAAGGCGTACATGAGGCCGATGCCCGCGGCGGTGGGCACGGTGAACACCCGCCGCACCTGGCTGCGGGCCGAGCGGCGCATCCAGTCCGCCGACGCGCCCAGCCGGCGCAGGTCGCCGTAGACCCGGCGGTTTTCCAGCGCGATGGTGAGGCTGCGCACGAAACCGATGACCGCCGCCGCCGCAAAGCACACGGTGCTGATGAAAAGAAACAGCATCAGAAACACCGCCAGCGTGCGCACAAAGTCCGCCTTGTCCAGCGCCCGGAACTGGGGCATGTACTGCCAGAACAGGCGGAACTCGGAGCTGTCCCGCAGGGCGTAGTCGATGGCGCTCTCGCCGTTTGCCAAAAGGGTCTCCCGGTCCAGGAAATAGGAGCCCTCTTCCTCGATATAGCGCTGGCGCACCACCGGGTCCCAGCCGCTGGGCAGAGCCACCTCCGGGCCGGAGCGGTCCACGATCTCGTTGAAGAGCGCCTTGGCAAAGGCGTATTCGCCGCCGCCCTCCGTCGCGTCAAAAAAGACCATCTGCTCCCGCCAGTCGCCGGGCAGGCCGGCGGTCATCACGGCCCAGTCGCCGTCGTCCAGCACGAAATGCCCGAACAGCATGTCGCTGCGCAGCGGTGCGGCGGCGCTGACGTGCAGGCGCCGGTCGGTGACGGTGTTGGTCACAAGGCTGATGCCGGGGGAGAACCTGCCCTGGCTGCTGCCGGAAGTGTCCAGCACCGCCGCGGCCTGCCCCGGCGCGATGTCCACGCTCTCGCTGGTGAGGGCGTTCCAGCCGCTCTCGGACAAAAACAGCTCCGAGGAATCCAGCTCGCTGTACACGGCCTCCCAGGTGGTGCCCAGCGGGCCCTCGGTCTCCACGTCGTGCTCGCCGTCCACCCCCAGGCGCGCCATGGGCGCCTCGGCCCAATGGGTCACCTCCACGCCGTACTCTTCGGCCAGCGCCAGCACCTCGTCCTTCTGGGGCATGTCCTGGTCGGCCCGGTAGTGGAAGGCGAAGTCCACCGGGCGGGCGTCGTAGCTGAGCATGGAGCCGGTGCCCAGCATGGGCGCATAGAAGCCCGCGAAGCACGCCCCGCCGATGAGCACCGTCATCACCAGCATGTTGCGCACCGTCTGGCGGCCCTCAAAGCGCATCATGGACACCGAGAGGATGTCCCGGTGCCAGGCGGCTCTGCGGCCCCAGCCGTTGGCCACCGTGTTCAGCAGCATCATGTACAGCCCCGCCAGCGCGGGCAGATAGAACGGCGCGGTGAAAATGGCGGGGGCATACCAGTGCAGCCACCGCACGCAGATGGTGGGCACAAGATAGCCGCACAGGCAGCCCGCCGCCGTCAGCAGGATGCCCAGCCAGCCGTAGAAGCGGGGCACCGCCCGTACCGGCTCGGCGGTGTGGCTCTGGCGCACCACCTCCATGATGCTGGCCCTGCGCACCGAGCGCCGGCCCATCCACAGCAGCATGAGCACCGTGTAGGCGGCAAAGGCCAGCGGCCAGGCCAGTGCGCCGAAGTCAAAGCGCAGGGCCATCTCGCCGCTGTCCACCACAAAGGCGCGGAACAGCTGCCACAGCCCGAAGGCCAGCGGCACGCCCAGCACGGCCCCCGCTCCGCAGGCGGTCAGCCCCAGCACGCACACCTCCGGCAGCAGCAGCGCCTGCACCTGCCCCCGGCTGGCCCCCAGCGCCAGAAACACCCCCGTCTCCCGGGAGCGCTGGCGGAAAAACAGCCCGGCGGCGTAGGCGGTGAACACCCCGCATCCCAGCACCGCCAGCGCAAAAACCATAATGACCTGCTTGCGGCTGTCGCCTCCTTCGGGCAGCACCTGGAGGATGGTGGGCGCGCGCATCATCAGGGCGTAGGCGGTGATGAGCAGCGTGGAAAAAAAGCAGCACCCGGCCAAAAGGGCGTAACGGCTGCGGCCGCGGCTGCGCAGCCGCGCCCACACGGAAGTAAAGCTGTTCACGGCGGCTCACTCCTTTCCCATTTCCCGGATGGCGTCCAGCAGCAGGTCCTGGAACGCGCTGCGCTCCATGCCGCCCTTTTCCAGCGTGCGGCGCACCCGGCCGTCCTGCAAGATGACCACCCGGTCGCAGTGGGAGGCTGCGTAGGAGTCGTGGGTCACCATGAAGATGGTGGCCCCCAGCGCCTGCCGGGCCTGCTCAAAGGTGCGGATGACCGCCCGGGCGGACTTGGAGTCCAGGTTGCCGGTGGGTTCGTCCGCCAGCACCAGCAGCGGGTGGTTGATGAGCGCCCGGGCCACCGCCGTGCGCTGCTTTTCGCCGCCGGAGATCTCGGCGGGGTATTTGTCCCGGATGCCGCCGATGCCGAACACATCGCACAATTGGTCCGCCCGGGCCTCGGCGGTGCTGTTGATGTGCCCGCTGAGGATGGCCGGCAGCAGGATGTTCTCCCGCACCGAGAGGCCGTCCAGCAAAAGAAAATCCTGAAAGACGAAGCCCAGTTTCCGGTTGCGCACCCCGGCCAGTTCGTCCTCCTTCAGCCGGGCCAGCTCCACCCCGTCCAGCAGGATGCTGCCGGAGTCGGCGGGGGTGTAGCAGGAGATGCAGTTGAGCAGGGTGGTCTTGCCGGAGCCGGAGGGCCCCATCACCGCCACGAACTCTCCTTTTTCCACCGTCAGGCTCACCCCGCTCAGCACGTCGTAGGTGGAGCCGCCCACCCGGTAGGATTTGTAAAGGCCTTTCACCGTGAGCATGTCGTGTTCCTTCCTTTCCGGGGCCGGAAAAACGCCCGGCCCTCTGCTTTGAGGGTAACGCTGGCAGCCCGGCGGCGCAAACGGGGCGGTCAAGTTCGGGGCGGGAGAGGCCAGCTTTTGCGCGGCGGGGGCGGAGCATGTAAAATTTGGCGGCTCTGCCGTCAAGTTTGGTTTGGCGCTTCGGGCCCCGCCGTGGTACAATACCCGCAGAGACCCGGAAAGGAGGGGAGCGCCGTGCTTCGCATCGGCATCTGCGACGACGTGTACGACGCCCGGCTGGTGCTGCGGGCCGCGCTGGAGCGCGCGGCGGAAAAGCGCCGCATCACCGCCGCGTTCTTTGAATTTTCCGCCGGGGAGAACCTGCTGCGCTGGCTGGAAGGCCACGCGGGGGAGCTGGACCTGGTGTTCCTGGACCTGGAGATGGGCGAGGTGGACGGCATCGAGACCGCCCGGCGGCTGCGGGCGGCGGACGAGGGGCTGCAGATCGTGTTCGTCACCGGCCATGCCGACCGGGTGTTTGACGGCTACGGCGTGGGGGCGCTGGGCTACCTGCTCAAGCCCCCGGCCCCCGAGGCGCTGGAGGAGATGCTGGACCGGGCCGGGGCGGCGCTGTGCCGCGCGCTGGAGCGGGCCTATATCTGCCGCAGCGGCGAGGTGTATTACCGTATCCCCCTGCAAAAGATACTCTACTTTTCCTCCGACCGGCGGCAGGTGACCTGCGTGACGGCGGACCGTTCGTATACCTTTTACGGCAAGCTGGACGACGTGGCCGCCCAGCTGGGGCCGGACTTTGTGCGGGTGCATCAGCGGTATCTGGTGCGGGCGGCGGCAGTGGAGCGGCTGGAGGGCGCGGAGGTGTATCTCGCCGGCGGCGCTTCGCTGCCGGTGAGCCGCTCCTGCCGGCAGGGGGCGCTGCTGGCCATGGCCCGGGCGGAACTGGGGGACTGACGCGATGGATGAACTGCTTCTGATTTTCCTGAGCCTTGCCTGCTCCGCCTGCATCGGCGCGCCCGCCTTTCTGCTCTGCCGCCCCTTTGCCGATTTGCGGGGCCGCCGGTGGCAGAAAGCGCTGATGCTGGTGGGCCTGGGCTACATGGGCAGCCTGCCCATCTGGGTGGGGGACCCGAACCTGCTCTACGCGCTGCCGGTGTTCCTGGCGGCGTTTTTGCTCTGCACCCGGGGCGACCTTGCGGGGCGGCTGGCGGTGGGGGTCATCCTCTTCTGCCTCATCATGTCGCTGAGCGCCCTCATCGACAACTACGCGGCGGAGGTGCTCTGGGGCGGCTTCACCAGCGACGTGTTCTCCCTCTTGCTGCGCGCCGCGGCGCTGACCGGGGTGTGGCTCGTGCTGAAAAAGCGCCTGCCGGAGCAGCCGGTGAGCCTTTCGCCCCGGCTGTGGCGGCTGGTGCTGGGCCTTGCGGCCATGCCCCTGTGCTCGCTGGCGGCGGTGGTGCTGCTCACCGGCGGGGCGGAACCCTCGCCTCAGGTGGACGGTCTCGCCTTGAAAATGGGCCTTGCGGTGCTGCCGGTGGCGCTGGTCACCTCGGTGCTGCTGCTCTTTGCCATCCTCGTGCTGGCCGAGCACGAAACGCTGGAGCAGGCCCGGCGGCTGGCCTCTCTGCGGGAGGCCTATTATCAGGCCCTCCGCGCCCGGGAGAGCCAGGTTCGCCAGCTGCGCCACGATCTGCGCAACCACCTCTCGGTGCTGGGCGGGCTGATGGAGCAAAAGCGCTGGGCGGGGGCCTGCGCCTATCTGGACGAGCTGGGCCGCCAGGAAGGGCTGCAAGGCCCCGTGCGCTTTTGCGAGAACGAGGCGGCCAACGTGGTGCTGGCGGTGAAGGCGGCGGAGCTGGAGCAGGCGGGCGTGCGGGCGGATTTCAAGGCCCAGCTGCCCTCCTTGCTGCCCCTGTCGGACACCGACCTCTGCGCCCTATTGGGCAACGCGCTGGACAACGCCCGGGAGGGCGCGGCCCACTGCCCCGACCCCTGGGTGCGCCTGCGCTGCCGGCAGGATAAGGGTCTGTTCATGCTGCGGGTGGAAAACCCCGTTTCCGGCCCGGTGGACCCGGACCTTGCCACCACCAAGGCGGACCGCGCCGCCCACGGCTTCGGCATCCCCGGCATGCGGGAGATCGCCCAGCGGTGCGGCGGAACACTGCAGGCCGGGGCCCGGCAGGGGCGCTTCTGCCTGCTGGTCAGCCTGCCCTCCGTACAAAGCTGAACCGCCCGCCCCCGCGCTCTTTGGAAGGCTGCGCCCGGCCTCTGCCGGTCTGCGTCGGGCCGCCCTCCCGCATTTTCCCTTGACAAAGAGGAGGAGAATGTGGTATCCTGTACCGAGGTTAGCTAAGGCTAACCGAATTTTTGGATTTTGAGTTAGCTAGAACTAACATTGCGCCCGAAGGCGCGGAGGGAGAGAAACGATGATCAACACACGGCTGATCGGCATGGTCAGCGAGAGCAAAAAGTACATCGCGGCGGGGGTGGCGTTCCAGTGGGTGTCGCTGGCGGCGAACATCCTGCTCACCGGCGCGGTCTGCCGCCTGCTGGCGGCGCTGTGGGCGGGCACGGCCGACCCGGCCAGCCTGCTGCGGCTGGGTGCGCTGGCCGCCGCCGCGCTGGCGGTGCGCTTCGGCTGCACCCTGGCCTCGGCGGGCATGAGCTGGCGCTCCAGCCGGGCGGTGAAGGCAAAACTGCGCCGCCTTATCTATGAAAAGCTGCTGCGGCTGGGCGCGGCGGGCCGGCAGCAGGTGCGCACCAGCGAGGCCGTGCAGGTGGCGGTGGAAGGGGTGGACCAGCTGGAGGTCTACTTCGGCCAGTACCTGCCCCAGTTTTTCTACGCCATGCTGGCGCCGCTGACCCTGTTCGCGGTGCTGGCCCCGGTGGATGTGACGAGCGCCGTGGTGCTGCTGGTGTGCGTGCCGCTCATCCCGGCGTCCATCGCGGCGGTGCAGACCTGGGCAAAAAAGCTGCTGGGCCGCTACTGGGGGCAGTACACCGCCCTGGGCGACACCTTCCTGGAAAACCTGCAGGGCCTGACCACCCTGAAAATTTACGGCGCGGACGGGCAGAAGCACGCCGAGATGAACCGGCAGGCCGAGCAGTTCCGCCGCATCACCATGAAGGTGCTCACCATGCAGCTGAACTCCATCACCATCATGGACCTCATCGCCTACGGCGGCGCGGCGGCGGGCATGGCCCTGGCGGTGAGCCGTTTTGCCGCCGGCCGGGTGGACCTGGCGGGGGCGCTGTTCATCATTCTGCTGGCGGCGGAGTTCTTTCTGCCCATGCGCCTGCTGGGCAGCTTCTTCCACGTGGCCATGAACGGCATGGCCGCGGCGGAGCGCATCTTCCGCCTGCTGGACCTGCCCGAAGCGCCCATGGCGGGCGGGCAGGTGCCCGAAGAGGGCGGCGTCGCTCTGCGGGGCGCGGCCTTTGCCTATGAGGCGGACCGCCCGGTGCTGCGGGGCGTGACCATGGAATTCCCGGCGGGCAGCTTCACCGCCGTGGTGGGCGAGTCCGGCTGCGGCAAATCCACCGTGGCCTCGCTGCTCACCGGCCGACGCCGCCCGGATGAAGGCAGTGTCACGGTGGGCGGGCGCAGCCTTTCGGACATCGACGAGGCGGCCCTGGCCCGGCACATCACCTATATCTCCCACAACAGCTACCTGTTCAAGGGCACCGTGGCGGAGAACCTGCGCATGGCCCGGCCGGACGCGCCGGACGAGGCCCTCTGGCAGGCGCTGGAGCAGGTGAACCTTGCGGACTTTGTGCGCGGGGAAGGGGGCCTGGACGCCCCGGTGGCGGAGAAGGGCTCGAACCTCTCCGGCGGCCAGTGCCAGCGGCTTGCCCTGGCCCGGGCCCTTTTGCACGACAGCCCCGTTTACATCTTCGACGAGGCCACCTCCAACATCGACGTGGAAAGCGAGAACGACATCATGGCCCGCATCACCGAGCTGGCAAAGACGGTCATCCTCATCTCCCACCGGCTGGCCAACGTGGCAGGGGCGGACAAGCTCTATGTGCTGGAGAACGGCCGGGTGGCGGAAGAGGGCGGCCATGCCGAACTGCTGGCCCGGGGCGGGGCCTACGCCCGGCTGTGGAACGCCCAGCAGGAACTGGAACAGTATAAAAGGGGGGACGCGGTATGAAAAAGGAACGAAGCGGCTTTGCCGTGATGGCCCGGCTCATCGGGCTGGTGAAACCTCTGACGGGCTATATGGTGCTGGCCGTCCTGATGGGGCTGGCGGGGCACCTGTGCGCCTCCTTCATCACCATCTTCGGGGTGTTCGGCCTGCTGTGGGTTCTGGGCCTGGGCGGCCCGCTGCCCCTGCCCGCTCTCTTCGCCGCCGCGGCGGTCATGGCCCTGGCCCGGGGGCTGCTGCGCTACGGCGAGCAGGCCTGCAACCACTTCATCGCCTTCAAGCTGCTGGCCCTTCTGCGGGACAAGGTGTTCGCCGCCCTGCGGCGGCTGGCTCCCGCCAAGCTGGAAGGGCGGGACAAGGGTGACCTGATTTCGGTCATCACCAGCGACATCGAGCTGTTGGAGGTGTTCTATGCCCACACCATCTCGCCCGCCGCCATCGCGCTGCTCTTCTCGGCGGGCATGACGGTGTTCATCGGCGCGGCGCACCCGCTGCTGGGGGCCATCGCCCTGGCCGCCTATCTTACGGTGGGGGTGCTGGTGCCGCTGGCCACCAGCAAGGCCGCCGGCGGGGCGGGCATGGAGTTCCGCCGCCGCGCGGGGGAACTGTCCGCCTTCGTGCTGGATAGCCTGCGGGGCCTGCCGGAAATTCTGCAGTACGGCGCGGGCGGCCGCCGCCTTGCGGAGATGGAGCGCCGCACCGCCGAGCTGGCGGAACACGAAGGGCGCATGAAGCGCACGGCGGCCTTCAACGCCGCCGTCACCAACACCCTCATCCTGGTGTTCGATCTGGCGATGCTCTTTGCCGCGGCGGCGCTGTGCATGTCCGGCCGGCTGGAGTTTGCCGGCGCGGCGGTGGCCACCGTGGCGCTGATGAGCTCCTTCGGCCCGGTGGTGGCCCTGGCCAACCTGGGTGCTGGGCTGCAGAACACCTTTGCCGCCGGCAACCGGGTGCTGGACATCCTGGAAGAGACCCCCGTCACGGCGGAGGTGGAAGGCTGCCCCGCCACCGGCTTTTCCGGCGCGAAGGTGGAAAATGTGACCTTCTCCTACGGCGACGAGCTCATTCTGGACGACCTCTCCCTGGACATCCCCCAGCACAGCGTCATCGGCGTCGTGGGCCGCAGCGGCAGCGGCAAATCCACCCTGCTCAAACTGCTCATGCGCTTTTGGCAGGTGCGTCAGGGCCAGGTGGAAATTTCCGGCCGGCCCATCGACGGGGTGAACACCGCCGACCTGCGGGCCATGGAGGCCTATGTCACCCAGGAGACCCACCTCTTCCGGGATTCCATCCGGGCAAACCTGCGGCTTGCGAAGCCCGGCGCCACCGACGCGGAAATCGAGGCCGCCTGCAAAAAGGCGGCGGTGCACGACTTCATCCAAAGTCTGCCCCAGGGCTACGACACCCCGGTGGGCGAGATGGGCGAGACCCTCTCCGGCGGCGAGCGCCAGCGGCTGGGCCTTGCCCGGGCCTTCCTTCACGACGCGCCCTTCCTGCTGCTGGATGAGCCCACCAGCAATCTGGACAGCCTGAACGAGGCGGTCATCCTGCGCTCGCTGGGGCAGGAGAGCGCCGGCCGCACGGTGGTGCTGGTGAGCCACCGGCGCAGCACCCTGCGCATCGCCGACCGGGTGGTGAGCGTGGAGCGGGGGCGGCTGAGCTGATGGACCTGCAAAGCAAACGCCGGCGGGAAAAGCAGGTGGTGGAGGCTATGATACGCCTCTACTGCCGCAAAAAGCACGGCGGCCGAAAGGACCTCTGCCCCGAGTGCGCGGCCCTTCTGGACTATGCCTGCCAGCGCAGCGACCGCTGCCCCTTCATGGAGACCAAGACCTTCTGCTCCAACTGCAAGGTCCACTGCTACCGCCCCGAGATGCGCCGGAAAATACGGGAAGTGATGCGGTTTTCCGGCCCGCGGATGCTGCTGGTCCACCCGGTGCTGGCGGTACGGCATCTCATCGAGAGCCGCCGGGAGAAAAAACGACAGGAGAGTGTTTGATGAAACTGAAAAAAGCGATGTATCTCACCCTGGGCTTTTTGGGTCTGGCGCTGGGCGCCGTGGGCGCGGTGCTGCCCCTGCTGCCCGCCTTTCCCTTCCTTTTGTTGGCGGCCTTCGGCTTTGGCAAAAGCAGCGAAAAGCTGAACAACTGGTTCAAAAACACCCGCCTTTACCGCGAGAATCTGGCGGACTATGTGGCGGGCAAAGGCATGACCCGCAGGACCAAGATACGCATCATGGTCACCGTGACCCTGCTCATGGCGGTGGGTTTTGCCATGATGCACGCCGTGCTCGTCGGGCGCATCATCCTGGGGGCGGTGTGGGTGTTCCACATCCTCTATTTCACTTTCGGAGTGCGCACCATCCCCGCCGAGTGATTTTGGGGCCGGGATTGATTTCGGGCGGCGGTGTGCTACAATAGGGGGCAGAAAAACCAACGACGGAAAAGGAGCGATGCCCCCATGCCCATTCTGAAACTGAAGCCCGCCTGCAAGGACTATCTTTGGGGCGGCAGCAAGCTGCGGGAGGAGTACAACATCTCCTCGGACCTGCATCCCCTGGCGGAGGCCTGGGTGCTCTCCTGCCACCCGGACGGCCCCAGCGTGGTGGAAAACGGCCCCGACGCAGGCCTGACCCTGCCCCAGTACATTGAAAAGCACGGCAGGGAAGTGCTGGGCAAAAACTGCGCCCGGTTCGAGGATTTCCCCATCCTCACCAAGTTCATCGACGCGAAAGGCGATCTGTCCATCCAGGTGCACCCGGACAACGCCTACGCCCTGGAGCACGAGGGCCAGTACGGCAAGACCGAGATGTGGTACGTACTGGAAGCGGAGCCGGACGCCTTCCTTTATTACGGCTTCAAGCACTCCATCACCAAAGAGGAATACAAAGAGCGCATCGGGAACAACACCCTCACCGAGGTGCTGAACGCCGCCCCGGTGAAGAAGGGGGACGTGTTCTTCATCCCGGCGGGCACGCTGCACGCCATCTGCAAAGGCATCGTCATCGTGGAAATTCAGCAGAACTCCAACGTCACCTACCGGGTCTACGACTACGGCCGCCTGGGCGCGGACGGCAAGCCCCGGCAGCTGCATGTGGCCCAGGCGCTGGAGGTGACCCGGTGCGTTCCACCCCAGCCGCAGGACTTCGGCGGGCATCTGGCGGCCTGCCAGTACTTTGTGGCGGACGCGGTGCGGGGCAGCGCCGAAGGCGTTTGCGATGAGGATTCTTTCACCAGCCTGCTCATCACCGACGGGAAAGGCGTTCTTTCCTGCGGCGGCGAGGAGATGGCCGTCCGCAAGGGCGACAGCCTCTTTTTGCCCGCCGGCAGCGGCGGGTGGACCCTCGCCGGCACGGCTTCGGCACTGGTGTGCCGTGTGCCCGGCGCACAGATTTGAATATTCTCCCAAAGCCTCTGCGCATCCGCGCAGAGGCTTTTCAAATTCTTGCAAAAGATTTCACAAATAAACGGGATGTTGCACAAAAGATTTTTAACACTCTTGTATCTTGATACAAACTTGGCGACAATGCGTTGACGTTGCACACGGTTATTGTATAATTAGTATCAAGGAATTTGTAAGGTCACTGGATAAACTGTTCGAGTTGCCTGTTTTTGACGCCCTGAAAGGGCAAAAACGGCCCAAAAGATGGATGCAGCGGGCGCAAAGCCCCATTCGGAAAGGAGAATATATACATGAAACAACTGAAGGCTGGCGTAGTGGGCGTCGGGTTCATCGGCGCGGTGCACATCGAGCAGCTGCGGCGTCTGGGCAACGTGGAAGTGGTGGTCCTGGCGGACGAGGCCGGCGCGCAGGAAAAGGCCGACGCGCTGTATGTTCCCCATGCGTACACCAACTACAAGGATATGATCGACAACGAGCAGCTGGACTGCGTTCATATCTGCACCCCCAACAGCACCCATTACGAGATCGCCATGTACGCCATGGAGCGGGGCGTGAACGTGGTGTGCGAAAAGCCCATGACCTGCACCGTGGAAGAGGCCGAAAAACTGCGGGCCTACGCCAAGGAAAAAGGCCTTGTGAACGCCATGAACTTCAACTGCCGCTTCTACCCCATGGCCTATCAGATGCACCAGATGGTGCGCAGCGGCGAAGTGGGCGACATCTACACCGTCCACGGCGGCTACCTGCAGGACTGGCTGTTCCTGGACACCGACTACAGCTGGCGACTGGAGCCCGAGTTCACCGGCGCCTCCCGCGCCTTTGCGGACATCGGATCCCACTGGATCGACCTGGTGGAGTACATCACCGGCCTGCGGGCGGTGGAGGTCCTGGCGGACTTCGCCATCTTCCACAAGACCCGCAAAAAGCCCACCAAGGAGATTGCCACCTACTCCGGCATGGCCCTGCGCCCCGAAGACTATGAAGAGGTGCCCATCACCACCGAGGACTACGCCACCGTTCTGTTCCACATGGAGAACGGCGCCTGCGTCTCCTGCAACATCAGCCAGGTGTTCGCCGGCCGCAAGAATCAGATGATCGTGTCGGTGGCGGGCTCCCGCTGCGCCCTGCACTGGGATTCCGAGAACTCCAACGCCCTGTGGATCGGCCGCCGCGAGCGGGACAACGGCGAGCTGGTGAAGGACCCCTCCATCCTGGACGACGGCACCAAGGGCGTCATCAGCTATCCGGGCGGCCATGTGGAAGGCTTCCCCGACACCTTCAAGCAGAATTTCAAGAAGATCTACGCCGCCATCGCCGGCGGCAAGCCCGAAGACTACGCCACCTTTGACGACGGCCTGCGCGAGATGGTCCTGTGCGAGAAGATCGTGGAGAGCGCCCGCGAACGCCGCTGGGTGAGCCTGGCCTGAGGTCCGAAGCGTTTGGAACACGCCCCGTGCGCGGCCTGCGGGCGGCCGGGGCAGAAAACGCGCGCCGCATGCTGCGCGCCATTGAAGGAGGAACACTCATATGATGAAGCTTGGCGTTGTTTCTGCGATCCTGCCCACCCTGACCTTCGAGCACCTGGACGAGGGCGGCATCCCCCGCGCCAAGGAGTTCGTGGACGGCGTGCTGAAGAACGCGGGCGTATAAACCGCCCCGCCATCCCATCATAACGAGAGGCAGGAACATTTATGAAGCATTACCTCGGCATCGACCTTGGCGGCACCAACATCGCCGCCGGCGTCATCGATGAGAACCACCAGTTCGTTGCCCGCCACAGCGCGCCCACCAGGGGCGCCCGCCCCTTTGAGGCGGTGGTGCGCGACATCGCCGCCGCCGCCCGCGCGGTGGTGGCACAGGCCGGCCTGACGGAGAAGGACATCGGGTATGTGGGCATCGGAGCGCCCAGCACCATCGAGCCCGGCACCCAGCGCGTAGTGTTCGCCAACAACCTCGGCTGGAAGAAGGCCGACCTTGTGGGCGAGTTCAAAAAGCACTGGGACATCCCGGTGCACATCGCCAACGACGCCGACTGTGCCGCCCTGGCGGAGTCCATCGCGGGCGCCGCGAAGGACTATGAAAACGTGCTGATGCTGACCCTCGGCACCGGCGTGGGCGGCAGCTTCGTGATGAACAAAAAGATCTACCTGGGCGGCAACGGCTACGGCTGCGAGCCCGGCCACTCCATCCTGGTCTACAACGGCGTGCAGTGCACCTGCGGCCGCAAGGGCTGCCTGGAAGCCTACGCCTCGGTAACGGCCCTCATCCGCGAGACCATCGAGATGATGGCCGCCTGCCCCACCAGCCTGATGTGCGAGATGTGCGGCGGCAACATGAGCCGCGTCAACGGGCGCACCGCCTTTGACGCCGCCAAACAGGGCGACGAAGCTGCGCTGCAGGTGGTCCACAACTATGTGGAATATCTGGCTGCGGGCATCGGCAGTCTGGTCACCGCCTTCCGGCCCACCGTGGTCATCCTGGGCGGAGGCCTGAGCAATGAGGGCGAATACCTCCTGGGCCCGGTGCGCCGCCGCGTGAGCGAGACGGTGTATGCCTCCGACCTGATGGACCCGCCCGCGATCCTCAAGGCCACCCTGGGCAACGACGCGGGCATCATCGGCGCCGCGCTGCTGGGCGCGTAACGCCGGCATCTGCAAGCAAAGACCCCCACAGCACTCTTGTGGGGGTCTTTTTCGCAAAAGAGAGGGGAATCAAGATGAAGGTGCGTTTTGGCATCATCGGCAGCAATTTCATCGTGAACTGGTTTCGCGAAGCCGCGGCCCTCTGCCCGGACTGCGAGCTGACCGCGGTGTATTCCCGCACCAAGGAGCGGGCGGAGATGCTTGCGCGGGAGTGGGGCGTGCCCCATGCCCACCACACGCTGGAGAGCCTTGCGGCGGACGAGACGGTGGACGCGGTGTACATTGCCAGCCCCAACGTCTGCCACGCCGGGCAGGCCATTCGAATGATGGAGGCGGGCAAGCACGTGCTGTGCGAAAAGCCCATGGCCATCGACGCCGGGCAGCTGGCGCAGATGGAAGCGGCGGCGAAGGCGAACGGCGTGGTGCTGCTGGAGGCCATGCGCAGCGCCCACGGCCCGGTGGTGCCCGCCCTGCGCAGCGCCATGGAAGAGATCGGCCCCATCCGCGGCGCGTCCTTCTCCTACTGCCAGTATTCCTCCCGCTACGACAAATGGAAGGCGGGCATCGTGGAGAACGCCTTTGACCCGACGATGGGCGGCGGCGCTCTCACCGACCTGGGCGTATACTGCGTGCACATGCTGGTCATGCTGCTGGGGCAGCCCCGCGCCATCAGCGCCCACGCCGATTTCCTGCCCGGCTCCATCGACGCCATGGGCGACCTCACCGCCCGGTATCCCGGCTTCAATGCCAGCCTGACCTACAGCAAGATACACGAGAGCAGCTGCCCCTGCGAGGTGGCCGGCGAAAACGGCACTATCCAGTTCGGCCCGGTGGGCGCGCCCCGGTGGGCACGCTGGAAAAAACGGGGCGAGGAATGGAAAACGATAGGGCTTGCTATTTGCGACAAGGACATGTATTATGAGATAGAAGACTTTATCGCCATGGTGCGGGGCGAACTGGACCCGGCTCCCTGGCGGCGTTGGTCCGGGATGGCCGCGAAGCTCCTGGACAAAGCCCGCAGTCAGGCGGGGATCGATTATCGGCCGCATGCTCCGCGGCCGGAAGAAACGAGGGATTTTGTATGATCGCATCGGAACGCAGCCTGTACATCCTGCGCGCGATCCATGAACGAGGCGTTATCAACCTGAAAGAGGTGGCAGTGGAGCTTGGCACCTCGGAAGCCACCATCCGCCGCGACCTGGAAAAGCTGGAGCGGGCGGGCAAGCTGACCCGCGTCCAGGGCGGCGCCACCAGCAACGGCGGCGGCGAGGAAAGCGGCGACATGAGCGAGCTGGCCATGCGCAGCAAAATGCAGATCAACCATGCCGAAAAGCTGGCCGTGGCCGCCGAAGCGGCGAAAAACGTGCAGGACGGCGACACCGTCTTTCTGGACTGCGGCACCTCCATCGCGCCGCTGGGAGCCATCCTGATGCGGCACAAGGTGCGCATCGTCACCTACAGCACCCTGCTGCTGAGCCAGGTGAAGATGCCCAAGGCCGAGCTGGTGATGCTGGGCGGCTCCTACGACCCCCACCACAGCATCTTCACCGGCACCATGGCCGAGCAGATGCTGCGCAGCTTCCGCTTTGAGCACGCCTTCATCGGCTGCTACGGCGTGTCCCTCACCGAGGGCAAGTGCTACGACCTGGACATGGCCAGCACCAACATCAAGCTCATCGGCATGGAGAACGCCGTGCACCGCTACCTGCTGCTGGACGACTCCAAACTGGAGAAACGGGGCTTCTACGGATTTGCCGACCTGGCAGCCTTCGATCAGGTGTACTGCACCCGCCCCCAGCAGCCCATGGACCTTCCGGGTAATTTTGCGCTCGTTCAAAAATGAACAAAAATGTTCAGTTTTGAAAAGAATAGTACTGAAAATGCAAACCGCTTGCGCTATAATTGTTATGGAAACAAGGGCGCGGCGGTTTGCATTTTTTGCATCCGCGGCAGCGCAGGGGCTCGCCCCATAAGTACAGCGCACCGCGGCCGGAACGGCGGCTTTCCGCCCGGCGGGGTGGGGAAAGGAAGGAATCATGAAAACCCAGGATCCGAAAAAGCGCGCCATCCTCGAAAGCTTCAAAAACGGCCTCATCGTGTCCTGTCAGGTCCAGTGGGACGATCCCATCTATACCGACGACATGGTGGTGAAAATGGCCGAGGGCGCCCGCTGGGCCGGCGCCGTGGGTATCCGCGCCAACTCTCCCGAGCAGATCCGCGCCATCAAGGAGAAGGTGGACCTTCACATGATCGGCCTTTACAAAATTTGGCACGACGACACCGACGTGTTCATCACCCCTACCCTGGAGGCCGCCCGCGAGGTGTGGGAGGCCGGCGCCGAGATCATCGCGCTGGACTGCACCGACCAGATCACCCACGAGGGCCGTCCCGCTTGGGAGCTGCTGCCCATCGTGAAGAAGGAAATTCCCGAGGCGATGATCTTCGCCGACGTCTCCAACTACAACGAGGCCAAGCGCGCGGTGGAGCTGGGCGCGGACATCGTGGGCCCCACCCTCTACGGCTACACCAAGGAGACCGCCTCCATCGAGTATCCCGACCTGCGCGAGTTTGCCCGCATGTGCCGCGACATGGGCGACGAGGCATACTTTGTGATGGAGGGCCACATCTATTCGCCCGAGGACGCCATCAAGTGCCTGTACCTGGGCGCCCACAGCGTGGTGGTGGGCAGCGCCATCACCCGCCCGCACCTGACCGCCAAGCGCTTTGTGGACCTGATGAGCGGCTATCAGAACAACTGGCGCGACGCCGAAAAGAGCAAACACCAGAAGAAGTAAGCATCCTTAGATAAAAGAAGGGGACCGACATGGCAAAATTCAATGTGGACGGCATTCAAAATGTGGAAGTCAGCAAAAAGCTGCCTCCCCAGATGTCTCCCAGCGAACAGCTGGCGCTCATGCAGCGGTACACCGACACCCACCGCGCCTGCGCGGACCTGAGCAAGGAAGAACGGGAAGTGCGCTGCCTGCGGGTGCTGTATCCCGCGCTGCTGCGCCGGATGGAGCCGGGCGACCTGTTCCTGGGCCGGCTGGACTTTCTGCCCATCGGCTTCGGCTGCGTCACCTCCCTGGGCGGCGTGGGGCACTACTGCGTGTTCGGCAAGCTGAAGGCCATGCGGGAGACCCTGCCCACCGAGGAAGAAAAGCAGCAGCTGGACGCGCTGTATCAGTACTGGCTGGACCATGACTGCAAGACCATCTACTGCAACGAGGTGCTGATCGACGACGTGATCGGCCGCTTCATCGACTGTGAGACCCCCCTCATCGCCACGGCGCGGCTTTCCGGCATGATGCTGGACTACGAGGCCCTGCTCAGCGGCGGTGTGGATGGCCTGCGCGCGCGCATCGACGCGGGCGCGGCGGCCAACGGCGAGAACGCCTTCTATGCCGCCTCCCGGCAGGCGCTGGACCTGTTCTGCACCTGCGCGGAGCATCTGCGGAGCGAAGCGCTGGAAACGGCAAAAACCGCCGACGGCCCCCGCGCCGCCCAGCTGAACGCCATGGCCGCGGTGCTGGCCAAGATCCAGCACGGCGCGCCCAGGACCTTCCCGGAGGCGTTGCAGCTGTTCTGGCTCTACGCGCTGATGGCGGGCGTCATCAACTACGGCCGCCTGGACGACCTGCTGGGGCCCTACCTCGCGGCGGACCTGGAAGCGGGCCGCCTCACCGAGGACGAGGCCTATGAGTACGTCAAGTGCCTGTGGCGGATGATCGAGAACCGCCGCACCACCGTCAACGGGCGCATCATCGTGGGCGGCCGCGGCCGCAAACACCCCCGCGAGGCGGACGTGTTTCTGCGCCTTGCCATGCGGGCGGCCACCGAGCTGCGCTATGTGGAGCCTCAGTTCACCCTGCGCGTCACCAAGGACATGCCGGAGGAGATTTGGGATTCCGCCCTGGAGGCGCTGGGCCGCGGGGCCACCTATCCCACCCTCTACAACGACGACGTGAACGTGCCCGCCGTGGCCTACGCCATGCGGGTGGACGAAAAGACCGCCGAGCAGTATGTGCCCTTCGGCTGCGGCGAGTACGTCATCGCCGGCCAGAGCACCGGCACCCCCAACACCTGCATCAACCTGCTCAAGCTGCTGGAGATTGCCCTCAACGAGGGCATCGACCCCATGGACGGCAAGGACAAGAGCGACGGCGTGCCCCTGGCCCCGGCCAGCGAACTGCACACCTTCGAGGAGCTGTGGGTGCAGTACACCCGCCTTTTGGACCACTACCTTGACCTTTCCATCCACGCCCAGGTCCATTCCTACGAGGTAATGCGCCGTCAGGTGAGCTTTTTGTTCACCAGCCTGCTGATGGACGACTGCATCGCCCGGGGCAAGGCTGTGCTGGACGGCGGTGTGCGCTATCTGGGCGGCACCAACGAGACCTACGGCAACATCAACACCTCCGATACCCTGTGGGCCATCAAGGATCTGGTCTATGACCAGAAGAAGTACACCCTGCCCCAGCTGGTGGCCGCGGCCAACGCCGACTTCGCCGGCGCGGAGGACATCCGCACCGCCCTGTGGAAGTGCGATAAGTACGGCAACGACTTGGACACCGCCGACGGCATGGCCGACCGGCTGTATCAGTTCGTGGCAAACGGCGTGCGGGACCGGGGCATCGCCGCGGGCATGCAGTATTACCTCATCGTCATCAGCAACAACCAGCTGAACACCGAGTGGGGCCGCCGCACCGCCGCCTCGCTGGACGGCCGCCATGCGGGCCAGTACATGAACCCCGCCAACAACCCCCAGGGCGGCGCCAACACCCACGGCCCCACCGCCATGCTCAACTCGCTGGCCAAGTTCGACGCCCGCCTCCACGGCGCGTCGGTGCAGAACATCAAGTTCGCCACCCCCTTCTTTCGGGAGAACCGGGAGAAGATCAAGGCCATGTTCAAGACCTACTTCGCCCGGGGCGGCTGCCACCTGATGGTCACCGTCATTGACCACGGCGTTCTGGAGGACGCGGTGGCCCATCCCGAGCGCTACCCCGACCTCATCGTGCGGGTCAGCGGCTTCTCGGCGGTGTTCGTCAACCTGGAGCCGGACATCCAGCAGGAGCTGATGAGCCGGGTCATGTATGAATGAGAGGCGCGCCATGACAAAGACCCTGCGGGTGATGGATGTGGAGCGGTTCGCCACCAAGGACGGGCCGGGCATCCGCACCACCGTGTTCCTCAAAGGCTGCCCCCTCCACTGCCCCTGGTGCGCGAACCCCGAATCCCAAAGCGCTACGACCCAGCTTTTGTGGTTTTCCAATAAGTGCACCGCCTGCGGCGGCTGCCTGACCGCCTGCGGCGGCTGCCTGACCGCCTGCGGACAGGGGGCCAGAAGCGGCCGTCCGGGGGAAAAGCCCCGGCTGGACCGGGCAAAGTGCATCGCCTGCGGCGCCTGTGCGGCGGTCTGCCCCGCCGGTGCGCTGCAGATTTCGGGAACCGAGCGCACCCCGGCTTCGCTGCTGGAGGAGGTGCTGCGGGACGCGGACTATTATGAGACTTCCGGCGGGGGCGTCACCGTCTCCGGCGGCGAGCCGCTGACCCAGCCCGAGGCGCTGGCAGAGTTTCTCTCCCTCTGCAAGCAGCACGGCCTGCACACCGCCGCCGAGACCTGCGGCGCGTTCACGCCTGCGACGCTGGAGACCTGCGCGCCCTGGCTGGACCTGTTTCTCTTCGATTTGAAGAGCGCCGACAGTGCCCGCCTTGCCGAAGTGACCGGCGCGGACCTCGACCGTGTGACCGCCAACCTGCGGCGCGCGGTGGAGCTGGGCCGGGAGGTGGTGGTCCGGGTGCCGGTGATCCCCGGCTTCAACCACGACGAGGCCAGCATGAAGGGCATCTTTGCCCTGGCGCTGGACTGCGGCGCAAAGCGGCTGGACCTCTTGCCCTACCACACGCTGGGCAAAAACAAGTACGCCGCGCTGGGCCGGGACTGCCCGCTGGGCAACACCCCCATGCTCACCAAAGCAGAGGTGGAACCCTGGCGGCAGCTGGCCTGCTCCATGGGGCTGGACGCCCGGGTGGGCGGCTGAACAACAAAACAAAAGACCGCCGCATCGGTGTTCCGATGCGGCGGTCTTTTTCTGCGTTCAAAAGGAATTTACGCCTTGCCCTCGCGCATGGCCTTGGCTTCCTCGGGGGTGCAGTTCAGCACCACGGGGGTGGAGCGGTAGCCGATGCCCATGCGGTCGATGCCCATGTCGATGATCTTCAGGAAGTGCTCGCGGGTGCGGATGCAGCCGGAACCCTTGATCTTGCAGCGGCCCTGGGCGGTGTCCATCATGGCCTGGATGACCTCGTAGGTGGCGCCCTCGTTCTTGCCGCCGGTGAAGAAGCCGGTGCTGGTCTTCACAAAGTCAGCGCCCGCGGCAATGGCGGTCTCGGTGGCCTTCTTCACCTCGTCCAGGGTCAGGGCGTCGGTCTCGAAGATGACCTTCACTTCGGTGCCGTACTTGTGGCAGGTGTCGCACACGGCCTTGATGTCGGCCTCCACCTCGGCCCACATGCCGCTGCGGATCCAGCCGTAGTTGGCAACGATGTCCAGCTCAAAAATTTTGCCGGTCTTGCAGTACTCTTCCGCCTGCATCACCTTGGAAGCGGTGGTGGACAGGCCGAAGGGGAAGTCGCACACCACGCAGATCTTGGTGTCGGTGCCTTCGCACAGCTCGATGGCGATGGGCAGGGAGGCGGGGTTGATGCACACGGTGCGGCAGCCGAAGTCGATGCCCTCCTGGATGTACTTGCGGATGTCATCCTGGGTGAATTCCGGCTTCAGAACGGACTGGTCAATGTAGGCGGCCAGCTCGGCCACGGTCATGTCGGCAGCTTTTTTTGCAGGTTTCATAGCACGTTCATGCGCGGTGGAAATTTGCCGCAAAACGGGCGTGGCCGCGCATCTCCTTTCATTGGTTCCAGCATACCACAGCGGAACTACAAAGTCAATTGAAATATGTAGTTTTACTACAAAAACCCTTGCGGCCTGCCCGCCCCCGGGGTATAATGGGGGTACGAATCAAAAAGGAGGATGCCTCATGGGGCAGACCGTTGGCAGGATAAAGAAAAACTACGCCCAGCTGCGCGCCTCCGAGCGCAAGGTGGCGGACTGGGTGCTGCGCGACCCGGCCAAGGTGCCGGAGATGACCATGGCCCAGCTGGCGGCGGCGGCGGGGGTCAGCGAGCCCACGGTGGCCCGCTTTGCCGAGGCGGCGGGCTTTGAGGGGTTCAGCGCCCTGAAGCTGGCGCTGGCGAAGGAGGCGGCCCCGACGGCCCCCCGGCGGCTGCTGGACGTGCACGTGCAGCCGGGCGACAAGCTGAGCACCGTGCCGGACAAGATGATCTCCATGGCCCTCACCGCCCTGGAGGACACCCGCCGCATGCTGGACTCCCGCAGCTACGAAAAGGCGGTGCGGGCGCTGGCCTCCGCCCGCCTCATCGACATCTACGGCGTGGGCAACTCCGCCGCCGTGGCCCAGGACATGGTGATAAAGCTGCTGCGCATCGGCCTGACCTGCCGGGCCTACCCGGACAGCCACCTCCAGCAGATCTGCGCCTCGGCCCTGGGCCCGGGGGACGTGGCGGTAGGCATCTCCCACTCCGGCGCCACCCGGGACACGGTGGACGCCCTGGCCATGGCCCGCGCCGGGGGCGCGGTGACCATCGCCATCACCAACTTCAAGGGCGCGGAGATTTTGCGCCACGCGGACATCGCCCTGCTCACCGGCGACGTGGAGACCGCCTTTTACACCGAGACCATGTTCTCACGCATCTCCCAGCTGGCCATCGTGGACAGCCTCTATATGGGCGTGATGCTGCAGGACTTCGAGCGCTTCTCCGGCGCTTTGGAGGGGGTCAACCGCATGGTCAGCCGCAAAGTTTACCGGGAGGAGGAAAACCAGTGACCGGCCTTGCACAGGACGCCCGCGACTTCAACACCCTGGCGGAGTTTCTGGCCCGGCGGGATGTGCCCCGGCTGGACGCCGCCGCGCTGCAAAACGCCCTCGGCGCGCCCCGGGCGGACATGGTGCTGCTGTTCGGCGGCAGCCTGCCGGAGGGCTGCCGTCTGGCGGGTCAGCTGTGGCAGGCCGGGCTTGCCCGGAAGGTGATGACCATCGGCGGGGTGGGCCACACCACCGCCGCCTTTCTGGAGCGGTTCGAGAGCGCCCTGCCCGCCGGCCACAGCGCCACGGAGGGGGAGTGCATGAAGGAGTACCTGCAAAACGCCTTCGGCGTCCCCGAAGAGGACCTGCTGGTGGAGAGCGCCTCCGCCAACTGCGGCGAAAACGTGCGCTTTGCCCTTCGCATCCTGCAGGAGCAGAGCGCCCTGCCTGCCAGCGCCATCGTGCTCCATGATTCCACCATGCAGCGGCGCATCGGCGCCACGCTGGACCGCTGGTGGCCTGAAAACACCACCCGTTTCGTCCACTTTGCCGCCTATCGGGCGCGGCTGGAAGCGGGGGAGAGGGGCCTTGCCTTTGCGCCCAACCGCATCTGGGGCCTCTGGCAGCCGGAGCACTACATGAGCCTTCTGCTCAGCGAGATTCCCCGCCTGCGGGACGACGCCCAGGGCTACGGCCCCAAGGGCCGTGGCTTCATCGCCCATGTGGACCTCCCCGAAGAAGCGGAGGCCGCTTGGCGGCGGCTGGCGGAACGCTACGCCCATCTGCTGCGGCCCCGGCCCACCGCGTGAAAAACACCCTGTTGACAGAACTGCCGGCAGGGTGTATACTTTGCTCAATGCATCAAGAAAATTTGATTTGAGGTGAGCGGCATGGAGGACTTTCGGCAGGAGGCGGCGGTGTTCCGCGCTTTGTGCGACGAAAAGCGCCTTGCCATTCTGGCCCGGCTGCGCAGCGGCGAAAAGTGCGCCTGCGTGCTGCAGGACCAGGACCTGGGGCTGACCCAGTCCGGCCTTTCCTATCACATGAAGATATTGTGCGAATCCGGCCTTGTGGAGAGCCGCCAGGAGGGCAAATGGACCCATTACCGCCTGAGCGAAAGCGGGCGGCGGCGGGCGCTGGCCCTGCTGGAACAGCTCACCGCGCCGAACGCCGAAGCGGGGCAAAGCTGCTGCGGCAGATGAACGCCATCATGCGGATGGCGTTTTTCTCAGGATAAAACATCAAAACTTTTTGATATAAGAAAGAGAGCGATGCAAATGTCGGTTTGGCAATGGATACAAAACGAGCTGTTGGGGATGCACTGGCTGAACGAGGCCATCGGCGCGGGGCTGCGGGCCCTTGGGGTGGACACGGCGGGCCGCCTGGGGGCCAGCGTGCAGTTTTTCCTTTATGACACGGTCAAGATCACGGTGCTGCTCTGCGTGCTGATTTTCGGCATTTCCTGCATCCAGAGCTATTTCCCGCCGGAGCGCTCCAAGCGCATCCTGGGGCGGTTCCGGGGGCTGTGGGCCAACGTGGCTTCGGCGCTGCTGGGCACGGTCACCCCTTTCTGCTCCTGCTCCTCCATCCCGCTGTTCATGGGCTTCACCGGGGCAGGGCTGCCGGTGGGTGTGACCTTCTCCTTCCTCATCTCGTCGCCCATGGTGGACCTGGGCAGCCTTGTGCTGCTCACCAGCATCTTCGGCGCGCGGGTGGCGGTGGTCTATGTGGTGCTGGGGCTGGTGGTGGCCGTGGCAGGGGGCGTGCTCATTCAAAAGCTGGGCATGGAAAAGTATGTGGAGCCCTTCATCCTGTCGGCGGGCGGGGTGGATGTCTCGCTGCCGGAGCTGACCCTGCGGGACCGCCTCACCTACGCCCGCGCCCAGATGACCGGCACTTTGAAAAAGGTGTTCCCCTACATCCTTGCGGGGGTGGGCGTGGGGGCCGTCATCCACAACTGGATCCCCGCCGGCTGGGTGGAGACGCTGCTGGGCGGCAGCAACCCCTTCGGCGTGCTGCTGGCGGTGGTGGTGGGCGTGCCCATGTATGCCGACATCTTCGGCACCATCCCGGTGGCGGAGGCGCTGCTGGCCAAGGGCGCCCAGCTGGGCACGGTGCTGGCCTTCATGATGGCGGTCACCACCCTGTCGCTGCCCTCCCTCATCATGCTGCGCAAGGCGGTGCGCCCGCAGCTGCTGGCGCTGTTCGTGGGGGTGTGCGTGGCAGGCATCGTGGCGGTGGGCTATCTGTTCAACGTCTTGCAAGTATTCTTTATCTGACACAAGGAGGAAAAAACGATGGGACTGTTTGGAAAGAAAAAGGAAGAAAAGACCGCTTGCGGCTGCGCGGGCGGCTGCAATGCCCCCGCTGTGGACACCAGCCGCGGCATCTTTGTGCTGGGCGGCGGCTGCGCCAAGTGCAATGAACTGGAAGCCGCGGTGCGCGCCGCCCTGGCGGAGCTGGGCCGGCAGGAGGAAGTGGGCCACGTGACCGACTTCGTTCAGATCGCGGCGCTGGGCGTGATGAGCACCCCGGCCCTGCTGGTGGACGGCAAGGTGCTCTGCGCCGGGCGGGTGCTGAACAAGGACGAGGCAAAGGCGCTTTTGCAGCAGGCATAAGAAAAAAAACCGGCGCGTTCGGCCCGCATGGGGCGGGGGAACGCGCCGGTCTTTTATTTTGCTCAGAGGGCAACGGTCTGCCCGGTCTCCAGAGAGGTGCGGATGGCCAGAATGACCGACAGCACGTGCCGCACATCCTCCGGGGTGATGGAGGTGATGGGGGTGCCCGCCTCGATGTGGCCGATGAAGTCCTCCAGCTCCCGCTGATAGGCGTCGAAGGGGTCGATGTCGAGAAGCTGCGGCTCGTCGCCGCCGTAAAGCCAGGTCTCCCGCACGGCGGAGGCCACGTCTTCCAGGTTGGTGCCGGCGCGCATGCGGTAGCTCACGGATTTTTTGTCGCCCACCACGTTCAGCTCCATGGTGAAAGGGAAGCCCTTGGGCATCTCGATGATGCCCTCGGCAGTGGCCTGCACGCCGTTTTCAAAGGTCAGGGAGCTGGCCACATGGTTCCAGCAGCCCACGGCGTTCTTCTGGCCCACGGCGTAGACCTGCTTTACCTTGCCGAACAGATAGCACAGATAGTCCACATCGTGCAGATGCAGGTCGAACAGGCCGCCGCCGCTGTTTTCCGGCTTGCGGTACCACTCGCTCCACAAAGGATGCACCGACAGGCGGCTGGCCCGGGCGTATTTCACCACGCCCAGCTCGCCCGCGTCGTAAAGCTCCTTGGTCTTGACATACTCCGGCCAGAAGCGCACCGCCTGCCCCACGGCAAACTGCACCCCCGCCTCGGAGACGGCGGCCAGCATCCGCTCCAGCGATTCCATGGAGAGGGTGACCGGCTTTTCGCAGATGACATGCTTTTTGTGCTTTGCCGCCAGCAGCACATACTGCTCGTGGAGGAAGGTGGGCAGGCAGATGTCCACCACGTCCACCGGCTCGGCGGCCAGCATGGCATCGCCGTCGGCGTACCAGGGGCAGCCGGCGGCCTTGGCCAGCGCGCGCCCGGCGGCCTCTCCCAGGTCGCACACGGCGGTGACCTTGACGTTCTTCATTGCCTGATAGGCGGTCAGGTGGGTCTTGCCCATGAACCCCGCGCCTACGATCGCTACATTGACCAAATCGGAATTCCCCTTTCAGCGTTGGTGTTCTGCAAAGCGCTCACAGCTCAAAGCCGTGGGCTTTCAGATACGCCGCCGAATCCTGCACGGCGGTGTTGATCTCGGCCAGGTCCTTGGGGCCGGCCTGGGTGAACTCAATCTCCACACTGAAGGGAGAGTTGTTGTTCGCGGCTTTCAGCTTGGCAAAGATGGTCTCAAAATCCACATAGCCCTTGCCCAGCGCGGGGAAGTCCCAGGCGTTGCGCGCGCCGGCCTTGTCCTTCAGATGCAGATAGGCGATGTCGCCCATACAGGTATCCACATCGTCGGCGGCGTCCACGTCGGCGTAGAACACGCAGTTGGCGGTGTCGTAGTTGATTTTCACCCGCTCGCTGCCCACAAGGTCCACGATCTCCTTCATGATGGTGCCGGTGGCGTGCTCGCCGTGAAGCTCCAGCACCAGGGTCAGACCGTACTCCTCCAGCTTGGGCACAAGGCTCTTGATGTTCTGGGCCAGCAGGTCGTTGCCCGCCTTGGCGTTGTCCGCCAGATGAGCCTCGCCGATGGAGGACACGATGTAGTCACAGCCGAAGAAGTTGGCCAGCCGCATGTTCATGATGAAATCCGGCAGACGGGCGGCGTCCATCAGGTTGCAGTGGCCGCTCATGGAGAAGGGGACAAGGTCCAGTTCCTTCATCTTGTCCTTCACGGCGCAGAGCTTTTCAAAGCTCTGGTCGGGGAACACATGCTCCGTCCAGCCTTTGGTGGCCGTCAGCTCCACATAGTGGAAGCCCGCCGCGGCGATGCCTTCCAGCGCCTCCTCGATGGAGTAGCCGTGGTAGCAGTTGGAGTTGACCGCGATGATCCGTTTGTCCATGGTAAAAACCGCCTTTCGTCTTGTATTCTGCGGCGCGGCGCATCAGCGCAGAAAAAGCCGCTGCTGCGTGTTGCCGGAAAAATCGTAATGGGTGTCGATGTAGTATTGGGCCGCGCCGGTGAGTTCTGCGTCCAGCCCCAGGCGGGAGTATTCCACCCGCACCCGGCTGACGAACTCGGGGAAGCCCATGCACGCCAGCGCCGTGCGGACCTCTTCGAGAAAAGCGGGCCCCAGGGTGACGCCGGTGCCGCCCAACACCACCAGCGAAGGGTTGAACAGGGCGATCAGGTTGGAGATGCCGTAGGCCAGGTCCCGCCCCAGGTCGCCGATCAGTGCCCGGGCCTTTTCGTCGCCCGCGTCGGCCATGGCCGCCACATCGCTGAACAGCAGCCGCCGCCCGCCCAGGCCGGACACGTCCAGCCCGCGCTCCGCCGCCCGCCGTCCCAGGGCGTTTTCGCCCACAAGGCATTCCAGACAGCCCCGGTTGCCGCAGTCGCACAGCGGGCCGTCCCGGTCGATGGAAAAGTGGCCGAACTGGGTGCCCACTGCGCCCGCGCCCCGCAGCATGCGGTCCTCGGCGAACAGGCACGCGCCCACGCCCTTGGAGACGTTCACATAGGCCACATAGGGGTCCCGCACGGGGGTGAACACCCGCTCGGCATAGCCAAGGCAGGCAGTGTCGTTCAAAAAGCACAGGGGATACCCCGCCAGCGCCTGCTGCAATTGGGGCACCACCGGGTCGTCGTGGCCCACGCCGATCACGGTGGAAAAAAGGCTCTGCCGCTCCTCGTCCACAATGCCGGGAATGATGACGCACACGCCCATGATGCGGGCGCTGCCGGCGGCGGGCAGAAGGACCTCAAAAAAGGCGCGGCGTATCTGCTCCACACCCTCTTCGGGCGCGTTCAGCGGCGCTTGGCTCCGGTAGGCCATGCGGCTGTCGGAGGAGACGAGGGCGATGTCCAGCCGGCCGCGCCGCCAGCTGATGACGGCCACCACGTTGGAATCGCCGTCCACCTGCAGCGCGTTGGGCCTTCTGCCCTGATGGACGCTCACGCCGGCGCCGCAGTCCACCACATACCCGCCGCGGATCAGCTCGTCCACCAGGCTGGAGACGGTGGTCTTGCTCAGGCTGGTGATGCCCGCCAGATCGGCGCGGGAAATGTTGGCGTTGCGGTCGATCAGATGATAGATCCTGCGCAGATTTTCGCTGCGGATGATTTGCTGCGTGATCAATGCCATCCCTGCTTTCTTTGGTCAAAAGATCGGGGGTGAGATTATTTGTCCGACGGCCTTACTAATTCTTTTTGATTGTAGCATATAGCCGAAATGACTACAAGTGCCGCGAAAATTTTCAGCGCTTTTGCCACAGCAAGACCTTCGACGTTGTGTAAAAGAACGAGAAAAAGCCGCGCGGCGGCGGGGCTGCGCGGCTTTAGGCGGGCAGAAAACTCACACGGCGAGAGAAACGGGTCGGGGCGCGTCCGCCCGGCTCCACCCCAGCAGCTCCACCCGGGGGGAGAGAAAGCCCTCCCGGGCCGGGGCGGGGGCGGCCAGCGCCGTGGTGAGATACTTTTTGCTGTCGTCGGCAAAAACGGTGGCGGCGGGGCCAAAGCCCCGGCGGGTGAGCTCAATGGCGCCCAGCAGGTTCGCCCCGGAGGAGATGCCCACCCCCAGGCCCAGTTCCTTTGCAAGGCGCGCGGCCATAAGCACCGCGTCGTCGTCGTTCACCGGCAGCACCGTGTCGATGAGGCGGCGGTCCACGATGGAGGGGATGAAGTCGTCGCCGATGCCCTCGATCTTGTGGGGGCCGGTGACGGCGCCGCCGCTCAGGAGGGGCGCGGCATCCGGCTCCAGCGCGGCGATGAAGGCGCCCCGGGGCTTCAGGCGGCGGGCCACGCCCATCAGGGTGCCGCCGGTGCCCACCCCCGCCGCAAAGGCCTTCACGCTGGGCAGCGCGGCCTGCAGTTCCGCGCCGGTGGTGTGGAAGTGGGCCAGCACGTTCTCCTCGTTGTCGAACTGCAGGGGCTGAAATGCGCCCAGCTCCCCGGCGGCCTGCCGCGCCTGGGCCAGCGCCCCCTCAAAGCCGCCGTCGGCGTCGCTCACCAGATGCAGCTGCGCGCCGTACATCTTCAAAAGCTGCTGCCGCTCCCGGCTCATGCGCTCGGGCATGAAGATGTGCACCGGGTGCCCGGTGAGCGCCCCCAGGGCGGCGAAGGCGATGCCGGTGTTGCCGCTGGTCACCTCCACGATGGGCTGGCCCGGGGTCAGCGCGCCGGTCTCCTCGGCGCGGGCCACGATGCGGGCGGCCACCCGGTCCTTGATGCTGCCGGAGAGATTGAAGCTCTCCAGCTTGGCATACACCGCGCCGGGGCGGCCGTCCAGCCGGTAGTCGATGCGGATGAGCGGGGTGTTGCCGGAAAGAGTTTCGTAAGCTTTCATAACAGTTCTCCTTTTGTGTTCGTTGTTTGGCGGCGGGCAAAACAAAAAGGCTGTGTGCCTGCGCACACAGCCTTGCAAAAGGGTCCTGCCAACAAAAGCGCAAAGCCCGGAGGCCTTGCCCTGCTTTTTCGTCGGGGCCGCGGTTGAAGGGGGCAGCAGACAGCACCATCAGGGCCGTCTGCCCGCCGCGTCTTCAAAGGCCTTTCTGGCCCGACGCGAAAAAGCAGCCGTCCCTCAACAGCGACAACAACAGATATTCTCTTTCACAGAGACAAGATAGACAAGATTCATAAAAATCACCTTGCAGATACCATACCATCGGGCGGTGGATTTGTCAAGAGCGGGTGTTGCCACAGAAAATTTTATTATGATAAAATTTTTTATTGACATCGGCTACGGGTAGTGCTATATTGAATTTGCATTTTATTGCGATAAAACAATCTGAACAGGAGTGGATCACCATGAAACTGAACGCACTTTTGGCGCGGGGCGCTGCTGCGGCGCTGGCCTGCGCGCTGCTGGCCGGCTGCGGCGGGCAGACGGTATCTCCGTCCGTCCCGGAAGACCAGACGCCCTCCTCCGCTGTTTCCAGCCAGGAGGCACAGCCCACACCGGAGCCCACCGCAGCCCCGGCAGCTCAGGGCGCTTTGGAGCTGACCGAGCGCGAGAGCGCGCTGGGCAGCTATGAGCTCTTCACCATGTTTTCCAACGGCTATGCCTGGGTGTGGGCGAACGGCGAGGCCGGCTATCTGAGCGAGGACGGCCAGTATGCTCCGCTGTATTCCATCCCCCGGGAGGACATTTTCAACATCGACGTGGAGCAGATGACCACCGACGGGTTCACGCTGCAGCAAAACGTGGAAAAGCTCAGTGAACTTTACTCCTGCCCCGAAAGCGGCATCGTGCCTTTTTACAAGGACGGCCTGTGGGGCTATTGCGACCTTTCCGGCAATGTGCTGGTGCAGCCGGCCTACATCCATATCTCGCCCATGGGCCAGCTGGGCTGGGGCGCCCGGGAGGGCGACGCGGGCTCCGAGTGGATCTACTACTATGATGTGATCGAGCCCGACGGCTCGGTGATCGTCAGCGGCAAGAACTGCTGGTGCGACCCGCGCAACGGCTACTACTTCGTGGACGAGTCCGGCGACGGCGGCGCGGTGCTTTACAACGCCGACGGCTCGGTGGTGCTGGAAGAAGCGCCCTACAGTTTCGGCAACTGCCCCATGCCGGACTTCACCACCTGGGAAGAGGGCGTGGTCGTGAGCGGCGTGCCCTATGACCGCACCGGCGCGAAACTGAGCACCGACGGCCGCAAGATCGTGGGCCTCTCCGCGGGTTCCCGCCCGGTCTTTCAGGATGAGGGCGGCTTTGGCATCCTGAACACCAACGGCTCGGTGGCCGTTCCGGACAGCCTGAGCTACATCTCCGACGTGATGGCGGACGGCAGCGTCTATGTGCAGGAAAAGGATACCGGGGCGCTGTGCCATTACGACGGTGAGATGAACGCGCTGGACGACGGCGCCCTTGCCCGGGCAAAAACCGGCGAGCGGTACATTGACGAGGAGCGCATCGTTCCCATCACCCCCGTGGAGATCTGTGACCAGAGCGGCCGGCAGATCGCCCTGATGGAGTCTGAGGTCGAGATGGGCGGGGCTTTCACCGTGAGCTGCGGCGTGCTCAAAGCAGGGGACTGGCTCTATTTCTATCCCACCGACAGCACCGTCCAGACCTATCAGTTCACCTCTGCGAAATAACAAAAATGCCCGGCGGGTCAAAAGCCCGTCGGGCGTTTTTATTCACATCAGGGGCGCGATCACCTTCAGCACCGGCCCCAGCAGCCGCAGCCGCCGGGCGTTCTGCCAGATGGTGGCCTTTTCCACCCGGCGGCATTTCGCCTGGGTGGCCTCAAAGTCCGCCTCGATGTCCCCGATGCACGAAACGCCGTACATCCAGGTGGCGCACTCGAAGTGGTGGTAGAGGCTGCGGTAGTCCAGGTTGATGGTGCCCACCACCGCCTCCCGCCCGTCGGCCACGAACACCTTGGCGTGCACGAAGCCCGGGTCGTATTCAAAAATCTTCACTCCCGCGTCCAGCAGCGCTGCGTAGTGGGTCTTGGCCAGCGCGTAGGGGCCGGTCTTGTCCGGCACGCCGGGCAGGATGAGCCGCACGTCCACGCCCCGGCGGGCGGCGAATTCCAGCGCGTTCTGAAGCTCGCCGTCCAAAATCAGATAAGGGGACATGATGTGCACGTATTTGGTGGCCCGGTTGAGGATGTCCATGTAGACCTGCTCGCCCACCTTGTCCTCGTCCAGCGGGCAGTCGCCGAAGGGCATCACAAAGCCCGGCGCGCGCACCGGCGGCACCGGCGCGGCACAGAACTCCCCGAACTTGGGCGGCTGTTCGGTCACGTTCCACATCTGCAAAAACATCAGCGTGAAGCTGCGCGCCGCCTCGCCCTTGAGCATCACGGCGGTGTCCTTCCAGTGACCGTACTTTTCGATGCGGTTGATGTATTCGTCCGCCAGATTCACCCCGCCGTTGAAGGCGGTGTGACCGTCGATGACCAAAATCTTGCGGTGGTCCCGGTAGTTGTAATGGGTGGACACCAGCGGTACCACCGGCGCGAAAGCCTTGCATTTTATGCCCAGTTTCGCCAGCCGCCGGGGATAGTCATGGGGCAGAGTGGAAAACTCGCAGGTGCCGTCGTACATCACCCGCACGTCCACGCCCGCTTTGGCCTTGCGGGCCAGAATTTCCAGAACGCGGCCCCACATCACGCCCTCGTCGATGATGAAGTACTCCAGAAAAATGAATTTTTCGGCCTGTTCCAGTTCGGCCAGCAGCCGCTCCCACTTTTCCTCGCCCAGGGCGAAATAGGTCACATCGGTGTTCTGATACACCGGGTGGCAGCCGTTTCCGTCAACGTACCGGGCCAGCGCCGCCGCGCCGGGGTTCTCTTTTTCCAGGGCGGCAAGGGCTTCGGGCTGCGGGGGCAGGGTGCCGCGGGTGAGGTCTATCAGCTCGGCCACCCGGGCCTTTTCCACCCGGTGCCCCAGATCGCTGCGCACCAGCCAGAACAAAAGCGCCCCTGCGCCAGGCGCGGCCATAATGATGACCAGCCAGGTGATCTTGGCGGTGGCGTCCATGCGGGTGTTGAGCAGGTACAGCACCATCACCGCCGAGAACAGCGCCGCGCCGCCGATGAAGTGGGGCAGCAGCCGGGCAAACCAGCGGAAGGCGCTGAGCAAAAGCAGCACTTCCATCACCAGCAGGACCAAAAACAGGCCCAGTCGGCTGAACAGCGCGTGCACAAGGCCCTTGCGGCTTTTTTCCAAAAGCCGCAGTCCGCTCTCTTTCAAATCGTTCGGGGTCATGGTGCGCCCTCCTTTGCAGGCGGTCTTTCTGACCTCACTATATCATATCCGGCGCGGAGGCGGCAACCTCCCGTGCCTCCAGCATCCAGATGCGGGCGGAAAAATCCGGCATGGGGCGCACGCCTTCGGTGTAGCCGGTGCCGCAAAAACGCTGGGGCAGGCGCAGCCCCGCGTGCATCAGAAGGCTGCCCGCGGCGGCAAAGTCCACCGTTTCGCAGGGAAGCTGATACACCTGCCCCGCCAGATGCACCAGCACCCCGTCGGCTTTGGGCTTCACCGGCAGCACATGGCCCAGAAGGGTGCGGAAGGAGTCCAGCTCCACGCTCTGGGGCCGCACGCTCACCTGATAGATGAGCGCTTCGTCCAGCCCCGCCAGCCGCAGAACGGGCATCGGCGCGTTGGGGCGCACAAGGCCGGTCATCTCCAGCACCGCCGCCTCGCGCCGGTCCTCCGACACCACCATCCATGCGCCGCCCCTCTCCGCTTCGGGGGCGGCAAGGCAGTAGAACCGCCCGCGCTGGAACAGTTCCCGGTGGGCCTTGTAAAACTCGATTTGCGCCTTCACGCTCTTCTCCTGGGCGGCGTTCAGGGCGGTCAGGTCCATCTCGTAGCCAAGAAGGCCGAAGGCCGCCACGTCAAAGCGGCTGTCCAGCGGGGTGAAGCGCAGGGTCTGGTGGTTGGGCGCGGCGCTCACATGGCAGCCCATCACCCCCGGCGGGTAGCCAAGGCTGGCCCAGGTCTGCATCTTGCACCGCTCCCAGGCGTCGGTGTCGTCGCTGAGCCAGATCTGGGGCATGTAGTAAAGCATGCCCAGATCAAAGCGGTTGCCGCCGCTGGCGCAGCCCTCGAACAGCACCTCCGGGTGGGCGGCGGTCACCGCCTCCAGCACCTGATAGAGCCCCAGCGTCCAGGCGTGGGCAAAGCGGCCCTGTTCGCCCAGCGCCGGGCTGAACCGGTCGGTGTGGTGGCGGTTCATGTCCCACTTGATGTAGCGGATGGGCGCGCTGTCCAGCAGGGCGTTCAGCTGCCCGATGAGGTAGTCCCGCACCTCGGCGCGGCAGAGGTCCAGCACCAGCTGGTTGCGGCTGCGGCTGGGGGCCACGCCGGGGGCGGCCACCGCCCAGTCCGGGTGCGCCTCATAGAGTGCGCTGTTCTCGTTCACCATCTCCGGCTCCACCCAAAGGCCGAAGGCAAGGCCCTTTTCCGCAAGGTCCCGGGCCAGGCCCTCAAGGCCCTGGGGCAGCTTTTTGGGGTTGGGGTCAAAATCGCCCAGGCCCTTGGTGTCGTCGGTGCGGCGGCCGAACCAGCCGTCGTCCAGCACGAACAGCTCCGCCCCGAGCCCGGCGGCCTTTGCCGCCAGCGCCCGCAGCTTGCGGGGCGTGAAGTCAAAATAAGTGGCCTCCCAGTTGTTCACCAGCACCGGCCGGGGCGCGTCCTTCCAGCGGGGCGGCAGGATGTGGCGGCGCACAAAGCGGTGCATGTTGTGCCGCAGGCCGTTGCGCCCCCCGGCGCTGAAGGTGAGCGCCGCCTGGGGCGTGACGAAGCTTTCGCCGTCCTCCAATGTCCAGGAAAAGCCCTCCGGCTGGATGCCCGCCATCACCCGGGTGAAGCCGTAGCTGTCCGCCTCCACGCTGGCGGCGTGGCTGCCGGAATAGAGCAGGTTGAAGCCGTAGATTTCCCCTGCGTGCTCGTTTGCGTCAGGGGCGCTGAGGGCGAAGAAGGGGTTGCAGTAGTGGCCGGAGGTGCCGGACACGCTGCCGAACTGGGTCAGCCCCCGCCGCACCGGGGCGGTGCAGGGCTCGAACTCCCGGGCCCAGGCCCCGGTGAGAGTGGTGAGCGCAAGGTCCTGCCGGGGCAGGTCCAGCTGATAGCTCATGGCCCGGCGCAGGGTCACCGGGCCGCCGGTGCGGTTGGTCAGCCGCGTCTGGCGCACGATGACGTCGCAGTCATCGAGGGGGATGTAGAAAAGTTCCGCCGCCATGCCCCCGCCGCTCTCAAAGCGCAGCACAAGGCACTGGCCCGCGTCCCGGGCGGCGGGCAGGCCGGGGACCTCGGGCGGCGCGGGCAGCACCTCGCCGCCCGCAAAGCGCAGGTCGCACACCGGGCTGCCGTTTGCCAGCGTCAGCGCCAGCGCGCCCCGGCGGAAGTCGCCCTTCTCGGTGGGGGAGACTTCCAGCCCCAGGTGCAGCAGCGAGAGCGCCGGGTCAAAGGCCTTGTCGTAGATGACGTCGGTGCCGTAGGCCACCGTCAGCGGCTGGCGCAGCGCTTCGGCTGAGGGCTCGATTTTGCGGCCGTAGTGCAGCTGCTCGGCCAGCGGGCCCCGGGGCGCGATGTACATGCCGGTGCCTTCGGTCTCTATGCAGAAGACCCCGCTTTTCTCAAAAATCATCCCTTGCTCCCTTCTCTCTGGCGCAGTGCCTCGCTGATGCGTGCGGTCTCAGCTTCGGTGAGGCGGTATTTCTTCATGAAGTAGAGGATGGAGAACACAAGGCCCAGCACCGGCAGTCCCACCATCAGCAGGCGCAGGCCCAGCAGGGTGCTCTCCGACTGCACGGCGGCGGTGTCGTCCAGACCGATGAGGTCAATGCCGATGCCGGCGATGAGCACGCTCACCGCGCTGGCCAGCTTCACCACAAAGGTCTGCATGCTGAACACCACGCTCTCGTTGCGGCTGCCGGTCTTGTACTCGCCGTAGTCCACCGTGTCCGCCAGAAAGACGGTGGTGAGCACGGTGGCAAGACCAAAGCCGATGTAGATGACAAAGGCGGTGGCGGCCAGCGGAGCCACGGCCCGCACCCCCGCCATGCTCAAAGCGAAGAGGGCCAGATAGCCGGCGATGGTCACGCCCAGCGCCCCGGCCAAAATCTGCTTGCCGCCCCAGCACCGGCGCAGCAAAGGCAGGCTGACCATGCTCAGGATCTGGCCCACGCCGCCCACAGTGCCGAACAGGCTGAACAAATCGCTGTTGCCGATGTCGTATTTGAAGAAGTAGACCGCCAGCTGGGTGGTGAGGTAGAGAGAAGCGTTGAACACCACGATGCCCACGACCACCACCATGGCCTGGTCGTTGTGGATGAGGGCGGAGAACATCTCCCTCACGGTGGCGGCCTTCTGGCGCTCGGTGGGCTTTTCCCGCACCAGCGCCACGCACACCAGCTCGGCCACAACGAACACCACGGCCACGGCGGCGGCAAAGATGGCAAAGCCCTCCCGCTCGCCGGAGCCCAGCCGCACCACCAGCAGCATGGTGAGGACGGTGGGCACCGCGTAGCCCACGGCGGCGCAGGTGCGCCCGATGACCGACAGGTTCTCCCGCTCCTTGCCGGAGGAGGTGATGGCGGGGATCATGCTCCAGAAGGGGATGTCCATCAGGGTGTAGGTCACGCCCCACAGCACATAGGCCACAGAGGCATACACCAGCATGGCGGTGCCGGTGACCGAGGCGGGCATGGCGAACATGCCGTAAAGGATGAGGGCGTTGGTCAGCGTGCCGGTGACGATCCAGGGCCGGAACTTGCCGAAGGGGGTGTTGGTCTTTTCCACCACCACGCCCATCAGCGGGTCGTTGAAGGCGTCGAACACCCGGGCGGCCATCATCATCACGCCGGTGAAGGTGCCGCTGATGCCCAAGATGTCGTTGTAATAATAGAGAATGAAGCCGGAGACCAGGGCATAGACCATGTCCTTGCCCACCGCGCCGACGCCATAGCCCAGCGCCTGTTTTGACGTTCCTTTCATTTCTGTTCCTCCTCCTGTTTCGTCACGCGGAAGGTGAGGGTCACAGGCCGCGCGCCTTCCATCTCAACGGTCAGTCTGCCTTCGCCGGCCTCGTCCTTTGTGCGCAGATAGCACCCGGCCATGCCGCCGCAAAGGGGCACCGCCGCCGGGCCTACCAGTTCCACCACGCCCTCGGCCCGCAGGCTCAGGCTGCGGCTGCAATAAGTGCGCACCGCGCCGAACTCGTCCACCGCACGAATGCGCACGGTGGCCATGTCCCAGCAGAGGCCGTCGGCAAGCGTGTCGGTGTCCGCCTTCACTTCCAGCGCCAGCGTTTCGCCGGGGCAGCGCACCACGCTGGCCGCCACCTTGCCGTCTTTCACCGCGTCAAAGCGCCAGCGCACCACCTGGCCGCCCCAGCCGGCCACATAATTGTTGTAAAGGCGGACGCCCTCTTCCCGGGTGAAGCCCTTGAACACCATCAGGTACGCCGCTTTGGCCAGCACAGAAAGGGGCAGGTCGGAGCCGCAGCTGGCCACCGCAAGCAGTACGTCCCGCACCAGGTTGGCGGTGCGGCGGCTCATGCCCTCCTGGCTCTGCAAAAGGGCGCTCACCGTGTCGTCGATGAGCACCGGCGGGTGGGCGAGACCATCGTACTCCGCCGCGGGAGAAAAGCTGCCCGCCGGCAGGTCGTTGCGGTAAACGTCCACCCGGTCGGCGTTGGTGAACACCGCCACCGTGCCCACCGCCCCGGCGGGGTGCTCGCCGATGTCCATGCTGCTGCTCACTTCCAGCACCGGAGTACGCTCCTGCTGGCTGGCGTAGAGAGCCGCGGCGAGTTTGGGGTTGCGGAACATGTCCATCACCCCGTGGTAGCAGATGCGGTCGCCGCTGCCGAAGTCCCGGTGGGTGTTGTAGTCGAACATGCACCAGCCGAAGGTGCCGGCGACACCTTCGCTCTTGGCGGCGTCACTCACCACCCGGGCGTGGCGCAAAGCGTGCTCCAGCCGCTTGCCCTCCCAGTCGCAGGCCTTGGTGGGGAACATGTGGCCGTTGTACTCGCTGATGAGATAGCCTTTGTCCTTCGCTTTGGTGATGGTATCGCGGGGCGCGCAGCCTTTGTTGGGGCCGTGGTGGGAGAAATCGTTGTAGGTGTAAACATCCTCGAACAGATGGCTGTGGGCGAAATTGCGCACCCCGCCGGTGGGGCGGGTGGGGTCCAGCCGGTGGGCGATCTCGTTGGTGCGGCGGTAGAGTTCGTCGTCGTCCGCGCTCTCGTTGATGCGCACCCCCCACAGGAAGATGGAGGGATGGTTGCGCCATTGCAGCACCATCTCCTCGGTGTTCACCAGGGCCTGGGCCTTCCATGCGTCGCCGCCGATGTGCTGCCAGCCGGGGATTTCGGTGAACACCAGCAGGCCTATCTCGTCGCACCGGTCGATGAAGTGGTGGCTCTGGGGATAGTGGCTGGTGCGCACCGCGTTGCAGCCCAGCTCATATTTCAGGATGTCCGCGTCCAGCCGCTGGGCCCGGGCGGGCACGGCATAGCCCATGTAGGGCCAGCTCTGGTGCCGGTCCAGCCCTCGCAGCTGCACCCGCCTGCCGTTGAGGTAAAACCCGTCCGCCAGAAATTCCACCCGGCGGAAGCCGAAGCGCACGGTCTTTTCATCCACGACTGTGCCGCTTTGCAGCAAAGCCGCCTTCAGATGGTAAAGGTTCGGGTGGTCGCAGTCCCACAGGGCGGGCTGCTCCACCTTCAGGAGCGCTTCCTCCGCTTCGGCATCGCCCTCCCAGCGGGCCAGTTCCCCGCCGCTTTCGCTGCACGCCGCAAGGCGCAGGGTGAGCCCGGCGGCATTTTCGCAGGCGGGCAGGCAGCGCACGGTGCCGTCCATGTCCGCCCGCACGCAGAGGTCATTGATGAAGGCGGGGCCGCCCACCTCCAGAAAGACCTCCCGGTAGAGCCCGCCGTAGGTCAGGTAGTCAATGACGTTGCCGAAGGGGGGCACGTCCAGCGTTTCCCGGCTGTCCAGCTCCACCGTCAGATTGTTGGTTTCGCCCCAGCGCAGCCGGTCGGTCAGGTCCACGGTGAAAGCGGTGTAGCCGCAGCCGTGCTGCGCCAGCAGCGCCCCGTTGAGATACACCCTGGCAAAGTGGGCCGCGCCCTCAAAGGTCACCCGCACCCGTTTGCCCCGCCAGCTTTCCGGCGGGGTGAAAAAGCGCAGATAGCCGCTCACCATCTGATAGGCCTGCTCGCTGAACTCGTTGAAGGGCAGCATCGCCACCGTGTGGGGCAGGCGCACCGCTTCAAGGTTTTCCTGCGGGGCGTTCAGCGCGGTCAGCGCAGGTTCATAATGGGGCGTGAAATACCAGTCGTTGTTCCAAGGGATGCGTTTCATGCTTTTTCCTCCCGTCGGGTCAGAATTCCTTCCATCAAAAGGTCCATCATGCCGTCCATGGCCTGCACATAGCCAAGGCCCTCCCGTTCCAGCGCGTCGCTGGAAAGAAAGTGCTCGATGGCGCCCTCCACCACCGCGCGGAACAGTCCCGGCTCAAAGGGGCGCAGCACCCCCTGCTCCACGCCCTGGCGCAAAAGATCCAGCGTGGGCTCCCAGCCGGTCTCCAGCCGCTGGCGGATGCGGCGATACACCACGGGGTACTTTTCCTCCACGCCCTGCAGGCGGGTCCAGTCCAGCGTCTGGTAGGAATCGGGCAGCACCACCACCAGCCGGCGTATCTTTTCCGCAGGGCTCAGGTCCTGCCGGGCCAGAATTTGCGCCTCGCTCACCTTCACCTCGTCGAACATGGAGTCCACCGTTGCCAGCAGCAGCGCTTCCTTGCTTTCAAACAGAACATACAGCGTCTTTTTGCTCATGCCCAGCCGCGCCGCCAGTTCGCTCATGGTGAAATCCAGCCCCTGGCTGCTGCACAGGGCGATGGTCTCCTGGATGCACCGTTTCCGTGGGTCGTCCATAATGGCCTCCTCTTGAGGAAACCCAAAATCAAAAACGGGTTTCCGACAAGGCTATCTTACACCCCGCGGCGGCATCGCACAATGGGCAAAGGGCGGTTTCTCCCCTTTGCATAAGCGGCGCGGGGCTTTTTTGTGGCATTTGCCGCCGGAAAAAAGGCCTTTACAAACCGCCCGCCATGGGGTATAATGCACGGCAGGGAATGAAGTTCTCCCTTGGGAAACCTAAACCGCTTTTTCAAAAGCTGATGACTTCTGTGATCGAAAGGGTCGCGGAAGCTGTCGGCTTTTTTTGCGTCCCAAAGGAGGAACTGTGATGTTAACAAGTCTTGCGTTCGTGTTTCTGGCGGGCCTCGCGGCGGCGGCCCTCTGCCAGCAGCTGCACCTGCCCCGCATCATCGGCATGCTGGCGGTGGGCGTTGTGCTGGGGCCCTCGGTGCTGAATGTGCTGGATGATTCCATCCTCTCCATCAGCGCCGACCTGCGGCAGATGGCCCTCATCATCATCCTGCTCAAGGCGGGCCTTTCGCTGAATCTGGCGGACCTGAAAAAGGTGGGCCGCCCGGCGGTGCTGATGAGCTTTGTGCCCGCCAGCTTCGAGATCGTTGGCTATGTGCTGCTGGCCCCGGTGCTGCTGGGCCTCACCCGCACCGAGGCGGCGGTGATGGGCGCGGTGATGGCGGCGGTGTCGCCCGCCGTGGTGGTGCCCCGCATGGTGCGCCTGATGGAAGAGGGCTGGGGCACAAAGCAGGGCATCCCCCAGATGGTGATGGCCGGGGCCTCCTGCGACGACATCTTTGTCATCGTGCTCTTTTCCACCTTCCTGGGCATGGCCCAGGGCCAGGGGGCGGATTTGGCGGCCTTTGCCTCCATCCCGGTGTCCATCGTCAGCGGCGTGGCCCTGGGCGCGGCGGTGGGCTGGGCCCTCAGCGCTTTCTTTGAGACCGCCTATGCCCACGCCCACATGGTGCGCAACAGCATGAAGGTGATCGTGGTGCTGGGCATGTCCTTCCTGCTGATGGCCGCCGAGGACTGGCTGGAAGGCACGCTGCCCCTCTCCGGCCTGCTGGCGGTGGTCAGCATGGCCTGCGTGCTCAAGCTGCGGTGCGCGCCGGGCGTTTCCATGCGCCTGAGTCAAAAGTTCGGCAAGCTGTGGCTGGCGGCGGAGGTCATCCTCTTCGTGCTGGTGGGCGCGGCGGTGGACGTGCGCTACACCCTGGGCGCGGGCCTCGGGGTGGTGGCCATGATCGCCCTGGCGCTGGTGTTCCGGGCGGTGGGCGTCACCCTCTGCCTTGCGGGCACCGCCCTCTCCCGCAAAGAGCGGCTGTTCTGCGTCATCGCCTATCTGCCCAAGGCCACCGTGCAGGCGGCCATCGGTTCGGTGCCGCTGGCGGCGGGCCTTGCCTGCGGGCAGCTGGTGCTGTCGGTGGCGGTGGTGGCCATCCTGCTCACCGCGCCGCTGGGCGCTTTGGGCATGGACCTCACCTACAAAAAACTGCTCCAGGGCCCCCAGGAAAAATAAAATTTTTCCCCGCGCAGCGGCGCTGTCAGGCGCTTTGCGGGCCGTGAGGCGCGCCCCGGGGCAAAAGCGGGATTGCAATTGAACAGAAATCTGTTATACTTATATCCGTGTTTTTTGCACAAAAGGCTTTTCCTCACGGGAATGGCCCACACTGCATGAAATGGAAAAGAGGCGAAAAACCGCAACGGGAAAGGCGGTTTTCGTGGGAAACGGAGTATAACAGGAGGCGATGACCAATGTGCGGGATCGTGGGATACACGGGCGCAAAGCAGGCCGCGCCCCTTCTTCTGGAGGGGCTTTCCAAACTGGAGTACCGGGGCTATGACTCGGCGGGGGTCGCCACCCGGGACGGCGACGCCCCGGTGCAGCTGGTGAAGGCCAAGGGCCGGCTGAAGGTCCTTTCGGAAAAGATAAACGGGGGTCTGGCCCTGCCGGGCAGCTGCGGCATCGGCCACACCCGCTGGGCCACCCACGGCGAGCCCAGCGAGATCAACGCCCACCCCCACTGCAGCGACGACATGAACGTGGTGGCGGTGCACAACGGCATCATCGAGAACTACCAGCAGCTGAAAGACAAGCTGACCAAAAAGGGCTACCGCTTTTATTCCACCACCGACACCGAGGTGGCGGTGAAGCTCATCGATTATTACTACAAGAAATACGAGGGCACCCCGGTGGACGCCATCAACCATGCCATGGTGCGCATCCGCGGCTCCTACGCGCTGGCGGTGATGTTCAAGGACTATCCCGGCCAGATCTGGGCCGCCCGGAAAGACAGCCCCATGATCATCGGCGTGGGCAAAGGGGAGACCTTCCTGGCCTCCGACGCGCCGGCCATCCTCAAGTTCACCCGGGATGTTTACTACATCGGCAACATGGAGCTGGGCTGCCTGGAGCCGGGCAAGGTGACCTTCTACAACCTGGACGGTGACGTCATTGAAAAGCCCCTCACCATCATCCAGTGGGACTCGGAGGCCGCCGAAAAATCCGGCTACGAGTACTTCATGATGAAGGAGATCCACGAGCAGCCCAAGGCGGTGGCGGACACCCTCCACGCCTTTGCGGGCGACGGCGCGCCGGACCTCTCCGCCGCCGGCCTTTCCGACGAAGACCTCAAGGCCGTGAGCAGCGTCTGCGTGGTGGCCTGCGGCTCGGCCTGGCATGTGGGCATGACCGCCCAGTATGTGCTGGAGCAGCTGGCCCGGGTGCCGGTGCGGGTGGAGCTGGCGTCGGAGTTCCGCTACCGCCAGCCTCTGCTGGAGGCGGGAACGCTGGTGGTGGTCATCAGCCAGTCCGGCGAAACGGCGGACAGCCTCGCCGCCCTGCGGGAGGCAAAGCGGCTGGGGGCCCGCACCCTGGGCATCGTGAACGTGGTGGGCTCCTCCATCGCCCGCGAGGCGGACAATGTGATGTACACCCTGGCCGGGCCGGAGATCGCCGTGGCCACCACCAAGGCCTACAGCGCCCAGCTGGTGGCGGCGTATGTGCTGGCCATCCGCATGGCGCTGGCCAAGGGCAGCATCGACGCCGACCGCTGTGCTCAGCTGATGCAGGAGCTGGAAAGCCTGCCCGCCAAGATCGAGAAGATCCTGGAAGACAAGGAGCGGCTGCAGTGGTTCGCCTCCAAGCAGGTGGCCATGCACGACTGCTTCTTCATCGGCCGGGGCATCGACTACGCCATCAGCCTGGAAGGCAGCCTCAAACTCAAGGAGATAAGCTACATCCACTCCGAGGCCTATGCCGCGGGCGAGCTCAAGCACGGCACCATCAGCCTCATCGAGGAGGGCACGCTGGTGGTGGGCCTTGCCACCCAGACCGGGCTCTACGAAAAGACGGTGAGCAACCTGGTGGAGTGCAAAAGCAGGGGCGCTTATCTGATGGGCCTGACCTGCAGCGGCAACTACGGCATTGAGGACACGGTGGACTTTGCGGTCTATGTGCCCCGCACCGACCCGCTCTTCGCCGCCTCGCTGGCGGTGGTGCCCCTGCAGCTGCTGAGCTACTATGTGGCGGTGGGCAAGGGCCTGGACGTGGATAAACCCCGCAACCTGGCCAAGAGCGTCACGGTGGAGTGACCCAAAACCATATCCTCCCTTCGGCGGGGCACGCGGCAAAACGCGCGCTCCGCCGCTTTTTGCTTTTTGAGCATGGTCTGCCCCTCCTATGCCTCAAAGCTATGACAGACCATAAAATATAAGCATTTGTGCTTTTCGGACGAGGGGCGTATACTGAGGGTGAAGAAAAGGGCGGCCGGGAAACGCCGCGTTCAGTGAAAACGGAGAGACAGGCATGAAGATCATTGAGAATCAGACTTTTGACCAGGAGCGCGCGCTCTACGGTGTGCGCAATGTGAAAACGGTGAACTGCCGCTTTGACGGCCCCGCCGACGGCGAAAGCGCCTTCAAGGAGTGCGCCAACATCGCCGCCGAAAACTGCTTTTTGAACCTGCGCTATCCCTTCTGGCACGACCGGGGCCTTGAAGTGAAGGGGTGCGAGCTCACCGAGAACTGCCGGGCCGCCCTGTGGTATTCCCGGCGCATCCGCCTGGAGGACACCCGCCTCCACGGCATCAAGGCCCTGCGGGAGTGCGCCGACGTGGAATTGAAAGGGTGCGACATCCGCTCGCCGGAGTTCGGCTGGTCCTCCAAAAAGGTGACCATGGAGGACTGCACCGCCGAGAGCGAGTATTTCATGATGCGCGCCTCGGGCCTGCGCTTTCGGAATGTGACCTTCACCGGGAAATACTCCTTCCAGTACATTCACGACGCGGTGCTGGAAAACTGCCGCCTGACCACCAAGGACGCCTTCTGGCACGCCCGCAACGTGGTGGTGAAAAACAGCGTGGTGGAAGGGGAGTATCTGGGGTGGTACAGCCAGAACCTCACCTTTGAGAACTGCGTCATCCAGGGCACCCAGCCCCTGTGCTACTGCAAGGGCCTGAAGCTGGTGAACTGCCGCATGGAGCACACCGACCTTGCCTTTGAAAAGAGCGAGGTGCAGGCCACCGTCACCACCCCCATCGACAGCGTCAAGAACCCCAAGGCGGGCCGCATCGAGGCCCCTGCCGTGGGCGAAGTCATCCGGGACGACCCCGCCGCCAAAGGCGAAGTGGTCTGCACTGGCCGCCCCGCCGGACGCTGCGCCTGAAAACATCAAAAAAAGAGCCGCCGGGCCCCTCCCGAAAGGAGAGACCCGGCGGTTTTTTGTTCAAAGCGTTATCTGTGCCGCAGGCTGTGGATGTACCGTGCGGAGAAGCAGAGCAATGCCGCCAGCGCCGCCAGCTGGGCAAAGTCGAACAGGTTGTATAAAAGCCCCAGAGGGCCAACGACCGCGTTGAATCGGAAAAAGGTGTCAAAGATATACTCGCCCACGGCCCGCACCAGCCAAAAGCCCAGCCACCCGGCGGCCAGCGCGATAAGGGCGTCCCGCCCCGTGGCCAGCGGCAGGCGGCGAAAGCGCAGCACCGTGACGGCCAGCAGCACAAGGATGACCGCCAGCTCCACCCAGGCCGCGGCGAGGCGGGCGCAGTTCCAGCTGGGTTCGTAGATGCGGGTCAGCAGAACAAGGCTCCAGGAGATGCCGGTGGCCAGCCGCATATAAAGCGCGGCGCAGAAATACACCGCCCAGCCGCACCAGAGCCCCGCGTTTTTGCGGCACACCGCGCAGACGCCCGCGCACAGCCAGAAGGGCGCGGCGAACAAAAAGCTGAACATGCCGCCGCCCAACAGCAGAAAAACAAACAGCACCATCAGCCCGAACAAAAGCAGCACCAGCGCCACGATCTTCTGCCCGGTGCTCACGCCCGCTTTCTGCGCGGGCGCGAGGGCAGGCGCGGCGGGCAGCGGGGCAGGGCAGGGCGCAGCGCCGCCGGCGGCCCGCCCCTGCACCAGTTCGTCCAGTGAAACGCCGAACACCTCGCCCAGCTTCACCAGCTTGTCCAAGTCCGGCACCGAGGCGTCGGTCTCCCACTTGGAGACTGACTGGCGGGATACGTCCAGCGCCCGGGCCAGTTCCTCCTGCGACCAGTTTTTCTGTGCCCGCAGCCGGGCGATGTTCTCCCCAAGGCTCATGGGATGGTCCCCCTTCTTGTTTTCTATGGGAAAAGTATAACCGCCCGGCCACCGCAAGTCCACCAAGCCGCCTTGGAAATCGCGCAACCAATGGTTGCACCCGGTGCAGAAAGGCCGCCGCACGCTTTTTGGCAAAGCGCGCGGCGGCCTTTTTTTCTGAAAAACAGATTCACAGCAGCTCGCTGATGCGCCCGGCGGTCTTGAACAGTTCCTGCACGATGGTGTCCTGCCGGTCCGCGATGCGGGTGCTGGGCCCGGAGATGCTGATGGCGAAATCGGCGGGTGCGCCCTTCGTGCGCTGCACCGGCACCGCGATGGAGATCATGCCCTGCTCGAACCGCTGGTTGTTGATGGCATAGCCGTGGCTGCGCACAAAGCGCACGTCCTCTTCCAGCTGCTCCCGGGTGGAGATGGAGTACGCGGTGCGCTTTTCAAAAATGGCCGAGTCGGCATAGGCGGCGATCTGCTCGTCGCTTAAGGTGGAGAGCAGCGCAAGCCCCGTGCTGGTCAGGTGAGGGGGGCGGCTGCTGATGGAGCGGTCCATCTCTGCCCGCAGCGAGAGGTGGGGCAGCGCCTCGTACAGCAAAATGACCCGGGAGCGGTTCTCCCAGGTGACCAGATGGGCGCTCTCGTTCACCGTTTCGGTCAGCTGGTCCAGCAGGGGCTTGACCACCGGCAGATAGGCCTTCTGCTCATACACCCGGTTGCCCAGGGTGAACAGCCGCATGCCCAAAGAATACTTGTTGTCCTCGCCGCGGCACAAAAAGCCCCGCATCTCCAGGGTGTACACCAGCCGCAGGGCGGTGGTCTTGCCCATGCCCATCTGGGCGGCGATCTCGGTCAGCGAGAGCTTGTCCGTGTTGTCGAAAAGGTTCAGAACGCACAGGGCGTTGTCCACCGATTGCAGCAGGTACTGCGCCTGCTCGCCGTTTTTCTGCATATGCACACCTTCACATTTCTTGGTCGTACTTCATTATAACATACTTTCGCCCAATGAAAATATCGTTTTGAGCCCAAAGCGCCGGATTCGTGAACAGATTGCACAAACAGAAAACCACGAAATTGTGCAAAGATTAACAAATTCCTCGTTTTTGAAAAAAACTGTTGAATTTTGTGGGTCGAGTGCTATAATAAGTTCGGATAGTGAAACATGAGTTTCGTAAAATGAAACAGGAGGGGACACCGTGAAGAAGCTCGGGGTCATCAATCTTGGTTCCACGTCCACCAAGGTTGCCTATTTTGAGGACGACGTGTGCGTTTTTTCCGATTCCATTTCCCACCCGGCGGAGGAGATCAAACAGTTCGCCACTAACTGGGACCAGTACGATTACCGCAAAAAGCGCATCGTGGAATTTTTTGAAAGCAAAGGCGTGGACATCGCAAAACTGGACGCCTTTGTCAGCCGGGGCGGCCACACCGAACCCATCCACGGCGGCGTGTGGCGCATCAACCAGAAGATGCTGGAGGAATCCCGCAGCATGAAGTACGGCAATCACGTGTCCGACCTGGGCATGCGCATCGCCTACGACCTGGCGAAGGATGAGCACAGCGCCTACATCGTGGACAGCCCCTGCACCGACGAGTTCGAGCCGCTGGCCCGCTACTCCGGCCTGCCGGAGATGCCCCGCCAGAGCCGGTTCCATGTGCTGAACCACAAGGCCTGCGGCCGGGCCTTCTGCAAGGACCACGGCCTGGACTACGGCAAGGTCAGTCTGGTGGTGGCCCATCTGGGCGGCGGCACCTCGGTGGCGGCCCACAAGAACGGCAAGCTCATCGACGGCGACAACGGCCTGGAAGGCGACGGCGCCTTCTCCACCAACCGCACCGGCGCGCTGCCGGTGGGCGCTCTGGTGGACGCCTGCTATTCCGGCGAGTACACCCGCGAGCAGATGCACCGCAAGCTCAACGGCCTGGGCGGCATGATGGCCTATGTGAACGACAACGACGTGCTCTCGGTCTACAACAAGGGCCTTGCGGGCGACAAAAAGTGCATGGAAGTCATCGACGCCATGGTGTATCAGACCGCCAAGTCCATCGGCGCCATGGCCGCCGTGCTGGACGGCAAGGTGGACGCGGTGCTGCTCACCGGCGGCATCGTACACAACGATTACATCGTGGACCAGCTGAAAAAGCGGGTGGGCTTCATCGCGCCCGTGTATGTGTATCCCGGCGAGCGGGAGATGCTCTCGCTGGGCCAGCAGACCTATTACGCGCTGATCGGCAAAGAGGAGGTTTTTGAACTGTGAAGATCACTTCGTTTGAACAGATGGAAGCCTTTGTGAAGGGCCACGCCAGCCGCAAGAAGATCGCCGTGGCCTGCGCCCACGACGACGTCACCCTGGAAGCGGTGCTGATGGCCGTGGACAAGCGCGTGGCCGACGCGGTGCTCATCGGCAAGCAGGATGAGATCGAGGCGCTGCTGCGGCAGTTCGGCAAGGACCCCGCCGCCTTCGAGATCATCGACGAGGCCGACGAGCGGGCCGCCATCGACAAGGCGGTGGCCATGGTGCGCGAGGGCACGGCGGACATCCCCATGAAGGGCCTGATGCACACCGCCACCTTCATGCGGGGCATCCTGGACAAGCAGACCGGCCTTCTGGAGCCGGGCGAGCTGCTGAGCCAGGCCTCGGTGTTCGAGGTGGAGGAGACCGGCAAGATGCTCATCATCAGCGACTGCGCCGTGAACATCGAGCCCAATGTGGACCAGAAGTGCAAGATCGTGGAGAACGCCGTGAAGGTGGCCGGGTCCCTGGGCATCGAAGAGCCCAGGATCGCCATGCTCTCGGCGCTGGAAGTGGTGAACCCGAAAATTCAGGGCACGGTGGACGCCGCCGAGGTGACCGCCCGCCTGAAGGATAAATACCAGATCGACGGTCCCTTCGCGCTGGACAACGCCGTCAGCGTGGAGGCCGCCAAGCACAAGGGCATCGACAGCCCCATCGCCGGCAGGGCGGACATCCTCATCGTGCCGGACATGTGGAGCGGCAACATCTTCACCAAGGGCCTTGTGTTCTTCGCCCATATGAAGAGCGCCGGCACCCTGAACGGCCTGCGCAGCCCGGTGGTGATGACCAGCCGCACCGACACCATCGAAAACAAGTACTACTCCATTCTCACTTCGGTGCTGGGCACCATCCAATGATTTGGCAGACCTGGACGGCAATTTCTTTCCGTACAGCAAAACATATAAAAACGTAATTGAGGTGTAATCATGCAAACCGCAACGAAAAAAAGGAATGTGGCCATTGAACTGTGGCGTTTTCTGATCGCCTTTGCCATCGTGGGCTTCCACACCGGCTGGATCATCGCCATGAGCTGCGACGGCAGCCTGGGCTACTGGATGGAGAGCAGCAACTGGTTCTTCGGTTCCAGCGAAGTGCTGTTGATCTTCACCGTCACCGCGGGCTACTTCATGGTGGCTCACTTCAACAAGCGCAAGTCTGACGGCGTCTATATGGCCCGCAGCGCTTCCTCCCGCGCCTGGGACTACACCTGGGCCCGCATCAAGTCTCTGCTGCCTGTGCTCATCCTGGGCTACGCCCTGGGCGTCATCATCAGCACCGGCTTCTTCTATCAGGACTACACCGTGCAGCAGGTGCTGGCCATGGTGGTGAACAGCGTCTGGGAGTTCCTGGGCTTCCACGCCGCGGGCTTCCGCTCCACCGGCAACCAGTTCTTTAACTTGAACGGCACCCTGTGGTTCATCTCCGCCATGATCATCGTGGGCTACTTCATGTACTGGGCCCTGTGCAAGAACGAGGATGTGTTCTGCGGCTTCGTCGCCCCCCTGACCTTCGTCTTCCTGGGCGGCTGGTGGTGCTTCAGCGGCACCCGCGCTGCCCAGACCGCCTGGTCCACCCTGGGCCTGCAGACTGCATCCACCAACGGCATGGGCGGCAGCGCCGGCGACACCACCGCCATGCTGGGCTTCAACAACGGCCTGCTCTACGTCATGCTTGGCATGATGGGCGGCTGCATGGTATACTATCTGGTAAAGAAGGCCTCCGAAGTCACCTTCTCCGGCGCTGCCAAGGCCGCGCTGACCCTGCTGAACATCGTGTGCAGCGTGCTGCTGCTGTGGTACACCGTCTATCAGCCCACCTACTTCATGCTGGACCGCTGGACCGTTGCCCTGCTGTGCATCGTGGTCATCACCCTGTCCCTGCTGAACAAGGACGGCCTCACCGCCGCGCTGAACAACAACGTCACCAGCAAGCTGTTTGCCTACCTGGGCGGCATCTCCCTCTATGTTTACATGCTGCACTACCCGGTGGCCATCCTGGTGCTGCGCGTCATGGGCAAGAACACCGAGGCGACCACCTACTCCTTCTGGAGCGTGTTCGTGCCCACCGTGGTCATCACCATGGTGCTGAGCGTCATCACCAAGTTCGCGATGGAAAAGACCATCCTGAAAAAGAAATAAGTCTCTCTTCTTCCTCCATAACAAAGAAGATTGCCGTGCATGGACAAAAATCGGGAAGCAGCACGTTCTGCTTCCCGATTTCCGGTTGTCCGGCACAAAGAAAGGCGGATGCTTGTGGAACCTTTCAGAATATGGCAGCTCTCGCCCCGGGTGGTGCGCATCGGCGGGCTGATGCATGAGTTCGTCTATCTGATAAAGGGCGACGAGCGGGCCGCCCTCATCGACAGCGGCTGCGGATTCGGCAGCCTGCGCCAAGTGGCGGCGGACCTCACCGGCCTGCCCCTCACGGTGCTGCTGACCCACGGCCACATGGACCACGCCATGGGCGCGGGGGAGTTCGACGAGGTGTGGATGGACCGGCGGGACATCCCCGTGTTCCATGCCCACGCCCCGGCGGAGTACCGCCGCGCCATCCTGCGGGGCGCGCAGCCGCGCCTGGAGGAACTGCCGCCCATGGTGCCCGCCGCCGACCCGGCGCGCTTTCTGCCCCTTTCGGACGGGGCGTGCTTCGATCTGGGCGGCGTGCATCTGGATGTGTTCGAGTGCCCGGGCCACACCCCCGGCACTGTGGTGGTGCTTCTGCGGGAGCTGCGCACCCTCGTCGTGGGGGACGCCTGCAGCAACTTCACCTTTCTGGCGGGGGAGGAGTGCCTGCCCATCCCCGTTTACCGGCAGAACCTTCTGCGGCTGAAAGAGCGGCTGGCGGGCCGGTTCGACGTCGTGCTGGAGGCCCACGGCAGCGGCAGTCTGCCGGCGGGCATCCTGGACGGAGTGATCGAAGTGTGCGGCGATGTGCTCGCTGGCAACACCGACGACGTACCCTGCTCCTTCGGGGGCGTGGACGGCGTGCTGGCAAAGGTACGCCGCCCCCGCAGCCAGCTGCGGGCGGACGGCAGACCCGGCAATATTTTTTACAAAAAACAACTGTGACGAAAGGAACGGTACAGGATATGAACAACAAGGTGACCGACCTGCGCAGCGCCCTGGCGCTGCTTGAAACCATGCCCGGCCAGCTCATCGAGACCGACGTGGAAGTGGACCCCATGGCCGAACTGGCCGGCGTGTACCGCCACGTGGGCGCGGGCGGAACGGTGATGCGCCCCACCAAAGAGGGCCCCGCCATGATTTTTAACAATGTGAAGGGCCACCCCGGCGCGAAGGTGGCCATCGGCCTGCTGGCCAGCCGCAAGCGGGTGGCCGCCCTGCTGGACTGCGACGCCCGCGAACTGGGCAAAATAATGTACCAAAGTGTGGCGAACCCCGTGCCCCCGGTGATGGAAGAGGGCCCCGCCCCCTGCCAGGAAGTGGTGCACAAGGCCGCCGACCCGGACTTTGACCTGTTCAAGCTGGTGCCCGCCCCCACCAACACCCCCGACGACGCGGGCCCCTACATCACCCTGGGCATGTGCTACGCCACCCACCCAGACACCGGTCTCAGCGATGTGACCATCCACCGGCTGTGCATCCAGGGTAAGGACGAGCTTTCCATCTTCTTCACCCCCGGCGCGCGCCACATCGGCGCCATGGCCGAGCGGGCGGAGCAGCTGGGCCAGCGTCTGCCCATCTCCATCAGCATCGGCGTGGACCCCGCCATCGAGATCGGCTCCTGCTTCGAGGCCCCCACCACCCCCATGGGCTACGACGAGCTGGCGGTGGCCGGCGCGCTGCGGGGCGAGCCGGTGAAGCTGTGCAACTGCCTCACCGTCAACGAAAAGGCCATTGCCAACGCCGAATACGTCATCGAGGGCGAGGTGGTGCCCGGCGTGCGGGTGCAGGAGGACCAGAACAGCCATTCCGGTTTTGCCATGCCCGAGTTCCCCGGCTATACCGGCCCCGCCTCCAGCGACTGCTGGCTCATCAAGGTCACCGCAGTGACCACCCGCAAGGACCCCATCATGCAGACCTGCATCGGCCCCAGCGAGGAGCATGTCTCCATGGCGGGCATCCCCACCGAGGCCTCCATCTGGGGCATGGTAGACAAGGCCATGCCCGGCCGGCTGCAGAACGTCTACTGCGCCTCCGCCGGCGGCGGCAAGTACATGGCGGTGCTTCAGTTCAAGAAGCTGGCCCCCAGCGACGAGGGCCGCCAGCGTCAGGCGGCGCTGCTGGCTTTCTCCGCCTTCAGCGAGCTCAAGCACATCTTCCTGGTGGACGAGGATGTGGACTGCTTCGACATGAACGACGTGCTCTGGGCCATGAACACCCGCTTCCAGGGCGACGCGGACATCATCACCATCCCCGGCGTGCGCTGCCATCCCCTGGACCCCTCCAACGACCCCAGCTGCTCGAAGTCCATCCGTGACCACGGCATCGCCTGCAAGACTATCTTCGACTGCACCGTGCCCTACGACCAGAAGGCCCGGTTCGTCCGCGCCCGCTTCATGGACGTGGACCCCGCCCACTGGGTAAAGGAGTGAGCGCATGAACAGGGATACCATCGTGGTGGGCGCCTCCGGCGCCAGCGGCATGCCGCTGCTCATCCAGTGCCTCAAGCTCATCCGCGCCGCCGGGCGATCCTCCGTGCTCATCATGAGCGACAGCGCCGTTCTCACCCTGCGCCAGGAGACCGGCAGCACCCCGGAGGACCTGGCTCCGCTGGTGGACGCGGTCTACGGCCCCGGCGAAGTGGGCGCGCCCCCCGCCAGCGGCTCCTGGCCGGCGGCGGGCATGCTGGTGGTGCCCTGCAGCATGAAAACGGCGGCGGGCATCTGCGCCGGCTATGCCGACAACCTGCTGCTGCGTGCCGCGGACGTGACCATCAAGGAGCACCGTCCCCTGGTGCTGGCCGCCCGGGAAACGCCCATGAGCGCCATCCACCTGCGCAACCTGCACGAACTGGCCATGCTGCCCACGGTGCGCATCATCCCGCCCATGCTCACCTTCTACCACAAGCCCGAGACCATCGACGAGATGGTCTATCACATCGCCGCGAAGCTGGTGGAGCCCTTCGGCGTAGAGGCAAAGGAGTACCGCAGATGGCAGGGACTGTGAAAAAACTTGAGCGGACGGCCCGCCTCTCCTTCGGGGAGCTGCGCGCCGAGGCCGTTTTGCTGGACGGCAGCTGCCACATCCTTCTGTACGGCGGCCAGTTGCCCCACATCGGCTGCACCGTGCTGGCCGAGCCCCGGCCTTCTCTTACGGGAGACGGCTCTGCCAGCGCCACCGCCTCGGTGCTGAACGTCTGCGGCCACAAGGACGAGGCCGTCTGCCGCCTGCTGGCGGAGACGGTGGCCAGCCGCACCGGGCGCGTCACCGTCTGCACCGGCGGCTTTCATCAGGACGGCATCACCCCGGAACAGATCAGAGAAGTGAGCGCCGCCGCCCGCACTTTGGCCGAAGGACTGGCCGAAGCCATCCGTTAAAACAAAAAAAGGGACCGTCCCCCGCGGGGGACGGCCCTTTTTTGCTGATTCAGTTGTTGTTGGAAGGGAAGAAGGGCCGCAGCACGGCAGCCACACTGCTGATGGGCATGGTCTGCAGCCAGATGTGGCCCGGGCCGGACACCACCGTGTTGAACAGGCCCTCGCCGCCGAAGAAGGCGTTTTTCACGCCGGGCACGGTGACGATGTCCATGGAGCAGGTGGCGTCCATGGCGGCGATGTAGCCGGTGTCCACCACCAGCGACTGGCCGGCGGCCAGCTCGTATTCCACCACATGACCGTCAAACTCGGCAAAGGCGATGCCCTGGCCGGAGAGCTTCTGCATGATGAAGCCCTCGCCGCCGAAGAAGCCGGAGCCCAGCTTTTTCTGGAAAAAGACCGAGAGCTCCACGCCCGCCTCGGCTGCCAAAAATCCGCTCTTCTGCACCACCAGCTCCTTGCCGGGGCCGATCTCAAAGGCGCGGATGCTGCCCGGGAAGCTGGAGGCGAAGGCGATGAGGCCCGGCCCGCCCTGGGCGGTGTAGCGGTTCTGGAACAGCGCTTCGCCGGCCAGCAGGCGGCCGAAGGCTTTGCCCAGCCCTCCGTTCGTGGTGGTCTCCATCCTCATGTTGGGGGTCATCCAGCTCATGCTGCCCCGCTCGGTGATCATCGTTTCGCCCGCGGCCAGCTGGCAGGTCACCACCGGCAGCGGCTCGCCCGCGATCTGGTATTGCATCCGTCATTCCTCCTTGTATCTTACTGAGGTAGTGCCACTACCAATATAAAGGCCGCGCCCGGCCTTCGTCAAGAGGGCCGGGCGCACAAGCATTGTGTCGGTTTGTTGGTCATTCTGCCGAATCGGCGCTGTTCTTCGGCAGCGTCATGCGAAAACAATCCACCATCAAAGTGGCCCAGGCCATCAAAAACACCTCGGCGCAGATCTGCTTTGCCAGGCGGCGGCCCCGGTGTGGCATGGCAAGGCCCACCAGCACTCCCAGCGTCAGCATGCAGAATTTCAGCAGCGCAACGTCCTTCCAGTCCCAGCGGCGGATGCAGCCGTTGGCCCAGTCCAGCAGCTTTTTCATGGCGGCCTCCCTTTTGCCCTTCAAAGGCGTGTGTTATACTCTTATCATAACGCCCGCCGTCCCGTGCGGCAAGCGCAAAAAGAAAAAAAGGGGAGGCAAGCGCATGAAAAACAAGCCGGAGCTCACTTCTTTTGGCCTGCACCTGCTGGCCATGGGGCTGATGCTGTGCGACCACATCTGCCTTGCCCTCATGCCGGACCGGCTTTGGATGACCTGTGTTGGACGGCTGGCCTTTCCCATCTTTGCCTTTCTCGTGGCGGAGGGCTTCGTCCGCACCCGCAGCCGCGCCCGCTATGCCCGGCGGCTTCTGATTTTTGCCATCGTCTCCGAAGTGCCCTTTGACCTGCTGGCGGCGGGCCGTCCCGTTTATCCTTTGCGCCAGAACGTGCTCTGGACCTTTCTCATCGCCCTGGGCTGCATGCAGCTGCTGGAATGGGCCAAATCCGACCCCCGGCCCGCCGCCCGGTTCGTGCTGAGCGCGGGGGCTGTGCTGGGCGGCTTTCTGGCGGGCACGGCGTTCATGGTGGATTACTTCGGCCCCGGCGTCTGGACAGTGCTGGTGTTTTACTTTTTCCGGGGCGATGGCTGGCGGCAGCGGCTGGGCCAGCTTTTGTGCCTGCTGCCGTTGAACGGCTGGTTGCTGGCGGGGCAGACTGTTTTGCCGGGCGGCCTTGCCCTGCCCATCCAGGCCTTCGCGGTGCTGGCGCTGCCCTTCATCTGGCTCTACCGGGGCCGGCAGGGCCCCCACGGGCGGGTGGTGCGCTGGCTTTTCTACGGCTTTTATCCCGCCCACCTTCTGGTGCTGGCGGCGGCCGAGGCTTTTGCAAACTGACCCCCCCTTGAAGATCTGAGTCAATCCTCTATACTGTGAGTCAAAGCAAACCGGTCAAAGGGAGGCGGTCAGATGAACGAAGCCTTTTACGCGCTGGAAGAGGAAAAACAGCGGGCGGTCTTCAACGCGGCCATGGAGGTGTTCTCCCGCTGGGAGTACAAACGCGCCTCCACCGACCTCATTGCCGCCAAGGCGGGGGTGTCCAAGGGGCTGCTCTTTTACTACTTCCACAACAAGCGCGCCCTGTATCTGGAGACCTTCGCCTATGCCCAGCGGCTGGTGAGCGGGTTCATCCGGGACGCCTGCCCCGTGCAGAGCGACGACTTTTTCGACCGGCTGGCCGGCGCCTCCCGGGAAAAGATGCGCCTGATGGACCAAAGTCCCTTTCTGCTGGACTTCTGCGTCCGGGCCTACTATTCCAGCGGGGAGGAGATCTCCGACGCGCTGCGTCAGAAAATAGGCGGCGAGCTGGGCGGGCTTTACTCCACCTGGTTCGCCGGGGTGGACACCAGCCGCTTCCGGCCCGGGGCGGACCCGGCCCACATCCTGAACATGATCGCCTGGATGACCGACGGCTACATCCACGTGCGCCGGATGGAGGGCAAGCCGCTGGATATGGAAGAGATGATGGCCGAGGTGGAGCGCTGGATGCAGATGTTCCGCGAATGGTCTTATAAGGAGGAGAAACGATGAGCATGCTGGAAGTGGACCGCCTCACACGGGACTACGGCGGCGGCAAAGGGGTGTTTGACCTGACCTTCCGGGTGGGGGAAGGGGAAGTGTTCGGCTTTCTGGGGCCCAACGGGGCGGGCAAAACCACAACCATCCGCCACCTGATGGGGTTCATTCATCCCCAGGCGGGCAGCTGCCGCATCGACGGCATGGACTGCTGGCGCGACCGGGCGCGCATCCAGCGGGAGCTTGGTTACATCCCCGGCGAGATCGCCTTTTTCGACGACATGACCGGCGAGGAATTCCTGCGCTTTCTGGAAGAATACCGGGGCCGGGCGGGCGCGGGCCGCAAGGCGGAGCTGCTGGAAATGTTCGAGCTTGCCCCCAAAGGCAAGATCAAAAAGATGAGCAAGGGCATGAAGCAGAAGCTGGGCATCGTGGCCGCTTTCATGCACGACCCGCGCATCCTGCTGCTGGACGAGCCCACCTCCGGCCTCGACCCGCTGATGCAGAACCGCTTCATCCAGCTGCTGGACGCCGAAAAGGCCCGGGGCAAGACCATCCTGCTCTCCAGCCACATCTTTGAAGAGGTGGAGCGCACCTGCGACCGGGTGGGCATCATCCGCGCCGGGCGGCTGGTGGCCGACGACCCGGTGGAAACGCTGCGGGGGCGGTACCTGCGCAGCTACACCGTCACGCTGGAAAGCCCGGAGCAGGCCGCCGCCTTCGCCCGGGAATTTGCCGGCGAACAGAACGGCCTTCAGGTGACGGTGCGCGCCCAGAAGAGCCTGGAGAACATCTTTCTGGAGTATTACGGGGGAGGGGAGAACCATGGAACTCACACTGTATAAGCGGGAGATGAAGGGCAGCTGGAAGCTGCTGGTCATTTTCGGGGCGGTGCTGACCATGTATGTGGCCATCATCATCTCCATGTACGAGCCGGACATGCTCAAATTGCTGGACAGCTATGCCCAGGCGATGCCGGAACTGATGGCCGCCGTGGGCATGACCGCCGGCGCGGCGGACCTGCTGGGCTTTATGATCTCCTACCTTTACGGCTTCATCCTGCTGGTGTTCCCCATGGTGTTCTGCATCCTGCGGGCCAACGGTCTGGTGGCAAAATATGTGGACCGGGGCTCCATGGCCTGCCTGCTGGCCGCGCCGGTGCGCCGCAGCGCCGTGGCCCTCACCCAGGCCGCGGTGCTCATCTCCGGCACGGTGCTGCTGGTGGGCTATGTCACGGGGCTGGAACTGGCGGTGTGCCAAAACTCTTTCCCCGGTGAACTGGCGACAGGGGAGCTGCTGGCGGTGAACGCGGGCCTGCTCTGCCTGCACCTCTTCATCGGCGGGGTGTGCTTTCTGGCCTCCTGCGCTTTCTCCGACGCAAAATACAGCGTCGCCTTCGGCGCGGGCGTGCCCGCGCTGATGTTCCTGCTGCAAATGCTGGCCAACGCGGGCGACGCGGCCGAAAAGGCCCGTTATTTCACCTTCTTCACCCTCTATGACCCCAAGGGCCTTGCGGCGGGGGAGGAGCGGGCCGTTCTCTTTGCCGGGCTGCTGCTGGCCGGCGCGGCGGCGCTCTATGCCGCAGGCGTGGCTGTGTTCTGCAAAAAGGACCTGCACATCTGAATCAAAAGGGAAAGGGGCCCCGGCCAATGCTGGCCGGGGCCCCTCCTTGCTTTGCACAAAAAAAATCCCGAACGCCGAAGCGTTCGGGAGCTTGGTGCGGATGAAGGGACTTGAACCCATATGGAGTTGCCCCCACTAGAACCTGAATCTAGCGCGTCTGCCAATTCCGCCACATCCGCATATCATGCGCCAGCCGAACCGCTGTTGGAGCAGGTGATGGGAGTCGAACCCACGTCCTCAGCTTGGAAGGCTGATGTACTAGCCGTTGTACGACACCTGCGCACCGGCTGCGAGTTGTATTATATCACAGCCCCCTGCCGAATGCAAGCATTTTTTTGCCGCTCCGTTGTGGCAAGCCTCTGCCCTTTACTTTCGGGCCGGGCGTTGCTATAATTATACCGTTTTACAGATTTTTCGGGAGGCCGTTTTGTTGGACAAACGATACAAAGGCGTTTTTTACATTATTCTTTCGGCATTCTTCTTTGCGCTGATGGCGCTGCTGGTGCGGCTGGCGGGGGACCTGCCCGCCGTGCAGAAGAGCTTTTTCCGCAATCTGGTGGCGCTGTTCTTCGCGGCGGCGGTGCTGGCGAAAAAGCGCCCCGCCGTCAGGATGGCAAAAGCCGACTGGTGGTACATGTTCCTGCGCTCCGGCTTTGGCACGCTGGGGGTGCTGTGCAACTTCTACGCGGTGGACCATCTGCTGCTGGCGGACGCCTCCATGCTCAACAAGATGAGCCCCTTCTTCGCCATCGTGCTGAGCGCGCTTCTTTTAAAGGAAAAGCTGACCCCCTTCCAGCTGGGGGCGGTGGCGGCGGCCTTCTGCGGGGTGCTGCTGGTGGTGAAGCCCACCGGCCAGAACATGACCCTCGCTCCTGCGCTCATCGGCCTGCTGGGCGGTTTTGGCGCGGGCTTTGCCTACACCATGGTGCATCTGCTGGGCACCCGCGGGGTGCCGGGGCCCTTCATCGTATTCTGCTTTTCCCTGTTCTCCTGCGTTGTGACCGGGCCGATGATGCTGGCGGACTTTGTGCCCATGACCGCCGCCCAGCTGGGCATCCTGCTGCTGGTGGGGCTTTCGGCGGCGCTGGCTCAGTTCTCCATCACCGCCGCCTACACCTGCGCCCCTGCGCGGGAGATCTCGGTGTTCGATTACTCCCAGATCCTCTTCTCGGCGCTGCTGGGCTTTTTGTTCTTCGGGCAGGTGCCCGACGCGTGGAGCTGGCTGGGGTATCTGGTCATCGTCGCCACCGCGGCGGCAAATTTTCTTTACAATCTGCGCCGCACGGCGTAACGAGGTGGTTTTTGCATGAGTCTGGCGGAACTGTTTATCCTGGCGGTGGGGCTTTCGATGGACGCCTTCGCCGTTTCCATCTGCAAGGGGCTCAGCCAGCCCAAATTGAAACCGGGCCACATGGTCATCACCGGCCTTTACTTCGGCGGGTTCCAGGCGCTGATGCCCCTGCTGGGCTACATCCTGGGCGCTCAGTTCGCCCGGTTCATCAGCGGCTTTGACCACTGGGTGGTGTTCGGCCTGCTGGCCTTCATCGGCGTGGGGATGATACGGGAATCCCGGGAGCAGGCCTGCCCCGCGGACAAGGGCTTCTCCCCCAAGGAGATGCTGCCGCTGGCGGTGGCCACCAGCATCGACGCGCTGGCCGCCGGGGTGAGCCTTGCGCTGCTGGACGTGAAGATCCTTTGGGCGGTGAGCTTCATCGGCGTGACCACCTTCTGCCTTTCCGCCGTGGGCGTGTGGGTGGGCCACCGCTTCGGCGCGCGCTACAAGGGCGGCGCGGAACTGGCGGGCGGCGTGGTGCTCATCCTCATCGGCATCAAGGTTCTGCTGGAGCATCTGGGCCTTTTGAGCCTGTGAACGAACGACAAGGGAGGCGTGCGGCATGGAGTTTCGGGAATATCTGCCCTTCTGGAAGGAGCTGACGAGCCAGCAGCAGGCGAAGCTGGAAAGCTCCGCCACGCTGGAGCACGTGAAAAAGGGCGAAGTCATCCACAACGGCACTGCCGACTGTGTGGGCCTGCTGGTGCTGGTGAGCGGCCAGCTGCGGGGCTTCTCTCTCTCGGAGGACGGGCGGCAGGTCACCCTCTACCGGCTGTTCAGCCGGGACGTGTGCCTGATGAGCGCCTACTGCATGCTGAACAGCCTGCAGTTCGACATCTCGGTGCAGGCCGAGCAGGACACGGTGTTCTGGCGCATCCCCGCGCCGGTGTACAAGGAGCTGATGCGCCAGTCGGCCCCGGTGGCGAACTTCACCACCGAGCTCATCGCCAGCCGCTTTTCCGACGTGATGTGGCTGCTGGACCAAATCCTTTATAAGCACCTGGACAGCCGCCTTGCGGCCTTTCTGGTGGAGGAGAGCCGCCTCACCGGGTCGGACACGCTGGCCCTCACCCACGACGCCATCGCCCAGCATCTGGGCAGCGCCCGGGAGGTCATCACCCGGATGCTGCGATATTTCTCCTCCGAGGGCCTGGTGAAGCTGGGCCGGGGCAGTTTGCAGGTGCTGGACGAAGCACGTCTCATCGCCATCGCCGGCGACAGCCTGCGGTAACAAACAAAAAAGCGCGGCGCGGAAAGATGTTCTTTCCGCGCCGCGTTTTTGCTTTTTCAGAAGGCCACGCTGGCCACCGGCTCACCGTCCAGGGTCTTGGCGGTGAAGGTGCCGTTTTCGTAGACCATGTAGCTGTGGCTGCCGTCCTTGGGGATGGACACGCTGCCGGGGTTCAGGATGAGGGTGTCGCCCTGCCGCCGGGCATGCTTCACATGGATGTGGCCGAAGGCGAAGGCGCTGCCCGCGGGCAGCGGGGGCAGGTGGTCCGGGTCGAAGAGATGGCCGTGGGTGGCAAAGAGGGTGCGGCCGTTCTCCAGCAGAAGTGTGGTGTAGTCCGCCATGATGGGGAACTCCAGCACCATCTGGTCCACCTCGGCGTCGCAGTTGCCCCGCACAGCGATGATTTTATCTTTCAGGCCGTTGAGCATGGGGATGACCTGTTTCGGGGCGTAGCCTTTCGGCAGGTCGTTGCGGGGGCCGTGGTAGAGCAGGTCGCCCAGCAGCAGGATCTTGTCCGGCTGCTCGGCCTCGATGCGCGCCAGCAGTTTTTCACAATAGTGGGCCGACCCGTGCAGGTCGGAGGCGATGAGCAGTTTCATTCTTTTTCTCCCCCGGGCATTTCGCTGTATTTTTTCACGATGGCTTTCATCTCGTCAAAGTGCTCTTCCATCTCCGCCACCAGCTTGAACTGGGTGCGGCAGCGCACCAGATTGTGGTGGGGGTACTGGGTCTTGAAGTAGACGTCGCCCTGGAGGTAGTCGGTCAAAAAGCGCATGCCGCACTCCAGGGTGATGATCTTCGCGCCCCAGGGCAGATACTCCTTCTCCGCGTCGGTGAGCACGTCCCCCGCCGCCTCCAGGTAGCCCTTGGTGTAGGCCTCGAAGAGGTCCAGCTCAAAGTGCACCTTGCTCACGTCCGGCTCATCCTCCGCGGCGCGGGTGGCGCCGAAGCGGATGGAGTCGCCAAAGTCGTTGAGGGCAAGACCCGGCATGATGGTGTCCAGGTCGATGATGCACATGCCCTTGCCGGTCTCGCCGTCAAAGAGGATGTTGTTGAGCTTCGTGTCGTTGTGGGTCACCCGCAGGGGCAGCTTGCCCTGCCGCAGGCCGTCCATCAGCACGCTGCAGTCGGCGGCTCTGGCAAGCACGAAGTCAATTTCCTTTTTGCAGGTGCGCACCCGGTTCTTCACGTCCCGCTGCACCGCGCGCTTGAAAGTGCGCAGGCGGTTTTCGGTGTCGTGGAACTTGGGGATGGTCTCGTGCAGCGTCTCGATGGGATAGCCGTCCAGCTGCTTCAAAAACTTGCCGAAGCTGCGGGCGGACTGATAGAACTGCTCGGGGGTCTCCACGCTCTGGTAGCACACCGAGTCGGGGATGTAGTTATAGCAGCGCCAGGGCAGGCCGCGGGTGTCCTGATAGTAATTCTCGCCGCCCTTGGTCTTGATGTAGCTCAAGGTCTCCCGGTCGGGGTCGCCGCCCTCGGCCCGGATGACGGTGCGCAGATACTCGGTGACGCCGAAGATGTTCTGCATCACTTCGCGGGGGTTCTTGAACACGTGGGTGTTCACCCGCTGCAGCACGTAGCGCAGCTCGTCCCCCTCCTCGCCGGGCATGTAGACGGCATAGGTCTCGTTGATGTGGCCCGCGCCGAAGGGCTTGACGTAGCTGCACTGGTTGCCGAAGCCGAAGGCATAGAGAGCGTCCTGCAGCTCGCGGCTGTCCACGCCGTCGATGACCCGGCGCTGTGCGAAGATGACCTCGCCCGCCTCCACCTTGCGGCCCGGCTCGATCTGGCAGTTGGCCTTGACTACGCTGCCCAGGCTGATGTGAGCGCCGTCACCCACCACGGTGTCGTGGTCGATGATGGCGCCGCAGTTCACAAGGCAGCCCTTGCCCAGCACGGTGTGGGTGTTCACCACCGCCCGCTGCATCACAAAGCTGCCCGCGCCCACCACCGCCGAGGGGCTGACCACCGCGGAGGGGTGGATGATGGTGGGCACAACAAAGCCCGCGGCCAGCAGGCGGTCCACCCACTGCACCCGCAGTTTGTTGTTTCCGAAAGCCGCCACCGCGCAGGGGTATTCCTCCCGCAGGGCGGTGTAGTCCACCAGTTTGCCGATCACCTCGGGGCCCTTGGCCGCGTCGTCCAGCATGGCGATCTTGTCAAACTGGCGGGTGCTCTGCACATTTTCATAGATCATGCGGCCAAAGCCGCCCGCGCCCAAAATCAACAGATTCGGCATTGCGTCTTCTCCTTTTGCTGGCCCTCGCCGCCGGGGCGGGGCTTCATCCCTTTTATTATAGAAGAAAGCGGCGGGGGTTGCAACCGCGCCGCGCCCCTTTTGCAAATTTTGCGCACAGCCTTGCAATCGCCCGCGCCGGCGCTTATAATACTGCCTGTGAGTTTTTTGAAGAGGAAAGGAGCGTGGAGCGCCCATGCTGGGCACCATCGTGAACACCGCCGCCATCGTGGCGGGCAGTCTTTTGGGCAGCGCCCTGCGGCGGGGCCTTGCGGAAAAATACCAGCAGGCGCTCTACACCGCCATGGGCTTCGCCGCCGTGTTTCTGGGCACCCAGACGGTGGTGGAAAACCTCTCCGAGAGCCGGTTCCCGGTGCTGTTCATCGCCAGCCTTGCCATCGGCAGCCTCATCGGAACCGCGCTGGACATCGACGGGGCCTTCACCCGGCTGGTGCGGCGCTTTTCCAAGACCGAGCTGAGCCAGGGGCTCTCCACCGGCATCCTTCTGTGCTGCATGGGGAGCCTCTCCATCCTGGGGCCCATCCAGAGCGCCCTTCTGGGGGACCACACCTTCCTGTTCACCAACGCCACGCTGGACTTCGTCACCTTCATGGTGCTGGGCTCGGCCTACGGGCCGGGCATGTGCGCCGCCGGGGCGGTGCTCTTCTGCTGGCAGGGGTCCATCTACCTGGGAGCCAGCGTGCTGGAAGGCTTCTTCACCGGGGATGTGATGTGCGAGCTTTCCATCGTGGGTGGCGTGCTCATCGCCGCGTCGGGCCTTTCCATCCTGAACATCCGCGAGACAAAGGCCCTCAACCTGCTGCCCTCCCTTCTGGTGCCGGCGGCATGGTTCCTGGCCCGGGCCGCCCTGGGCCTTGCATAAAAACAAAAATGCCCCCGAGGTCTCGGGGGCATTTTTGTTCGCATCTTCAGGTCTTGGCCGCCTTTTTCCGGGACGGCAGCTGGGCCAGAACAATGGCGCAGAACATCAGCACGCAGCCGCCCAGCTCCCGGGCGGTGAGGGTCTGGTGCAGCAGCAGCCAGCCCGCCAGCACGCTGAACACGCTTTCCAGGCTCAAAGTCAGGCTGGCCAGGGTGGGCTCCACATGCTTTTGAGCCACCACCTGCAGGGTGTAAGCCACGCCGCAGCTGAGCACGCCGGCGTAGAGGATGGGGCCCCAGGCGCCCAGCACCCCGCTCAGGGTGGGCTGCTCAAAGAGCAGCGCGGGCACGGCGCAGAACACGCCCGCCACAAAGAACTGCACGCAGGAGAGCTTGACGCCGTCCACCAGGGGTGAAAAATGGTCGATGATGAGGATGTGCAGGCTGAACAGGCCGCTGCACCCGAAGAGGAGCATCTCCCCCGGGCCGATGGCGGCGCTGCCGTTCCAGCACAGGAGATACAGCCCGCCCAGGGCGATGGCCACCGCCAGCCACACCTGCGCGCCGGGCATGCGGCGGAAGAAGATGCCCAGCAGCGGCACGATGACGATGTAGAGGGCGGTGATGAAGCCCACCTTGCCCACGCTGGCGTATTCCAGCGCCCACTGCTGCAGGCTGCTGGCAAGGCCCAGGAGCACGCCGCACAAAACGCCGCCCAGCCAGAGGTTTTTTCGGTCGGCGGGGGTGGTTTCTTCCCGCCGGTTGCCGGACAGGCGGCCCAGCAGCGGGATAAGCGGCAGCAGCACCACGCCGCCCAGCAGGCTGCGCACACAGTTGAAGGTGAAGGGCCCCACGTATTCATTGCCCACACTCTGGGCCACGAAGGCCACGCCCCAGATCAGGGCGGTGAGGGCCAGCATGGGCAGATATTTCAGTTCCTGTTTCAAAAGCGGTGTTCCTCCCCTGTCAATTTCCCGTGCCGAAGCCCAGGGCGGCAAAGTCCACCGCCGGGGCCTTGGGGGCCTCGGGCTGCACCGCGGGCGCGTCGGGGGCAGCGGGCGCGGCGGGCGCTTCAAATCCTTCCAGCAGCGCGCGCAGGTTCTGCGGGTCGTCCTCCGGCTGCTGCGCCGCGGGCGCGTCGAAAGCCTCCAGCGGGGTGTCAAAGCCGGTCTCAAACGTTTCGTCGTCCGCCTGGGGCGCGGCGGGAGCCGGTTCCTCCGGCGCGGCCGGGGCCGGTTCGGCGGGGGCGGCTGCGGCGGCGCCGAAGGCGGCGCTGAAGCTGTCGGTCACCGGCGCGGCGGGCGCGGCGGCCAGCCACTCGGCGGGCAGGGTGGGCAGAAGGTCGGCGGCCAGTTCTTCCATGGCGGCGCAGTCCTCCGGCAGGTCGGTGAGGGTGGCGCCGTAATGGGCCAGCAGCACCCGGCCCGCCGGGCCCACCAGCAGGGTCAGGGGCAGCTGCCAGGCCTCGCCCGCCCGGGGCCGGAAGCCCTTTTTCTTGGCTTCATTGATGATCTTCATGGCCTTGAGGGAAAAGCACTTCATCCGGCTTTTCTCGCTGGGCACGGCGAAGAAGCGGTAGAGCACGCCCTCGGCGTCGCACATCAGCTCGTAGGGCATGGCCCCTTCGGGGATGGCCTTGGAGATGGTCTGGGGCTTGGTCTGCACAACGCACACCAGCCGGGCGCTGCGCAGCGAACCGGCGGACTTGATGTACTCCATGATGTAGTTCCGGGTGAGGGGGTGGCCGAAGTTTCGCAGGAACACAAGGAACACAGGCTTGTCCCCTTCCAGCAGCTCATAGAAGCTCTGCTGGGGGTGATAGGGGGTGTCAAAGCGGAACTCCGGGATCACATCGCCGGCGCGCAGTCGTTTTGCCATGGGGCGGCTCTCCTTCTTTCGCAAAATGCGTCTCCTTCTTATTCTACACGTTCCGCCCTTTCTGTCAATGTGGTATAATAAGGGCAAAAAAGCAAGGAGGTACGAAGGATGCACGACGCCGTGAAGGACAACATCGAAAAGCGGGCCAGACGGGTGATCGCCGCTTTGAAAGCCAACAACATGGAGGGCTGGTATCTGCCCGATGCCGCCGGGGTGCGGGAGTTTGTGGAAAAGCTCATCCCGGAAGGGGCCACCGTGGCAAACGGCGGCAGCATGACCCTGGCCGAGACGGGAGTCATGGACCTTCTGGCCAGCGGGCGGTACGAATTCCTGGGCCGCACCGGCCTTGCGGGCGAGGAGCTGGGCAGGCTCTACCGCCGGGTGTTCAGCGCCGACTGGTATCTGGCCAGCGCCAACGCCATCACCGAGGCGGGCGAAATCTACAACGTGGACGGCAACTCCAACCGGGTGGCGGCCATCACCTTCGGGCCCGAAAACGTGCTGCTGGTGGTGGGCTGCAACAAGATCGTGAAGGACCTGGCCGCCGCGAAGGAGCGGGTGGAGGCCATTGCCGCGCCGGCCAACACGGTGCGCCTTAACTGCGCCACCCCCTGCGCGGTGAGCGGCAAGTGCGAGCACTGCCACAGCCCGGCCCGCATCTGCTGCACCACCACCATCCACAGCTTCCAGCGCGTTCCGGGGCGCATCAAGGTGCTGCTGGTGGGCGAGCCGCTGGGCTTTTGAGCCGACATGCAAAAACACAGGGCGCATCCCGATGGGATGCGCCCTGTGTTTTTTCTATAAAGGCCCCGCCTTGCCGTCTGCGACCAATCAAAACCTACCGAGTGGCAGGTGGGTGCCCTGTGCCCGGTTTCTCGCTCCCTTCGTCCGCCTTGGTCCGCGCATGCGCGGGACGGGAGGTCTGCAATCTGCCGGGCAACTGCCGGGCTCCCTGAATTTGATTAGTAGGATTATATCAAGCCGCAACAAATCGAACAAGGCAGGAATGCCGCGTTTTTACTGCTCGATGTCGAAGAACTCCTGCAGGCGCTTTTCGAACATCTTGCTCACTTTGTAGAGCTCTTCGTCGTCCTCGACGATGTCCAGGTATTCGCCGTTCTCGTCCTCGCCCACCTTCATCAGGATCAGCTCGGCCTCGGTCTCTTCCAGCTGCTTTTCATCCTCCACATAGGGCACCAGCGCCATATAGTGGGTGTCGTCCAGGTCCGCCGCGTCGATCACCTCAAAGACGTGCTCTTTGCCGTCCTCGTCTTCCAGGGTGATGAGATCGGGGGTGTAATCGTCCTCTTCCTGCGCGGTGGGGGGCACTTTGGTCTCGGCCATGGCGTTCTCCTCTTTTCACGGGCGGCGCACCGCCGGTTCTTTCTGGTCTTAGTGTAACCTGTTTTTCCGCCGCCGTCAATCCCCAATCGCCGGGGGCGCGCTGTGAAACTTTTTGCCCTCCCCCTGCTATTTTGCCCCGGGGTATGCTATAATACTGATACATTCTGTTTTCCAGTTAAAGGAGAGAACGATGCGACGTTTTGCTTTTCTTGCCGCCTGCCTGATGGCCGCCGGGGTGCTGGCCGGCTGCGGCGGCGACCCCGAACCCGGCGACACCATCAAGCGGCAGACCTATGAATCCGCCGAGGTGCAGTTCACCGCCCCCGCCGAGGGCGACACCATCGCCATCTTCGACACCAGCGCCGGCGAGGTGCGTGCGGTGCTCTACCCCGACCTTGCGCCCATGGCGGTGGATAACTTCGTGGGCCTTGCGGAGCAGGGCTACTACAACGGTTTGACCTTCCACCGGGCGGAGTACGGCTTTGTGGTGCAGAGCGGCGACGGCACCGGCACCGGCCTGGGCGGTTCCACCATCTGGAACGGCAACCCCTTCCCCGCCGAATACACCGACAAACTGCACCATTACGCCGGGGCGCTGTGCGCCGCCAACAGCCTGGACGCCGACCCCTCCACCACCAGCCAGTTCTACTTTGTGCAGGCTCTGCCCTCCAGCGTGGACAAGGCGGCCCAGCAGACCCTGACGGACGCAGGGGTGCGCCAGGAAGTGATCGACGCCTACGCCGCCGTGGGCGGCCTGCCCTATCTGGACAACACCGACACGGTGTTCGGCCAGGTCTATGAGGGCATGGAAGTGGTGGACGCCATCGCCGGCGGCGAAAAGGGCGAGGACGGCCAGATTTTGGAGCCGGTGACCATCAACTCGGTGACCATCTCCACCTACGGCGCGCCCGACCCCGCGCCCGCCTCCCAGGCCGCCTCGGAGCCTGCCTCCGGGTCCGCCTCCGCTTCCGCCGCAGAATGAGTTTTTCCAGCCCCGGCCGTGCGCCGGGGCATTTTTTGCCGCCGGGGCGCCTTCGTTGGTGCGGCGGGGCGATTTGTGTTATAATATCCGGTAGAAACTCGTTGTATCAGGAAGAAAGGAAGGGAACGCCGTGTCCGCCACCGGAAAGCAGATGAAAAAAGCCCGGCAGAAGGTCACCAAGGCCAAGCGCCGTCTGGGCCGCGGCCTTTACACCCGCACCTTCTTCTTTGTGGTGCTGCTGCTGTTGCAGATCGTGCTCACCTTCTCCATCCCGGTGGCGCTGGGGCGCTTTTCCGCCCCCTTCTACATCGGGGCGGTGGTGGTCAGCGTGCTGGCGGTGATCGCCCTGCTGGAGCACGACGGCATCAACCCCGCCTACAAGATGATGTGGATCCTCATCATCCTGCTGATGCCGCCCCTCGGGGTGGTGTTCTATCTCTTCTGGGGGCACCGCAACACCACCAACCGCCACGCGCGGCGGATGAACTCCATCTGCGCGCGCCTCAGCCGCACCCTGCCCCAGGACCCGAAGGCCCTGCACCGGCTGGAAGTGCAGGACGAGAGCCTTGCCCGCAGCGCACGCTATCTCATCCGCAACGCGGGCGCGCCCCTCTACGCCGACACCCAGAGCGAATACTACGCCTGGGGCGAGGAGTTCTTCCCCCGCTTTCTGGAAGAGCTGAAAAAGGCCGAGCGCTTCATCTTCATGGAGTATTTCATCCTGAAGCCCGGCTACATGTGGGACACTACCCTGGAGATCCTGAAAGAGAAGGCCGCCGCCGGGCTGGATGTGCGCCTTTTGTACGACAGCTGGGGCTGCATGCTCACCATGCCGGAGGACTATGACGAGCAGCTGCGGGAGTGGGGCATCCAGTGCCACCGTTTCTCCCCCTTCCGCCTGTCGGCCCACATCTCCGACTACACCATGTTCAACCACCGTGACCACCGCAAGATCACCGTCATCGACGGCAACGTGGGCTTCATCGGCGGGCTGAACTTCGCGGACGAATACATCAACCGCAAAAAGCGCTTCGGCGTTTGGAAGGACACCGGCCTGATGCTGCGGGGCAGCGGCGTTTACAACCTCACCGCCCTGTTTTTGGAGACCTGGGACTTCACCACCGGCGAGTCCAGCCGGCTGGAGCAGTTCGCCCCCACCCTGCGCTTTTCCGCCGACGGCATGGTGCAGCCCTACGGCGACTCGCCTCTGGACGAGGAGGCGGTGGCGGAGAACGTCTACTTCAACATCCTCCAGCAGGCCACCGACTACGTCTACATCGCCACCCCCTATCTGGTGGTGGACAACGAGATGATAACGACCCTGAGCCTCATCGCCAAGAGCGGCGTGGACGTGCGCATCATCACCCCGGGCATCCCGGACAAGAAATACGTCTACTGGGTGACCCAGAGCTACTACTCGGTGCTGATGAAGGCGGGGGTGCGCATCTTCGAATACAGCCCCGGCTTCATCCACGCCAAGATGTATGTGTCGGACGACAAGACCGCCGTGGTGGGCAGCGCCAACATGGACTACCGCAGCCTCTACCTCCACTTTGAGAACTGTTGCGTGTTCTACGGCGGGCACATGGTGCAGGACGTGCACGCCGACCTTTTGCGCTGCATGCAGGTGAGCCACGAGGTCACCTGGGAGGACGTGAAGAACGTGCCGCTGCCCAAGCGGATCTTCCGGGTCATCCTGCGGCTGTTCGCGCCGCTTTTGTGAAGAAGAAAGGAAACGTGACAAATGGCAAAAATCGTTGTGATCGACGGCCAGGGCGGCGGCTTCGGCCGCTCGCTCATTGAAAAACTGCGGGCCGGAGGCTACGCCGGCGAAGTGATCGCGGTGGGCACCAACGCCGCCGCCACCGCCGCCATGCTCAAGGCGGGGGCCAGCGCCGGGGCCACCGGCGAGAACGCGGTGATCTGGAACGCCGGCAAGGCCCAGATCATCGCCGGGCCCATCGGTCTGGTGATGGCAAACAGCATGCTGGGCGAGTGCAGCCCGGCCATGGCCACGGCCATCGCCTCCAGCCCCGCCCACAAGGTGCTCATCCCCGCCACCCGGTGCGGCGCTTCCATCGCGGGGCTGCCGGAACTGCCCCTGGCGGACTACATCGCCGACGCCGCCCGGCGCATCCTGGAACTTGTTTGAATACGCCATATCGCCCGCGCCCCCTCCTTTGGGGGCGCGGGCTTTTTCATTTGACGGAAAACAGGCGCAGCAGGCTCTTGCCCAGCTCCACCGCCGGCAGCACTGCCAGCGCCAGGGTCAGGGCCAGGCCGCACTGGGCGGGGGCCAGCTGCTCGAAGCCGAAGGCCGCGGCGGCGGGGGGCCAGGCCAGCACCCCCAGGCTCAAGGCAAGGCTGCCCGCCATGGCCGTCCACAGCCAGGGGTTGTGGGTGGGCAGGGCGAACACGCTGCCCCGCTGGCTGCGCATGTTGAAGCTGTGGAAAATCTCGGCCATGCTCATGGTCAGGAAAGCCATGCTCACCCCGACGCCGCTCTGGGCCACCTGCCAGGCCCCTGTTTCCAGCCGCACACCGGTAAAGTAGGCCGCCAGCGTCAGGGCGGTGACCAGCAGGCCCTGCCAGACCACGTCCAGCCCCAGCCCGCCGGCAAAGATGCTCTCGCCGGGGCGGCGGGGCGGGCGCTCCATCACGTCTGGCTCCGCCTTTTCCATGCCCAGCGCCAGCGCGGGGAAGCAGTCGGTGATGAGGTTGATCCAGAGAAGATGCACCGGGCCCAGCAGCTGTACCCCCAGCAGGGTGGCGGCAAAGATGCTCAGCACCTCGCTGGCGTTGCTGGCCAGCAGGAACTGCACCGCCTTGCGGATGTTCGAGTAGATGCGGCGGCCCTCGGCCACGGCGGTGACGATGGTGGCAAAGTTGTCGTCGGTGAGCACCATGTCCGCCACGTTCTTGGTCACGTCGGTGCCGGTGACGCCCATGCCCACGCCGATGTCCGCCGCCTTGAGGGCGGGCGCGTCGTTCACTCCGTCGCCGGTCATGGCGGTGACGCAGCCCAGCCGCTTCCACGCCTGGACGATGCGCACCTTGTGCTGGGGCTGCACCCGGGCATAGACGCTGAAGGAGGGCGCGCGGCGGGCCAGCTCCGCGTCGCTCAGCCGGTCCAGCTCCGCCCCGGTGACCGCCTGGCTCTCGCTCTGCAGGATGCCCAGCTGCCGGCCGATGGCGGCGGCGGTATCCCTGTGGTCGCCGGTGATCATCACCGGGCGGATACCCGCCGCCCGGCAGCGGGCGATGGCCGCCGCTGCCTCGGGGCGCACCGGGTCCATCATGCCCACAAGGCCGATGAACACCAGCTCCCGCTCCGCCGTTTCCGGGTCGAGGCGGGCGGGCAGGGCGGGCCAGTCCCGCTTGGCCGCCGCCAGCACCCGCAGGGCGCTTTGGGCCATGGCCCGGTTTTTGGCCAGAATGGCCGCCCGGTCGGCGGCGGTGAGGGGCACCACCGCGCCGTTTTTCAGCCAGTGGGTGCACTTTTCCAGCAGCAGGTCCGGCGCGCCCTTGACGTACTGGGTCACCCCCGCCCTGCCCCGCCGGGAGTGGAAGGTGCTCATCCGCTTGCGGGCGGAGTCAAAGGGCAGTTCCGCCACCCGGGGCTCGGCGGCGCAGAGGGTCTTTTTTGCAAGGCCCAGCTTCGCGGCGTACTCCACCAGGGCGCACTCGGTGGGCTCCCCTTCCGCCCTTCCCCCCACCCCCGGCTCCGCGTCGCTGCAGAGGGCCAGCGCCTTTGCCAGCTCGGCCTCGGGGCCGAAGCTCTGCTGCACCTCCATGCGGTTCTGGGTGAGGGTGCCGGTCTTGTCGGAGCAGACGACCTGGGCGCAGCCCAGGGTCTCCACGGCGGTGAGGCGGCGGATGACCGCTCCCTGGCGGCTCATGCGGGTGACGCCCATGCTCAGCACGATGGTCACCACCGCCGCCAGCCCCTCGGGCACCGCCGCCACCGCAAGGCTCACCGCCACCATGAAGCTGGAGAGCACGGTGGCAAGGTCGGTGCTGCCTGCCCGCCACAGGCCGAAGCCGAAGATGAACACACAGATGGCCAGCACCAGCGCGCTCAGGGAGCGGCTGAGGGCCGCCAGCTTCAATTGCAGGGGCGTTTTGCCCTGGGAGGTGGCCGCCAGCACCCCGGCGATGCGGCCCATCTCGGTGTCCATGCCGGTGGCGGTGACCAGCATTCTGCCCCGGCCCGCGCTCACGGTGCTGCCCATGTAGGCCATGCAGTGCCGGTCCCCCAGGGGCACGGCGCGCCCCGCGGGCAGGGCGGCGGCCGATTTTTCCACCGGCAGGCTCTCGCCGGTGAGGGCGGCCTCCTCGATCTTCAGCGCCGCCGTTTCCACCAGCCGCCCGTCGGCGGGCACGGCGCAGCCCGCCTCCAGCAGCACCACGTCCCCCGGCACCAGCTCCCGGCTGGCCACCGTGGCCGGGCGGCCGCCCCGCAGCACCCGGCTGTGGGCGGCGGTCATCTTTTGCAGCGCCTCGATGGCCTTTTCCGCCTTGCTTTCCTGATAGACCCCCAGCAGCGCGTTGATGAGCACCACCGCCAGGATGATGAACACGTCGGCAAAGCTCTCCCCCGCGCAGGCGGCGGTGAGGGCGGAGAGGGCCGCCGCGGCCAGCAGCACCACGATCATCGGGTCCGCCATCTGCTGCAAAAAGCGCTGGAACAGGCTTTCCTTTTTGGCCCGGCGCAGTTCGTTGGGCCCCGTTTTCGCCAGCCGCGCCGCCGCCTGCCCCTGTGTCAGCCCCTCCGGTCCGCTGGCCTGGGCGGCGAACGCCTCCCGTGCCGTCTGCTGATAGTATTCCATGGCTCGTGCCTTCCCCCTTTTTTGAACCCTTGTCCTTTGTATGTATATGGCGCATCGGGCGGTTTTAGCCCCGCCCTTGCGACGGGGCGCGGGAGGGGGTATACTGAAAAAGAAGGAGGGCTGCCCCATGAAACTGACCATTCTCGGCACCGGCAACGCCGCGGTGACCGAGTGCTACAACACCTGCTTTCTGCTCACCGAGGGCCCGGACCATCTGCTGGTGGACGGGGGCGGCGGCAACGGCATCTTCCGCCAGCTGAAGGCCGCCGGGGTGCGCTGGCAGGACATGCGCTCCATCTTCGTCACCCACAAGCATCTGGACCACATCACCGGCATTTTGTGGATGATGCGGATGATCTTGCAGGGCATGGCCCGGGGCCAGTACGAGGGGGAGGCCACGATTTACTCTCACAAAGAGGTGACCGGCCTTTTGCGCACCATGGCGGGGCTGCTGCTGAGTGAAAAGGAGACCCGCTTTCTGGACGAGCGCCTTCATCTGGTGACGGTGGAAGACGGCGAGAGCCTGCCCCTTCTGGGCCAAAGGGCCGGCTTTTTCGACATCGGCTCCACCAAGGCGGCCCAGTTCGGCTTTTCCATCACCCTGCCCGGCGGCGGCAAACTGACCTGCTGCGGCGACGAGCCCTTCAATGAGAGGGAGCGCCCCTACGCCCAGGGCAGCCGCTGGCTGCTCCACGAGGTCTTCTGCCTTGCAAGCCAGGCGGAGGTGTTCAAGCCCTATCAAAAGCACCACTCCACCGTGGCGGACGCCTGCCGCCTGGCGGAAGAATTGGGCGTGGAGAACCTCATCCTCTACCACACCGAGGACAAGAACATCGCCCGGCGCAAGGCCCTTTACACCGCCGAGGGCGCGCCCCTCTTTTCCGGCCGCCTGTTCGTGCCAGAGGACCTGGAGACCTTTGAACTGTAACAAAAAGCCCAGCGGGGACGCTTTCACGTCCCCGCCGGGCTTTTGTTCATTTGTTTTTCGCCACCGTGCGGAAGGTGGCCTCCAGCATGGTGATCATCAGCAGGATGAACAATGCCAGGAAAAGAGGCATCCAGCCGAGGCCCGCCCGGTTCGCGATGAGGCCGAAGAGGGGCGGCATCAGGGTGGAGCCCACATAGGCGCTGGCCATCTGCATGCCGATGATGCCCTGGGAGTTCTCCGCCCCGAAGTTCGCGGGCGTGGCGTGGATGATGGCCGGGTATACCGGCGCGTTGCCCAGCCCCAGCAGCCCGAGGCCCAAAAGGGCCCCCAGCTCCCCCCCGCCGGGCAGCGTCAGCACCGCCAGCGCCGCGGCGATGACCCCGGTGCCCAGACGGATCATGCCCCGGTCGCCCACCTTGTCGGCGATGAAGCCGGAGACAAAGCGGCCCACGGTGATGCCCACATACAGCACCGCCGCGCTGGCCGCCGCCCGCTGGGCGGAAAAGCCCCGCTCCCCCGCCAGATAGCTGCTGGCCCAGAGGATGGAGGTGCCCTCCGCCCCGCAGTAGGCGAAGAAGCCCACGAAGAGGGTGGGCGCGCCCTTGATCTTCAGCGCGCCCCGGATGCCCAGCAGCTGCCCGGCACGGGCGGTCTGCGCCTCGTCCCGGTGGATGTTCCACACCGGCAGGGTGAGCACCAGCACCACCCCGATGGCCAGCTGCATCAGCGCCACCGTGCGGTAGCCCAGCTGCCAGCCGGAATGGCGCAGCGCCCAGCTCATCACGCAGGGGCTGATGACGGTGCCCACGCCCCAGAAACAGTGCAGCCAGCTCATATGGCGGGACCGGTAGTGCAGGGCCACATAGTTGTTGATGGCCGAGTCGATGCAGCCGGCGGCAAGGCCGTAGGGCACCGCCCAGAGGCAGAGCATCCAGAACCGGGTGGAGATGGAAAACCCGAACAGGGCCGCCGCACTGAGGAACACGCTGGCCACGGTCACGCCCCGGGTGGAAAACTTTGCGGTGAGCCGCTCGGACAAAAGGCTGGAGCAGATGGTGCCGCCGGTGATGATCATGGACACCATGCCCGCGGCGGAGAGGGGCTGGTCAAACACCAGCCGCATGGTGGGCCAGCCCGAGCCCAGCAGGGAGTCCGGCAGGCCCAGGCTGATGAACACGAGGTAGATGACGGCGAGAAGCAGGGTGTACATGACAAAAATTCCTTTTCAAAGAAAGGGGGCGCCAAGGCGCCCCCTTTGATTTTTGTGATGCCGCGGCGTTTACCAGGCCAGCACGCTCTGGATGAACAGGAACGCCACGAAGATGGGCAGGATGTAGGTGACATACACCCGCATCCAGTCGGGGATCTTCGCGCCTTCGCCCTGGTTTGCCTCGTTCTGGTACTTCTTGAAGCCCCAGCCCACGCGGCTGATGCAGAAGAACAGATAGACCAGGCTGCCGAAGGGCAGCAGGATGTTGCTGATGAGGTAGTCCTCCACGTCCATGATGCCGGAGCCGTTGCCGCGGGGGTCAAAGGCGGCCCAGACGTTGAAGCCCAGCACGCAGGGCAGCGAGATGAGGGTGACCACCACGCCGTTCACCAGCGCCGCCTTTTTGCGGGTCCAGCCGGTGAGGTCCATGGTGCAGGCCAGGATGTTCTCAAACACCGCGATGATGGTGGAGAAGGCCGCGAAGCTCATGAACAGGAAGAACAGGCTGCCCCACACCCGGCCGGCGGGCATGTCGTTGAACACGTTGGGCAGGGTGATGAAGATGAGGTTGGGGCCGCTGTCGGCGGGCACGTTGTAGGCCATGCAGGCCGGGAAGATGATGAGGCCGGAAGTGAAGGCCACGAAGGTGTCCAGCCCGGCGATGCGCACGCTCTCGCCCAGCAGGCTGTGCCGGCGATCCAGATAGCTGCCGAAGATCAGCATGGCGCCGATGCCCAGGCTCAGGGTGAAGAAGCTCTGGTTCAGCGCGGCGGTGACCACGCCCAGGGTGTTCTGCACCGTCTCGAGGGCGGTCTCGCCCGCCATCACCGAGAAGTCGGGCACCAGATAGAACTTGACGCCCTCGATGCCGCCGGGCAGCATCACGCTGTTCACCGCCAGCACCACGATCAGCGCCAGCAGAGCCAGCATCATCCACTTGGTGATGCGCTCCACGCCCTTCTGCAGGCCCATGGAGCAGATCAAAAAGCCCAGCACCACCACGACCACCATCCAGAAGCCCATGGTGACCGGCTGGCTCAGCATGCCGGAGAAGGCGTCCGCCACCTGGTCGGTGTCCATGCCTTCCAGCTGGCCGGCGAGGGAGCGGTAGAAGTAATAGAGCATCCAGCCGGTGACGCAGGTGTAGAAGCTCATCAGCACATAGTTGCCCAGCATGGCCACCTTGCCGTGCCAGTGCCACTTGGTGCCGGCGGGCTCCAGCTGCTGGTAGGCCAGCACGCAGCTTTTGCGGCTGGCGCGGCCGATGGCAAATTCCATGGTGAGCACGGGCACGCCCACCGCCACAAGGAACAGCACATAGAGAAGCACGAAGGCGCCGCCGCCGTTCTGCCCCACCACATAGGGGAAGCGCCACACGTTGCCGATGCCGATGGCGCACCCGGCGCTGATGAGCAGAAAGCCCAGCCGGGATTTGAAATTCTCACGCTGCATGATAACACCTCACAGTGAATTGGCGTACCGCAGCGGCCCGCAATTTTGCCGCTTTAGCGCAGTACCTCTCTATTATAGCGAGTCCGCCCTCCGCTTGCAAGCCGCAAACGGGGAAAAGCCCCCGGAACCTTGCGGTTTCCGGGGGCTTTTTGAGAGTTTTTGTCAGCCCAGCTTGCTCACGTTCATATCCACGCGGGTGGAGATGCCGGGCACGGTGCCGGAGCTGGTGTACTGCCAGATGTCGTAGTTGTACTTGAAGTCCAGATTGTCTCGGTACTGGGCGATCCAGATGCTGTAGCCGGTGAGGCTGGCCATGTTCAGGTTGTTGTAGAACCAGGAGGCGTAGCTGTAAACGCCGGCGCGGTAGCCCGCGTTCTGGATGGCGTTGCAGAAGGCCACCGCGTTGCGGGTGCGCTGGTCGCGGCTGATGCCGTCGGCACGGCCGGTGTCGCCCGCCACCTTCTCGGTGTCGAAGTAGATGGGGTAGCTCACGCGGCCGCCGGTCTCCTGGATGAGGCGGATGACCATGCTGGCCTCCTCCACGGCTTCCTGCTCATTGATGGCCTGGCTGTAGAAGTACAGGCCCACCTTCACGCCCGCGGCGTTGGCGCCCTTGATGTTCTGGCGGAAGTAGGGGTCCTCCACCAGGGCGCCCGTGCCGTAGCCGCGGTAGCCCACGCGGATGATGGCAAAGTCGATGCCGCTGGCCTTCACCGCGTTCCAGTCGATGTTGTACTGATATTTGGACACGTCGATGCCCTTCACCAGACCGTTGCTGGTGTCCACAACAGTGGGCTTGCCGCTCGCGTCGAACTTGTACTTCACGCCGGCGATGACCTTTTCGGTGTTCACCAGCTTCTCGTGGGTGGTGGGGTCGTAGAAGGCCTCTTTGCTCTCAAAGCTGGGCTGCCAGCCGCTGTAGACCACCTTCACGGTGACCTCGGTGGCGGTGAGCTTGAAGGCGCTGTTGGCCACCACCTTGCCGTCCTTGAACAGCACCACGGTGGCGACAGGGGTCGGGGTGGGAGTGCCCGCCGGGGTGGGAGTCGGGGTGGGGGCCGGCGTGGGGCTGGGAGTGGCCGAGGGGCTCGGCGTGGGGGTCACCTCCGGGGTGGGGGTGATCTCCGGGCAGGGGCTCGGCGTGGGAATCGGGGTGGGGGTAGGCGTGGGAGCAGGCGTGGGGGTGGGGGTCGGCGTCACCTCCGGCGCGGTGGAGGAAGAGCCGGAACTGGGCACGGAAGTGCTGCCGGATTCGTCCTCCGCAAAGGCCACCGGGAAGAACAGCCGGCCGAAGCCGCCCGCCACGCTGCTGAACACGCTGTTGGCGGCGGCGGGCGCCTGATAGGTGGCCTCCACGATATACTCGCCGCCGTTCGCGTCCTTTTCGGTCTTGCTCACATAGTAGTTGGAGCGGGAGCCGTCCGCGTTCAGCAGCCATGCCTTGCCGCCTTCGCTCTTGGTGTTGCCGGACACGGTGTAGACCTTGGCCTTGACCTCTTCCTTCTTGCTGATGTTGGAATCGTAGTCGTTGGCGGGCAGGGTCTCGGTGGGATCGAAGCCGTCGGTGGTCTCGTCGCTCAGCACGTTGTCGTCGGTGACGATGTCGCCCGCGCCCACTTCGCTCTCATCCTTGATCTGGTCCTTGACCGCCTCGGTGTCCACCTTGTACTCCACCTTCTCCTTCACCTTGGTGGTGACGGGGTCAGGCAGTATGTAGCCCTCGATCTCCGAGAGGCTCACGGTGTACTCGCCCACCGGCAGCTCCTCGATCAGCAGGGTGCCGGTCTTGGGGTCGATCTTGTAGGTCTCGGTGGGTTTCTGGGTCTTGGTGCTGGAAGAGCTGGAGGACTTGCCGGAAGTGCTCTTGCTGGAGGCGGACTTGTCCGCCTTGTAGTCCACCACCACCTCGAACTCGGTGCCCAGCACGGGCATGCCGTTCTCGGCGTCGGTGACGGTGACGCCCAGGGTCTGCTGCACCGCGGTGACCTCCAGCGCCAGCTGGATGGGCTCCGGGGTGGCCGTGGGTTCCGGCGTGGGCGACGCGGTGGGGTCCGGCGTTGCGGTGACGCTGGGGGCCGAACTGCTCGCGGACGAGCTGTTCGCCGCGGCGTTCACCGCCGTGAGGGCGATGCCCGCGCCGGTGCCCACCACCAGGATCATGGCGCAGCTGAGGGCCAGCACCGCCTTGTAAAGGGGCATGCGGCTCCAGAAGCTGCGGGTGAAATAGCGTGAAATATCTTTTCTGCTCATGCTTTGAATGATTCCTCCGCGTATGTTTTTTCGCCGCCCCGGGGGCGGGAAAAGGCAGATCTTCGCATATGTGGTCTAATTATAGCACATCTGACGACAAAGGTACACAGAATTCCACTTTTTTCACAAAATTTGTTGAAAGGCCAGCCGCCTCACGCCTCCTGCCACAGCGGGCAGTAACGGGCCACCAGCAGGTCCACGCAGGCGCCGTAGCTGGCCATGCCCAGGTCCTGACCGTAGCTTTCCAGAAAGGCGGTGTAGGTGCTCTCCGCCAGGTCGGTGGCGGGGCTCTCAAAGGCCAGCCAGTACTCGTCGTTCCACAAAAGGTCCGCCGCAGGCCCCTCCTCCAGCAGCTGCCAGACCTCCAGCCAGGCTGTGGGGTCGGCGGTGTAGAGGGCGTTGGAGAGATGCAGAAACCCGAACAGCCAGCCGGAATACTGCCAGAGCTCGTCGGCGCTGGCAAGGCAGGCGGCGATGCCCACAAAGTTCGCCTCCTGCTCGGGGGCCACGCCCCGCTGGTGGGCCTGCTCGTGAGCGATGGTCACCGGCAGGAACACATTGGGGCAGTCCACGTTGAGGGTGCTCTCGCCGGTGAAGGGAAAGATGTAGCCGGTAAAGCCCGCCGCGCTCATGAACCAGGAATAGACCGCGGGCTTGGGCTGCCGGGCCGGGCCGTCCAGGAAGGGGTATTCCTCCGTGAGAGGGGCAAGGCTGTCGGCGCCCTCCTCCATGATGGCCGCGCTGTCCGCCGCAAGGCGGCCGGAGTCGTCCCGCTCCACCAGTCGGCCGGTGCGGTTGGCCCCCTCGGCGAACCACAGGGTGGTGGCTTCCAGAGCCTCGGCGGTCACCGGCTCTGCCGCAAGGCCGCTCTTTTCGCTGAAGGAGGCGGCGTAGTAGTGCACGCCCCACAGCCAGCTCACCCCGGCCCAGATCCACACCGCCACGGCCGCCAGCCCCACCAGCCGCCGGGCCAGCACCCGGCGGCGGCGCAGCTGCGCGCGCACCGTGGCCGCGGCCATCACCAGCAGCCACACCCCCAGCGCCGTGCAGAGCGCTTCGGCCAGCGAGAAGGGCAGCGGGTCCGCCAGGGCGCTGACGGCCTGCCGCGTTCCCATGGCGAGGGACGCCGCCTTGTCCATGGCCGCCCGGTCCTGCCGCAGCAGCAGAAAAAGCCCCTCGGCGGCGCACCCTGCCGCCAGCAGGATGCACGGCGTCCGGTTTTGGGCCAGCCAGTTCCCTGCCCGCGTGATCCGTCCCTTCATTTTTTGTGCCTCCCTTCGCCCTTTTTCTCTTTTCTTTCCATTATACCCCCCTGCCGCGGCGGCACGCAACGGGCAGGAAAAAAATAATTTGAACTTCAAAACATCTTGACAAAGGGCGGCGGGCGTGGTACCATCGATTCGTTTGAACTTCAAAGTTTTTGTTCGAACGGGAAAGAAGGTGCATTCTGTGACCGAAGCAGAGCAAAAGATCAACAGTTTTCTGGTGGACGTGTTCAACGACGTGCTGCGCCTGGAAGAGGACGACCTGGCCAGAGGCCCCTACAAAAACCTCTCGGTCAGCGAGATGCACGTGCTGGAGGCGGTGGACAGCGCCGCCGGCGGCGAGACCATGCGGGAGCTGGCAGCCCGGCTGCGGGTGACCGCCAGCACCCTGACGGTGGCGGTGAAAACGCTGGAGCAGAAGGGGTATCTTGTGCGGACGCGGGCCGAAGAGGACCGGCGCAAGGTCACGGTGACCCTCACCGGCGCGGCGCGCGGCGCGCTGGAGCGGCACGCGGCGTTCCACGAACAGCTGGTGGACCGGGTGAGCCGGCGGCTCACCCCGGCGCAGATGGACCAGCTGGCAGACACCCTTGCGGCGCTCCACGGTTTTTTCACCGACATCCAGTGAAACGGCGGCAGGCACCGCCCCAACAGTAAGGAGACGATGTGACATGATCCGTATTCTGACCGATTCCACCTGCGACCTTCTGCCCGCCGAGGCGGCCCGCCTTGGGGTGGAAGTGGTGCACATGCAGGTGCGCTTTGAGGACGGCGAGGTGTTCCGGGACGGGCTGGACATGACCCCGGACGAGTTCTATGCCCGGCTGGTGAAGTGCGACAAACTGCCCACCACCAGCCAGCCCAGCCCCCAGGACTTCATGGATCGCTTTGAGGAGGCCAAGGCCGCCGGCGACGAGGTGGTGGCCATCCTCATCAGCGGGCTGCTCAGCGGCACCTACCAGTCCGCCCGCATCGCCGCCGACAGCTGCGAATACGACAGGATCCATCTGGTGGACAGCATGAACGCCACCCTGGGCGAGCAGCTGCTGGTGCGGCTGGCGGTGCAGATGCGCGCCGACGGCGCCACCGCCGGGGAGATCGTGGCCGAGCTGGAGCGCCGCCGGATGGATGTGCGGCTGGTGGCCGTGGTGGACGATCTGAAATACTTCCGCAAGGGCGGCCGGCTCACCGGCGCTCAGGCGCTGGCGGGCAGCCTTTTGGGCGTGAAGCCGGTGGTGGCCGTGCGGGACGGCAAGGTGGGCCTTGCGGGCAAGGCCCGGGGCATGCCCGGCGCCTATGTTGCGCTGTTCAAGCTGATGGACACCGAGGGCGGCCTGGACGAGACCATGCCCTACATGATCGGCTACACCGCCCACCGCAAGGCCGCGGAGCCCATCCACCGCTACCTCACCCAGAACCTGGGCCTGGAAGCCCCCCTGTGCCGCCACATCGGCACCGCCATCGGCACCCACGCGGGCCCCGGCGCGGCGGGCGTGGCCTTCTTCGCCAAGAACCCCGACGGCACGGCCGCTGAATGAGCCTTCCCCCACAAGCTTTGGTGTATTTATAATAAGGAGCGCGGCTCCGCTGCCCGACCGGGCGGCGGGGCCGCGCCCCTTTTTGCAAAGAAGAACTCCCCGGGCCGAAAGCCCGGGGAGTTTGTTGGCATAAAAGTTACTTGCCCTGACGGCGCTTTTCGCCCTCGATGAGGCGGGCGGTGACCTCGTCCACCTGCTCGGACAGCTGGAAGTTCTCGGCCAGCTTGCTCTCCTCCATGCCCTCGTAGGCGTTTTCGCCCTTGAAGGCGACCTTGAGCATGATGGGGGTGAACACGGCGCAGCACACCACCAGGATGATGATGGGCCCGAAGAAGATGGGGTTGACGATGTTCATGGCCATGCCCTTGTTGGCCACGATCAGGGCCACCTCGCCGCGGCAGGCCATGCCGCAGCCCACCTGCACGCACTGGCGGCCCTTGAAGCCGCACAGCTTCGCGCCCAGGCCGCAGCCGATGAGCTTGGAGCCGATGCCCACCACCACCAGGGCGATGGTGAACAGCAGGATCATAGCGTCCATCTTGGGCAACTCCACGCCGATGCCCAGGTTGGCGAAGAACACCGGGGTCAGCAGCAGGTAGGCCAGCGGGGTGAACTTGCTGGCGGTGTAAGCCCCCTTGGGGGTGGTGGCCACGATCAGGCCGGCGGCGAAGGCGCCGATGATGTCCGCCACGCCGAACCACTCCTCAGCGGCCCAGGCCATGAAAAGGCAGAGCACGAAGGCCAGGATGGGATAGCGCCGCAGGTCGCGGTTGCGCACCTTGGTCTCGTACCAGTTCAGCGCCTTGCTGACCACGACGCCCAGCACGCCCGCGAACAGGAAGAACAGCAGGATCTTGACCAGCACCAGCACGATGTTCACGTCCGCGCCGGCCATGCTGGTGACCACGGTCAGGCAGACAAGGCCCAGCACGTCGTCGATGAGGGCGGCGGCCAGGATGGCGTTGCCCACCTTGGTGGACAGCTTGCCCAGCTCTTTCAGGGTCTCCACGGTGATGCTCACCGAAGTGGCGGTGAGCACGACGCCCAGGAACAGGTCCTGCAGGAATTTGTTGCCGGGCATGGCCAGCTCGCCGGTGTTGAAGATGAACATCAGCCCGGTGCCCATGGCCAGCGGCACCAGCACGCCCGCCATGGCGATCACAAAGCCCGCCTTGCCGGTCTGCTTCAGTTCGTTCAGGTCGGTGCCCATGCCCGCGCTGAACATGATGACGATCACGCCCAGCTCGGCCACCTGCGACAGAAAGTCGCTGGGCTGGATGATGTTCAGCACCGCGGGGCCCATCACAAGGCCGGCCACCAGCGCGCCCACCACCTGGGGCATCTGCAGCTTGCCGGTGAGCATGCTCAGCGCCTTGGTGGCCAGCAGGATCAGGGCGAGGTCCGCCAGATATCCGTAGGTCATTTTTCTCTCTCCTCCTCACAAAAAAAGGGCGGCTCCGCCTCGGGACGGAGCCGTCACAGTCGCAAAGACCTATTATACTCGGTTTATCCAGGAACGCAAGAGCGAAGTTTGATTTTCACTGCCCCAATCGTCCGCTTTTTTGTTCCGACAGCTTCTGCCGGAGGAAGGCAAAGGCGGCCCCCGCCTGTTCGGGGCTTTCAAAGCCGCGCTTGGGGATGGCGGTGATCATGTTGCCCTCAAAGCGCAGGAAGATGTAATTTTCGTCCTGGGCCACCTTGTTCAGGCTGGAGTAGGGCCGGTAGCTGCACAGCGCGCCGCTGGTGTCGGTGAAGCCGTTCTGGCCCAGCACCACCCAGCCGGGGGTGGTCAGGCGCTGGGTCTGCTCCCCCGCCAGCTGTCGCTTCATCAGGCCCCGCTGGGCAGCGGGCGAGCGCCCCCCCAGCAGCAGCGCCATGACCGCCGCCATGGCGGCCATGGTCACCGCCAGGGCCGCGTCGCCGGTGGCCACCGCGATCGCCGCCTCCAGAACGGAAGCGATCAGCAGCACCCACAGCAGCACCAGTCGGCCCTTGCCGATGGGATTCAGCAGCCGGTTGGCCGCGCAGTAGGCGGGCAGCACCTCTTCCGGGCGCAGCATCTGAGGCGCGGCGTACATCTGCGTCTCCCCCTCGGGCAGCGGCGGGCAGGGCGGCAGAACGCGCCCCTCCTGCTCCCCTGCCGTCTGCCGGGCCGATTCCTCATACAGGCGGGCCTTGGCCAGCGCGGCGCACCGCTCGAACTCAGCGGCGGCGGTCTTCATCGCGTCCGGCCCTTCAAAGGCGGGCGCGGGCAGCGCCAGCATCTTTGCGCCGCCGTAGAGGTAGACCAGCAGGCCCTCGGGGTACTGCTCCACCTTCTGCACCACCGACGGATCGCTGGACTCCTGAAGCCCGGCTCGCACGGTGACCAGCTTTTCCTCGTCCAGGTGCACCCGCCACTGGCCCAGGGGCGAAGCCCCCAGCTTCTTCTGCTGACGCAGCACGGCGGCAGCAAGGCCCCGGGTGCGGCTTTTCCAGAACACCAGAATGGAAAGCACCAGCAGCACCGCGGCCAGCACCACGTACAGCGCGCCGCCCACCGGGTCAAATTCGTCGTAGAAATAGCCGGGGCGCAGCATGGCCTGCCCCGCCTCCATGGCGAACCACAAGCCCACCGCGACGCCAATGATGCCGATCACACGCAGCAGACGGCCGGAAGCCTTTTCCTGGCGGTACTTCTTGGCATAGAGCGCCAGCGCCGCCTGTTCGGTCAGTTCAAAATTCCAATCCATCGGTTTTTCCCTTCTTTCCTTTCGGCGGCGCTTGCGCCGCCGGTCATGTTCGTTTGCTTACAGTTCCTTGCCAAAGGCCCGCTGCACCGCCAGCAGCACCCCGGCGCGGCTGGCCGCAAGGTTCAGCCCGCCCTGGAGATAGACGGTGTAGGGCGCTCGCATCGGCCCGTCGCAGGAGAGCTCGATGCTGCTGCCCAGGGTGAAGGCCCCGGCGGCCATGATGACCTGGTCGGTGTAGCCCGCCATGGCGTAGGGCTCGGGGGCAACATAGCTGTCCACCGGGCTGCCCGCCTGCACCCCCTGGCAGAAGCCCACCAGCGCTTCGCCGGTGCCCGCCTCGAAGCTGGTGATGATGTCGTTGCGGGGCTCGGTGTAGCGGGGGATGGGGTTCTTGCCCAGCAGTTCCAAAAGGCAGCTGGAGTAGATGCTGGTCTTCACCGCCTCGGCGGTGACGCCGGGGGCATAGTAGAGGCCAAGGTACAAACTGCGCAGGGAATCCAGCGTGCAGCCCAGCTCCCGCCCGGTGCCGGGGGCGGTGAGCCGGTGGCCGCATTGTTCCACCAGGTCCGCCCGGCCGGCGATGTAGCCGCCGGTGGGGGCGATGCCGCCGCCGGCGTTCTTGATGAGGCTGCCCACGATGAGGTCCGCCCCCACGCTCACCGGCTCGGCGGTCTGGGTGAAGGTGCCGTAGCAGTTGTCCACCAGAACGATGACGTCGGGGTTGGCGCTCTTGGCGGCCTGCACCACCTTGCCGATGGTCTCCAGGTCAAAGGCGGCGCGGCTGGAATAGCCCCGGCTGCGCTGCACATGGCACACTTTTGCGTTCACGGCCTTCTTCGCGATGGCCTCATAGTCGGGCACGCCGCCCTCCAGCAGCGGCACCTCGTCGTATTTCACGCCGAACTCCGCCAGGGTGCCGCAGCCCTTGCCCGCGTCGCCGATGCCGATGACCCCTTCCAGGGTGTCGTAGGGGCGGCCGGTGGCGGCCAGCAGTGTGTCCCCCGCCCGCAGCACGCCGAAGAGGGCCACCGCCAGGGCGTGGGTTCCGGAGAGGAAGTGGGGCCGGCAGAGGGCGTCCTCGGCCCCCACCACCTGGGCGAAGAGGGCGTCCAGCTTGTCCCGGCCGGCGTCGTCGTAGCCGTAGCCGGTGGTGCCCACCAGATGGGTGGCGGCCACCTTCTGGTCGGTGAAGGCCTTGAGCATCTTCACCTGGTTGTAGTCGCGGATGGCGTCCACCTTCTCAAAATAAGGCCGGCAGAGCTCCATTGCCTGCTTGTCCAGTTCCAGAAGGCGGGGGGAAAAGTCGAAAAATTCTTCCAGCATTTTCGTATGTACAGTCCTTTTCAGTCGTTTTCGGGGGCGGCGTGACCGTAGGTCAGCCCCCGCTGTTCAAAACCAAGTTTTTCATAAAAACCTTCCACGCCGGGGCGGGCCACCAGACAGACGGCCTTGCCCTGTTCGCAAAACTGCCGGGCCAGGGCGCACACCAGCGCGCCGGCGCAGCCTTTGCCCCGGAAGGCGGGCGCTGTTTCCACCGCGCTGAGCAGGGCGGCGTTCCCGGTGACGGCGTAAGCGCCGGCGGTGGCCGCCGTCACGCCGCTTTCTTCCAACGTCCAAATTTCCGCCAGACCCCGGTTGCGCATGGTGCATATCTCGGAGTAAAAGGTGTCGGTGCTGCGGCGGTCGTGGTGGGCGGTCATGCTCTCGCCGCCCCACAAAAACTCCGTCACCCCCAGCAGGGAGGGCGCTTCGTTCAGCCAAAAGCCCTCCGGCAGGGGCCGTGCCTTTGGACCGCCCGCCGGGGCGTGAAAGACGCGGAAGGCCGCGTTCTGCCGCCAGCCGGGCAGCGGGTCGGGCCGGGCGGTCTTGAGCCGCTGCGCCCCCAGGACCTTCAGCAGCAGGGCCGCTTCCTCGCCATCGGCGCTGCCGCAAAGCAGAGCGGAGGCCCCCCGCACCGCCAGGGCAAAGGGTTCTTCCCCTTCCCCGCCGGTGTAGAACTTCCAGCCGCTGCCGGGCAGCCCGGAAAAGGCGGCAAAGCGCACCGCCGTCTCCACCGCCACCGGGTCCTGTGCGTCCGCCAGCGCCGCCGCAAAGCGGGCGGCGTCGGCGGGGCTTTCCACCAGCCGCATCACAGGGCGTTCACCAGTTCCTTGAAGTGGCGGCCCCGCACCTCAAAGTTGGGGTAGAGGTCGAAGCTGGCGGAGGCGGGCGAAAGGCTCACGATGTCACCGGGTTTGGCGGCGGCACGGGCTTCGTCCACCGCCTCCTTCATGTCTTTCGCGTGGAGGATGACAAGGCCGCTCTCGGCAAAGCCGGGGCATTCCCGCACGGCCTTTTCGATCTTGGGGCCGGTGGCGCCCATCAGCACCAGCACCTTCACATGCTCCAGAATTTCCGGGGCCAGGGGCTCGTAGGGGATGTTCTTGTCGTAGCCGCCGGCGATGATGATGATCTTCTGGTCAAAGCTGCGCAGGCCGGCGATGGTGCGGGTGGGGCTGGAGGCGATGGAGTCGTTGTACCACTGCACCCCGTCCAGCAGGCGCACCGGCTCGATGCGGTGCTCCACACCGGTGAAGGTGCGGGCAGTCTCGGCCATGGCGCTCACCGGCACCCGGCCCCACACCGCGGCGATGGCCGCCAGCAGGTTTTCGATGTTGTGCAGGCCCCGCAGCTTCACCTCGTCCTTCGAGACCACCGGGGTGACCGTGCCGTTTTCGGCCATGCAGAGCATGCCGTCCGCGCGCAGGAACGCGCCGTTGTCGGTCTTGCGCAGGCGGGTGAACCAGCACTGGCTGCCCTTGCAGTCGGCGGCCATGGCGCGGGTGATGTCGTTCTCATAGCCCAGCACTGCCTTGTCCGCCGGGGTCTGCCACAGCAGGATATTGCGCTTTGCGTCCACATACTCCTGCATGTCCTTGTGGTGGTCCAGGTGGTTCGGGGTCACGTTGGTGACCACTGCCACCCGGGGGCTCTTGCGCATGCTGATGAGCTGGAAGCTGGAAAGCTCCACCACCGCTTCGTCGCCGGGGTCGATCTCGGCCAGGATGGGCAGCAGCGCCCGCCCGATGTTGCCGCCCAGATGCACCTTTTTGCCCGCCGCGGTGAGCATGGCCGCGATGAGGCTGGTGGTGGTGGTCTTGCCGTCCGAGCCGGTGACGGCGGTGATGTGGCAGGGGCAATAGTCGAAGAACAGCTCCATCTCGCTGGTCACGATGCTGCCCGCCGCCTTTGCCGCCTGCAAGGCCGGGGTGTAGTATTCAAAGCCCGGGGTGCGCATGATGACCTGCTGGCCCGCGAGGCCGTCCAGATAATGTTCGCCCAGAGACAGGCGCACGCCCAGCTGTTTGAGCGTTTCGGCGTAGTCACCGAAGTCCTCCAGCTGCTTTTTATCGCACAGGGTCACCTCGGCACCCATGGCGCAGAACTGCCCGATGAGGGTCTTGTGGCTGACCCCCGCGCCGATGAACGCAACCTTCTTGCCCCGCAAAAACGCGGCCAGAGCCTCGCTGTCTTTCTGCATCTTCGCAACACAGCCTTTCCTTCTCAAAAAGTGCCGCCGGGCGGCGAAAACGCCCGGGAACGGTTATTTTATTTATTATAGTCACTTTTGGCCGCAGGCGCAACCAAAGCGGCCCGCCGCGGTGCAAAAAAGGGGGCCGCAAAGGCCCTTTTTCAGCGGTTTTCGGCCCACCGGCGAAAAAAGAGTGAAAATTCGCGGCTAGGTTTGAATTTTCCGCAATTTTTTGATAGGATTAAAACGTATATCCTCGGGCGGTGAAAACATATCCATGTTCTGATCGTCTTACAATAAAAACAGAGAAAGGGGGCGCGCCCCACGAAAAAGCTCAAACTGCTTTTGCTGGCCGGCCTTGCCGCGCTTTGCCTCACCGGCTGCGGCAGCCAGATCGAATTCACCTGGGCCATGGAGCGGGTGCCGGGCAACCTTGACCCTCAGCTTGCGTGGGAGAGCCCCGAGCTGATCGCGGTGACCAACCTTTACAGCGGGCTGTTCCGCCTGGACGGCGCGGGCGAGCCGGCGCCCGACTGCGCCGAGAGCTGGACCGTGAGCGAGGACGGCCTCACCTACACCTTCACCCTGAAAGAGGGGCTGGGCTACACCCAGAACCGGGGCGACGAATCGGAGTATGCGCTGACGGCGGCGGACTTTGTGTTCGGCCTGCGGCGGGTGTTCCGCGCCGAGACGCGCAGCCCCTACACCAGCACCTACGCCGCCATCAAAAACAGCGCCGAAGTGCTGGCGGGCACCATGGACGAGACGGCCCTGGGCGTGAGCGCGCCGGACGAGCGCACGGTGGTCATCCAGCTGGACCAGCCGGACCCCCAGCTGCTCTACAAGCTGGCGCTGCCGGGGGCGATGCCCTGCAACGAAGAATTTTTTGAGAGCACCGAGGGCTCCTACGGGCTGACCCGCACCGCCACCATGGGCAACGGCAGCTTTTACGTTTACAACTGGAACGACAACGGCCTGTTTTTGCGCCGGCCCGCAAACGGCGACGCGGTGACCGCCCTGCGGCTGGTCATCAACGCCACCGGCGAGACCGAAGCGAGCAGCGGCAGCTCCTCCACTGCCGGCGAGACCCTGTGGGGCGAGGCGCTGGTGAAGGAGGGCGGCGCCACCGCGGCCCTGAGCGAGACCTTGAGTGCCGACGGGCTGGACTCCATCCCCTACACCGCCACCACCTGGGTGCTGCTGTTCAACTGCGGCGACGAGACCCTGGCCCAGCCCCTCATCCGCGAGGCGCTGGCGACCAGCGCCCGAGGCGCGGCGGTGGAGCTGCCGGAGGGCTTTGAGGCCGCCGACGGGCTCATTCCCCCCGCCGTGACCGTGCAGGGCGAGAACTACCGGGAGGCGGCGGGCAGCATGCAGCCTGCCTTCGGCAGCGCTGTGGACCTGTGCCGCGAGGGGCTTGCCGCCCTGAGCCTCTCCCGCTTTGAGAACATCACCCTGCTGGTGCCGGAGGGCAGCGACTACCTGCAGCTGGCCCAGTCCGTCAACCAGCAGTGGCAGAAGGACCTGGGCGCCTTCTCCGCCTACTTCCCGGTGGAGCAGGCCTCGCTGGAGGAAGTGAACGCCCGGGTGGCCTCGGGGGATTACCAGATCGCCCTGCTGCCCCTCTCCCTTTCCAGCGATTCCGCCGCCGAACTGCTGCGCCAGACCGCCGGCCTTGCCGATTGGAGCGACAGCGGCTGGCAGCGCCAGCTGGACGCGCTGTTCAACGACGGCACCCACACCGCCGATGACGTGGCCGCGCTGGAGCGCACTCTTTTGGAGAGCGCCTGCGTCACGCCCCTGTGGTTCCAGACCAAGGCCCTGCTGGTGCAGCCGGGGGTCCAGGGGCTGGTGTTCCGGCCCTTCGGCCCGGTGCTGGACCTGACAAACGCCACCATCGCCCAGTAAACCAAAGGAGGCAAACCGCCATGGACTGCAAACATTCCGCCGACGTGAACCGCCGTCTGGCCCGCATCAGCGGCCAGGTGAACGGCATCCGGGAGATGGTGAACGAAGGCCGCCCCTGCGACGAGCTGCTCATCCAGCTTTCCAGCGTGAGCAGCGCCGTGACCCAGGTGGCAAAGCTCATCCTCACCGAGCATCTGACCCACTGCGTGTTGTCCGACTGCGACGAGGACACCCTGGCCCGGCTGGAGGAGGCCATCGACCAGTTCGCAAAGCTGAAATAAAAACAAAAATGGCCCCACAGGGGGCCATATACCAGCAGCGCCTGAAGGCGCGCAATGAGTGACGCCAACCGCACTTGGCGTCACTTTTTGTTTTGCTGTGCTGCCGGTCGCCACTTTTGGCGGACCGCCGCCATCAACCCCTGCACTTTTGATAGGGCCTTCCGATTCTTTGACGCTTGGCGGCTCACGCTATGTTACTCTTGTATGTTATTCCGCAAATCTGCCATGCGCAGGTAGCCGTTCTCGTCTTCTACATCCACAGCAAGTATCTCCATCACTTCAATGATCTCTGCAATGTATTTTTGGCTCTTTTCCGGCGAGAGGACCAGGCATCCATAAACTTCATTGCAAAACGCATAATTTGAAGATTTATTTGTCCCCTCTGTCAGCAAATGATATGCTTGTTCAAAAGACCTGAATGCAGCGACACCATACCAATAACTGCTTGCTTCTCCATTCGCCTGATACTCGACAAATTGTGAGCAGGCATCGGAGGCGCTCGCCTGGGCCAGCTGTCGTATATCGTCTTTACTGTTTGCGGCTCTCTGCCACAAAACAGCAAACAACAGTGAGGAGATGGCGAGGCAAACAATCAAAACAGCGACTAATTTCTTTTTCATCCCCATACGTTTCTCCAAAACGTTCTATGCTTACCTTTTCGTTTTCATCGGCAAATGGACTATTGGCATTATATCATATGCATACCGTATGGGGCCACCCTTTACCGCCTTCCCCGGTCAACGGATATTTGCCGCCGGGCCTTGTGGGCTTCATAGCGTCATTCCCGCTCCGTTCCCTTGCAACAAAAAGAGCCGCTCCCTGTGAGGGGAACGGCTCTTTTATTGCTTATTACAGGGCGGCCAGGGCGGCGTCCAGGCGGGCAAGGGTCTCCTCCTTGCCCAGCATGGCGGCCAGATCGGTGCCGCCGCCGGGGGTGCGCTGCTTGCCGGAGAGGGCGATGCCCAGGGGGTAGAGCAGCCAGCCGTTCTTGACTTCCATCTGCTCGGCCAGGGTCTTGCAGGCCTCGAAGATGGCGTCCTTGTTCCAGGGATCCAGCCCTTCCAGGACCGGCTTCAGGGCCTCAAGAGCGGTCTTGGCGGTCTCCGGGGTGGTCTTCTGCTTCTTGTTGGCGTAGAGCTCGGGGCCGTAGGGCAGAACCGCGTCGAAGAAGTCCAGCTGCTCGGGAATTTCGCCCAGCACCTCGCAGCGGGGCTGGAGGTTGGCGCACAGCAGGTCCCGGTCGATGGGGCGGTGCACCGCCTGGTCGATCCAGGGGTCGGCCATCTTGCGGAACTGCTCCGGGGTCAGGCGGCGGATGTACTCGGCATTGATGGCCCGCAGCTTGAGCGGGTCAAAGATGGCCGGGCTCTTGCTGATGCCGCTCTCGTCGAAAATTTTGCACATCTCTTCCAGGGTGAAGATCTCCTGCTCGCCCTTGGGGCTCCAGCCCAGCAGCAGGATGTAGTTCAGGATGGCCTCGCTGAGGTAGCCCTTGGCCACCAGGTCCTGGTAAGAAGCGTCGCCGTTGCGCTTGGACAGCTTGTTGTGGGCGTCCTTCATCACCGGCGGGCAGTGGATGTACACCGGCACGGGCCAGCCGAAGGCCTCGTAGAGCAGGTTGTACTTGGGGGTGCTGGACAGATACTCCGAGCCGCGGATGACGTGGGTGATGCCCATCAGGTGGTCGTCCACCACGTTGGCAAAGTTGTAGGTGGGCATGCCGTCCGCCTTGATGAGGATCTGGTCCTCCAGCTCGGCGTTGTTCACCTCGATGTGGCCGTAGACGGCGTCGTCGAAGCCGGTCACGCCCTCGGTGGGGCACTTCTGGCGGATGACGTAGGGGGTGCCCGCCGCCAGTTTTTCCGCCACCTCTTCGGGGCTCAGGTCCCGGCAGTGGCGGTCGTAGTGGCCCACCGCCTCGCCGGCGGCCTTCTGCTGCTCGTGCAGCTGCTCCAGGCGCTCAGTGGTGCAGAAGCAGTAATAAGCCTTGCCCTCTTTCACCAGCTGCTCGGCGTACTGCTTGAACATGCCCATGCGCTCGCTCTGCACATAGGGGCCCACCGGGCCGCCCACGTCGGGGCCTTCGTCCCAGGTCAGGCCGGTCTGGCGCAGGGTGTTGTAGATGATGTCCACCGCGCCTTCCACATAGCGGCCCTGGTCGGTGTCCTCGATGCGGAGGATGAACACCCCGTCGGGGGCGCTGCGGGCCTTGAGATAGGCATAAAGGGCGGTGCGCAGGTTGCCCACATGCATGTAGCCGGTGGGGCTGGGGGCAAAGCGGGTGCGGACGGAATTGTTCAGCATGATGCCATTACTCCTTTTGAAAACGGCGGCGCTGTGCGCCATGCCGGGCTTTTCTCTGTTTCATTCTAATCGCTGGGAGGCGCTTTGTCAATTTGCCGATTTGCAAACAGGCCATCTTTTCCTTATAATAGGTATGTTCCCGTGCGGCCCGCCGGGCCGCCTCCCTCTACGACAGGAGTTTTGACCGATGAATTTTATCTCTCTTTCCTTCCTGGGCTTCGGCGTTGTGCTGTTCGCCCTGTGGTGGGCGCTGCCCGCCCGCCTGCGCCCCTGGGTGCTGGCGGCGGCCAATGTGTACTTCGCTTTGAGCTTTGGCGCCCAGGCGCTCACGGCGCTGGTGCTCATCACCGCCGCCGGCTGGCTCTGCGGCCTGTGGATGGCCCACGGCGGCGGCAAGGCCGCCCTGGCGGTGGGCGTGCTGGCCGGGGTGCTGCCCCTGGCGGGCTACAAATACCTGCCCGCGCTGGCGGGCCGCTGGCAGGCGCTGGCCGCCTTTGCGGACCTGCTCATGCCGGTGGGCATCAGCTTCTTCGTGTTCAAGAACATCACCTATCTGGCAGCGGTGTACAAGGGGAGCCTTGCCGCCGAGAAGAACCCCCTCTACTGCTTTGCCTACACCGGCTTTTTTGCCCAGCTCACCAGCGGGCCCATCCAGCGGGCGGAGAGCCTGCTGCCCCAACTGAAAAGCCCGCCCGCCTTTGACCGGGCGCTGGCGCTGAACGGCTGCGTGCGGCTGTGCTGGGGCATCTTTCTGAAAAAGTGCCTGGCGGACCATTTCGCCGCCTACTACAACGCCCTCTACCAGCCGGACCACTACTACGCCTTGAGCATCGTCTGGTCGCTGGCGGCTTACTCCCTTTACATTTATTTCGACTTCGCCAGCTATTCCCAGCTGTCCATCGGCGTGGCGAACCTGCTGGGCCTGCGCTGTGACGAGAACTTCCTCAGCCCCTACCTCTCCCGCAGCGTGGGCGAGTTCTGGCGGCGCTGGCACATCAGCCTTTCCAGCTTTCTGCGGGACTACATCTACATCCCCCTGGGCGGCAGCCGCAACGGCGTGCCGGTGCTCATCCTTGCCACCATGGTCACCTTCCTCGTGTCCGGCGCGTGGCACGGCGCGGCGCTGGGCTTCGTGGTCTGGGGCGGGCTGCACGGCGTTTACCTGCTGGCCGGGCGGGCCACCCGCGGCGTGCGGGAAAAGGCCTGGGGCCTTCTGCGCCAGAAGCCGGGCAGCCCGGTGCGCAGCGTGGTGAGCTGGGCCGTGACCCTGGTGCTGGTCTGCTTTGCCTGGATCTTCTTCTTCAGCGGCGATGTAAACCAGGTGCGGCTGCTGATGAGCTATCTGCTCCAGCCCATGCCCCTCAGCGCCCAGTACCTGAAAGAGAGCTTCACCCAGCTGGGCTACACCACCGCCGTTCTGGTGCGGCTGGGCCTGTTCGCCCTGGCGGCCTTCGGGGTGGACTTTGCCGCCCGCAAAGAGGGCTTCGGCCGCTGGGCCGCCGCCCGCAAGGGCTGGGTGCAGGTGATCTTCTGCTACGCCTGCATCTTCGCCACCCTGTTCTGGGGTGCGGCGGGCACCTTGCAGAACATCTATTTCCAGTTTTAAAAGGAGGCGCGGGATTTGAAACGTTTTCTCTGCATCGTGGCGCTGTTCCTCGCGCCCGTCGTTCTGTTCGTGGGCCTCTTCGCCGGCGCCATCTACGCCAGCGGCGAGTGGCGCACCGAGGAGGAGATCGCCGGCCGGGTGGCGGCGGGCGAGCCGGCCTTCCTGGGCCTTGCCTACCGGGACAACACCCGCTACTACAAGCATCTGGTGGCCAATGAGCTGGGGGCCGACCTGCTGGTGCTGGGCACCAGCCGCAGCATGCAGTTCCACAGCGAGTTCTTCACCACCGACAGCTTCTTCAACGCCGGCGGCGGCGCGGGCTATGTGAACGAGTTCCAGTACTTTCTGGAGCAGCTGGACGAGGACAAGCTGCCCTCCACCCTCATCATGGTGATGGACCAGTACTTCTTCAACGGCGCCTGGGTAGGCACCGGCAGCATGCCCGAGACCTTCGATTACAGCCACTATGAATTCTCGCTGAAATCGGCGCTGCCCGAGGCCATCCGCGGCTGGGTGCAGGGCAAGTTCACCCTGCGGCAGGCCTATGGCAGCCACCCCGACGTCTACGGCATGGCCGCCGTGGGCCGGGGCAGCGGCTTCAACCCGGACGGCAGCTACTGCTACGGCTCCCTGCTGGACCACCCCGAGACCGGCACCGACGTGGGCTTCCACGACACCTTTGACCGCATCCTGAAGGGCATCGACCGCTTTGAGTACGGCGAGTACGTCCACGAGCCCAGCACCTACACCATCGAGTCGCTGCTGGCCTGGTGCAACGACCACGACATCGAGGTGGTGCTCATCGTGCCGCCCTACGCCCCCAGCGTCTATGAGCGGATGGTGGAGAGCGGCAACTACGGCTACTTCGACTGGATCATGCCCATCCTCACCGAGCTGTGTGAGCCCTACGGCTATGAGGTGTACGACTTCTCCTACATGCCCGACACCCTGGACGAGGAGTATGTGGACGGCTACCACGGCAGCGACCGGGTCTACGCCCGCCTTGCGCTGCATCTGGCCGAGGAGAGCGAGACCCTGGCGGGGCTCATCGACACCGACTATCTGAACGCGGCCCTGGCCCCCTCTTCCAGCCCCCTGCGGCTGGCTGAATAACACCCTTGCACTGCCGCTCCGGCAGGTATATAATGAATAGCAATCTCCCGGGCATGCCCGGCGCAGAATCGAGGTTTTACCAATGAGTGAACAAGCAGAACGCAAAAAGCGTATTCTTTCCGGCATCCAGCCCACGGGCACCTTCACCCTGGGCAACTACATCGGCGCGGTGCGCAACTGGGGCAGCCTGCAGCAGGATTTCGAGTGCCTTTACATGGTGGCCGACCTGCACTCCCTGACCGTGCGCCAGGAGCCCGCGGCCCTGCGCCGCCAGACCCGCGAGGCCGCCGCCATGCTGCTGGCCGCCGGCATCGACCCCAAGGTGAGCCTGCTCTTTGTGCAGAGCCATGTGCCCGCCCACGTGCAGCTGAGCTGGATCCTCAGCTGCAACACCCAGTTCGGCGAACTGTCCCGCATGACCCAGTTCAAGGACAAGAGCGCCAAGCACGCCGACAACGTGAACGCCGGCCTGTTCACCTACCCCGCCCTGATGGCCGCGGACATCCTGGTCTACAACGCGGACCTGGTGCCGGTGGGCGTGGACCAGAAGCAGCACCTGGAACTGGCCCGCAACGTGGCCCAGCGGTTCAACAACCTCTACAGCCCCACCTTCACCCTGCCTGAGCCTTACATCGGCAAGACCGGCGCCAAGATCATGAGCCTGCAGGAGCCGGACAAGAAGATGAGCAAGAGCGACACCAACGCCAACAGCTTCATCCTGATGACCGACGACGCGGACACCATCCTGCGCAAGTTCAAGCGCGCCGTGACCGACAGCGACGGCGTGGTGCGCGCCGGCGACGACAAGCCCGGCGTGACCAACCTGATGAGCATCTACTCCTCCCTCACCGGCAAGACCTTCGCCGACATCGAGAAGGAGTTCGACGGCCAGGGTTACGGCGTGTTCAAGGAAGCCGTTGCCGGCAGCGTCATCGACGCCTTCCGCCCCATCCAGGCCGAATACGGCCGCATCCTGGCGGACAAGGAATATCTGGACGGCGTGCTGAAAGAGGGCGCCGCCACCGCCAGCCGCATCGCCGACCGCATGGTGGCCAAGGTCTACAAAAAGGTAGGCCTTGTGCAGCTGTAAATCACGTCCTTTCGCCGCGCTCCGCCCCGGAGCGCGGTTTTTGTTCACAAAAATTTCGCATTATTCCATTTTTACCATATATTGACATTTTGCTCCTTTTGCGGTATAATTATGTCACAAAATTCCTGAAAGTATATTAACCCCGCTGTAAAAGGAGAAAAACCATGAAATCCACCGGTATCGTGCGCAAGATCGACGGCCTGGGCCGCGTGGTGCTGCCCATCGAGCTGCGCCGCCTGATGAACCTGGAGGACAACGCCTCTCTGGAGATCTTTGTGGACGGGGACGAGATCGTGCTGAAAAAGTACCAGCCCGCCTGCATCTTCTGCGGCGAGGCCAAGGGCGTGGTGGCCTTTGAGGGGCGCAACATCTGCCCCGCCTGCCGCAAGAAGATCGGCAGCCTGTAAAGCGGCCCGTCTTTCCCCCAAGGAAAGCAGAAAACAGCCCCCTGCCCGCGCGATGCAGGCAGGGGGCTGTTTTTGTTATGTGCTGCGGGGCTTTTCAGCGCACCCGGTCGATGCGGCTCTCGCTGTTCTTGATGAGGTTGAACAGGCTGGTGGCGTAGAGGGGATACTCCTTGGAGAGGCTCTCGGTGGTCATGGCAAAGCAGGAGGTATCCTTGAGGGCCGGGCCGCTGCCCATGTTCTCACCCTCCAGCGCCGCCTTCACGTTGGCGTGAGCGGCGCTCATGGCGGCGGCGGAATAGCCCTGCCAGCGGCCCCGGCTCACCCGGAACATGCTCTCGGCGTTCTTGGGCGCCGCGGAATAGACCAGACGGAACATGTTGTAAACAGCCAGCATCAGATAGGCGCTCACCTCGCTGACCAGCCCCTTGTCCGGGCAGGCGGCCAGCTTGCTGAACAGGATGTTCAGGCTGTTGGAGATGAGCTTTTTGTTCAGCGTGGGCAGCACGCTGCCCTTGTAGACGCTGTCCTTCGCGGTCTCGGGGTTGGGGATCTCCTCCACCGTGAGGGTGAGGCCGCTGCGGTCGGCGCTGCGGCCCAGAAGATAATCGCAGGATACGTCGTAGTAATCGGCCACCCGCACCACAAAGTCCAGCCCGCACTCGCGGATGCCCTTCTCATAGTGAGACAGCAGCGCCTGAGAGACCCCCAGTTCCGCCGCGGCCTGTTTTTGGGTGATGCCCCGCTCCTTGCGAAGAAGGGTGATGATGCGATTGAATTCCATGATGTCCTGCTCCCTGTCTTTACTCCGGCCGCCCGCCGCGCCGCCGACCCGTCAAACGCCGCAAAGGGCATGACAGCGCGGTTTGCGGGCACTTTTCACCCGCCGGGGGCCATTACACATCGTAAATTATAAATCAGCGAAAACGCGTTGTAAATACGAAATTCGCCAAATTCCCCCAGCCTTTTTCGTGTGATTTGTCCATGCTTGACTTTAAAAACTATATGTACGATAATGGTGCCGGGCTCTTTTCTAAATATAGTGTTCGTGCCCGCTGAAACATTCCTGTTTGTTACTATTTTGTAATATATTTCAACATCGAGAGCGCCTCTCTGCGGGCGCGGGAAGGATGAAAAACACCGTGAAGACCTTTAAGCTGCATCTGATCCGCCACGGGCTGACCCGGGGCAACCTGGAAGGGCTGTATGTGGGCGGCGGCACCGACCTGCCCCTGTGCGACGAGGGCCGCCAGGACCTGGAAGTTTTCAAAAGCCGTTTTGTCTACCCCGCGCCGGACACTGTGTTCACCTCGCCCCTGGCCCGGGCGGTGGAAACGGCGGACATCCTCTTCCCCGCCGCCACCCACCGGCTGGTGGTGCCCCAGCTGCGGGAGGCAAACTTCGGCGTGTTCGAGGGGCGCAGGATGGAGGATCTGGTGAAGGACCCGGAGTTCGCCCGCTGGATGGACCCCACCTCCGGCTTTGTGCCCGAAGGGGCGGAGCCCACGATGGAGTTCCACGCCCGCTGCGCGGACACGCTGCATAAGCTGCTGGAATACATGATCCGCTCGGAGGTCGCCGAGGCCGCCTGCGTGACCCACGGCGGCGTCATCATGAGCATGCTGGCCCAGAGCGCCCTGCCCCGCCGCCCGGCGGAACAGTGGATGGCCGACCCGGGCTGCGGCTACACTGTGCAGACCGACGTGGCCATGTGGATGCGGGACAAGCTGGTGGAAGCGGTGGCCATCCAGCCCGCGGGCTATATGGACGAAGAGTGAGAAAAAGCGGGCCGGCAGAGGGCAAAGCCTTCTGCCGGTCCGTTGTTTTGTGTGAAGGGTCAGGCCACGCCCAGCATCGCCAGCGCCGCCAGCATGCCCACCACGCCGCAGAGGATGGTGATGGAGTTGATGCAGCTGGCAAGGCCTCCGTCGCCGCCGCACTTGGCGGTGAAGGCGGGCGAGATCACCGAGGCGGGGGCGAACACCATCACCGCCAGCACCTGCCGGATCTCCAGCGGCAGCGGCGCGAAGTGGTAGACCGCCAGGGCCACCAGCAACGCCGAGGCCAGCCGCAGGCCCACCACCTGGCCCACACGGCGCAGGTATTCGGGGCGCAGGTCCATGTCGAACATGGCGCCGATCATCAGCATGGCCGCAAAGGGGTTGGCCGCCGCGATGGGGCTGATGAACTCCACAAGGCCCCCGGGCAGCTGCACGCCCGCCATCACCAGCACCAGCATGGCGACGTAGGTGACAAAGGGCACCGAGCTGCCCAGCTTTTTCAAAACGTCCACCGGGCGCAGGGGCTTGTCGCCCACATGGAGCACGCTGCTGGCCCAGGCATAGCTGCCGCCGGTGCAGATGATGGCGTTGCCCACATCGAACAGGCAGGCGGCCACCACCGCTTCGGGCCCCAGATAGCTCTGTACAAAGGGCAGCGCAAAGGCCCCGATGTTGTAGCCGGGGCAGTTGATCATGAACAGCGCGCGGGTGCCGCTGTCGCTCCGGCGGCTCAAAAACTGGCCCAGCAGCATCATGACGCAGCACAGGGAAAAGCCCAGCACCGGCAGCATCAGAAGGCTGGTGCGCCACTCCATGGAGGCGAAATTTGTGATGACCGCCGCAGGCAGCGTGACACACAGCACCACCTGGGTGAGCACCTTGTAGTCCTGTTTGCCAAACACGCCCACCCGCTTGAGGAAATAGCCCAATGCCAGGATCAACACATAAGACGCGGAATGCCGCAAAACTTCTGCCAACGTCTCTCATTCCTTTCGTTCTGGAGGGCGCGCCGCAGGCCGCACCCTATGTAACCCTATCACAAACAGGGCAAAAAGACCAGCGCCGCCGTGAAAAAAATCTTTTTTTGGCAATGGTCACAAAAATATGCTACTATGGTATAATAGTAGTCGAAGTATTTCCGCACGCGGGAGATGTGCTGTATGTTTGGGAAAGAAAACGCTGTGGTGAATATCCGCACGCAGGTCTACAATGCCATCAAGGAGAATATCTGCGGCGGGCGCTACGAGCCCGGCCAGCGCCTGAACGAGGTGGAGCTGGCACGCTCGCTGAACGTCAGCCGCAGCCCTGTGCGGGAGGCCCTGCGCCGTCTTGCGGCGGACGGCCTGGTGGTGGAATTGCCCAACCGGGGCGTTTTCGTGCGCGAGTTCACCCCTCAGGACATCCAGGAGATCTTTGACGTGCGCGTGCTTTTGGAAAGCTACTGCATCCAGCGCTCGGTGCAGTTCATGACCACCGAGCACAAGCAGGAGCTGATGCGCTGCCTGGACCAGATCACCTATTACCACGAGCGGCAGGATATGAAAAAGCACATCGAGGCAGACTGCCAGCTTCACGGGCTCATCATCCGCATCGGCGGCAACCGCCTGGTGGAAGATATGTACCAGCGGATCTCGGCCCAGGTCCAGCAGTTCCGCATCTACTCGCTGGAGTCAAAGCGCCGCTTCCGCGAATCGCTGGTGGAGCACACCACCGTCGTCCACTGCCTGCTCACCGGCAACGTGGAAGAGGCGGACCGGGTGAACCGCCGCCATCTGGAGCTGGCACGGGACAAGATCAACGAGTACCTCATCAGCAAGCAGACCAACCAGCCTCTGGAATAAGGCGCGAACACATCAAATACGCCCGGCGCGCTTCCCTTTCGACAAGCGCGCCGGGCTTTTTGCAAAAATGGCCGGCCCCCCGCCCCAGGGTTCCGTAAACCCTTGAGCGGGGGGCCGGCGCGCATTACACATTCCAGCAGATTTCATCTTTTGCGCATCTGCGATGCAAAAGATGCAGTTCAACTTCTCTTAGTGAATGAAGATGCTGGCAATGATCAGGATGATCGAGCCCACGATGGGCACCAGAATGGAGCCGATGCTCCAGGTCTTCAGGCTGGTCTTGATGTCCAGGCCGCTGAAGTTGGTGACCACATGGAAATAACTATCATTCAGGTAAGAGGGGCACATAGCGGTCATGCAGATGGCAAGGCCGGCGATGTAGGGGTTGACGCCCAGAGTGGCGACCATCGGGCCCACAATGGCGGAGCCGGTGATCATAGCGGTGGTGCCGCTGCCCTGGGGGAAGCGCATGATGGTGCCGATGAGCAGAGGCACAGCGATGCCGGGGATGCCGGTGGCAACCAGCCAGTCGGCGATGATGCCGGCAGCGCCGGAGGCGTTGACGACGGCGCCCAGCGCGCCGCCGGCGGCGGTGATGTACACGATGGGGCCGGCGTCCTTCAGGGCGTCGTTCATCATATCCACAACGGTCTTGTTATCCAGATCGCGGGCCAGCACGAAGGCGCCCAGGCACAGGGAGATGAACAGAGCGATGATGGGCTGGCCAAGGAAGGTCAGGATATCGCCGGGAAGGGTGCCCACCAGAGAGGTCTGGCTGACAACGGTGTTCATAAGGATCAGCAGAACGGGCAGCAGCAGCATGGTGAAGCTGATGCCGGCGCCGGGCAGCTTTTCGGTGCTCAGCAGCTCTTCAAAATCGGAGTTTTCCAGCTCCTTGCCGGCCTTGGTCTTGGCCTCGATGCGGTCCAGGACCGCCAGCTGGGCTTCAGTGTACTTGGAGCGGTCGATCTCGGAGGGAACGATGAACTCGGGGTGCTTGCTGCCGAACCAGCGGAACAGAGGAACCGCGAAGATGAAAACGGGGATGGACAGCAGCAGGCCGTAGATGATGAACATGCCCAGGTCAACGTTCAGCCCGTTATCCTGGAAGGTGCCCACAACGGCCAGAGGGCCGGGGGTGGGGGGAACCAGGAAGTGGGTGATGTACAGGCCCATTGCCAGGATGCCGCCCAGGCCGACCATGGACTTCTTGGTCAGACGGCTGAACTCTTTGGCCAGGCTGGACAGGATCACGAAGCCGGAATCGCAGAACACGGGGATGGACACCACGAAACCGGTGAGGCCCAGCACCACGTCGGCGCGCTTGACGCCCACGATCTTCAGGATGGTCAGCGCCATGCGCTTGGCGGCGCCGCTTCTTTCCAGGAAGATGCCCATGATGCAGCCGAAGCCGATCACGATGCCGATGCTTGTCATGGTGGAGCCGAAGCCGCCGGTCACGGTGGAAACGACCTGGGACAGGGGGATGCTGTTAGAGAGCACGCCGATCAGCACAGCGGAGATGATCAGCGCCGGGCATGCATGCATCCGGGTGAAGATGATCAGGACCATCATAACGACGATACCGATCAACATCGCCAATACTGGATTCATATGATTCACTCCTTCTCAAACAATCAAATGAATTTTGCCATTGGGAATGTGTAACATATCAGCTGGCGCGGCCCCGCGCCGGGAAACGGGGAAAAAGGTCAGATGACCGGGCCCAGGCAGTGGATGTCGATGGAGCTGACGTACTGGATGGCCTCGTTCTTGGTCATCTCGCCGGAGAGGGTGCGCAGGGCCTTGGCGAAGGCTTCCTCGCCCACCTGCTCGATGGTCTTGTCGCCGGTGATGATGAGGCCGGCGTTCAGGTCCATATCCTGCTCCATGCGGGGGTAGGTGATGGGGTTGCCGCAGATCTTGACCACGGGCATGCAGGGGAAGCCCTGGGGCGCGCCGCGGCCGGTGCTGAACATCATGAACTGGGCGCCGGTGGCGGCCATGCCGGTGAGGATCTCAGGCTCGCGGCCCGGGGTGTCCTTGATCCACAGGCCCTTCTGGTCGGTGACGAATTCGGGGTAGTCCAGCACGCCCTGGATGGGGCGGGTGCCGGATTTCACAATGGCGCCCAGGGTCTTTTCCTCGATGCTGGACAGGCCGCCGGCAATGTTGCCGGGGGTGGGCTGGCCTTTGCGCATGTCGCAGCCGATGGCTTTGGCACGGTTCTCCATGTCGTTGACGATCTTGAAGATCTTGTCGCCCACTTCCTTGGAGACGGCGCGGCGGGCCAGCAGATGCTCGCCGCCGATGAACTCGGTGGTCTCGCCGAAGATGACGGTGGCGCCCAGGTCCACCAGCTTGTCGGCCACATAGCCGATCACGCAGTTGGAGGCCATGCCGCTGGTGGTGTCGGACGCGCCGCACTTGATGGCCATGACGATGTTGGAAACGTCCACCGGCTGACGCTGCAGGCCGGAAGCCTCGATGACCAGGCGGCGGGCGATGTCGGTGCCGGCCTGGATGGCCTTGGACACGCCGCCCAGCTCCTGGATGTGGATGATCTCCACATGCTTGCCGGTGGCGGCGATCTCCTTGACCATGCGCTCATGGTCGGTGCCTTCGCAGCCCAGGCTGACCACCAGCACGCTGGCCAGGTTGGGGCTCTTGCCCAGGCTGATGAGGGTGTCGGTGACCCGCTCCAGATCGGGCGGCATCTGGCAGCAGCCCTGATGATGCAGGAAGGACACGGTGCCCATGACCTGGCGGCAGATGGCCTGGGCCACGTCGTTGGCGCAGGTCACGCTGGGGATAACACCCACATAGTTGCGCGCGCCCACCTTGCCGTCCGGACGCACATAACCCATAAATTCCATATCGCTTACTCCTTCCAGTCGCCGCGGCCGCGCATGCTGTCCAGATTGTGGATGTGCACGTATTCGCCTTTTTTGATCTCTTTGGTGGCGATGCCGATCTCCTCGCCGTACTTCATGATCAGCTCGCCCTTGTGGATGTCCCGCACGGCGATCTTGTGGCCGAAGGGCACGTCGCCGATGACGTGCACCTTTTCGCTGTCGCCCCGCTTGTCGCGGATCTCCACCTCGGTGCCGTCCACGATGCCGTCGGCGAAGATGGTGGCAACGTTGTCTTTGTCGCTGACTTTCAGCGCAAGTTTCAGATCCATAGCTGTTCTCCTTTGCTCAATTCAGCCTTTGACGGCCATCACGCTCACGCCGTCGGGGATAACGACGACGCTGGCGTCCTTGCCCTTGATGCCATAGGCAATCTCCAGCGCCTCGTCCGGGGTGGAGGCGGGGATCATGTTGGCCTTGCGCACCTCTTCGGGGTCCAGGTACGTGGTGACCAGGATCACCTTGTGGTGGCGCAGGATGCGGGAGTAGATCTGGGGGCACCACTGCTCGGAGATGGTCTCCTTGGGCGGGATCTTGGACAGATAGCTGTCGATCTCGTCCACGGTGCCCAGGGTGATCAGCCGCTCGAAGTTGGTGCCGCCCATGCCGTCGCAGCAGGAGCAGCACATGATGATCACGCCGTCCTCACCGGCGCAGGCCTCGGCGGTGGCAACCGCCTTGGGGCTCTGGTAGAGGTTCTGGTCCAGCGGATAGCCGCCGTTGGAGGTGACCACGATGGCGCCCTCGATGCTGGGGCACTGGCTCTGCTCGCGGATGAACTGCACGCCGGCGGCGTGAGCTTCTTCCAGATCGCCCGCCCAGGCGGCCACGACCTTCTTCTCACCGTCCAGCGCCACGTTCATGATGAACTGCACGTTCACCGCGCGGGCGGCACAGACCATGTCTTTGTGGATGGGGTTGCCCTCCAGCACGCCGGTGACCGAGTGGGGGTCGGCGATGGCCTTGTAGCTGTGGTTCTCGTTGACGGTGGCGGCGTTGCAGATGCCGGGCAGGATGCTCTTGCGCCCGCCGGAGAAGCCGGCGAAGAAGTGAGGCTCGATGAAGCCCTCGCAGATCAGCAGGTCGCAGTCCACGGCGATCTTGTTGCAGAAGAACTCGGCGCCGCTGGGCAGGTCGCACACCTTGACGAAGTCGTTCGGCTCAAAGGCGTTGTTCACGGCGATCTTCTCGTTGTCCACGATGGCGTCGCCGAACATGCGCCGCTGCTCCTCCTCGGTGGTGGGCCGGTGCAGGCCGGTGGCGATGAGGATGGTGATGTCCGCGTCCGGGTTGCCGGCGCGGATCTCCGCCAGCAGGATGGGCAGGGTCAGCTTGCTGGGCACCGCGCGGGTGTGGTCGCTGGTGACCAGGGTGACCTTCTTCTTGCCCACGGCCAGCTCCCGCAGGGTCTTGGAGCCGATAGGGTGCGCCAGGGCGTCCTTCACCAGTTCCGCCTCGCTCTTCGCGGGCTTGTAGTCGTGCATCTTCGCGGTGACGACCGCCTTCAGATTGGCCTCGTCCACATGCAGGTCCAAGGTGGAGGTGTAGTAAGGAATTTTGATGGTTTTCATCGTTTTCCTCCTTCTTTCACATGCAAAAAAAATATTATGTTGGGAAGTTTTTCGCAAATTGCATTTTGTATACAATTTTGCTCCGACACCCTAACTTTAACCCCTGATTTGGCATATGTCAACAATTTTTCACAAATTTTAGCATTTTGACCATGGGAATCGTGCAATTTCACAATGCATTATATGAACGAATCGTGAATAAAAGAACAAGCGGCGGAGCCAGTGCTCCGCCGCTTGGGGCCGGATATTTTTTCGTTTGTGAGTGAATTAAATTTCACGCTTGAGCAGCAGCACCGCTACGTCGTTCACGTTGGTGCCGGTGGGACCGGTCATCACAAGGCCGTCCACCTTTTGCAGCGCGTGGTAGGCGTCGTTGTTTTTCAGGACCTCGAAGATGTCCACGCCCTGCTCCTTCAAACGGGAGGCGGTGGTGTAGTCCACATAGCCGCCGGCGGCGTCGGTGGGGCCGTCGGTGCCGTCGGACCCGACGCTGAACACCGCCGCGCCGGAAAGGCCGGCGATGCCCTGAGCCGCGCCCAGCGCCAGCTCCTGGTTGCGGCCGCCCTTGCCCGTGCCGGTGAGGTGGACCACCGTCTCGCCGCCGGCGATGAAGGCCAGGGAGTGGTCGGCCTCGGAATGGGTGCGGGCGATGGCGCCCAGGAAGGCGCCGGCTTCCCGTGCCTCGCAGGCAAGGCAGTCGGTGAGGACCACCGGCTCGTAGCCCAGCTTCTGGCAGGCGGCCTTGGCGGCGGCGCACAGCTGCCGCACGCTGCCGGTGATCTTTGTGGTCACATTGTCCAGCTGCTTCGGGGTCTCCACCTCCATCAGCCCCAGGGCCGACTCGCTCATCTTGAGGCCGTATTTCGCGATGATGGCCTTGGCATCGGCGGCGGTGGAGGAATCGGGATAGGCGGGGCCGGAGGCGATCATGTCCAGCGGGTCGCCCAGAATGTCGGACAGAACGATGCTGTATACCTGGGCCGGGGCGCAGATCTGGGCGAACTTGCCGCCCTTCACCGCCGAAAGGCGCTTGCGCAGGGTGTTGATCTCCACGATGTCCGCCCCGCAGGCCAGCAGCTGCTTGGTGATGTCCGCCAGCTCCTCGCCGCTGACCAGCGTCTTTTCAAACAGGGCCGAGCCGCCGCCGGAGACCAGGAACAGCACCGTGTCCTCGGCGGTGAGGTCCTTCACCAGGTCGATGGCCGCCTGCGCGCCCCGGAAGCTGTTTTCGTCCGGCACGGGGTGGCCGGCCTCCCAGATGTCGAAATTGGCGATGGGGCCCATGCTGTGGCCGTATTTGGTCACCACAACGCCCGCCTCGATGCGGCTGCCCAGCATCTCGCTGGCGGTCTTTGCCATCTGCCACGCCGCCTTGCCCGCGGCCACCAGCCGCACCCGGCCGCCGCTGAAGGTGTGCCCTTCCAGCGCTTTTTTCACCGCGTTGTCGGGCAGAGCGGCTTCCAGCGCCGCCTTGATGATCTTGTCCGCGTCTTCGCGCAATGTGGCCATAGATTCCTTCCTCCTTCGCTGCCTCAGGCCGGCGAGACCGGCCCGGGATTGTATACAAAGCCCATTGTTAGTTCATTATTAGCACGATTTGCCCCGGGACGCAACTGGCGTTTTTCATAAGATTTTTTGGCAAAAATCTCCACTATGCAAAAAAAGCAGGGCATGCGGCGCATGCCCTGCTTTTGGCAGTTTTTACTGTTCGGGGCCGTATTTGGGCGTGGGTCTCTCCCCCGCCACCGCTGTGCCGGGGGCCTGCGCCGGGGGCGCGGGCGGCGGCTGGATGGGCTTTTGGGGCCGGCGGCGGCGCGCCGCGCGCAGGATGGCGAACACCGCCAGCACGATGACCGCCAGCACCAGCAGCACCGGCAGCAGGTAGATGAAGCCGATGACCACGTCCTGCACGCCGCTTGCGAAGTTGTGCCAGCTCTCCTTGAAGGCGGTGACGGCCCGGGAGCCGAAGTTGTTGCTCACGGGGGTGAGCAGGCGCACCTCGTTCAGCGAAATGTCCACAGTGGAGTAGGCCAGCAGGCTGTCGTACACCCGCTGCTGGCCGGTGTAGCTCTCAATTTCATAGCGCACCTGGGCCAGCTGCTCCTCGATGGCCAAAAGGTCCGCCAGGTCCCCCGCCTGCTGGGCCAGCTCCAGAAGGCGGGCCTCCTGGGTGCGCAGACTCTCCAGCCGCGCCTCCAGGTCCACATAGTCGGCGGTGACGTCCTCGGTGGTCTCGCTCTTGTAGGTCACGCTGCCCGCGGCGGCCGCGTCGTTGAGAAAGTCGGCGTAGCTGTCGCTGGGGACCCGGAAGGTGTAGCGCACCCAGCGGCTGCCGTTCTCGGCGCTGCCGCCCTCGTCGCTGCTCTGCACCCAGGCACCGGCGCCGGAGGCGGCCTCCAGCAGTTTGTCGCGGGTGGCGTCGAACTCCTCGGTCTCCATCTCCAGCGAGGCGTTGTAGATGATCTTGCGCCCGTCATTGGGGGAAAGGCGGTCGGCCTCGGTGCCGGAAAGGCCCGCGTCGGCGCTCTCTTCACTCACGGCGTAGTCCATGCCGTTCTCATAGGTCTCCGGCGAAGCGGCGGCGGTGGTGCCGCCGGAGCCCGCCCCGCATCCGGTCAGCAGCCCGGCGGCCAGCGCCAGCGCCAGCAAAAGGCTGGTTGTTCGTTTCATGGTGGTCCCTCCTTTTTTGTGCCTGTGTGCCCCGGCCGCGCGGCCGCGGGCGTCTCTGCTTTTTAAACGAATCGGCGGCGGCGATTATTGCGCCTGCCCTTTAAATACAGTATAATGGACGAGGACGCGCCGGCGCAACAGCCCGGCGCAAAGCAACGCAAGCAAAGGATGTGTGCCGATGAATTTCATGATAGGTCAGAGCGGCGGCCCCACCGCCGTCATCAACGCCAGCCTCGCCGGCGTGTTTGAGACCGCCCGCAGCAGCGGCGCGGTGCGGGTGCTGGGCATGCAGCACGGCATCGAGGGGCTTTTGAAGGGACAGGTCGCAGACCTGACCCGCCTGTTCGACAGCGATCTGAAGATCGAGCTGCTCAAGCGCACCCCTTCCTCCTATCTGGGCAGCTGCCGCTACAAGCTGCCCGCGCCGGTGGCGGGGGACGAGGTGTACGAAACGCTGTTTGAGCTGTTCGCCCGCTATCAGGTGGACGCGGTGCTCTACATCGGCGGCAACGACAGCATGGACACCATCGCCAAGCTCTCCGCCTACGGCGAGGCCATCGGCAGCTCCATCCGCTTTGTGGGCGTGCCCAAGACCATCGACAACGACCTGGTCTGCACCGACCACACCCCGGGCTTCGGCTCGGCGGCGAAGTACATCGCCACCATCATGAAGGAGGTCATCCGCGACTCCAACGCCTACGACCTGCGCAGCGTGACGGTGGCGGAGATCATGGGCCGCCACGCCGGCTGGCTGGCTGGCGCGGCCAGCCTTGCCAAAGGGGACGACTGCGACGGGCCGGACCTCATCCTGATGCCGGAAGTGCCCTTTGACCCCAAGCTGTTCCTGCGGCGGGTGGACCGGCTGCAAAAGCAGAAGGAGAACGTCATCATCGCCGCCAGCGAGGGCGTGAAGGACCGGGAAGGCCGCTTCTTGTGCGATCTCGCGGGCGACGGCGGCACGCTGGACGCCTTTGGCCACAAGGCCATGCTCTCGGGCACCAGCCGGTATCTGGCGGGGCTCATCCAGAGCGAGCTGGGCTGCAAGAGCCGGGCCATCGAACTTTCCACCCTGCAGCGGTGCGCCGGGCATCTGGCCAGCCGCACCGACATCAGCGAGGCCTACCGGGCCGGCGGCGCGGCGGTGCAGGCGGCGCTGGAAGGCCGCACCGGCTGCATGGCCGCCCTGAAGCGGCTGAGCGACCAGCCCTATCTGTGCGGCACCGAGCTGGTGGACGTGCAGAAGGTGGCCAACGCGGAAAAGACCGTGCCGCTGGAGTGGATCGAGCCGGACGGCATGCATGTGAACGCCGCCTTTGAGGCCTATGCCCGGCCGCTGATCCAGGGCGAATTGACCCCCATGTTCGTGAACGGCGTGCCCCGGCACATCACCCTTTAAAAGACAAACGGCCGCCCCGGCGGAAGGGACTTCCCTTCCCCGGGGCGGTCTTTTTGTGTTTTTTCAAAGCTCCCGCAGGGCGATGTGGCTGCCCCGGGGGGTCTTGGTGACCAGCACCTGTTTTTCCAGCCGCTGGCGCAGCTCGGCCACATGGCTGATAACGCCCACCAGCCGCTTGCCGTTGGCAAGGGTCTGCAGGGTGGCGATGGCGTTTTCCAGGCTGTCGGCGTCCAGGCTGCCGAAGCCCTCGTCCACGAAAAGGGTGTCGATCTGCACCCCGCCGGCGTACTGCTGGATGGCGTCCGAGAGGCCCAGGGCCAGCGCCAGCGCCGCCTGGAAGGTCTCGCCGCCGGACAGCGAGCGCACGCTGCGCCGCTTGCCGGTGTAGTTGTCCAGCACGTCCAGGTCCAGGGCGCTCTGGCCCCGGCTCTGGGCCGCGCCGTGGCAGAGCAGCTGGTACTGGCCGCCGGTCATGAAGGCCAGCCGCCGGTTGGCGGCGGCCACCGCACTCTCGAAGTAGGCCACCAGCACGTACTGCTCGAACTGCTGTTTGCCAAGACCGCCGGTGAGGGTGCCGCCGGCGGTGCGGTGGAGATTGTCGGCCACGCGGGCCCGGCGGCGGGCGGTGTCCGCCTGCTTTGCCAGCGTCTTCACCCGGGCAGCCGCGTCCCGGTTGGCCGAGAGGCGGGCGTTGAGGGCCCGCCAGCGGTTTTGCAGGGCGGTGCGCCGGATGTTCACATCCGCCAGTGCGGCGGCCAGGGCCTGCTCTTCGGCGGGGTCGGCGGCCCGGGTCAGGTCCTCTTTGCGCTGCTGCGCCAGGGTGCGGGCCGCGGCCAGCTGCTCGCTGAACCCGCTCCAGGCTTTCTCCCCTTCTTTCACCCGGTCGGAGAGGTCCTGCGCTTTCCTGCGCAGTCCGTCCAGCGCCCGCCGGGCCTCGGCCTCGCTGGCGAAGGGCAGGCTGGTCCCCAGCTCCTCTTCCAGGGTGCGGGCGGCGGCCAGCTGCGCCGAGCACCCGGCGCTTTCTTCCGCCAGCTGTTCCTGCCTTTTGCGGCAGGCCTCCAGCTTCTGCTGGCATCGGGGCAGGTCCTGCTCCGCCTTCTCCCCCGCCTCGGCGGCCATTCGGGCGGCTTTTGCCTGGGCCTCGGCCTCGGCGCGGGCGGCTTCGCCTTTCGCCTTTGCCTCTTTCAGCGCGAGGGCAGCCTCCCGGGGCGCGTCGGGGGCCTGCACGCCCCACTGGGTCAGGGCCGCGGCGGCCAGCCGCAGAAATTCCTCCCGGGCGGCCTCATCGGCCGCCTGGGCCGCGCCGCTGGCCTCGGCGGTCTTTTGGTATTCCGTGTGCAGTTTTTCCAGTTCTTTTTTTGCCGCCTGCAGGCTGGCCCGGTCGGGCGCGCCCTGGGCCTGCTTTGCGGGGGCGGGATGGTTCAGACTGCCGCACACCGGGCAGGGGGCGTTCTCGGTCAGGCCGGCGGCCAGCAGGCCCGCCTGCCCCTGCCAGAACAGGGCCTCGGCGGCGTCATACTCGCCCTTGGCCCGGGCGTATTCCCCCTGGGCGGCGGCGAAGGCGGCGGCCGCGTCCCGGGCGGTCTGCTGCACGCCCCGCAGGCGGCGGGCGGCGTCCAGCGCCGTGCCGATCTGGGCAAGGCGAACATCCAGCGCGTCCCGGGCGGCTTCGGCGGCGGCCTGCCGCTGGCGGGCCGCCTGGGCCCCCTTGGCCTGTTCGCCAAGGCGGGCGCTCTCCTCTTCCAGCCGCTTTTGCTCTTCGGCGGCGGCGCGGCGGTCCGCTTCGCACCGGTGCAGTTTTTCTTCCAGCTGTTTTCGCAGGGCGCGCTGTTCCTCCCGGCGCTGGTAGGCGGGCAGCTGGGCCTCCTGCTGACGGGCCTGCAATTCCGTCTGTTCCAGCGCGGCGCGCACTTCGCCGAGGGCGGCGTGGCGCTCTTCTTGTTCCCGCTGCTGCCCTTCCAGTTCCGCCAGTTTCCGGGCGGCTTCGGCGGCAGCGGCGTGGAGGGCGGCGGCCTGCCGGACGGCCTCCAGCTTGGCGGCGGCCGTCTCGGCCTCTGCGTCCAGGGTCTTGCTCTGAGCTTCGGCGGCGGCGCAGGCGGCCTCGTCGGCGGTGCAGAGGGCCGCGGCCTGGGCCAGCACCTCGTCGCAGCGCCAGACGGCGGCCTCATCGGCCAGGATATCCCCCAGGGGTCGGGCCGCCGTGTCCTCTTCGGGCAGCTTGAAGGCGGCGAAGGCCTGCCGCAGGGCTGCGTCCTGCTGTTCCACAGCGCGGGCGGCCTCGGTGGCGGCGGCGCGCAGCTTATCCTGCACGGCGCGGCAGCCGGCGGTGCCGAAGATCTGCCGCAGCACGGCGCTGCGCCGTTCGCCCGGGGCGTTGAGCAGCTCGGTGAACTGGCCCTGGGCGATCATGGCGATCTGGCGGAACTGCTCGCCGTCCATGCCCAGCAGCTCCCGGATGGCCGCGTCCACCTCCCCCACCTTTTCCACCGGCGGGCGGCCCGGCGCGAGGAAGAGGGCGGTGGCCGCCTGGGTCACCTGCCCCTCGCCCCGCTTTTTGGGCCGCTGGTACTGGGGGGTGCGGCGCACGGTGTACTCTTTGCCCCGGTGCAGGAAGGTCAGTTCTATAAAGGTCTCCCGGTCGGGCTCGGCGTAGTCGCTGCGCACGGTGTCAAGGCTGCGCACCCCGCCGGAAAGCTGGCCGAACAGGGCATAGCTGATGGCGTCAAACAGGGTGGTCTTGCCCGCCCCGGTGTCGCCGGTGACGAGGAACAGCCCGCTGGAACCCAGTTTGTCCAGCTCCAGCGTCTCCTCCCCGGCGTAGGGGCCAAAGGCCGAAAGGCGCAGATGCAAAGGTCTCATCCTTCCGCCTCCTCTCCCAGCACGTCGTCCAGAAAGGCTTTTTCCTCGTCATCCAGTTCCCTGCCGTGGACGCTCTGGTAAAATTCCTCGAACAGCTGCCGGGGCGTGCGCATGGCGATCTCGCGCAGGGCGGGCACGTCGGCCGCGGGAGCATCCGGCAGAACGAACTCCAGCCGCACCAGATTGGGGTAGACGCTGCGCAGCCGGGCGGCGGGGTCCAGCGGCGGCGTTTTGTCGGTGAGGCGGGCATAGATGTAATCATTGCTGGGCACGGCACTTTGCAGCAGGGCTTCCAGCGGGCCCTGCACCCGGCGCAGGGGGCGCAGGGGCGACAGGGGCACCTGCTTCGCGCTCACCTGCCCCTTGGGGCCCACGTCCACCACCGTGACGCTCTTCTGGCCCAGCGCCTCGCTGACGGAATAGGCCAGGGGCGAGCCGCAGTAGCGGACCTCTTCCCGGCCCACCTGCTGGGCGGCGTGGATGTGGCCCAGGGCCACATAGTCGAAAAGGTCAAAGGCGGAGGCGTCCACATTGTCCAGGGTGCCCAGGTTCAAAAGTTCCGAGCCGCTGGCGGCGGGCGAAGCGGACCCGGCGGTGACGAACTGGTGGGCGATGAGGATGTTCCGCCCGCCCGCGTCCGGGGCGGCGGCGCGCACCAGGGCGGCCGCCGCGTCGGTGTAATTTTCGATGGTGTCATCAGGGAAAAAGGCCCGCACCGCCGCCGGGCGCACAAAGGGCAGGGCCCAAATTGTGAGGGGGCCGTGCTCGTCCCGGGCTTCAAAGCGTTCCATCCGCCCGGAGAACACCGAGGCCAGATGCACCCCGCTGCGCTCCAGCAGCCGCCCGCCGAAGGCAAGGCGCTCGGCTGAGTCATGGTTGCCGCTGATGGCCCACACCGGCAGATGGTTCTCGCACAGGGCGGTGAGGAAGTGGTCCCACAGGTTCACCGCGCCCACGCCGGGCACGCCCTTGTCGTAGACGTCGCCCGCCACCAGCACCCCCTGCACCCCCTCGGAGAGGGCGATGGAGACGATCTGGTCCAGGATATATTTCTGGTCCTCAAAGAGGTCGGCCTCGCACAGGCGGCGGCCCAGGTGCAGGTCGGAGAGATGAAGCAGCCGCACGGCGCTTGCCTCCTTTCAAATTCAGAACATCCAGCTGGGCAGGATGCGCAGGGCGTTCACATAAGACTCGGCCACCGGCAGCCCGCTGATGACCGGGTAGTAGCAAACGAAGAACAGCCCCGCCGCCACCGCAAGGCCGATGCACAGGCCCTTGACCAGCGCCGGGCGGCGCACGTAAAAATGCGCCGCCGCCAGCGCCAGGGCCGCCACCGCGAACCACAGGCTGGGGAAATAGTGGTAGAGGAAGGTGCAGCGGCTCACCAGCACCCAGGGCAGGAACTGGGCCAGGAACAGCACCGACACAGCGCCGGTGGCCCCATTCCCTTTGCCGGAGAGCTGCCGCCAGCCGCACCAGCCCAGGCCCCCCAGCGCCGCCAGCCACAACGGCAGGTTGCCCAAAGCGGCGATGGTGCCCCGCATGCCCTCCGGCAGGCCGGAGGCAAGATAGTACCACACCGGGCGCGCGCTGACCGGCCAGGTGTACCAGCGGGACTCATAGGGATGGGTGGCCTCCAGGCCGCTGTGGTAGCGGTACATGTTCACCTGGCACTGCCACCACTCGGAGAGGGAGAAGCCGCTCTCCCGCCAGAAGTAGGGGATATAGCTTGCGAAGTAGATGATGAGGGGCAGCGCCACGAAGAAGACGATGCCGCCGCAAAGGGCGGTGGCCGCCTCCTGTTTGAGGCGGGGCGGCTTCTGCTTTGCCCGCTGCCACAAAACGCCGAAGTAGAGCACCGCCAGCCCCGCGCCGGCGTAGATGCCGGTCCACTTGCTGGCAGCGCCCAGGCCAAAGGCAAGGCCCGCCAGCGCCATGGGCAGAACGCTTTGCTCCACCCCTTTTTCCAGCACGCTCTGGCAGTACCAGACCATGAAATAAGCGGCCAGCAGGATGAAGAAGGTGCCGTAGATGTCGATGGTGGCGATGCGGCTCTGGGTAAAGCGCAGGGTGTCGAAGGCCGCCAGCACCGCCGCGAAGAGGGCGAAGGCGGGCTTGCGGGTGAGGCGGCGCACAAAGAGATAGAGCACCGGCACCAGCGCCACGCCGAAGGCCGCCCCGGCCACACGCCAGCCGAAGCCGGTCATGCCGAAGAGGGCCACCCCCAGCATGATGAACACCTTGCCCAGCGGCGGGTGGGTGGTCTCGTAGACCGGCATGCCGTGGAGATGCTCATAGGCGGTGCGGCCGTGGTAGATCTCGTCGAAATACATGCTGTTTTTGTAGCTGATGGAATCCGGCACCAGCTGCTGCTCGTCAAAGAGGGCGCTGTCGGAAGAAACCGCCACCTGTGTGCCGTTCTCGTCCCGGAAGGCGGCCTCCATCACCTCGGCGTTGTTCACCATGAGGGTGAGCGGCCCTTCAGCGGGGGCGGAAAGGCCCACTTTCAGCCACTGGAACACCGTGCTGCCGCCCAGCTCTACACTGGCCAGCTGGTTGCCCGCCTCGTCGTACACGGTGAGGCTGCCGCCCCAGCTGACGCCGGGATAGACCCAGAGTTCCGTTGCGCCAAAGGCCAGCTCCACGTCCACCTGGGTGGTCACGCCGTCGCTGTCCAGCGGGTTCTGGGGGGCGGTGAAGTCTCCCAGATTCCAGAAGCTCACCACCGCCACCGCCAGGGTGAGCAGGGCCAGGGCAAGGCGCTCTTTGCGGGTCCAGGCCGGCTGCGGCGCGGGAGCGGCGGGGACGGCGGGCGCGGTGAGAACATACTCCCGCACCTCTTCGCCCCGGCACAAAGCAAAGACGGCCCAGGCCAGCAGGGCAAAGCCCGCCGCCTCCACGGCGCTGACGGCGCGGATCATCACCACCGCTGTGGCGCTGGAGAGGAACTGGTCCTCGGTACCGTTGCTGGTGAGCACCATGGCAAGGTTCACCAGCGAGGAGAGGCTGAGCAGGCCGAAGGCGCCCAGCAGCCGCCTGTCGCCCCAGCGGGCGGCGGCCGCCAGCACCAGCAGCAGGGCGGGGATGATATAGCGCTCGTGCATGCGGTGGCTCAGGGTGAACACCGCCACCCCGTAGAAGGCGGCCAGCAGCAGGGGCGAAAAGCGCCCGGCCTTCCAGCTGCGCCAGGAGAGATAAACAAGGGCCGCCGTGGCGAGAACGATGCCCGCCGCGCCCAGCATCTGCCAGGTGACGGGGCCCAAAACGGGCGCGTCCTGGGGCTGCCAGTTGGCCCCGAAGAGGGTGAGCAGATTGTAGCCGTTGACGCTGGCGTAGGGGTAGCTGGAGGCGGTGGAGGTGTATTTCTCCCACAGCCAGCCGGCGTCCTGGCCGCCCCAGAAGGGCAGCGCGCAGGCCAGCACCGCCGCCAGCGCCAGCGCGGCCCCCGCCGCGCCCCGGCCAAGGGCGGTCAGGGCGGGCCGCCGCTGCCGTGCCGCCAGCAGCGGGGCCAGAAAGGCCACGGCCAGCACCGGCCCGAAGAGCAGGGCCTGGGGCTTCACCGCCAGGGCAAAACCGTAGAGCACCGCGGCCGGCAGCCACTTTTTCTCCTCAAGGAGCAAAAAGGCGGCGACGAGCAGAAGGCAGAACACGCCGTCCACCTGTTTCCAGACGGCGGTGTCGTACAAAAGGGCCGGGCAGAAGGCGGCAAAGGCCGCAAAGCGCAGCGCCCTTTGCTCGCCGAAGCGCCGCCGGGCGACGGACCAGAGGAGGGCCGCAAGGCCCAGGTCGCACAGGATGGGCCACAGGCAGATCAAAAAGCCCATGGCTTTGCCGCCCGCCTCCAGCTCCAGCGCGCGGGCGATGAGGCCCACCGGCCAGAGCAGCAGCATGTAGCCGGGGGGATAGTCGGCAAAGTAATCCGGGGCGTAGAACGCGCCGGGGCCCTTTTCGGCCAGGCGCAGGGCCCAGGCGGAAAAGCAGGCCACATCGCTGGAATAGCCCTCGCTCACAAGGGCGAGGCCGCAGCGCACCGCCAGCGCCGCCAGCAGCACCGCCGCCAGCGGCAGCCACCGGGCGCGGCGGGCCGAAGAAAAAGCAGAAGGTCTGGGCATAGCGGGTCCTCTCAGAAAACAAAATCAAACGGGCCGCGGGGGGCTGTCGGCTAAAAACAGCGTTCCTCGCGGCCCGTGCCGGTCAAAAGAGATGCGCGCGGCTCAGGCGCGGGTCACCTTGGGGCCCTGGGGAGTGTCCTCCACCACATAGCCCATCTCGGTGATCTTGGCGCGCAGGGCGTCGGCGGTGGGCCAGTCCTTGGCCTTCTTGGCCTCGGCGCGCTGGTTCACCAGGTCCATCACCTCGGCGGGGATCTCGTCGGTCTTGCGGTTGTAGAGCAGGCCCAGCACACCGGTGAGCTCGTCGAAGGTGGTGGCGGCGGCCTTCAGCGCGTCAACGCTGGCGTCCGCGCCCAGGGTGTTGATGTCCTTCACCAGCTCGAACACGGCGGCCAGCGCGTCGGGGGTGTTCAGGTCGTCGTCCATGGCGGTGTTGAACTTCACCTTCGCGGCGGCGGCCTTCTCCGCCAGCAGGTTGCTCTCGCCCTTCGCGTTCTTGATGAGGAAGTCCAGGTTGTCGCGGCAGGTGTACAGACGCTCCAGGCTGGCCTTGCAGCTGTTCAGCAACTCCACGGTGTAGTTCAGGGGCATGCGGTAGCCGGCGGTGAGCAGGAAGTAGCGGATGGGCTCGTAGCCAAACACTTCGGCGATCTCGCGCACGGTGAAGAAGTTGTTGGCGCTCTTGCTCATCTTGTGGTTGTCGATGTTCAAAAAGCCGTTGTGCATCCAGTAGCGGCTGAAGGTGCAGCCGTTGGCGCACTCGGACTGGGCGATCTCGTTCTCATGGTGAGGGAAGATGAGGTCCTGGCCGCCGCAGTGCAGGTCGATGGTGTTGCCCAGGTGCTTGCGGGCCATGGCGCTGCACTCGATGTGCCAGCCGGGACGGCCCGGGCCGTAGGGGCTGGGCCAGGCGGGCTCGCCAGGCTTGGCGGCCTTCCAGACGGCGAAGTCGGCGGGGTCCTCTTTCAGGTCGTCGTCCATCTGGCTGCGCAGCTCGCGGTTGCCGCTCTCCAGCTCTTCCAGGTTCAGGTGGCTGAGTTTGCCGTACTCCTTGAAGGCGCGGGTGCGGAAGTAGACGTCACCGTTCTTGGCCACGTAGCCGTAGCCCTTGTCCAGGATGTCCTTGACGATGTCCAGAATTTCCTCGATGTGCTCGGTGGCGCGGGGACGCACGGTGGGGGTCTTGGCGTTCAGGCCGTCGCTGTCCTTGATGAACTCGGCCTCGAACTTCTCGGCGACCTCTTTCATGCTGCAGCCCTGCTCCTGGGCCTTTTTGATGAGCTTGTCGTCGATGTCGGTGATGTTGGAGACAAAGTAGACCTTGTTGCCCCGGTACTCAAGATACCGGCGCAGGGTGTCGAACACCACCACGGGACGGGCGTTGCCGATGTGGATGTAGTTGTAGACGGTGGGGCCGCAGACGTAAATGCGGTACTCCCCCGGCGTTTGGGGGATGAACTCCTCTTTTTTGCGGGTCAGCGTATTGTAGATCTGCATACTGCACGCTCCTTTTAATGCGCCGGCGGCGGGGATTCTGGCCCCGCCGGGGCGCAGTATGTTCATTTTTATCATTATACCCAAAAATGCCACCGGGCGCAACAAGGCCGCGCAGAAAACCTGCACTTTTCCCTTCAACTAAAAAGCGCGGCGGGCTTTTTGCCCGCCGCTTGGCGCAGTTTTTCAAAGCCAGCGCTTGAGTTTGGCCAGCAGGATGGCCCCCAGGGTGGCAAGGCCCGCCACGCCCAGCACGATCCAGAAGCCGAAGGGGCTGCCCTCGAAGGGAACGGGCACGTTCATGCCCCACAGGCTGGACACGATGGTGGGCACCGTGAGGATGATGGTGACCGAAGCCAGCAGCTTCATGACGATGTTCAGGTTGTTGGAGATCACCGAGGCGAAGGCGTCCATGGTGCCGGACAAGATGTCCCGGTAGATGCCGCTCATCTCCATGGCCTGCTTGTTTTCCACGATGACGTCCTCCAGAAGGTCGGTGTCTTCGGGGAAGTCCTTCACAAAATCCATGCGCAGCAGCTTTTCCAGCACCAGCTCGTTGCTCTTCAAAGAGGTGGAGAAGTAGACAAGGCTCTTTTCAAGGCCCAGCATCTGGATGAGCTCCTTGTTCTTCATGCTGATGTGCAGCTCGTTCTCCACGCGGGTGCTGGCCTTGTCCACCTGGCGCAGGTAGAACAGGAACAGGCTGGCGTTGCGGTAGAGCATCTGCAGCGCCAGGCGCTTGAACTTTTTGGTGCTGCAGCCCTTCACCAGGCCCTCCATGAAAGCGCGGGGCAGCGCCGTCTCCCGCAGGCAGACGGTGATGACGTTCTGGGGGGTGAGCACGATGCCGAAGGGGATGGTGGAGTAAACGAAGGTGTGGCCCTCGGTCTGCACCAGAGGCGTGTCCACCAGGATCATGGTGCAGGGGGTGCCGTCTTCGTCCTCCACCTCGATGCGGCTTCGCTCCTCTTCGTCGAGGGCGGCGCGCACAAGGTCGGGGTCCACATGGAGCTGGGCGCACACACGCCCGATCTCCTTCTCGTTGGGGTCGCACAGGTGGATCCACGCGCCGGGACAGATCTGATCCTGCTCCAGCATGCGGCCACCGTCGCTGAGGTAAATCGTGATCATAATTTTACACCTGCTTTCTTCCTGGCGGCGCACAAAGCCCGCCCCGCGCAGGTGTCAGCGCACGGGGAACAGAAAGGCAGAAGCGCCGCATATGAGGGTCTTACACGTTCGACTACCGGGGTCGCCGTCCATGCCTTTCATCTCCTTGTTCGCAAAAAATTCGGGGCGGTCACGCCCTTTCTAAGTGTATGTCCTGCGCCGGGGGTTTGTCAAGCGCCTGGGGCGAAAAAACCTTGTAAAAAAACGCCCCCGCCCGGCTTTGGCCGGACAGGGGCGAAACACCTGTTATCTGTTTGCAAAAGAGGCGCGGCAGGCTTTAGCCCACAACGTAGACGTTCACCTGCTGCACGCCGTTCATCAGCGCCTCGCTGTAGGTCTCGTAGAACAGGTCCACAAGGCAGCTGCCGTTGAGCAGCGCGCCGCCGGTGTCGGTGGCGATGGCGTAGCCGTAGACAAATTTGCCGTCGGTGCTGGTGATGTAGAGTTTGGTGCCGTAGGGGATGAGGTTGGGGTTCACGGCAACGGTGCCGTAGCCCAGGCCCAGCCCGGAAGCGCCCCGGCCGCGGCTGGCGGAATAGCCGGTGGCACGGCCGGTGTAGACGGCGGTGTAGCTGGAGGGCACGCCGTTCACCACCTCGGGGCCGGCAAGATCGCTCACCGGCGCGCCGGCCTTGTAGGCCTTGATGATGGTGTTCACGGGGGCCTCGGTCATCACCACGCTCACCACCTGGCTGGACTCCACCTCGCCGTCCACGATGCGCAGGCGGTGGGTGATCTCGTTGGTGCCTTCCCTGCCCTGCTGCACCGTCATGGTGCGGCTCTTGTTGCGGTAGAACAGGCTGGTGTAGACGTATTCGGTCTCGTAGGGGATGCTCTCATAGGTCACGGTGTCCTGGTATTCCACCCGATGCACCGTGATGGGTTCGTCCTCGCTGACGACAGTGTGCAGGCTGGGCTCGGTGTAGTCGTGCTCGCCCAGCTCGATGCCGCAGGCGGCCAATGCCTCGGCCACCGTGCCGCCCGCCAGCTTGGTGACGTGTTCCTCGCCGTCGGCGTGGACGGTGATGGGCACCGCCCGCTGGATGCTCAGGCTGGCGAGGTTGCCGTTGAAGGCGGTGAAGTAGACGCTGTCTTCCTCCTCGGCCACGATGCCGGAGAGGTCCATCAGCTCCTCGGGGTCCTCCACCCGGGTGATCAGCATGCGGCTGGCGCCGTGGGAGTCGGACACATAGACGATATTCAGTGTGGAAAAAAGCGCAAACAGGGTCAGTGACAGGCAGCACAGGGTGAGCAGGATGACGTAGCACTTGGCCGGGATGGCCAGGATCCGCCGCCGCAGATGTTCTGTGAATTTTGTCATAAACACTCCTAACGTTCCATGTTGTAGGGCACTCGATGCAGCCGAAACATGGGCACGGCCGCGCCCTTCCTTGCGGTGCGCCCGCCTGCCGCCGCTCCCCTGCGGCGCATCGGGCACTTGAGGCATTGTAGCAAATGCCCGCCGCCGCGTCAAACTCCCTCGGCGGGCGGTTTTGGGGCAAATTGGCCGTGTTTTGGCGTTTTGCAAAAAACATGCACGTGTTGCTCTCTATCCCGACCTGTGGCTTGTCATCGCTCCCGTTTGCTTCGATTTTTGCCCGGATTTTTACCGTTTTGTCATTTTTTGACCCCTTTCCCGCTTGTGCTTTTTGCCCAAATAAGCGTCTTTTGCTATGTGCATTTTGCATATTCGCAGGGGTTTTTGACGCAAAAAAGAGGCCGCCACGGCGGCCCCTTCGGTTCACGGGATCTGCGGCAGAGGCCCCTCCTGAAAGCCCTGTTCGGTGAGGTACCAGCAGGAGGAAAAACCGCAGTCCTCCAAAAGAGATCTGGCAAGGCCGAACCCGGTGAGCAGGGCGTCGGCGGCGTGGCTGTCGCCGGTGATGCACACCCGCGCTTTTCTGCGGCGCATCTCCTTTAATAAGAAGGCCGCCGGGTAGGGCGCGCTGCGCCAGCCGCGGGAGATGGCCCCGGTGTTCACCTCAAAGATAACGTCCCGGGAGGCAAGGGCCTCCAGCGCCTCCAGCGCAAGAGTGCGCAGGCGGGGGCTTTCCGGGTCGAAGAAGCGGTTCCCCTCGTTGAATTTGGTCACCAGATCGAAGTGGCCCAGGATGTCACAGCCGGTGCGCGCCGGCGTTTCGGCCAGCAGGCGGTAATACTCCCGCAGAAGGCCCTCCGCGCCGCCGCAGCGGTCCGCCAGCCGGGCGAAGGCCTCGGGGCTTTCGTCCACCGCGAAGAGCCGGCCGTCCAGCCGCAGGCCGTGGACCGAGCCGATGAGGTAATCGAAGGCCCCTTCGGGCGGGGGGCTGAAGAAATCTTGTTCGAGGCCCAAGAACACCTGCATGCGCCCGGCGTACTTTTCACGCTCGGCCTCCACCGCCGCCCGGCAGGCGGGCAGGTCCGCCGGGTCCATGCACCATTCCTCCCCTTCCAGCGGAGAATGGCCGGAAAAACCGATGGCCCCAAGACCGGCGGCAAAGGCTGCGGCGGCCATTTCGGCGGGGGTGTTTTTGCCGTCGCAGAAGGTGGTGTGGGTGTGCAGGTTCTGGGGCTTCATGGGGTCATCTTCTCCTGTTTCACTTTGTGGTCGATGATGTGGCGGGAGGCCAGTTCCTGATAGACATCCTCCACCGAAATGCCCATCTCCACCATCAGCACCATCACGTGGTACATCAAATCGGCGATTTCATAGATGGTCTCGGCCTTGTCGCCCCCTTTTGCGGCGACGATGACCTCGGTGGATTCCTCCCCCACCTTTTTCAGAATCTTGTCCAGGCCCTTCTGGAAGAGGTAGGTGGTGTAGGAGCCTTCCGGCAGGGTCTCCTTGCGGCCCTCCAGCAGCTTATAAAGGCCCTTCACGGTGAAGGGCTGGCCTGCCTCACCGATGTACACCGGCTCAAAAAAGCAGCTCTCGGCGCCGGTGTGGCAGGCGGGGCCGTCCTTGTCCACCGCCACCACCAGAGCGTCCCGGTCGCAGTCGGCGGTGATGGTGCGGATGTGCTGCACGTTGCCGGAGGTCTCCCCCTTGCGCCAGAGGCACCGGCGGGACCGGGACCAAAAGCAGGTGCGGCCTTCGGCCATGCTGATGGCAAGGCTCTGGCGGTTCATGTAGGCCAGGGTGAGCACCTTACCGTCCGCCGCGTCGGTGACGATGGCGGGGATGAGGCCGTTTTGGTCGAATTTGAGTTCATCCATGGAAATCATCGCATGTTCTCCTTGCTTTGTCAAATGAGGCGCACGGGCACGCCCGCGGCGGCCAGGGCACGTTTCAAATCGGGGATAGCCACCTCGCCGAAGTGGAAGATGGAGGCGGCAAGCCCCGCGTCCACCTTTGGCAGGGTCTTGAAGAGAGTGACAAAATCTTGAACGCCCCCCGCGCCGCCGGAGGCGATGACCGGCACGTCCACCGCGTCGCAGACGGCGGCGAGCATTTCCAGGTCGAAACCCTGTTTCACGCCGTCGGTGTCGATGCTGTTCAGCACGATCTCGCCCGCGCCGTCCGCCACGCCCTTGCGCACCCAGTCGATGGCGTCCAGGCCGGTGTCCTCCCGGCCGCCCTTGGCGAACACATGATAGCACCCGTCCACCCGCTTCGCGTCCACGCTCAAGACCACGCACTGGTCGCCGTAGCGCCGGGCGGCGGCGGCGATGAGGCCGGGGTCCCGGATGGCCCCGGAGTTGACGCTCACTTTATCCGCGCCGCACTTGAGCACCCGGTCAAAATCCTCCACCGTGTTGATACCGCCCCCCACCGTGAGGGGGATGAACACCGTGGCGGCCACCTTTGTGAGCACGTCGGTGAAGAGGGCGCGGCCCTCGGCGGAGGCGGTGATGTCGTAGAACACCAGTTCGTCCGCCCCGGAGGCGCTGTAAAAGGCGGCCAGCTCCACCGGGTCGCTCACGTCCGCAAGGCCCTGGAAGTTGACCCCCTTCACCACCCGGCCGTTCTTTACGTCCAGGCAGGGGATGATGCGCTTTGTGATCATGGCTGCACCTCCCGCACCGCCCGGGCCAGGTCCACTTTCCCGGCGTAGTACGCCTTGCCCACGATGGCCCCGTAAAGGCCCATCCCGACCAGCTTGTTCAGGTCCTCGTTGGAGGAAACGCCCCCCGAGGCGATGATGTCACAGCCCACCGCCTGTTGCAGCGCCGCCAGCCTTTCGAAGGGCGGGCCGGAGAGGGTGCCGTCGGTGTCGATGTCGGTGAAGATGAGGGTGGCCGCGCCGAGAGACTCCATTTTGCGGGCAAACTCCAGCCAGTCAAGGCCGCTGTCCGCCTGCCAGCCGGCGGTGCGCACGCTTTGGCCCTTCACGTCCAGCCCCACGGCGATACGCTCCGGGCCGAAGCGCTTCACTGCCTCTTGCACAAGGCCGGGGTCGGCCACGGCGGCGGAGCCGATGACCGCACGCCGCACTCCTAACTCAAACACCGCTTCCAGGTCGGCCAGGGTGCGGATGCCGCCCCCCAGCTGCACCGAAAGGCCGGCGGCGGCCACGGCGGCCACGATGGCGCCGTTGCGCCGCGTGCCGCTGCGGGCGCCGTCCAGGTCCACCATGTGCACCCACCGGGCCCCGGCGGCCTGGAAGGCGCGGGCGGTCTCCACCGCGTCGCCGGCCACCTGGCGGGCGGTGGAAAACTCGCCCTTCACCAGGCGCACCACTTGGCCGTTTTTCAAATCAATGGCGGGAAAGAGCTTCATCCGCCCACCTCCGTTTCGCAAAAGGCCCGCAGGATGGCAAGGCCCACGCTGCCGCTTTTTTCCGGGTGGAACTGCACCCCCAGCACGTTGCCCCGGCCCACCGCGGCGGTGAGGGGCGCGCCGTACTCCGCCGCGGCCAGCACGTAAGGCGCGGGGCTGGCCGCCCAGTAGGAGTGGACGAAGTAGACGCAGTCCCCTTCCTTCGTGTTTTTGAACAGGCCGCAGGCGCGCCCCTCCTGCGTGAGTGCAAGGGCGTTCCAGCCGATGTGGGGCACCTTGAGCCCTTCCGGGATGACCTCCCGGATGGGGCGCACCTCGCCGGGGATGAGGCCGAGGCCTTTGTGCTCGCCGTACTCATAGCTTTTTTCCAGCAAGAGCTGCATGCCCAGGCAGATGCCCAGCAGGGGCTTGCCCGCCTCGGCCGCCTCCAGCACCGCTTTGTCCAGCCCGCTTTGGCGCAAGGCCGCCGCCGCGTCGCCGAAGGCTCCCACCCCCGGCAGCACCAGCCGGTCGGCTTTCGCCAGAAGGTCCGGGTCGGCGGTGGCCACCGCCTGCTGGCCGATGGCGGCGAAGGAGGAGCGCAGGGAGAAGAGGTTGCCCACCCCGTAATCCACAATGGCGACCATCACAGGACCCCCTTGGTGGAGGGCACCTCCCCCGCGGCGGCGGGGTCGATGGCCACGGCAGTGCGCAGGCTGCGGGCAAGGCTTTTGAAGGCCCCCTCGATGATGTGGTGGCTGTTGGCCCCCGCCAGCTGCTTCACGTGCAGGGTCAGGTCCGCCCGGCGGGCGAAGGCGGCAAAGAACTCCCCGGCCAGCTGGGTGTCGAAGGTGCCCACCTTCTCGGTGGGGATGGCCAGGTCATAACACAGGAGCCCCCGGCCGGAGAGGTCCACCGCCGTGAGGATGAGGGCCTCGTCCATGGGCAGGATGGTGCTGCCGTAGCGGGTGACGCCCCGCTTTTCCCCCAGGGCCCGGGCGAAGGCGTCGCCCAGGGTGATGCCCACGTCCTCCACCGTGTGGTGGTCGTCCACCCAGGTGTCGCCCTTGGCCTGCACCGTCAGGTCAAAGCGGCCGTGGCGGGCAAACAGGGTGAGCATATGGTCCAGAAAACCGCAGCCGGTGGAGATTTCGCTTTTGCCGGTGCCGTCCAGGTCCAAAACGACGGCCACGTCGGTCTCACCGGTGGTGCGGCGCAGCTTTGCGGTGCGCATGGTTCATCTCTCCTCTCGAATGTCGTCCAGAGCCGCCAGGAACACGTTCATCTGCTCCGGGGTGCCGATGGTCACCCGCACGAAGGGGCGCAGGCGGGGCTTATCCCACCAGCGCACCAGCACCCCCCGGACCTTGAGGGCCCGGTAGAGTTCGCCCCCGTCCAGCCCCGGGCAGGAGGTGAACAGGAAGTTCGCCAGACTGGGCAGGGTGACAAAGCCCCGCCGGTCCAGCTGCTCTTTGGTGCAGGCACGGGTCTCCATGATACGGCGGCAGTTGCCCATATAATAGCCGTCGCCGGCGATGGCCGCCGCCCCGGCGGCCAGGGTCAGGCTGTTGATGTTGTAAGGATTGGTGGAACAGCGGATGGTCGCCAGGTCCGCGATGAGCGCCGGCTGGGCCAGGGCGAACCCCAGCCGCGCCCCCGCCATCGAGCGGGACTTGGAGAAGGTCATGCACACCACCAGATTGTCGTATTGTTCCACCAGCTTCGCGCAGCTTTCGGCCCCGAAGTCCACATATGCCTCGTCCACCACCACCACGCTGTTTGGGTTATGGCGCAGGACATTCTCCACCTGCTCCGGGCGGATGGCAAGGCCGGTGGGGGCGTTGGGGTTGGCAAAAACGATGAGCCGGTCCAGGCCGTAATAGTCCTCGGGGCACAAGGTGAAGTCCTCCTTCAGGGGCACTTCCAGAAGGGGCAGGCCGTGGAGGGCGGCGAACACCGGGTAAAAGCCGTAGCTGATGTCCGGGCAGGCGGCCCCTTTTTCCGGCGAGGCGAAGGCGGTGAAGGCGAAGTTCAAGATCTCGTCCGAGCCGTTGCCCAGCAGCACGTTCTTTGGCGAAAGGCCGTAGCGGTCGGCCAGGGCACGGCGCAGTTCCAGGCCCGCCGGGTCGGGGTAGAGGTTGAGCCGCCGCACCGCGGCGGGGCTCACCGCCTGTTCCACCGCCGGGCAGGGCGGGTAGGGGGATTCGTTGGTGTTCAGCTTCACATACTCCATCTCCCGGGGCTGTTCGCCGGGGACGTAGGCCTCCAGGGAAGCGAGGCGGGGGGCTAAAAATCTGCTCATGGTGTGCCTTTCTGTTTTAAAGGGTGTCGTCAAAGCGGGAAAGCACGCTGCGGGCGTGGGCTTCCAGCCCCTCCTGCCGGGCGAAGCGGGCCACCTTGGCCTGCACCTTTTCCAGCGCGGCGGCGGTGTAGTAGGTGAACTGGGTGCGCTTGACGAAGTCGTCCACCGACAGGGGGCTCATGAACCGGGCGGTGCCCATGGTGGGCAGGGTGTGGTTGGGCCCGGCGAAGTAGTCGCCCAAAGCCTCCGGGCAGTTGCGGCCCAGGAACACCGACCCGGCGTTGCGCACCGCGTCAAGGTAGGCGAAGGGGTCGTCCACGCAGAGTTCCAGGTGCTCGGGGGCAATTTCGTTGGCCACCTCGATGGCCGCCCGCAGGTCTCGGGTGAGGATGATCTTTCCGTTCGAGTCGATGGAGGCGCGGGCGATGGCCGCCCGGGGCAGCAGGGGAATTTGGCGCTCCAGCTCCGCCTGCACCGCCCTGGCAAGGGGCTCGCTGTCGGTCACCAGCACGGCGGCGGCCCGCGTGTCGTGCTCCGCCTGGCTGAGCAGGTCGGCGGCCACCTGGCGGGCGTCGGAAGCGCCGTCTGCCACCACCAGAATCTCGCTGGGGCCGGCGATCATGTCGATGGCCACCCGCCCGAACACCTGGCGCTTGGCCTCGGCCACCCAGGCGTTGCCGGGGCCGACGATCTTATCCACCCGGGGCACCGTCTCGGTGCCGTATGCCAGCGCCGCCACCGCCTGGGCCCCGCCGGTGCGGAACACCCGGTCCACCCCGGCGATGCGGGCGGCGGCCAGGATGACCGGGGAGATGTCGCCGCCGGTGGGGGGCGAGACCATCACAATTTCCCGGCAGCCGGCGATTTTTGCAGGGATGCAGTTCATCAGCACGCTGGAGGGGTAGGCCGCCGTGCCGCCGGGCACATAGAGGCCCACCTTCTCGATGGGCATGACCTTCTGGCCCAGCACCACGCCCTCCTCCTCGCTGACCACGAAGCTGTTGGTCAGCTGGCGGCGGTGGAAGGCGGCGATGCGGTCGGCGGCCTCTTTGAGCAGGCCGGCAAGGCCCGGTTCCAGGCTTGCCACCGCCGCGTCCAGCTCCGCCCCGGTGACTTCCAGGGCAGCGAGGTCCGCGTGGTCGAACTGTTTGGCAAAGCGGAAGAGGGCTTTGTCGCCCTCGGCCTTCACCGCCTCGATGATGCCCCGCACCGCCTCGGCCACATCGGCGGAGTCGTCGGTGCGGGCGAAGATCTCCGCCGGGGAGAGCTTGTCGAAATCATAAAGCTTTATCATGCCTGTTCCTCCTTTTGGGCCGCGGCGTTTTCGGCCAGCAGCCGGGCCATGCGCCGGATGGCGTCGTTTTTGAACTTCCAACTCACCTTGTTGGCGATGAGGCGGGCGCTCACCGGAACGATCTCGGCCTTCACCTCAAGGCCGTTCTCCGCCAGGGTGCGGCCGGTCTCCACGATGTCCACGATGACGTCCGAAAGCCCCAGCAGCGGGGCCAGCTCGATGGAGCCGTTGAGTTTTATCACGTCGATGTCCCGGCTGAGAGAGGCGTAGTAGCCCCGGGCGATGCGGGGAAATTTGGTGGCTACCCGCAGAGTGCGGGCCCCGTCGTCGTGAAAGTCGGCCTTGGCCGCCACGCACATGCGGCATCTGCCCACGTTCAAGTCCGCCAGTTCGTAGACGTCCGGCCGGTATTCCAGCAGGATGTCCTTGCCCGCCACCCCCACGTCGGCGGCCCCCCGCTCCACATAGATGGAAACGTCCGAGGGCTTGACCCAGAAGTAGCGCACCCCGGCTTCAGGGTTTTCAAACACCAGCTTGCGGTTTTCCTCCTCGATGGAGGGACAGGCGTAGCCCGCCGCCTTGAAGCTGCGATAGACAGTTTCGCCCAGGCGGCCCTTGGGCAGGGCGATGTTCACCATGTTCATTCGCCGCCCCCCTCCTTTCGCAGGTCCAGCAGGCGCTTGTAGCCCGCCTCCGGCTTCTGCCGCTCGGCCCGCACCGTCTGCCCCGCGGCCACCAGCGCGTCGGTCTCGGCGGCGACCCTCGCCGCGCTCACCGAGTCGTCGTAGAGCACCAGCACGTCCACCTCGTCCTGGGCGGGGGCGCCGAAGCGCTCCAGCTGGTCCAGATAGACGGCGAAGCCGATGGCCCCGCCCTGCCGGCCCATGCGGTGGAGCAGATGGTCGTAGCGCCCGCCCGCCAGCACGCCGGCGGCAAGGCCGGGCACAAAGCCCCGGAAGATGACGCCGCTGTAATAGTTCATGTCGTTGGCGATGGAAAAATCCAGCCGCAGGTGTTCCGCAAGGCCCCGCTGTTCCATCAGCACGCAGAGTTCTTTCAGCTCCCGCAGGGCGGTGGCCATCCGCTGGTTTTCCGCCAGGGGTTCCAGCGCCGCCAGCGCCGGGGCGGGCCTGTCGTAGAGAAGGGCCAGCCGGCTCAGGGTCTGCGCCGCTTTTTCGGGCAGCAGCCCCTCGGCGGCAAGGCGCTCCAGCGCGGGGGTGTTCTTCGTCCCCATGGCCGCCAGCGCCCGGCGGCGGGTCTCGTCGGGCAGGTCCAGCCCTTCCAGCAGCCCCGCCACAAAGCCCTGGTGGCTCACGTCCAGCAGGTATTCCGGGCTGATGACCGCGAGGCTCTTTGCCGCCAGCATCAGCACCTCGCCCTCGGCGGCGGCGTCCAGGCTGCCGATGCACTCAAGGCCCGTCTGGGGTATCTCCCGGAAGCCCCCGGCGGTGGCGGAGGGCCGGTAGACGTTCTCGCTGTAATACACCTTCTGCAGCCCCGGCCCGCCGCGCCCGTTCTTCAGAATGGAGAGGGTCACGTCGGGCTTCAGGGCCATCAGCTTGCCGTCCAGGTCGGTGAAGGTGAGGATGTTCTCGCTGAGCAGAAAGCTTTTGTTGCGCACATAGAGGTCGTATTCCTCAAACTTGCTCATCTTGTACGGCTGGTAGCCGTAGCTGCGGTAAAGCCCCCGCAGCCGGAAGGCCGTCTCCTCGTTTTTCTGCAAAAGGCCGCTGTTCATGCCGGGCTCCCCTCCCCTTTTGCCCGCCGGGCGGGCAGTTCGCTTTAGTATGATAACATAATAAAGCAACAGTGGGGCAATGTCAAGGAAATTTCTTGTGAAAAAAAGCCGCCCTGTGAGCAAAACTCACAGGGCGGCAGGAGAGATTTTATTAGAGGGTCAACCGAACGGGCCGCCGCCCGGCAAGGGCCAGGGCCAGGCGGTCGCGGTCGGAAAGGGTGGTTTTCGGCGGAACATCGGGCAGGGTGAACTCCACCCAGCCGAGGCCCAGGGCGGCGGGCACCGCGCCGTACTGCTGGTACCACCGGCGGGCCAGCGCGGCAAGGCGGGGGCCGCTCTCGCCCAGGGGCAGCTTTTCAAAGACCTCCCAGGGGGCCGGCGCCGGCACCCTGGCCAGCACCACCGGGCGGGTGAGGCCGCCCTCGCCCCAGAGGCGGGCAAAGGGCTTGGTGCCGGCCGCGGGCTCCTGCGGCAGGGGCAGGTCCCGCAGGCTCTGCCACAGGCCGTCTTCCGCCACCAGAAACAGGGGGATGTAGCCGTCCCGGATGGCCTGCCGCCGGGTGTAGCCGAAGTCCGCCAGCAGGGGGTCGGGGTCCTTCATGGGCGGGAAGTAGCAGTTCTCCCCTTCCAGCTGTTCCATCAGGGCGGCCGCCGCCTCGGGGAGCTGGCCGTCCCCCGGGATGTCCTGGGCCAGCCAGCTGGCGCGGCGGCGGTCCATCAGCGCGGCCATGCCCTGATAGTAGTCCTCGTTGAAGGGCACGAAGAGATAGGCCTCGTCCTGGAACTCGTCGGACTGGTAGCGCACCGGCCCGAAATGGTCCAGAGACCAGTCGTCGATGTCGCTGGGGAAGGAGGGCGCTTCGTTCTCTCCATAATAATAGGAAGCGAAGGCCTGCCCCTCCTCGCTGAACAGGTTCGACCACAGCTTGCCGCCCAGCGCGTCCCGGACGAAGGGGCGCAGGTCGGTGCCCGCGCCGTCCTGCCGGACGGCTCCCGCCAGCGCGCCGTGCTGGGCCAGGAACTCCCCGCTCATCAGGCCCCGCTCAATGCACCAGCGCAGGTAGATGGCCATATGGTCATAAACGGCGATGGGCTCCACCGCCAGATGCTTCCGGCGCAGGCTCTGCAGGTGCCATTCGGCGTTGTCCAGCAGAAAAGCGCCGGCCGGCTGTTCTTTCAAATCGGCGCAGGGCCGGTCGGGCATCACCACGAAGCTGACGCCGTTCATGTGGTCCAGCAGGGCCTCGGCGCCATTTTCCTGCTTGTACTCCATCTCCGCCCGGTAGAGGGGGATGACCTGATAGATGTTGATCTCGTCCCCATCGGGCAGGGGGCAGACGTCGCCGCCGGGCAGCGCCCCCTGCAGGCCCACCAGCAGCGCGGCGCACAGGCCGGTGTCCGGGGCGTAGGGCTCCTGATTGTCCACCGTGTGGCCCCAGCCCAGCCAGGTGTTGCAGGCGCCGGGCAGCCGCGCCAGGCTTTTCAGCAGCCGCAGCGGCCAGTACCAGCGCTCGTCCTGCAAGGACTCCTGGTCCAGCTTCCAGTAATCGGGCAGGGCGATGGCCAGCTCCGCCCGCTCCAGCCGGTGCTCGGCCAGCTCGGGGGGCACGTTCATCCGCCGCGCGCCCATGCCCATGGTGATGATGGTGTAAAAGTTGCGCTCGTCATCCGGCGGCACGATGCACAGGTCCACGTGGATGTCCGGCGAGACCAGCTCGTGCAGCACCTGGTCGAAGGGCCCCACATGGCGGCGGATGTGCTCCTCCACCAGCTCCATCTGGTGCTCGGTGTAGACCCACTGGGGCGTGGGCTCTTCCTCATCTTCCGGCTGCTCCGGCCGGTTCATCCACTCGCAGGAGACGGCATTGCCCGCCTCGTCCAAAACCGTCTGGAAGCGGCCGTCGGTGTTGCCCTTGGTGTGGCCCAGCAGCCGCACGCTGCGGTCCAGCCCGAAGAGCACCGTTTCCAGCCTGCCCGGTTTGCCCTCCGGGTCGGTGAGGTCCAGCCATTCGCCGCTGTCCAGCCGGTCCCGCTGGCGGCGCAGCCAGTCCCGCCCCAGCTTGGAGAGGCCCGCCTCGTTCATCAGGAACAGCACGTCCAGCCGGCGGCCCCGCACCGTGCGGTGGAAGGAGCAGTAGGGGGCATTGGGGGTGTAGTCCTCTTCGTCGGGGGCGAACAGTTCAAAGAATGCCTCCCGGCCCGCCTTGTCCAGCACGATGCAGGAGATGGCCTGCAGCTTGGCCGCCGCGCCCTCGTCCTGCCCGGCCTGCAGCTTCTGGTCGAAGTCCGGGTCGATCCAGTGGTTCTCCATCTGTTCCAGCGTCGCGCCCGCCTCGATCTCCCGGCGCAGGGTGAGGAACTCGTAGTCGCCGGGCACCAGTTCAAGGCCCTGTTCCACCGCCGCCAGGGCAGCCTCCTTCTCGCCGAAGTGGCTGCGGAGTTTGGCCGTCAGCAGCCAGGCCCAGGGATAGTCCGGCTCCTCCACGGTGCCCTGCTCGGCGTACTTTCGCGCCTCTTCCAGCCGCCCGCAGTACATCAGCGAGGCGGCGTAGCGGTAGTACCAGGTGCCGCAGCCCTTGGCCGCCGGCTCGGAGTCGGGCATCCACTGGGAGGCCCGGTAATAGTATTCGTACTCGTCCACGTTCAGGCAGGCGTAGGCGTACCACAGGGCGATCTGCAGGTCCCGCCGGGCCTGACGCTCGGTGAAGCGGCCATCCTTCTTGCCCTTTTCGATGAAGTCGGTGAGGTATTGCAGCACCTGATAGAAGTAGCCGCTGCTGGCCTCCAGATAGCTCTCCATGGTCTCGATGTCCTGGGGGGAGAGCAGCGAGCCGGTCTCGGGGTGCACCTCGGGCTCCTTTTCGTCCTCGGCGTTCCACAGGCGCACGGTGCCCACATCCCGCCGGAAGGAGTGGAAGGACCCCCAGGCAAGACCCGAGGCGGCGAAGAAGGCCGCCGCCGCGTCCAGCACGGCGGGCAGGTCCCAGGCGATGAGGTCCAGATAGCCGCAGAACAGGCCCATGGCCCCGCCCAGCAGGGTCACCTTCTCTTCGCCCAGGGCGGCCAGGGTCTCTTCCAGCTGCCCGCGCAGGGCAAAGGCCTGCCGGCCCCGCTCCTCGGGCGAAACGCCCTCCAGCGGCCAGCAGATGAAGCCCGCCGCCGCGCCGTCGTCGTGGAGCAGGTCCACCGCGGCACTCTCCCCCGCCAGATACTGGCGCACCAGCACCGGGCAGCGGGTGGAGCCGGCGATGACGTCCAGCCGCCAGTCGGCGTCCGGGTCCTCGTTGGGTTCCAGGTGATAGGTGACGTAGCTGTTTTCCAGGCAGGGGGCGGGGTCCGCCGTTTCGCCCTGTTCCGGCGCGCCGGGCACATCCTCCATGGAGGCGAGGTCCACCAGCACCTTCCAGTGCCGGGCCAGCGGCGGGGGCGTTTGACGGACAAACCGGATCAGCTGGAACAGCCGCGCCCGGTCGCCCTCGGGGGAGAGTATGAGCTCATACCCTTCGCCCCGGCGCAGGGAGAAATGCGGCTGAGCAAAGGCGCAGCACAGCGCGCCCTCCGCCAGTTCTTCCGCCTCGTTCTGCTCCCCCGCGTCCATCAGGCGGCGCACTTGCTCCTCCCGGCGGGCAAACTCCGCCCAGGCTTCGATGACACGGCGCTGGAAGGGCCGTTCGAACCGGGGCAGGGTGAGCCGGCGGCGGCAGTCATCGATGAGCTGGCGCACATCTTCCCGGCTGTTGAGCTTGGGCGAATCGCCGGGGTGCAGTTCCAGCGCCCGCTCCAGATAGCCGAGGGCCGCGCCCTCCCGGTCAAGATAATAGCAGGCGTAGCCCATGCGGAAATTCCAGCTGTAAGGGTCGGGGCAGTCGGCCTCGTGGGCGGCCATCAGCCGGATGGCCCGCCGCAGCAGCTCACGGCCTTCCAGCTCGGCGGGCTGGGCCAGATTGTTGTAGGCCCGGGCCAGTTCCATATCGGTGGCGGCGGTGCGCTGCTCTTCGGGCAGCGCTTCCAGCGCCTGGACGATCTTCTCGTGTTCCTCCGCCTCATGCCACAGGCGGCACTGTTCCAAAAGGTCCATGGGGGTGCGGTCCTCCTTTTTTGCCCGCAGCGGGGCGTGTATTCTGATTTCGATTATATCGAAAGCGGCTGCAAAACACAATGGCGTAAAAAGACAAAATCGATCGTTTGTCTTTATTTGGCGGCGCATGCCGGCCCTTTGCCCGGTTTTGCAGCGAAAAAATCCCCGGAACCAAACGGTTCCGGGGATTTCGAAGCAAAGGGTTCTGAAATCAGCGCTTGCTGAACTGGGGAGCCCGACGGGCAGCCTTGAGGCCGTACTTCAATCGTCTGAGCGATGATTTTCCTTGATATTCCGGGCTTTTTTGAGCCTCGGCCCCTCGGTTGTCCTATTCCTTAACCAAAAAACAGGCCACTTTTACGAGGGGACAGCTTGATGAAATGCAGAATTTACTACATCGAATAGCTGTTCTGGTTTATTATACTTTACTCTTGCATAGATGTCCATAGTTGTCTTGCTGTTCTCATGTCCGGCAAGGTACTGGACCGTCTTGGGGTCAACACCTGCATACAGAAGATTGGTGATGTAGGTATGCCGCAGCAGGTGCGGTGTCACATCGAAGTCCAGGCTATACACAATGTTGGGATTGTTTTTCTGATGTCCTCCCAGACTCGGCTGAACAGTGTACTTGATGCTCTGTCCGTTCACATACTTATAATAGGTACGCTCCTTGGTAGACCGAACAACGATGTACTGCCAGACACGTTTGAACTGCGAATATGACAAGGGCTGTCCCTCACTATCGGCAATCACATATTCCGATTTGGAGGCAGCCTTGGCTTCCCGCAGACAATTCACAAGGCATTTGGGAATGGGAATATCCCTTCTTGCTGCTTTCGTCTTAAGCGTTGTAGAGATAACCGGTCTGTTATGCTCTGATCGCCATGCGCGCCGCACAGAGATATATGGAGTGGGTGCATCGAGGAACACACAATCCCATTGCAAGGCGAGAGCTTCTTCTCGGCGCAGACCGGCATATAAGCCGATCATGGTAAACAGATACGGCGGAAGTCCTTTGACGGTTTCCAGCAGCACTTCCACCTGCTGGTCTGTCAGCGAATCTTTCTTTTGGGTCGGTTTCCCTCCTTTTGCCGAAATCCCCTCACACGGATTGTATTCCAGCAACTGGCTCCGCTCTGCCGAGTAAAAAATGCACTTGAGGAGCATATTCACCGTATTGTGCAGGCTCTCGGACTTATTGGACAATGGGATCAGCGCCAGACGAATATCATCCGCTGTTACTTCCTCCATATACATATCTCCCAAAGGCTTGATAATGTAGTTCTTCATATTGGAGGCGTAGCCCTTCAGTGTAGCCGGCGACACTTTTGCGGATTGCATCAACAGCCACTTCTCACAATACTCGGCCACAGTAGGATGCTCCCGGTGGAAGATGATCTCCGCTACCTGGCGTCTCGCCTCCTGCTCTTTATCGTACAGTTCCTCGCAGGTAGTCCCATACAAGCTCACCTGCTTGCCGTCTGCGTCCAGAATCCGGGTTCTGTAATACAGGACACCCTTTCGTGTGACGGTTCCATATTGAGGTATGTTTTTTTTCTTCTTTGCCATAATTAATTTCCTTTCTCGCGTGGTGATGTATCTACACCTCCTTTTTATCAGAGATTTCAAATTGAATCAAAGATACGGCCAAGGAAAAACTAAGAGCGAGACATCCTTGTCTCGCTCTTACTTCATTTTCTGAATTGTTCGGAACTTACACAGCGTCCCATAAGTCAAAGGCACAGCCCATTGCTTTGACAAGATCATCCGGCCTGTTGTATTTGACCTTTGCGTAAATGTCCATCGTGATTTTGCTGCTTTCATGGCCCGCCAAATATTGTACCGTTTTGGGGTCCACCGAAGAATGAATCAGATTGGTGATGTAGGTGTGCCGCAGCTGATGCGGTGTCACTTCAAAATCCAGGCTATATACCACATGGCCGTTATTCCTGGCTTTTTCTCCAAGTTTCGGGTAAAGCATATATTTTACATACTTTCCGTCCACAAGTTTTCTGGCCATTCTCGGCTTTGCAGTCCGCGTCACAATATACTGCCACAGCCGCTTAAACTGTGTATAGGATAGCGGATCACCGTCCCGATTGGCAATCACATAATCCGAAGTGGATTTTTTCTTTGCATCTTTCAGACATTCAACCAGACAGACCGGGAGAGGAATGTTTCTTTGTGCCGCTTTGGTCTTTAGCTCGGTAAGAATGACCGGCCTGTTATGTTCTGTGTGCCATGCCCGCCGTACCGTTAAGTACGGAGCCTCTGCATCCAGATACACAGAATCCCATTGCAGCGCCAGGATTTCTTCCCGGCGCAGACCGGCATATAAACCGATCATCACAAATACATAGGGCGGCAAATCCCGGATCGTGTCCAAAAGCCGCTCAACCTGTTCATCCGTCAATGCCTGTCTTTCTTCCTGGGGAACTCCTCCCTTTGCATCCAGGTATATGGTCGGGTCCTCGTCAATCACATGGCTCTCCTTGGCCGCCCGGAAAATGGACTTGCAGAGAATCACCACAGACTTATAAACCGAAGCCGACTTCTTGGAAACAGGTACGAGGGCAAGTTGGATGTCATCCAGGGATACATCAGCCATTCTCTTGTCTCCCAGCCCTCCAATAATGTGCCGCCGCACCTTAGAGGTATAATCTGTCAAGGTGGTGGCCCGAACATGGACGGACTGCATCAGCAGCCACTTCTCACAGTACTCAGCAACCGTATGAATACGCCGCCTGAAACGGTGCCCTTAGACCGCACGAATGGTGCACCCAGACC